>OCLN01000003.1_pt1 | contig 363826 bp, 322 predicted proteins | sample 1481381 | NCBI WGS metagenome assembly OCLN01 (sample SAMN00990124, study PRJEB22392) | human gut metagenome
GCATCCTGGGGCTGTAGTCGGTCCCAAGGGTTGGGCTGTTCGCCCATTAAAGCGGCACGCGAGCTGGGTTCAGAACGTCGTGAGACAGTTCGGTCCCTATCCGTCGCGGGCGTTGGAAATTTGAGAGGAGCTGTCCTTAGTACGAGAGGACCGGGATGGACTTACCGCTGGTGTACCAGTTGTTCTGCCAAGGGCATTGCTGGGTAGCTATGTAGGGAAGGGATAAACGCTGAAAGCATCTAAGTGTGAAGCCCACCTCAAGATGAGATTTCCCATTTCTTTAAGAAAGTAAGACCCCTGAGAGATGATCAGGTAGATAGGTTGGAAGTGGAAGGCTAGTGATAGTTGGAGCGGACCAATACTAATCGGTCGAGGACTTAACCAAAGAATGGATAAGTAAAAGCAACTTGGTTATTTTGATTCAAACTTCAATCCAGTTTTGAGTGAATGAAGATTCAACTCAATAAGAAACAACACCCAGTGTGGTGGCGATAGCGAGAAGGATACACCTGTTCCCATGCCGAACACAGAAGTTAAGCTTCTTAGCGCCGATTGTAGTGAAGGGTTTCCCTTTGTGAGAGTAGGACGTCGCCACGCGAATTGTTGTTTTTGGAGGTTTAGCTCAGCTGGGAGAGCACCTGCCTTACAAGCAGGGGGTCAGCGGTTCGATCCCGTTAACCTCCATTTTTTGAGCCGTTAGCTCAGTTGGTAGAGCATCTGACTTTTAATCAGAGGGTCACAGGTTCGAGCCCTGTACGGCTCATATTCATATTTCATTTGCGGGTGTGGCGGAATTGGCAGACGCACTAGATTTAGGATCTAGCGCCGCAAGGCGTGGGGGTTCAAGTCCCTTCACCCGCATATTTAGCCGGCTTAGCTCAGTTGGTAGAGCATCTGATTTGTAATCAGAGGGTCGAGGGTTCAAGTCCTTTAGCCGGCACCATTTTGCGGAAATAGCTCAGTGGTAGAGCACCACCTTGCCAAGGTGGGGGTCGCGGGTTCGAACCCCGTTTTCCGCTTAGCCAATTCATTACGCCGGGGTGGCGGAACTGGCAGACGCACAGGACTTAAAATCCTGCGGTGAGTGATCACCGTACCGGTTCGATTCCGGTCCTCGGCATTGTTTTATATTTAGCACCCATAGCTCAACTGGATAGAGTGTTTGACTACGAATCAAAAGGTTAGGGGTTCGACTCCCTTTGGGTGCATTAGTTATATACGGGAAGTAGCTCAGCTTGGTAGAGCACTTGGTTTGGGACCAAGGGGTCGCAGGTTCGAATCCTGTCTTCCCGATTGTGAAAAACAGTACTGATGATCAGTACTGTTTTTTTTTGTTTAAAATTTAAGTATCGAAGTAGGTGTATTTTTTTGTGATGTGTAATTCTTATCGAAATTGCGACTAAAAATACAGGAATAAAGGACATTGAGAATATATTCGATGGCTAGTTGAGAGGAAAAGGTCGAGACTTTGAAATCTGCATGTTCAACGTTAGGAATGGGTAAAATCACTGTGGCGTATTTAGCTAATTGGCTGTTCAAGTCTGAAGTAATGGCAATAATCGGAGTGCCTCCTTCTGCAAAAATCCGTGCTTCATTTACGATTTCTGCAGTGTTACCACTGTAAGAGACGAGGATGGCTACGTCATTTTTGGTGGCATTGATGGCTAAATAAAATTGTTCAGCTTGATAAGGGATTAAATGGATAAATAGCTGAATGCGTAATAACTTTGTTTGAAAATCCGTTAAGCGAATGTAGGAGTTACTGACACCCACTGCTAAAATATTTTCAGCGGTTAAAAGTAAATCAATGCTTTTATTTAACATGGCCTCGGTTAATAACTGTTGGGTGGATTGAACAGTTTCAGTCGTTAACTGCGCAATTTTCTTGGCAATTAGTAAATCAGAATCTTGCGCTAAAAAAGGCATATTCGCATCAACATTCCGGATTGCTTGGTAGTGAATTTCTAAGTCGCGGGACAAGCGGATTTTAAATTCTTTGAAACCGCTAGTTTCTGTTTTTTTACACAAACGAACAATCGTGGAGGTTGAAGAGTTGGTGGCTTCTGCTAGTTCATAAATCGACATATGCAGGACTCGTTCAGTATGAGATAAAATAAAATCAATAATTAGCCCTTCGTTATATGTATAGCGTTCTTTTTGTTCTAAACATTCGATTAGATTCAATGGGTTCACCTCTCTGTGGTACTTTGTTTCGCTTTCAGTATACCTTAAGCGTATGAATTATGAAACATAGTTACAGAATCAGTTAGTCGTATTTACATCAGAAAGCGGTTTCTTTATGATGAGGATATCACAAAGGATTAAGGAGAGAAGTGAAATGGATAAGTTAACAAACTGGGTGGAGCAAGCCGTAGTGCCTAAAGTTTCAAGGATTACAAGTTTACGTTATTTTCAAGCCTTAAGAAATGGTTTTTTTGCGATTATGCCGTTAACAATTATTGGATCGATTTTTATGTTGATTACAGATTTTCCAGTAGCAGGGTATGGCGATTTTATGGCTGGAATTTTCGGTGCAGGTTGGGCGGATATGATTTCACCAGCTTATCGAGCAACTTTCAACATGATGGGAATTATTTTTGCCGGGACGATGTCCTATAAATTGGCGGAAAGTTACGAAATGGATCGTTTAACTTCATTAATTTTAGGAATTGTCGCTTACGTAGTCGTTTTACCGAAAACGGTGACCACTGAATCAGGCGAAGTTGTGACGAAAGTTTTATCGTTTGATTGGTTAGGAACGCAAGGGGTGATTACGGCCATTATTATGTCAATTCTTTCGGTTGAGTTGACTCGTTTCTGTATTAAGAAAAAATTAGTCATCAAAATGCCTGACAGCGTGCCTTCTATGGTGAGCCAAGCTTTTAGTGCATTGATTCCTGGGATTTTTGTGGTAGCGGTGGCTTTATTGATTAATGGGATTGGGCTTTCGTTTGCGGATTCCTTCCCGCAATTAATTTATGCGGTGATTCAAGCGCCACTGCAAGGTTTAATCGGAACCCCTTTTGCAATTATTATTGTGGCTGGCTTAAATGGACTGTTCTGGTGGTTTGGGATTCATCCAACTGTCATCAATTCCATGCTATATCCTATTTTATATGCGAATGCAGACAAAAACCAAAGCTTAGCGGAATTAGGGCAATTAACTGCTCAAAGTGGCAACTTTGGCACGGTCCAAATGCTCGATCAATTTGCCACAATTGGAGGCGCTGGTTGCACGATTGGCTTGGCTATTGCAATGGCCATCGTCGGACATTCATCTAGAATGAAAGCCATGTCGAAAATTTCGTTTGTTCCAGCATTTTTCAACATTAATGAACCCTTGATTTTTGGACTCCCAGTTATTTTTAACCCTTTATTATTGATTCCGATTGCGGTCGCGCCGATTGTATCGGTCTTGATTGCCTTTCTGTCAATGAAAATTGGGTTCATGCCAATGTTTACAAACATTCAAGCACCATGGGCTACGCCCTTTCTGTTTTCGGGCTTTTTAGTGGGGAAATGGCAAGGTGCAGTGACGCAAGTTTTAGCTGTTGCCGCTAGTGTCGTTATTTATTATCCATTTGTAAAAGCCTTAGATCGACAATATCAAAAAGAAGAAGCCCATGAAGTACCAGAAACATTGTAGAGAAAGAGGAGTGAAGGAAATGCATGTTGAGAATGATGAAAATATTTGCTGTGAAGTGGAAAAAGGAATGGAAAAAATGTATCATCCGATGGTGCCCGAGTTGGTTCAAACCTCTTCCTTTTATTTTCCAACTTACGAAGAATTTATGGCAGCGAGTATAGATGAAAAAAATAATTATGTTTACACACGTGGCACCAACCCCACAACAGAAATTTTAGAGAAAAAAATTGCTCGTTTGGAACGTGGAGAAAAATGTAAAGTTTTTGCCTCAGGAATGGGCGCTATTTCGGCAACGCTGTTTACGTTGCTCCAACAAGGTGATCATGTTTTAATGGTCAATACAATTTATGGAGAATCTGTTTCGTTTGTGCAATATTTAGAGAAATTTGGCGTATCCTTGACCCGAGTAGACGTTGCAGAAACAGAAGAACTTTTTCAATTTGTTCAGGAAAACACCAAAGTCATTTACTTTGAAAGTCCGTCCTCACAAAAGTTTGAACTGCTAGATTTAGAAAAAATAACTGCGTTAGCACAAAAAATCGGCGCATACACTGTCATTGATAATACGTGGGCGTCACCGTTATTTCAGCATCCTTTATGCCATAATGTGGACCTGGTGATTCATTCTTGTTCCAAATATATTGGTGGTCATTCGGATATTGTAGCAGGGGCTGTCATTGGCAAAGCAGCGCTTGTAGATCAAATTTTTGAACATGGTCATCAAGCATTAGGCGCAGTCAATAGTCCCTTCAATTCTTGGTTAGCGTTACGAGGTATTCGTACCATGCCCGTTCGGTTGGCGCATCAGTCTCAAGCCATCCAAACGGTGCTGTCGGCTTTGCAAAAGGATCCGCGAATCAGTCGCTTATATCATCCTTTTGTAGGAAATCAACAACAACAAGCGTTAGCAGAAAAATATTTAACAGGTTATGGCTCATTGTTTGCGATTGATTTAAAAGATACCGATTTTGAACGTTTGAAAACATTTGTGAATGCATTGACGTTGGTCACAATTGGGGTCAGTTGGGGTGGTTTTGAAAGTTTGGCCTTGCCTGTATTCAAAGGCAATAACTTGGCGGCTGTTCAGAAAAGAGGCTTGTCGCCAGCGCACATTCGCATGTACGTTGGTTTGGAAGAGCCAACATCTATTATCGAAGATATTCAACAAGCCTTGGATCAAGCCTACGGCGAAGAATCGTTTTTGTGAGACATTAAGATAATCAGCTGAACAAAAGCAACTCCTTCGGAATTCGCAAGGATAAAACTGTGACGAGCCTTTGGCGAGAAAACAATAAGCCGAAATTCTTGGAGCTAAACACTTTTATCTCAGCCTCTGTAATTCAATAACATATTTTCAACTTTAGGAGGGGAACTTAAGTCAGTTTGACTGAGGTTGCTCCTCCTGTTTTGCATTTTTTTATTAAAGTCAAAGCGTTCCTCTTTATTTAATAGGCAAAGTTCGATATAATAATGGTCAATATTAGTCAAGAGAGAAGAAGGATGGAAGACTATGAGTAATCAAAATACGTCAGATTTAATCGAGGCTTATTTAAAAAAGATTTTAGAAGAAAGTAATAAAATTGAAATCCGTCGGGCGGAAATGGCTAATTTATTTAATTGCGTTCCTTCACAAATTAACTATGTAATTAATACACGTTTTACCATCCAACGAGGCTACGCAGTTGAAAGTAAACGTGGTGGAGGCGGCTATATTCGCATTGTCAAAGTACAAATTTCAGATAACGATCAATTACTAAAACAAATGGATCAATTGATTGGCGCAACCTTAACAGAAAAAGATGCGCTAACATTTATTCAAACATTGTATGAAGAAGAAGTGATTACGAAAAAGGAAGGCAATTTAATGCTAGCTGCTTTAAGTAAAAGCACATTGAATGGTCTGGGGAATCACGAAGATTTTCTAAGAGCTCAAATAATGCGTTCATTTTTAGAGCGCTTGAGCTATGAGGAGGAATAACTATGGATGAACTATTTACAGAAAGTGCGAAAGCCGTACTGGCGATTGCCCAAGAAGAAGCGAAGTATTTTCGTCATCAATCCGTCGGTTCTGAGCATTTATTATTAGCACTCGTTTTAGAACCGAATGGGATTGCCGGAAAAACATTACGACAATTGAATACTGACACAGAAGACATCCGTGAAGAAATTGAGCATTTAAGTGGCTATGGCACCATGCAAAGTCCAATGGGGAATAACAACTTATACTTACCTTATTCACCAAGAGCCAAACAAATCTTTGCCTATGCGGGAGATGAAGCGAAGCGCTTAGGGGCTCAAAAGATTGGAACCGAGCATTTATTATTAGGCTTGTTAAGAGACGAAGAAATTTTAGCGTCTAGAATTTTAGTGAATTTGGGATTAAGCTTATCCAAAATGCGTCAATTATTATTGAAAAAAATGGGCGTTTCCGAACCCAATGGCGCACAACGTCGTCGGAATGGTCAAAATAAAAATACGCCACAAGGGACGCCAACATTGGATTCTTTAGCGAGGGATTTAACCAAATTAGCACGAGAACAAAGCTTGGATCCAGTAGTTGGTCGCGGGACCGAAGTTCGTCGTTTGATTCAAATTTTGAGTCGCCGTACCAAAAACAATCCTGTCTTAGTCGGTGAACCAGGTGTTGGGAAAACAGCGATAGCAGAAGGGTTAGCCCAGAAAATTGTCAACCGAGAAGTCCCTGAAGATATGCAAGGCAAACGTTTAATGATGCTAGACATGGGTGCCTTGGTTGCTGGAACCAAATATCGAGGTGAGTTCGAAGATCGCTTGAAAAAAGTTGTCGATGAAATCTATCAAGATGGACAAGTCATTTTATTTATCGACGAATTGCATACCTTGATCGGTGCTGGCGGTGCAGAAGGGGCGATTGATGCTTCAAATATTTTAAAACCTGCTTTAGCACGTGGCGAGTTGCAAACAATTGGTGCGACAACTCTGGATGAATACCAAAAATATATTGAAAAAGATGCCGCTTTGGAACGTCGTTTTGCCCGTATTCAAGTGGCAGAACCAACCCCAGAAGAAGCAGAAGAAATTCTAAAAGGCTTGCGTTCACGCTATGAAAAACATCATGGCGTAGAAATTACAGATGAAGCTCTACATGCGGCGGTTCAATTATCGATTCGCTATTTAAATGACCGCCAATTACCAGATAAAGCAATTGATTTAATGGACGAATCTGCAGCAAAAGTTCGTTTAGATAAGGCAGATCAACCTTCAGAAATTAATGAATTGCGTACCGAAATTTCTCAATTAATTACGGAAAAAGAAGAGGCCATTCAAAACCAATCATTTGAAAGTGCTGCTCGGATTCGTCAAAAAGAAAAACAAGTGATGGAAAAACTAGAAGAATTGATTGCAGTGAAAGAAAAAAGTCTGTCTGGTTACAGTACACAAGTAACAGAAGAAGACGTGGCTGGGGTTGTTTCACAATGGACAGGCGTTCCTTTGCAGCAGCTAGAGAAGAAAGAAAGCGAACGATTGATGGAATTAGAAACCATTTTACATCAACGGGTCGTTGGCCAAAATGAAGCAGTTGAAGCTGTTTCACGCGCTATCCGTCGTGCGCGTAGTGGCTTGAAAGACCCAGCAAGACCGATTGGTTCCTTCATGTTCTTAGGACCAACAGGGGTTGGGAAAACAGAACTTGCCAAAGCCTTAGCCGAAGCGATGTTTGGCAGCGAAGAAGCTTTGATTCGCGTGGACATGTCTGAGTTTATGGAAAAATACAGTACTAGCCGTTTAATCGGTTCTCCTCCAGGTTATGTCGGCTACGAAGAAGGCGGCCAACTAACTGAAAAAATTCGTCAACGTCCTTATTCCGTTATTTTGCTAGATGAAGTAGAAAAAGCCCATCCAGATGTCTTTAATATTTTATTACAAGTCTTAGATGATGGCCATTTAACGGATGCCAAAGGACGAAAAGTCGATTTCCGTAACACGATTTTAATCATGACCTCCAACTTAGGAGCAACAGCGATTCGTGAAGAAAAACATGTCGGCTTCAATGTGAAAGACATTTCTAAAAATCATGAATTAATGCAAAAACGAATCATGGAAGAATTGAAAAAAGCCTTCCGTCCAGAATTCTTAAACCGAATTGATGAAACGGTTGTATTCCATTCCTTGAAACAAGAGGAAATTCATGAAATCGTAAAAATTATGAGTCAATCTGTCGTGAAACGGATGGCCGAACAAGAGGTTAAAGTGAAAATCACACCAGCTGCAATTGAAGTTATTGGTAAAGTCGGGTTTGATCCAGAATATGGCGCACGTCCAATTCGTCGGGCCTTGCAAAAAGAAGTGGAAGATCGTTTAAGTGAAGCCCTTCTTTCTGGTCAAATTCAGTTAGGGGATAAAGTAACTTTAGGCGCTAGCAAAGGCAAAATCACGTTAAATGTGCGGGCACCAAAAGCACCAAAGACAGAAGCAAAAGAATTACAAACTGTATAGATGAGATGCAAAGGAGGTCGGGACAGAAGTGTTTAACTCCGAGAAATAAGCCGAAGGGGTTGCTTCTGTTCTCGCCGTGTATCAGTTTTTGAGCGTGGGACAAAAATCCAAAGTGATTTTTGTCCCACGCTCCTTTTTCTATTTTCCAGTGGCGATTTCTTTTTGAGAATTGCCAGATTGATTTTTCTGTGCTACGTTAATAAGGAGGGGTGATGGAATGGAACAATCTTTTTTTCGAGAATTACTACATTATCAACGTCCAAAGGATAATCCTTTTCGACTAGTGTTTGCTGGCTTGGTTATGTTCAGCATTCTTTTTTTGGGCTATATCAATCATCAATTATTGATTTCAAGCTTTGGCTCGTTAGGTATTTTTACTTTTTTATATTATCAGCCGTTACCATTAAAACAGTTAATGACTCGTTTATCTGTGGTCGGTAGTTACCTTTTTTTAGGAAATTTGTTAGGCATGTTATCGACCCATATTGCATGGCTCATTCCCATTGTTGTTGCACTGGTCGGTTTTGGTGGCCGCTTTTTCTTTGAAGTCTACGATATTTCAAAACCAGGGGCCTTCTTTGGTGTGATGGTGACAGCGATGGGTGCCAGTACGAGTATTCCGTTAGCAAAAATTCCGTTCATGAGTGGCTGTATGTTATTAGGCATTGGCTTTTCCATTTTGTTTGCACTAGTGTTGCATTTTACAGAGAAGGAAATCAGTGCCCCGCTAGCTAAGCGATCATTACGGGAACGAATTTATCGGCATCCAGAAGCGCCATTAGATAGCATATATTATAGCTTTGTCTTATTTTTTGCTGTATATATCAGCGAAAGTTTACATTTACAGAATCCGTATTGGTTAGTCGTTTCCTGTGCATCCATTTTACAAGGAGACAATTTACGTGCGATTAAGCAGCGAAATATTCAGCGAATTTTTGGCACAACGATTGGATTGGTTATTTCCGCTTTTCTGCTTAATTTAGCTTTGACAACTTTTGAATCGATTGTCGTGATTACAATCTTATTTGTGACCGTTGAGTATTTTATTCGTCGTAATTATGGATTGGCGCAATTTTTCACAACGCCTATGGCTCTGATGCTTTCATTGCTCGTTCGTCAGCAGTACGTGATAACGTTGATTCAATTCCGCTTTTTGGGGATTGTTTTAGGCAGCTTGTTAGGCTTAGCGGCAGCGTGGCTATTCACCGTTGTAGTAACGTTTTATGAACGAAAATATCACTTGAACGAGTGACCAAAGAACAGATGACCAGTAATTAAAAAAAGAGCATTTGGTAGGTAAGCGGTTGGCGCTTTTCTACCAAAATTTTTTCGGAAACATTGTGAAAAATGTACGTTTAATACAGATGGGCTCTTTTAAAGTTTGTGAACGTATGATACTATTAAACGGTCATAAAGAAGGAGGCTATATTTATGATTGAACTGATTGCAACTGCAGAATCTGTTGAGCAGGCTGTAGAATTACTCGCAACAGGTGTGGATACATTATATATTGGAGAAGAAACATTCGGGTTGCGTTTGCCCGTATCTTTTACACGAGATGAACAACGCGAGATTGTGAAACGTGCACATGAAATGGGCAAACAAGTGCTAGTTGCAGTAAATGGCATTATGCACCCTGAAAAAATGAAATTAGTCCCAGAGTATCTGACATTTTTAAAAGAAATCAACGTCGATAAAATTACTTTGGGTGATCCAGGTATTGTGTTTATTATGCAACGAGATGGATTAGAAATTCCTTACGTTTATGATGGCGAAACCTTAGTAACGAGCTCACGTCAAATCAATTTTTGGAGTAAACGAGGAGCCATCGGAGCTGTCCTAGCTCGGGAAGTACCTTTTGAAGAAATGGTCGCAATGGAAGAGAACTTAGCAGTTCCAGCTGAAATTCTTGTCTATGGGGCGACGTGTATTCATCAATCGAAACGCCCATTAATTCAAAATTACTACAATTACACAAAGAACGACAAAGGGGTTACGAAAGACGAAGGGCTGTTTATTTCTGAACCCAAAAAACCAGAAACCCACTATTCCATTTATGAAGATAGTCATGGTACGCATATTTTTGCCAATAACGATGTGAACTTGATGAATGAGTTAACAAACTTGTATGACCATCACTATCGTACATGGAAGCTCGATGGCCTTTACACGCCAGGTGAAAATTTTGTCGCGATTGCTCGCTTATTTGCTGAAGCGAAAGCAGCACTTGAAGCGGGAACTTGGTCAGAAGATCAAGCAGCTCATGCAACAGCTGAAATTGAAAAATTACATCCAACAGGTCGTGGCTTAGACAATGGTTTCTTTGATTTAAGTGCCGATGCAATAAAATAAATTGATTCATTTAAGGGGAAGAAGAACATGAAAGTAATGACAGAACGAACATTGAAGCGTCCCGAGGTGTTGGCTCCAGCCGGGACGCTAGAAAAACTAAAAGTCGCAATTCGTTACGGTGCCGATGCCGTTTATATCGGAGGGAATGCCTACGGTCTGCGTAGCCGCGCAGGAAATTTCACGCCAGAAGAAATGGCGGAAGGCGTAGCCTTTGCCCGCGAACATAATGCGAAAGTTTATGTCGCTGCCAATATGGTCACTCATGAAGGAAACCAGGAAGGGGCAGGAGCGTTTTTCAGAGAATTGCGAGACATCGGAATTTCAGCTGTGATTGTTTCCGATCCAGCTTTAATCGAAATTTGTGCGACAGAAGCACCAGGTTTACCTATCCATTTATCGACACAAGCTTCAGCAACTAATTATGAAACATTAGAATTTTGGAAAAATGAAGGCTTAGAACGTGTGGTTTTAGCGCGCGAAGTTTCAATGGAGGAAGTTGCAGCGATTCGTGAAAATACGGACATTGAAATTGAAGCCTTTATTCATGGAGCAATGTGTATTTCTTATTCAGGTCGTTGTACTTTATCCAACCATATGTCGATGCGGGATGCCAATCGTGGCGGTTGCTCTCAATCTTGTCGTTGGAAATACGAGTTATTTGATATGCCTTTTGGGACAGAACGTCGGAGCAAAACCAGTGAAGGGGAAGTTGAAGAAGAGTTTTCAATGAGCGCCGTAGATATGTCTATGATTGAACATATTCCAGAATTAATTGAAAATGGTGTCGATAGTTTTAAAATTGAAGGCCGCATGAAATCCATTCACTATGTTTCGACAGTCGCTAATGTGTATAAAAAAGCCGTCGATTCTTACATGGAAGATCCTGAAAACTATGTCTGCCAACAAGAGTGGATTGATGAATTATGGAAAGTAGCACAACGTGAATTAGCAACTGGTTTTTATTACAATACACCAAGTGAAAATGAACAATTATTCGGCGAACGTCGTAAAATTCCACAATATAAATTTGTTGGCGAAGTGATTGCGTACAACGAAAAGACGCAAGTCGCAACGATTCGTCAACGGAACCTTTTCAGTGTCGGCGATGAAATTGAATTTTATGGTCCCGGGTTTACCCATTTCCACCAAACCGTTAAAGAGATGTATAATGAAGACGGTGAAGCGATCGATCGGGCACCTAATCCCATGATGTTATTAACAATGGAAGTGACGCAACCTGTTGCAGTCGGCGATATGATTCGTAAGAAAAAATAAACTAGCCAAAAGGAGGAGTAATTATGAGTGTCCGCGTGAATGATTTATTAAAATTACCGTCTTTGCGAGAAGCAACGGTACTTTCTGGTAAAAACCAATTGGACACATCTGTTGCTTCTCTTTCTTTTTTAGAAGTCTCTGATATGTCTTTGTTTTCGGAAAAACTTCACAAAACAAATGAATACCATGCTGGTGAAATTTTGATTGGTTCATTTTGTGCCATTCGTCATGATGTGGTGAAGCAATGTGAAACGATTCGGCATCTCCATGAATTAGGCGAAGTAGGCCTAATCTTGTACTACGTTGGGATTATCGTACCGAAAGTTGCAGAGGAAGTGATTCAATTAGCGGATTCTTTAGGTTTTATTTTAATCCAAATGCCTAAAAATGATCCCACATTACGCTACAACGAAGTCATTTATGAAGTCATGAAATTGTTAGTCAATAAAAATAAAATGGCTTCTTTTGCAACGGACCTCTTGGAAAAAGTTTCCCTTTTGCCTGAACAAAACCGCAGTGTGGAAATGACCTTGAAAATCCTATCCGATTTTTTAAAAGTCAACATTGCGTTAACCACCTATACCAATGAAATCATCAGCACCATCAATTGGCCGCGAAGCACGAAATTACCCTTAACCAAGTTACTTTATCAATCACAAGAGAAAGTAGCGCTAGGAGAAACGACCTACTTCATTACCTCGCAAAAACTTCCTCAGAAAGATGGACAAACATTGAAGCTTTACTTCATTCGAGAAGAAGAGCAGTTAACCTCTTTTGAGATGAATCAAGCGGTGGAAGTCGTTCAGATGGCTCTGAATTTATGGGGGAAAAACTATGACGAAGTCAGTGAGTATGCCTTAGTCCAAGCAATCATTAACGATGAAAGTGATAAGATGTACCAATTAGCCAAAAAATTAATGATTGATATTTCTTCTGTCGAAACGATGTGGCTTTTGCCTATTTGGCAACAAGGACAAGAAATCCACGCTATTCAGCAAGATTTGAAAGATTTCCTACGTTACTATTACCAAACAACGATTGTCCAACAAACAGAAAATTACCTGATTGTTCTCTTAGGTAATTATTTACACAAACAGCCTGAAGCCTCGATCAGTAAAGAATACTTGCAAGCCACAGACTATCAGGACTATTTAGGTGAAATCATCCTTTGTCCGAAAGTTCGTAACACGACTGAAGTGCGTGTCAGCTACCAAACCGCTAATCAAGTCGCGCCGTTTTTAAAGCGTGTCTATCCACAAAGAAAAGTGTTATCAATCGCGGAAATTCGTACAGTTCAACAAATGATGACGTGTCTCCAAGCAGGAGAAGAAGCCATCCAACAACGCTTAGCAGTTATCCAACCTCTCTTAAAAGAATCAGAGCAGTTAATGACATTAGGAACGTTTTTACTAGATGCAAGTAGTGATTTTAAAGAATGCGGCGAACGCCTATTTGTTCATAAAAATACGGTCAAATATCGTATCAGTAAAATTAATGAAGCGCTCGGCTATGATATGACTAACGCCGCCGAAGCCTATGAAGTCTATTTGGCGATGATCTTATATCGCTTGGTCACGAATGAATGAAAAAAGCAGACAATCGGCAGTAGCCGATTGTCTGCTTTTTTATTTTAAGCCAAAACTTCCTCGATATTTTTTTCAATTTGAAAAAGACCTATGACTGATTTTTCGTTATAATTGAAAAAATAATTAAGGAGGAATGAGAATGAAATTAAAAAACGAGCAACAACAATCGTGGCTTAGCTTAGCATTTGTTTGGGCGGGCGCAATGATTAGCGTGCCAGGATTAATTATTGGAGGAACGTTAGTTGCAGGCATGCCTTTATGGGAAGCTTTGTTAACAGGATTTATTGGTTACGGTATTATTGTTATTTTAATGATTTTACAAGGAATTCAAAGTTCCGACTTACAAGAACCTTCTGTCAAAGTCGCTTCTCAAGTGTTTGGCATTCAAGGTTCGCAAAAGATTATTTCCATTATTCTAGCGATTGCTTGCTTAGGTTGGTTTGGTTTGCAAGCCAATGTCAGCGGCGGCGCCTTCACGAACTTTTTAAAAATTTACGGCATTGATTTACCTGTGTCGCTTTCTTCCTTAATCTGGGGAGTTATCATGCTTATTTCGGCTCTTTATGGCATAAAAATATTGAAAATTCTGAATTATTTTGCGGTTCCTGTGTTAGTTCTGGTTTGTCTTTATGGCTTGGTGGCTTCGTTAAGAAACAACGGTTGGGAAGCTGTTAGTCAATATACACCTCAAACAGCAGGAAGCTTTATGTCAGGTCTTTCAATGACTGTCGGTTCTTTTGCATTAGGCGCAGTAATTGCTGGAGATTACTCTCAATATGTTTCTTCTCGTAAAGATGTGGTTAAAGCGGCCACATTAGGGATTTTACCGACAGGCTTGTTGATGATTGGCGTTGGTGCGGTCTTGACCATTGCATCGAACACCGCAGATATCACGGAAGTTTTTATGAATCTCGGTTTTCCAGTTTTAGGAATTATTGCGCTAATTTTAGCAACTTGGACCACGAATGCCGTGAATGCTTTTTCTGGCGGATTGGCCTTGATTAATGTCTTTGATATTCCAAAAGAAAAAGAAAAAGTCGCTGTCGGTGCGGCCGGCGCCATTGGAACCTTATTAGCAGTTGTGGGGATTTTAAATTACTTTACGCCGATTATGTCCGTCCTTTCTGCGATGGTGCCACCAGTGGCTGGTGTAATGATTGCTGCCTATTGGTTGATTAACAAAGGCGATCGAACCAAATGGCAGCCAACGCCTGGCGTGAATAAATTAGGTGTTTTTTCATGGCTAATTGGTGCTGCAGTGGGGGGCATTCCGGTGATTATGAGTTTCTTTCCCAATGCCCCTCAATTGCCTAACCAACCGCTAATTGGCATTGTTTTATCGTTTGTTATTTATTATTTCGGTGCAAAACGTCAACAGATGAACACCGAATCATTAGAAATGGAATGAAGAAGAGGAGTGTCGGAGAATGCGTTATTTAGATGCAGAAGCAATTGAGAATATAGCCACAGGAGCAGCTTTTTTAGGGACAGGAGGTGGCGGTGATCCCTACATTGGTAAAATGATGGCTTTGTCCGCCATCGAAGAAAACGGACCTGTCAAACTGGTTTCTCCAGAAGAGATAGCTGCGGAGGATTTTTTCCTACCCGCCGCAATGATGGGTGCCCCATCTGTCGCAATTGAAAAATTTCCCAAAGGCGACGAATTCGTCCGTGTCTTTGAGAAGTTAGGAAAATATTTAGACCAAGAAACGATTGCGGGGACCTTTCCAATGGAAGCTGGGGGCGTCAATTCAATGATTCCAATTGTTGTTGCAGCGAAGCTAGGCATTCCCTTGGTGGATTGTGATGGTATGGGTCGGGCCTTTCCAGAATTGCCTATGGTAACGTTCCATTTGAATGGGATGTCAGCGACCCCTATGGCAATTACCGATGAAAAAGGAAATATTGGCATTATGGAAACGATTGATAATACTTGGACAGAACGTCTTGCTCGTGTTCAAACGGTTGAAATGGGCGCCAGTGCTTTAGTGAGTATTTATCCCGCGACAGGCAAACAATTACAAGACTATGGTATTCACAACATCGTGACATTATCAGAAGAAATTGGCAAAGTGATTCGAGGTACCTATGCAGATGAACAAGAAAAACGCCAAGCATTAGTAGAAGTTACGGATGGGTTTGAATTGTTCCAAGGAAAAATTCTAGATGTGGAACGAGAAGTAAAAGGTGGCTTCAATTTGGGACGTGTCAAATTGAGTGGCTTAAACAGTGATGCTGGTTCAGAAGCAGTCGTCCATTTTCAAAATGAAAATTTAATTGCCGAGAAAGATGGTCAGGTGATTGCGATGACGCCTGATTTGATTTGTATGGTAGATTTAGAAACTTTAACGCCTGTGACAACAGAAAGCTTGAAATACGGCAAACGTGTCCAAGTAATGGGCTTGAAAGCGAATGCCGCTTGGCGAACGAAAAAAGGTATCGAAACAGTGGGTCCTCGGTATTTCGGCTACGAAATGGATTATCAACCACTAGAAAACTTAGTAGCGAAGGAGGACAAATAAATGTATAAAATCGGTATCGATGTCGGCGGCACAAATACAGATGCTGTTATTTTAGATCATCAATTAAACTTGATTCATTCAGTGAAAGTTCCAACAACCGATGATATTCAAACAGGGATTGCCGGTGCCTTAAATAAAGTCTTGGCAGAATCAGCAGTGGACCCAACCAAAGTCACACATGCAATGTTGGGCACGACCCAATGTACGAATGCCATTGTTGAGCGAAAAAAATTAGCAAAAGTTGGGGTCCTTCGTTTGGGCTATCCAGCAACCGCTTCGGTCTTGCCTTACACAGCTTGGCCCAAGGATTTAGTGGCCACTCTTTCAGAAACGTATGCTTTAGCACATGGCGGCTACGAATATGATGGACAACCATTGACTGCACTGGACGAAGAAGAATTACGTGGGATTTTGGCCTCTTGGCGAGGAGAAGTAGAGGCAATCGCAGTAATTGGCGTTTTTTCTTCTTTAAAAAATGACCAAGAATTGTTTGTTCAAGCGCTTGCGAAGGAAGTGTTAGGGGCAGATGTTCCTGTATCTTGCTCCTCAATGATTGGGTCTGTCGGTTTAATCGAACGGGAAAATGCGACAATTTTGAATGCTGCGTTGCACAAAGTAATTAAAGTGACCAGCGAAGGCTTTGAACAAGCCTTAGAACAAGAAAAAATTCATCACGCCCAAGTGTACTTATGTCAAAATGATGGTACGTTAATGTCGTTAACGTATGCCAAACAGTTTCCTATTTTAACCATTGCTTGTGGACCAACCAATAGTATTCGTGGGGCTTCTTACTTAGCCGGCTTGAAAGATGCGGTTGTTTTAGATGTTGGTGGCACAACGTCAGACATTGGCGTGTTAGTGGATGGCTTTCCAAGAGAATCTTCACTGGCCGTTGATGTTGGCGGGGTACGGACTAATTTTAGAATGCCAGATATCGTGTCAATCGGTGTCGGCGGCGGCAGTCTAGTGCGTGAACAACCAGATGGTTCTGTGACAGTTGGCCCCGATAGTGTCGGCTACCGTATTACACAAGAGGCCCTTGTTTTTGGCGGCACACAATTAACGACCACTGATATTGCGGTTCGCTTAGGCCATGCCCAAGTCGGTGATCCTAGCAAAGTGGCTCATTTAGACCAAGCGTTTGCGGAAAAAGTGTACCAAAAAATTGGCGAATTGGTCAGTGAAGCGATTGATCGCATGAAGACCAGTTCCGCAGACGTGACGGTCGTTTTAGTTGGTGGTGGGAGTATTATCATCCCCGAAGAATTGACAGGCGTTAAAGCGCTAATTCGCAACGAAAACGGAGCAGTGGCGAATGCCATCGGTGCCTCTATCGCTCAGATTAGCGGACAATACGAACAAATTTATGTCTATTCAAAAATCCAACGGGATGCGGCGTTGACTGATGCCCAAGAAAAAGCCGTCCAACAAGCTGAACTTGCGGGTGCAGTCCCTGGCACAATCGAGTTAGTCGAGGTGGAAGAAACACCACTCGCCTATCATCCAGAAAATGCAACCCGCTTACGAGTAAAAGTGGTTGGGAATATGTATTAAAAGAAAGGAAATCCTCTGGCATATGAGGGTTTCCTTTTTGTGCTATAGTCTCATCTTTACTTTCGAGTCAATTCAGTTTCAATGCGTTTTAAAATCCTCTTGTTCGCAATTATACCAAGTTCTTCTGTTGAGTTAAGCATATAAATCGTTGATTTCCCATTTCCTTTGTTTAACAAAGTACCTTGTTGGACTAAGCTGGTAACGGTTTTTCTAATTTTATAGTCAGAGTACCCACTATTTTTTTGAATATCTTTAATTTTTGCTTGTCCGTGATCCATCAAGTATAAAATAATTAATTGTTCAATATCAGTATAACCTTTTAGGCTATCTTTCATATTAATTTTCCAGATTTTGATAGTGGTTGCATCGAAATAGGTATCAATATCAGGTGCTTTTAAACTATTTTTAGTCGCTGCATCTATTATTCTAGGTCCTCCAGACCCTGCCTTCTCAGCAATTCCTACTCTCCTAAACAAAGTTGAAATAATCGGATTTCTAGTGACTGAATAACTTCCATGAATAAATTCTTCTTTAGACACTTTCATTTCTCCTGGATTGTAGAACTCAATATAATCATCGTAATCTGCAATCTTAATGACATGATCTGAATCATAATACGCATGCATTAAGACATTTACCAAAGCTTCTTTTAGTGATAATAATAGATCTGATTTATAGGAACCGCGAGTCATATCTTGTGATTGTCTAAAAGTATCAGGAATTGCGAGAGCGAATTTTTCAATGACAATAGTGTAAAAAGAGAAAATATTCATCTCTGGATAGTTCATATCACCTGTGGAAACTCTATCTAACCAATCGCTATCTAATGAACTTTTTTTCTTAAAATAATCCAATTGAAACTTTTTAAACCTGTCTGTAATTGAATGATATTTTCCGAAAAATAATAGTCCGCCAGTTGTTAATTTATATACATTATCGCTGTTCATTCTATCCTTTTTCAGGACACCCAAATTTATAAGTAACTCTTCATCTGAATAATCTAAGTATTTTTGCTCCTGAGTATTTTTATAAAGTAATTCTCTATATTCTTGAATTGTTTTTGTGTTTAAATCGTCCAGGGTATAATTATTTAGTAGCTCAGTATCTATATCGTTCTGAGAATCGACAATTAGGTATTTAAATTGATTATCATCTGCTTTTCGATCGCCATCATCTGTTCTTATGTAGGTATTCGTTTTATTTCCATTTAGATAAATAGGTCTTCTTTCAAATGAAGCTTTTGGGACTTTAATTTGTATAATTGATTTTCCAGCAACTTTTAATGTAATAACATCTTCATTACTCAATAAATTAGCGCTCACTTTTTTCTTGTCGTGAATAAGATTCCAAAAATCCCTAAGGATCATTTCTGGCTTATCAACGCCAACAACTCTATAGCCGTTGGGTATTTCTTCTACACCTAAAATAATTATACCACCCTTAGTATTTGCAAATGCGCTGTATGTACTCCAGATATCTTTGGAAAGAGAAGTCTGTGATTTTTTGTACTCTAATTGCCAACTTTCTTTTGGATGTGAAAAGATTTCGTCTTTTAATTCTATAAATTGATTCATACGTCCCCTCCTTAGTAATAAATTCAAAAGTAAATCAAAAGTAAAAAAACTGAGTGGTATCAAGCCTTTGAGTGATTTTTTCAAAAGAAAAAGTCATTTTTGAAAAGAAAACCAAAAGAATTGACATATAGATAAAATGTGGTATAATTTTAGGTTTCAATAATTAAATTGTATCATTAAAAAACTTTTTTTTCTAGAAGATTTTAGCAAGAAGTAGTTAAATGAACCAAGTAAATCAATCATAACTAGGAATTCCCTTCGACAATGCTACGATTGAATTCCTTTCCCCCAGTGCTTTTACGGAACGAATCAATAAAACAGAAGCAGCAGAAAACTAAACAAAAGTAAGTAATACGACTGTCTTTTTTTGCTATTTTTTGCGATAATAAGGGAGAAAGTTCAAATTGAAAGGGAGCCAGAATAAATGAAAACCTATGATTATATTGTTATTGGTGGCGGTAGTGGCGGGATTGCTTCTGCTAACCGCGCAGGAATGCACGGAGCCAACGTCCTTTTAATTGAGGGCAACGAAATTGGTGGGACCTGTGTCAACGTTGGTTGTGTGCCTAAAAAAGTCATGTGGCAAGCCAGCAGCATGATGGAAATGATGGAAAGAGACACAGCAGGCTATGGGTTTGATGTTGAAATCAAAAATTTTAGCTTTAAACAATTAGTTGAAAATCGTGAAAAATATATCGACTTCTTACATGGTGCGTATAATCGTGGTTTAGACAGTAACAACATTGAACGTATCCATGGTTACGCTACGTTTACTGGGGAGCAAACAATTGAAGTCAATGGGACAGAATATACGGCGCCGCACATTTTAATCGCGACAGGTGGTCGTCCGAAAAAACTAGGTATTCCAGGAGAAGAATATGCCTTAGATTCAAACGGCTTCTTTGCGTTAGAAGAAATGCCAAAACGTGTGGTCTTTGTCGGTGCGGGTTACATCGCAGCCGAATTAGCAGGAACCTTACATGGCTTAGGCGCAGAAACACATTGGGCCTTCCGTCATGAACGACCATTACGAAGCTTTGATGACATGCTTTCTGAAAAAGTCGTAGAACGCTATCAAGAAATGGGCATGCAAATTCATCCGAATGCAACACCAGCTAAAATTGAAAAAACGGCGCAGAATGAGTATGTTATTACATTTGAAAATGGTGAATCAATCACGACAGATGCCGTGATTTTCGGGACAGGCCGTCAGCCGAACACGGATCAATTAGGCTTAGAAAATACGAAAGTAGCTCTTGATGAAAAAGGCTACGTCAAAGTAGATAAATTCCAAAATACCACACAAAATGGCATCTACGCAGTCGGCGATGTCATTGGGAAAATCGACTTAACGCCAGTCGCGATTGCCGCTGGTCGGCGCCTGTCTGAACGCTTATTTAACGGACAAACCGATTTATATCTGGATTATAACTTGGTGCCAACGGTGGTCTTTACCCATCCACCAGTTGCGACAATTGGTTTAACGGAAAAAGCAGCGCTTGAAGAATATGGTGAAGACCAAGTGAAAATCTATCGCTCTAGCTTTACGCCAATGTACTTCGCTTTAGGAGAATACCGTCAAAAATGCGACATGAAATTAATCTGTGTCGGTAAAGAAGAAAAAATTGTCGGTTTGCATGGCATCGGCATCGGTGTTGACGAAATGCTACAAGGCTTTGCAGTCGCTATTAAAATGGGCGCGACCAAAGCTGATTTTGATAATACTGTTGCGATTCATCCAACAGGCTCAGAAGAATTTGTAACAATGCGATAAAAGGCGAATAAACCCCAAAAAAGAGCGTTGCTGATGCAACGCTCTTTTTTGAATACACAAGTTATACTATTTGATTCATAAAAAGTAATTTTTTATATCATGCCAATAACCACTTTTCCATCTTTTAACTACTGACTTTTCCAAGAAATATGCTATGATTAAAAAAATCAGCAAAACAGAGGGTAGGGAGTTAGAGGATGGATAAAATTAGAATCAACAACTTGAAATTTTTCACAAAAAATGGTGTTTTGGCAGAAGAAAAACGTCTAGGACAGCAAGTAGAAATCGACCTTGAAATGCAGTTGTCGCTAGCCGAGGCAGGGCGAACAGATGATGTCACCCAAACTGTCAATTATGCCGAAGTGAATGAATTGATTGCCCAACGAGTAAACAATCACTCGTACGATTTAATCGAAGGTTTAGCGAGTGCTATTTTAGATGATATTTCCGCAGATTATCAAGAACAATTGGACAAAATTATCATTAAAATTAGAAAATATAGTGTGCCGATGCCCGGCCTTTTTGACAATATTGAAATTGAAATGGAGCGAGAAGTATAGATGATTGGCTATGTAGCATTAGGTAGTAACGTCGGCGATCCGTACGCAAATTTAGTGAAAGCCCGCAATTATTTAAACGAAGACCCGCAGATTCAGGTCGTGGCTTCTTCAAAACTTTATGAAACGGATCCTTACGGCTATACAGACCAAGATGATTTTTTGAACGCCGTATTGAAAATTGATACTAGCTATACCGCTGAAGAGTTATTGGCTGTTACCCAAGGGATTGAGCAAGCAATGAAACGTAAAAAATTAATTCACTGGGGTCCGCGGATTATTGATATTGATATTTTATTATTAGGGGAACAGTCAGTCGCGTTGCCCCACTTACAAGTTCCTCATCAAGAATTAACAAAACGGTCATTTGTTTTGATTCCCTTAAGTGATGTTTACGCAGAGGAACAACTATTGGGCGCGCCAATAGCTACGTGGATTCAGCGCAGTGGCAATCAAGAAGAAGTGCGAGTAAGCGAAAAGGAATGGTAGAGATGGAGCAGGAAAAACAAGCGCAAATTGAGCAGGCAGTTACCACAATCTTAGAAGCAGTGGGGGAAGATACTCAACGGGCAGGACTCATTGATACACCCAAACGTGTAGCTAAAATGTATGCAGAAGTTTTTAGTGGATTAACCGAACCTGAATTTGACGATTATAAATTATTTGATAGCTTAAATGAAGGCGAAATGGTTCTAGTAAAAGATATTGCCTTTTATTCAATGTGTGAACACCATTTATTGCCATTTTATGGAAAAGTACATGTCGCTTATCTGCCAGAAGGTGGCAAAGTATTGGGACTAAGCAAGTTACCAAGATTAGTAGAACATTGTGCCAAACGTCCCACAGTTCAAGAAGATTTAACAGTGACAATTGCCCGCAAACTTCAAGAAAATATTCCCGTTAAAGGCATTGCAGTAGCCATTGAAGCGGAACATATGTGTATGACGATGCGCGGCGTGAAAACACCACAAAGTAGCACCAAAACATTTCAATTTACCGGACTATTTAAAGAACAAGAGTGGAAAAATCAATTTTTAATGGAGATACGTTAGAAAATGGAAATTATTGTTGGCACGAATAACCAAGGTAAGTTAAAAGAAATGCAATCAGGACTTAAGGACCCCGCTATTCAACTTGTCTCTTATCGAAAGTATACAACCAGTCAAGAACAACCTGCAGAAACTGGCACTACGTATGCTGAAAATGCTTATCTAAAAGCTCGCTTTTTCCAACAATTAATTGGCCGCCCAGTGTTAGGTGATGATGGCGGCTTAACGTTAACTGCTTTTCCTGATTTATTAGGTATTCATACAAGCCGCTTTTTCCATTCAGCCAATCCGGAAGAACAGAACCGCGAACTGTTGCACTTATTTGAAGGGCGACAGTCGACTCGAGAGTTAACCTTATCAGCCACGTTGGTCTATGTACTCGATGACGACAAACTGTTGCAAACGGAAGCCACTTTGACTGGTGAATTAGTTGAACCGCACGGTACAGGTGGTTATGGCTTTGATCCGATTATTTATTTACCAGATCGAGGCAAAACCTTAGCGGAGTTGTCCACGAGTGAACGAATGAAGATAAGTCCTAGAATGCGGGCTTTACGAAAGATGATTCAGCAGATAAAGGAGCAATGTGACAATGATTGATTTAAAAAAGAATTACCAAATTATGGGGATTGTCAACACGACCCCCGACTCTTTTTCTGATGGCGGTAGCTACACAACGGTCGACGTGGCCTATCAACATGCGCTTCATCTACTAGAAGCGGGGGCCGATATTTTAGACATTGGCGGCCAATCCACACGTCCTGGCTACGAAGAAGTTTCTCCACAAGTTGAGGTAGACCGAGTATTACCATTAATAAAAAAAATACGTGAGACTTCTCTAGCGCCGATTTCTGTGGATACCTACTATCCCGAAGTAGCAGAAGCCGCGATCCAAGCTGGCGCCACAATGATTAATGACATCAAAGGATTAGACACTCCGAGGATGGCAGAAGTCCTCGCACAATATCCTGAAGTCCAAGTTGTGATTATGCATTCTAGAAAACGCCAATCGCTTTCTTTAAAAGAAGAGTTGCACCAATTTTATACAGAAAAAATTGAACAATGCCAAAAATATGGGCTTTCCTTAGAAAAAATTTGTTTCGATCCAGGGATTGGCTTTCATAAAACTGTCGCAGAAAACCTTCAACTGTTAAAAGATCCTAACGCCTTTCGCTACCAAGATTATCCGTTACTATACGGCGTTTCTCGCAAACGAACCATCGGCGCTTTAACGAACGAACCAGAACCAGCCAACCGTGATTTTGGCTCAGCCGCTGCTTCCTTGTATGCAGCACAACAAGGCGTAGAAATTTTACGTGTTCATAATGTCCAAGGCTTAAAACAAACATTTGATGTCTGGCGAGCATTGTCGGAGAAGGAGTAAGGGCGGAGCAATAGACTAAACAGACCGACCATCAAAAAAGATGGTCGGTCTGTTTAGTCTAAAAAATTTTAGTTGGCTGAATCGTTTTATCCCAGTAAACGGTGCGCGATTTTTATTACAAAAGAAAGCGGCTGTTGAATAATCAGGAAAGTAAGCGTATTCTAGGAAGGTACAAATGTGTTATACTACACAAGTAGGAAGTTTATGACGGTGGCAATTTCTCAAAAAAAGGGGGACTGCCAATGTTTTTGCTTGTTTGCTCTTTCCCTAGAAAGGAATAGTAGTGACTGTCTTTGAAGCATTGATGCTTGCGATTGCTTTCGCAACATTAATTGTCAAAATCAGTAATAAAAACGACAAAAAATAAACCCGTCATAACTTTTAGCGAAGATTGACGGGTTTATTTATCCACAATTAAAGCTACCGTCTTAAACGGTCTACCCGAGAGCGTATGTCTAGTACGCTCTCTTCGTGTTTATTATAGCAAGTTGAAACGGAAAAGTCGAATAGTAAATAAAAAAGTAAGCGTATTCTAGGAAGGCATAAATGTGTTATACTACACAAGTAGGAAGTTTATGACGGTGGCAATTTCTCAAAAAAAGGGGGACTGCCAATGTTTTTGCTTGTTTGCTCTTTCCCTAGAAAGGAATAGTAGTGACTGTCTTTGAAGCATTGATGCTTGCGATTGCTTTCGCAACATTAATTGTCAAAATCAGTAATAAAAACGACAAAAAATAAACCCGTCATAACTTTTAGCGAAGATTGACGGGTTTATTTATCCACAATTAAAGCTACCGTCTTAAACGGTCTACCCGAGAGCGTATGTCTAGTACGCTCTCTTCGTGTTTATTATAGCAAGTTGAAACGGAAAAGTCGAATAGTAAATAAAAAAGTAAGCGTATTCTAGGAAGGCATAAATGTGTTATACTACACAAGTAGGAAGTTTATGACGGTGGCAATTTCTCAAAAAAAGGGGGACTGCCAATGTTTTTGCTTGTTTGCTCTTTCCCTAGAAAGGAATAGTAGTGACTGTCTTTGAAGCATTGATGCTTGCGATTGCTTTCGCAACATTAATTGTCAAAATCAGTAATAAAAACGACAAAAAATAAACCCGTCATAACTTTTAGCGAAGATTGACGGGTTTATTTATCCACAATTAAAGCTACCGTCTTAAACGGTCTACCCGAGAGCGTATGTCTAGTACGCTCTCTTCGTGTTTATTATAGCAAGTTGAAACGGAAAAGTCGAATAGTAAATAAAAAAGTAAGCGTATTCTAGGAAGGCATAAATGTGTTATACTACACAAGTAGGAAGTTTATGACGGTGGCAATTTCTCAAAAAAAGGGGGACTGCCAATGTTTTTGCTTGTTTGCTCTTTCCCTAGAAAGGAATAGTAGTGACTGTCTTTGAAGCATTGATGCTTGCGATTGCTTTCGCAACATTAATTGTCAAAATCAGTAATAAAAACGACAAAAAATAAACCCGTCATAATCTTTAGCCAGGATTAACGGGTTTATTTCCTAATTAATTCAGCTACCGTCTTAAACGGTCTACCAGAGAGCGTATGTCTAGTACGCTCTCTTCGTTTTTATTATACCAAGGTATCACCTAAAAAGCTAGCCGCTAAATCCTCAATAGGATCCAGCGGCTTTTTTAATTTTCTCTTGTCAAAATCGTTTGTGTAATTTCATACAATTGTTCTTTCGCTTGGGCCTTTGTTTCAGGAAGTTTGCTGATTTCTTTCAGCGCTTTTTCTGTGTAATGAGTGGCTAATTGTTGGGCCTTTTCTACGCCACCTAGTTCATGGACAAGACGATAAATTTCCTGTGTTTCTTCATCGGTCAAGGCTTCTTTTTTCATTAAAAGTGGCAACAAAACTTCAGGATTGGCTTCAAGTGCATAAATCAAGGGCAAAGAATACACGCCTTGACGTACGTCTTCTAAGACGGGTTTGCCGATAGCATCGGCAGTTTGCGTATAGTCCAAAATATCATCAATAATTTGAAAAGCCAGTCCGATGTTTTCGCCGATTTCACCACAACGTTTGGCAAAACGTTGGGAGGTGCCACTTTCATAGGCACCGACAAAACAACTTAGCGCAAACAGTTCCGCAGTTTTCCCGGAAATATTTTTTAAATATTGGTCAATCGTTACCTCGAAATTATAGCGATTGTCCATTTGACCAAGCTCACCAGTCAGGACTTTTTCCATACTGCGCGAATTTAATTGAATGCTTTTTAATGAAGAAGAATAATCAGATAAGAGCTTGAAACAGCAAACAAAAAGATAATCGCCTGTATACACGGCTGTGCTATTCCCAAAGCGCGAACGCAATGTTGGCAAGCCACGACGCGTATCGGCTTCGTCGACAATATCGTCGTGAACTAACGTGGCGGTATGCAGTAATTCAATGGAAGCCGCTAACGCTGTCGCCTTTTTAGGGTCCCGCTGTTCACCAAAATAAGAGAACAACAGTTGGTAGGCTGGACGTAGCAATTTGCCGCCAGAATGAATCATATCATGGACAGCAGCTTGAATCTCTTGATTATCGATTTGAACCGCTTGTTCCATCAAGCGAAGAGTAGTTGTTAATTCTTTTGATAACGTAGGATAGGTATTCCACATAGGATGTATATTCATAAGATGACTCCTTTAATTGTGGCGGACAGGTTTTCAATTAGAAAAATTGACTCCACTTATGTTTCGTTGTTTGTTCATAATTCAGTTGGAATTTTCGTAACGTCTGGACATGTTGTAGTAAATAATTAGCGGCAATCCCAATGGCAATCCCTGAGAGTAACCCAAACAGAGATAAAAATGGTAAGTACAGCATCGGCGCCCACGAATGAGCAAAGAAAGAGGTCGTTAGCAACTGACCAACGTTGTGTAAGAAACCACCAACGGCACTAATCCCGATAATGCTGACCCGTTTTGGCCCCAGCTGCTTGACAAGCAACATGCCGAAATAACTTAATAAGGCACCACTGGCACTATAGAAAAAGGTCGAAAGTGTACCGCCCAGTAATGTCGTTAAAATCAAACGTAAACAGACTAGGAAAAAACTATCACGCTTACGCATGGTGAAAATCGCAATAATAGTAATTAAATTTGCTAGACCGAGCTTTGCCCCAGGAGCAAATGCGAAAGGGTAAGGAATCATATTTTCGATTAAGCCAATAATGACCCCTTGGGCAACGAGCATAGCAATATAAATATTCTTGTGTAATTTGCTCATAGTTGTCGTGCTTAATAAATTAAGCTACCGTCTTCACTCCCATCAGAAGCTTCCACGGTGATAAACAAATTGTGGGGTAGACAGGCAATCGGGGTTTCACCAGGTTTGGAAATCCAGCCTCGCCGAACATCCACTAAGTCAGCACAGTTGGCTTCCTTCACGCGGATACGATCACCATCTACTTCAATCAGGTTGTAATCACCGTCTTTTGCTTCGTATTTATATGTATAATGCGGGCCGTCCTTTTTTAAGTCAAAGACTTTGATTACTTTGTTGTCTACTTTCAAGACTGCTTGATACGTAGCCGCTTCTTGACCACGGTTTTGCATGGCAAAAACAACAAGGGGCAGAAAAGAACCAAGAACTAAAACAGCAATAATAATAACGTCCCATGTTTTCAAGCGACTTTTCTTAATGAATTCTTTGATCGTCATTTTCTTCTCTCTCCTTTGGTGTTTTTTTCTTGTCTATCATAACACAGTGAACGAGCTTGGAACAAAAATTATTTTGAATTTTTGTTCCAAGCTCAAAAACTGATAAACGGCGGGAACAGAACCAACACTACGCGTTGCTCCGATCTCAACAACTTCTAAGAGCTAAAGCTCTAAGAGTTGAAGGTCCTTCGGAAATAAGCCGAAATTGTTGAGAATCACGAAGAACGTAGTGATTCGATGATGAACAATACCTACTTGGTCTCCAAAAATTAAAGAGCACCGAGTAGGTATCATGCAACATCAACTCTTTCCTCGTTGTGTTTTATGACAATTTTCGGAAATTCCTTCTTATTGCTGAGAAACACTATTTGCAAAGCAAATAGATGTTGAACAGTACCTACTTGGTTCTCGGAGCTAAACGATTCTGTCCCGACCTCAGTTGAGCCACCATATTATATAAAAGAAAATATGTGGGACAAAAGTCATGCTTGACTGCTGTCCCACATACTAAATCCTATGATAGTCAGCTGGAGACATGTGTCTCAGCTTTTGCTCGTAGTTGTCAATCGATGATCGATTGCTTACTTACCGCCGTATCTAGCTTTCGGGGTACCATACCACGCTTTACCAAGTTTGCGTTGAATCCATGGAATTACCCAGCGGTCTAAACCGACAGCACGGCCTGAACCGTTCATCAAAGCAAAAGCGACAAAGATAAACCAGATATTTACCCAATAGAACATGCCAGATAAACAGAAGGCAATTGTTAAACCAATTGTAGCAGCACTTGATAACCAAGTGAATAAACCAGCAATCAATGCTAAAGCAATACATACTTCAACGATTGTCATGAATTTTTGCATGAACAAAGCAACTTCTTGGTTTGGCATCATAAATTTCATTACGCTTTCGAACCATTTAGGCATGTGATCAAACACTTGCATTGGTGTTTCGCCGTAAGCGTAGCTTAAACCAAAGTGCGCTGCTTGTGTTGCCGCATCGGCACCACCGCTTGCCGCCGCATCCGCCGCACCACTTGCAGCAGTTGTTGCTGTTTCAGTTGCTTGAGAAGCACCTGTTGTTACTTGTTCTTGTAACCAAGGGAATGGGAAAACGACTTTATCTGTGAACCAAGAACCATCACCAAACCAAGTGCTTGGTTTCAAGTAATCGCCGTTGCCGACAATTTTCTTCATTGATTCGACTAACCAAACCATACCATAGAAGACACGTAGCGGAACACTCCACAAGACATTGCCGTAACGAGACGTATGTCCGCGAGCAACAGAACGATCATCTTTAATATGGAAGATTTCGTGCATAATGTATTGGAACATGTAGTAACCAGAACGAATATCAAAGAAGTATTTCAAGTTAACGATATGTTTCATAATGATGGCTAAGAAACCACTCAAATGAATTTTATCGAATAAGTTGGCAACGCCCCATTTCGCGCCGATGGAAACCATGAATCCTTGGTAGTTTCCTTTAAAGGCGTGTTTTTCGCCGCCTTTAATATCTGCAACGATGTTGGCAGCCGCAGTATGACCTGTTTGTTCAGCTGCTTGAACGATTTGAGGAGTTGGTGTATTTGGTGTTTCTTCGTAATAAACCAAGTCACCAATGATATAAATGTTTTTGTCTTCGTAACCTTTTGCTTGCATGTATTCATTCGCAACTAAACGACTACCACGTGCTGCTTCTAAACCAAAGTCAGCGGCATCAGAAGTTGCTTTCACACCAGCTGTCCAGATTAACGTATGCGTTGGTACTTCAGAACCATCTTTTAATTTAATGTGATCTGCTGCAACTTCAACGATTGGTGAGTTCAATAATAATTGAACATTTTTCTTTTCTAGATAACGTTCTGCTTTGGCAGCATCGTTACGAGATAACATGTTTAAGATGGTTGGCATTGCTTCAACAACCATTAATGTAATTTCGTCTGGATCAATTTTGGCATCTTTCGCTAAACGATCTTTCCAGTCGATTAATTCGCCGACCATTTCGATCCCAGTAAAACCAGAACCACAGACAACGAATGTTAACATTGCTTTGCGTACTTCAGCATCTGGTTCGATGGCTGCTTTAGCAACGGTTGCTTCAATGTGATGACGAATTTTCACTGCGTCATCAAATGACCATAAGGTGAAACCATTTTCTTTCACGCCTGGTGTTCCAAAGTCGTTTGGTTCGCCACCCATACCCAGAATTAACTGGTCAAATGGATAAGAACCTGCTAAAGTTTTCACAACTTTGTTTTCTTTGTCGATCCCAGTAACAGTATCTGTTACCAATTTTACGTTTTTCTTGCGTGAGAACAAACGTTGTAAGTCGTATTGAATTGCTTCTGGTTCAACACGTCCGCCTGCTACTTCATGCAATTCGGTCATCATAGTGTGGTAAGAATGGCGATCAATCAATGTGATTGTTACGTCCGTATCTTTTTTAAATTTCTTTGCTAGAAATTTAGTAGCTGAAACGCCAGCATACCCAGCACCTACAACGACAATATTTTGCTTTGTCATTGACAATCCGCTCCTTAATATTGTAAGTAGTAAAATAGTGATAACGATTAATAAGTACACAATCGACTAACATTATATAAGTATTTCACGAATTTGTCTAATATAAATTTTAATTGTCAACAAATTTACTCCAACGATGAGTTTTTGATGAAAAAAAGACCGAAATGTAAATATTTTTAGGGGATGGTCTTGACAACGTTTTTAAAACCATTATAATGTGTAATGTATCACAAACTTTTGATGTTTGTGAAAATCAGGAAAGAAAAGGTGACTATCAATGAAAGTGAATAAATTTGTTAAAGGTTTTGCGGCAATTGCATTATTTAGTTTAGTATTAGCAGGCTGTGGCGCAGACAAGAAAGACAACACAACGAACTCTTCTAGCGCAGCATCTTCAGAAACGAAAAAATCAACTGAATCATCAGCACCAGCGAAAAAAGTTGCCGGTGGCGATTTAAAAGATGGTACGTATAAATTAGAAGAAAAAAATGAAAAAAATGGTTACCGTGCAGTCTTTGAAATGACTGTAAAAGACGGCAAAATCACTGAATCTAAATATGACAACATCAATGCTGACGGCAAATCTAAAACAGAAGACACTAAGTATGAAGAAAGCATGAAAGCAAAATCTGGTGTTGGACCAAAAGAATACATCAAACAATTAAACGATTCTTTTGTTAAAGCACAAAGCGCAAGCGGTGTGGAAGTAGTAACTGGTGCGACTCATTCATCTGAATCATTCCAAAACTACGCACAACAATTAATCCAAGTAGCACAAGCTGGTAACACAGACACAATCGAAATCGACAATGGCGCAACATTGAAAGATGGTACGTACTCATTGAAAGAAAAAAATGACTCAAACGGCTACCACACAACATTCTCAATGACTGTGAAAGATGGTAAAGTGACTGAATCTAACTACGATAACGTGAACGCTGACGGCAAATCTAAAAAAGATGACACTGAATACGAAAGCAAAATGAAAGACGTTACTGGCGTTGGACCAAAAGAATATATCGAAACATTAAACAAAGAATTTGTTAAAGCAATGGGCGAAGAAGACGGCTCACCTGCAGGTGTTGAAGTGGTAACTGGTGCAACACACAGCACACATTCATTCATCAACTACGCACAACAATTAGTGAACGCTGCTGAAAAAGGCGACACAACTGAAATCGTTGTTGACAACATCGTAACAAAATAATTAGAAATAAATGAATCGTGAAGTAGTTCCTGAAATGCTTTTCAGCAATTACTTAGCACCATTGAGGGGTTGGGAAAAAGTCGGTTGGCTGACTTTCCCGCCCCTTTTTCTTCGCTAGTTCTGTCCATCATTTCACAAATTTTTTTCACAGAAATTTGTGAATTTCCAAGAGAAAGACTTTTCATTTTTTCCAAAAAAGGCTACTATGCAAGAGAACTTATTTTTTAATTAAAGAAGGAAAGAAGAGGGAATCCTATGAAAAAGAAACTTCTGCTCATGGTGAGTGTTCTAGCAGTGCTGTTTGTGGCAGCTGCTTGTTCCTCAAAACCAGAAGCGAAAATTAATACAGAACCATACTCTGACCGTCAAACAATGCTTGGTACCTACGTTCAAATTCGCATCTACGATGATGGCAAAGAAGACGTCTTACCGAAAGCCTTTGCCCGTGTCAAAGAACTAGGCGATAAAATCACGGTTAACCAACCAGGTTCAGAAATTGATGAAATCAACCAAGAAGCAGGCGTGAAACCAGTCAAAGTCTCAGATGACCTGTATCCTTTGTTGAAAAAAGCCTATGAATATAGCAAAGACTCCCGCGGCGGCTTCGACATGGCAATTGGCCCAATCACCTCTATGTGGCACATTGGCTTCGATGATGCCCGCAAACCAAGCCAAGCCGAAATTGATCAAGCCTTGAAACTCGTTGATTACACGAAAGTCAAATTCAACGACAAAGAGCAAACCGTTTACCTTGAAGAAAAAGGCATGCAATTGGATTTAGGCGCAATTGCCAAAGGCTTCATCACCGACGAAGTCGTGAAAGTTCTGAAAGATAACGGCGTCACTACCGCTATCGTCGATTTAGGCGGGAATGTTTACGTCTTAGGACACAGCCCACGTGGCAAAGACATGGACTGGACAGTCGGCATTCAAGATCCGAATAAAGCTCGCAACACTGTTTTAGGTCAAGTCAAAGAAAGCAACAAAACCTTAGTTACATCAGGAATTTATGAACGCTACTTAAAAGTCGATGGCAAAACGTACCACCATCTCTTCGATCGTGAAACTGGCTATCCGTTTGATAACGACATCGCGGGTGTCACCATTATCACCGACAAATCCATCGATGGTGATGGTCTCTCAACAGCCGTCTTCTCAATGGGCGTCAAAAAAGGACTAGAATATGTCGAAAGTCTGAAAGGAACCGATGCCATTTTCGTCACAAAAGACGACAAAGTCTACATCAGCAAAGATATCGAAGGCAACTTTGAAATCGGCAAAGACTCTGGCTATACGATGGGGAATCGGGCCGATTTGAAATAAGGAGCGACTAAAAATGTCTTTAAATGTGTTTTTAAAAGTAGTGGAAATTCAGACGAAGCTTGCCAGTCTCTTTCCCTTCATTATCGGGGTCTTGTTTTCAATGACCTATTTTGGGGAAGTCCAGTGGGGCAACACGCTGGTTTTCTTCATTGGCATGGTGGTCTTTGATATGGCCACCACCGCCATTAATAATTACATGGACTTCAAAAAAGCCAAATCGGACGTCTACAAATATGAAGAAAATATTATCGGACAATCAGGCGTTTCACCACAACTAGTTCGCAACATGATTTTCGCCATGATTGCCTTCACTGCCGTTGTGGGTGCGTACTTGACGGTTCAAACCGGTTGGCTCTTCCTTGTGTTAGGAGGAATTTGCTGCTTCATCGGGATTTTCTACACGTATGGACCGATTCCGTTATCCCGTATGCCCTTAGGAGAAATTTTCAGTGGCTTCACGATGGGCTTAGGCATCTTCGTCTTAACCGTTTACTTGAATGTCGTCACCAATCCGCCTTTTTACTTAACGGTTGATTTCGCCAGTGGCGCCTTTCGCTTAGACGGCAATCTCTGGGCGGTGCTTGCGATTGTCGTGGCGTCCTTGCCCTTGGTCTGTTCGATTGCTAACATCATGCTCGCCAACAATTTACGGGACTTAGACACGGATATTGAGAACCACCGTTATACATTAGTCTATTATATCGGGCGTCCAGCGGGGATTGTGCTGTTTCAAGTGTTAGCGCTAGCTGGCTATCTGGTGATTTTATTCGGCTTCATTAGTGGTATTTATCAATGGCCAGTGTTAATTACGTTTGCTACTTTACCTGTCATTTGGAAAAATATTCAAACGTTTAAACAAGAATTGCCGCAGCCGAAAAGTTTCCGCCATTCCATTAAGAACTTAATGGTTTTTAATGGCACCTATGCTTTAGGGCTATTAATCAGTGCCTTGCTTGGTTAGAACCTAAAAAAAGTGCGAGGAATGCGAAAAAAATCTTGTTTTTTTAAAAAAGAATGCGTCGGAATAATTAAGAAAAGCTCAAAATGTTAGTCTTTAATGCTAACATTTTGAGCTTTTCTCGTTAAAAAGAGTAAAGACTTAAACTTTGAACGCGTGATTTCGAGGGAAAGTAGGCGTAGAACAACATTTTTGTTTATCGATAATTAAATAACGAGCTTGTAAACGTTGTTCTATCAACGTGTTTCAAAAATTTCGCATAGGGTGCGTAAAAATCGTCAACTTCTACAGGGGGGTTCTTTGTTATCATAGAGGTATGAAAAAAAGGTTGTTTGAGCAGTGATTGTACAGAAGCTCAAATCTGTTGTTGATTTAAAAGGAGGTTTTTAAATGAAAAAAAAGCGTTATTTAATGATTGTGTGTCTACTATCTTCTCCTAGTTTCTTTATAAATGTTGAAGCATCTGATGGTGGTTCTAGTTCGGTGGGGATTGAATTTTACCAAAATCCGACAACACCCGCTCCTAAAGATGCCCCGCCGAAAACAGATGCGCCAGCTACTGATCCCAAGGGACCAGCTGGTCCTCCGCAAGGAGATCAACGAAGTGGTGGTTCGACACAGACCACCACAACTGGCTCAACGCTCCCTCGTACAGGGAGCAAGAGTCAGGCAAATCTTAGCATTCTCGGCTTGGTCTTAATTGGCCTTGTCGGAATGGTACATAGAAAGAAGGGACGACATGAAGCAAACTAAGTGGCAACGTCTTGCAGCTATTGGTTTATGTGGTTCTTTGCTAGTGAATGCCTTTTCGGGCGTGACGGCAGTTGCGGAAACCGTCACGATTGAAAGTAGTCCGACCGCTAAAAGTAGCGCCAAGGAAGAAACACAAGCAAGTAGTGAAACGCAAGAAACAACGACTGAAACAAGTCGAGAAGAAGTAACAAAGGAAATAGAGAAACAAGCAGAAGTGGCGGTAGAAAAGAAGGAAGCACCGCCAGTGAAAGTGGAGCAAAAAGAAGCGGAAGCTCAGCAGGAGGTGCAACTCACACCGCAACTCCCAGTACAAATCCAGAATCGAGCGATTGGGGTAAAAGAAGGTAAAAAAGTATCAGAACTTTCTACATGGTTCGAATCAGAGGCAAATTCTTTTCCAGCACAAAATCAAAGCTATGTAGTACCAGAGTCTCGCTTTAGCATTAATATTGCTTCGGAAGATAAAACGTCTTTAAATATGGAAGATTTTCAATTAACTTCTGAGATGGGATTAGATAGATGGAGGGCATCTACGAATCTGTCTGGTTTTGTTTCTCCTGGAGATCAAACGATACCAGTGTCAAATGTACCGACAACTACAGGACTGGATATATTGATACCTAGTCAAACTCTAAACGTAAATTATCTTCATTATTGGTCAGATATGATCGTATATTATTTGAAGGACCCTGTTCTGACAGTTCCCAAATATATTGATACTATTGAAGTAGCCAATTCAGGAATATTTAACAGATATGAGCTATATAGTTACTTAGAACGCCCATATAATATTAAATTAGTCAAAACAAATAATAGCTATACCCTTCAGCAACCGTTGAGTCATGTATGGAATAAACCCTATTCAGCAGGCTTTGCAGCGGAATTAAGGGCAACTTATGAGAAAAAGCAGGCTGGTTTAACGTATGTTGCTGCGCAACAAGATATTGACTTAACAACTACTTACAAAAAAGTCACCGAAAACTTCGTTGATGCCACAGGCGCCAAAATCACACCGCCAACTGGTTTCACGCAAGGACAACAAACAAGTATTACGAGCAATGACTTCACATACACCAGTGCCAAAGCCTTGCCAGATACGTACAAGGCAGGCGGCAAGACCTACAAATTCAAAGGCTGGTACAAAGGCACGGACAAAACAGCCCTGAAAACGACGAAAACACCAAGTTATGCCGTCACTTACGATGACAAAGACGACATGACGGCGGTCTATGAAGTGGACACAGGTAAAGATTACAATTTTCCAAGTAAGACTGTGAATTTCCAATTTATCGATGAAGCAGGGACGATTATATCGCCAACGCCGTTTACAATTACAACCGATTTACAACAAGAAATTAATTCCACTTATACGAAGCTTGGATCGATTACTGGGATCAATTCAGGAAATACCAAACGAGTGACGATTCCTGCCAAAACGATTAGAGCAGATGTATCTTTAGGTGGTGTGAATAATTATGGAACAACCAATACAAGAATCACTATTCCAAAATTTTATGAAAATATCTCTGTCTATACAGGAAGTGCTTATACACAAGCTACGTTGAATCGTTATTCAACTGCAGATAATACATTAATCGGTAACCCAACCAGTAATGCGCCATTGTATTACGGACTAAACAAAATGACAACGACACAATTTAAAGTGAGTGAGTATGATTCGACTACTACAATTCCAGAACAATCGGAGTATCTGTATAATCGATTGTATGTATCAGGTGCATCCCGTTTATTTAATTCTTACGTTACGCCAGTAGGGACGATTTACTATCAGTTAACCAATCGCAAGGTCACCGAAAACTTCGTCGATGCCAGCGGTGCCAAAATTACACCACCAACAGGCTTTACCCAAGGCAACAAAGTAGTGATTGATAGTGAGAACTTCACCTACACCAGTGCCAAAGCCTTGCCAGATACCTACACAGTAGGGGACAAAAACTACAAGTTCAAAGGTTGGTACAAAGGCACTGATCAAACCAAAATGAAAACGACGAAAACACCAAGTTATGCCGTCACTTACGATGACAAGGATGACATGACGGCAGTCTATGAAGAAGTGCAAGAAATCACTGTTCACCCAGGATTCTACGCAGAGTTTGTCGATGAACAAGGTCAAGCGTTCACGAATCCACTTACGCTTTCTGGAAACTATACAGAATTTTTCAGAAAAACCGCCACTAGTCCCTTTGAAGCAACAGGTTCGCTTTACCCAATGGTGGGAAGTAAAGAGGCGACCGTTGCTAATCGCTATAAAGTAGAAACCAAGCAAAACGTCTTGATTCCTAATGATTATGAACTTTTTTCTGATCTACCAACAGGTGTTTTAAATAAAGGTTTTGCGTTGAACAACTTTGATATTACGAATGAATTGAAGTATGTTGACAAAGTGGAAGCAACAACGAAAACCATTACGTTGTACGACTACGAGACCATTAGTGACATTGGCACCAACCTTCTATCGGATTCAGCAACGACTAGTTTTACTAGTTTTGAAACAGTGTTTAACAGAGAGACGAACAATACTTTTTCTGTTAAGGCAAGGTGGGGCCAATCAGGACTAACAAGAGATGTCCTTCCTAGTTTGTTATTTCTAACTAGTGCAAATTCCCAACCAAGATTATTTGGTTTCGATGGAACTAGCGACTACAAGCAAACGATAAACTATAAAGTCACACGAAAACAAGTCACCGAAAACTTTGTTGATGCCACTGGTGCTAAAATTACGCCACCGACAGGTTTCACGCAAGGGAAACAAACACCAATGACAAGTAACAGCTTCAAGTATACGGCGACGAGAGCTTTGCCAGCTAGTTATTCAGCTGGTGGCAAAGCCTATACTTTCCAAGGTTGGTACAAAGGTAAAACCAAACCAAACACATTGACAACAAGTACGACGCCAACATATAACACAACCTTTGATGGCAATGACGACATGACGGCAGTGTATAAAGAGGAAGTGGCAAAAGCGAGTGTTACTTTAACACGCACTACAGCTGAAACAGTGACTAGCGGCGGCAACGTCACATGGCGTGCTACGATTACCAATACAAGCCAAGCACCATTAACTACGGCGACCATCAAGAAATCAACGGCTTGGACAACTGGCTTAGCAGCACCAACTGCCATGATCGTTACACCAGTTGGCGGCACGGCGAAAACCGTCCCAGTCACAGCGACTACTTGGACTAATGGCGTTAGCTTAGGGACTGACATCCCAGTAGGGAAATCTGCCACGGTTCAGTTCACTACCAAAGCGACGGGGACAGCGGGGCAAGTCTTGCGTGCAGGGATTACCACCAGTGGGAATTACAGTGGCATTTCTGCTTCGGCAACTGTTCGTGTGAAAGACAATGATCAGGCGATTGTTACACCAACGGCTGAAGGCTTCATCAGTGTCCCAACTTTCAATTTTGGTCAGATAGGGATTGCAGGAAACACACAACAGCATGGCCTGAAGAAAGCCGCTGATTACTACGGCAACGGTACACGCAATCCCTATCTGCGAATTAAGAAAACTCAACCGAATTGGAGCTTAACGGCACAACTGTCCCAACCAAAATCAGCTACAGACAGCTTGCCAACAGCGACTCGCCTATTATTAGGCACGGCTCCTGTTTCAAGTTTCTCCAATTACAATCAACCAACGGAGTTGAAAAACATGATTGGCACCACGACTGCCATTAACTTAACGGCAAATAACACGGCTACGAACATCGTTGCCAACCAACAATTTACTGGCAGTAATGTCTATCAACTAGACTTCGCATTTGATAATATCAAATTAGAAGTACCAGCTAGTCAAGGCATGACTGGTCAACAATACCAAGCTGCAGTCACGTGGAATTTAGTGACTGGCCCATAAAAATAAAAATGCCCGAGCCTTGAAATAGGAGGCTCGGGCATCTTTTATTGATGGTCTTTTTAGGGGCGTTGTGCTATAATGGTAATGAGAAGAGAGATATGCTGTAACATACCTCTCTAGTGTAGAGCCGTTTCAGACGGTAGCGATTTTTAGTGATTTATAAAAAATAACCGTGCTCGCTAAAGTTGACGGTTATTTTTTCTTGTCTTCTTTAACAGCTTTTAGGATTCCGAAGATTAACGTTGCGATAAAAGAACCGAAACTAATCATCAGAGCTAAAGCTTCTGCGATAGACAAAAGGCCTCTCCTTTCATAGATTTCAGTACTTACATTCATAAGCACCACCACCGAAAGGGGAAAGCATCTGCTCCTACGCTTCTCACTTCGTTGCGATTCTAGTCGCAAAGCGCATGTTCCTGTGCGCTTGCCTCCGTGTTAACTTATCTACACTTAGATTATACCATGTAAAACAAAAAAATAATTAGTTTCCAATATATTTTTTAGGCAATTGTACTATAATGGTAATGAAAAGAGAGCTATGCGCTAACATACCTCTCTGATGTAGAGCCGTTACTAACGGTGACAAAAATTAATATTTTTGAAATGACCGTCTAACTAGCCAAAGTAAGCAGCGCCCCTTTCATTAAGGGGCGCTGCTTTTTAGTCGTTATTGCGATTGTTCAGTGTCTTTTGTAGAGAGGTTCATTTGTTCTTTAATAGCATTTTCGACACGTTGGCGTTCACTCTCTTCCACAAGTTGATAAGAAATACCTTCAATCCCTGTCACGCCATCGCCAGTGTAATCGTAGCCTTTTAATTGATCGGTTTCAATCGTTTTTAGTGCGGGGGTGTATTTTTTTAGCATTGCCATCATTTGGTCAAAGGATAAGTCGGTTTCGCCATGTTCGCCGATTACGTCCAGAATTTCTTGATATTTTAGCAAGCTGTTAAAAGAAAGTAGTTTGTTGGTTAATTCGATTAAAACTTCTCGTTGGCGGCGTTGACGACCATAGTCGCCTTCGGGGTCTTCGTAACGCATGCGCGCGTATTGTAAAGCTTCCCAGCCCCCTAAATGCTGTTTGCCTTTCGGATAATGAATCCCTTCAGCGTCAAAAGCAAAGGCATTGTCAACAGTGACGCCGCCCACCGCATCGCCAAGGTCCTTCATAGCATCCATATCAATTGAAAAGTAATGATTGATTGGGATGTGCAAGACATTTTCAACCGTTTTAATTTGCATATCGGCACCACCGAAAACGTGGGCCGCATTGATTTTATTGTATTCGCCATTGGTGCCAGCCATTTCCACATAGTAGTCACGCGGGATGCTGGTGATGGTAGTTTTTTGTAATTGATTATTCACTGTAACCACCATCAAGGCGTTGGAGCGGTAATCGGTTTTGCGTTTTGAGTCATTCGCAATTCCCATAATTAAGAAACTAACCGGTTCTCCTTTGGCTAAATCGGGACTCTTCGTGGAAGATTTTCTTGGTTTATACATGGTGTTCGCCGTTTTTTGCAAATTACGATACATGCTGACGCCGTAAGCGGAAACAGAAAGTGTGCCTAAAAATAAAAGGGTTAAACTAAAGACCACGAATAAACTTTTTCTTTTACGAGAATGGCGGCGCCGGCGTTGTGTCGGTACTTCTGCTTCCTCTGGTTCAGGTGCCGGCAAATAACGTTGAACAATTTGAAATGAAAAGTTGATCCAGCTATAACTTAGGAGCATCCCAGCGATGACATCACTAGGATAATGAACGCGTAAGATTAAGCGACCTAACACAATCAAAACTAAATAAGTGAGTAAGAAAATTTTGATGCCTTTGGTTTTTTCGACATGAAGATAGGCCAAAATGATCAAAATCGTACAGACTAGCGCCATTGCTAATAATGAATGTCCGCTGGGAAAGCTAGCAGAGCTTCGATCAGCTAAAGCGCCTAGGTTTGGTCGAGCCCGACCCACCACATGTTTAAAAACGCTCCCTAAAAAGCCGACAGCTAATAGGTTACTGACAGCCCAAAAGGCTAGAATTTTTTCTTTTTTGCGTAAAAGGTAAACCATCAATAATAAGAAGAATAGCAGCATTGGTCCAATCGTGGCAGTTTTTGCTAACAGATTGACCGCTGTTAAAAGTGGGGCATTTAATTGCCATTTGATGTGATAAATAGCTTCGTCCATTTGTTGAAACCAATTTGGACTAGCCGCCACTAACAAAGTGAGGAAAGAAAAACAAAGCGTTGTTAGGGCATAAAGTGGAAATTTTTTATTCGATGTTTGCATGAGAATCCCTTTCTTTTTCCCTTGAAAGAGTAGACTAAGCCAGCATCGATCGTAAATAAGCGCTTGCGACTAAACAGGACACAGCAAGCCAATCGGTTCTCATCGTCTGAGCTTTAGCACTATCCAACGTAAAGATTTCTCTTAGCTATTTTTAGAAGAGCCTTAATTCGACCATTCCTGTTTTACACATTGGTGTCTTTCGACATTTCTGCGCAATAGCCTATGTTTGGATAGGAGCCTCACCTAACAAGGTTATTTTATCTAACGCTAGAAGTATAGAATTTATGCAGCGGTTCTCACAATGAAGTTTAAGAAAATTTATTGTTTTTTAAATAAATTTAAAGGTGTGGGGAAGTGAAGCAGTTAAAAAAAACAGTACTTGAGCATTCTAAAAAAAGAGTGGGCAAGGCTGTTCTCGGTTAATCGCTATAAATAGTAGGTGTTCAATAATGATAAATTAAAAAACAAACATTTTTTATAAGAGTGCTATAAGTTTTTCTCAGTAAAAAAGGCGGACAGTTGCTATTGAATTGCTAGTTCATTTAAAATAAATATGTCGACAATAATTGTGCACAAAGTTGATGGTCGCTATCGAAAAAGTAAAAATGATGTTGTGGAGATTTTACGTTTCAGTTGATTAAGATTACATGTTTTTTGAAGGGTTTTGCTTATAAGGGAGCGATATACATGAAAAAAATGATGTTATTCATAATTGCAGTAGGCGCAACGATGATCAGTGTTTTTGCTTTAGGAGATGCACAGCAGAGTTATGCACACGGCTATGTTGATAGCCCAGTCAGTCGAGTCAAAAATGCGGAAGCAAACGGATTTGGATGGGGGCCTGGTCAAGACAGCTCACAGCCAGAAATTATCACGACACCCCAAGGAATTGAAGCGCCAACTAAATTATTAGACACGGGTCAATTAAATGGAAGGTTGCCTTCAGCTGGATTAGCAAGCTATTCCAAACTAGATGAACAAACAGCCACTCGTTGGGTAAAAAGTAATATAACAACAGGAGAGAATAATTTTAAATGGGTGATGACGGCAAAACATAAGACCAATCGTTTTAGATACTATATGACGAAACCTGGATGGAATCCTAATGCACCATTAACGATGGACGAAATGGAACTGATTGGCATAGTAGGGCAACCAATCGGTCAAGATTTACCTCCTGGTCAAGGATTTATGGTCAATGATACAGAAACACACAGAATAAATATTCCCGCTGATAGGAAAGGATACCATGTTATTTATGCCGTTTGGGATATCAATGACACGATTAATTCATTTTATCAAGCGATAGATGTTAATGTTCAATAATCAGGTATCAAGATAATGCGGCTGAGACAAAAGTGTTTAGCGCCAAGAACCAAGTAGGTCCTGTTCATCATCAAATCACTACGTTCTTCGTGATTCTCAACATTTGGAAGGATTAAGATACGCCGAACACTTGTGTGAGAAAGTCAATTTTGGCTTATTTTCGAAGGGGCTGCTTTTGTTCAGCTGATTATTTTCAGAAGTAGAAAGTGGGACATCAGTCAAAACGACTGATGTCCCGCTTTCTTTTTTCTAAATTTCCCCACTTATCCTCGACGCCATTCACCAATCTGGTCCAAACTAATTTCCCCAGAAGACAACGTTTTGGACGTACCATCAGGCAACTGGACAATCAATTCCCCGTTTCCATTAATGGTTGTCGCAACGCCGCGGAAGTCTTGCCCGTTTTGGGTAAAAGCGACGTCTTTGCCAATCACAAAGGAGCGTTGTCGGTATTCTTCTAAAAAGTCTTTCGTTGAACGTTCGTCTAAAATTTGGTAAAAATGATTCCAAATGTTGGCGACTAATTCATTTCGCGTCGCTGTCGGTTCACCATCTGGGAAAAGAGAAGTCACTTTCTGCCGAATGTCCTCAGGAAATTCGGTTTCTGTAATTGAAAAATTAATCCCCATGCCGATGATGACATTTGAAATCTGCCCTGTTTCCACATTGCTCATGGCTTCCGACAAAATCCCGCAAACTTTTTTGCCATTTAAATAAAGATCATTGACCCATTTAATTTCTGTGTGAACGCCTGCCAGAGCATCCATTGCTCGAGCGACCGCTACGGCCATAATCACAGTATATTGGGCGATTTCTTCAAAATTTTGGTTCGGTTGAAGCACCATGCTCATGTAAATCCCTTTACCTGGCGTAGCGAAAAATGGTCGGCCGAACCTGCCCCGCGGCATTTCTTGCATGTCAGCAACAATCAAAGTATTGTCGGGCGTCTGGTCTAAAATCGCCCGCTTAGCATCGGTCATGGTAGATTCAGATGTTTCTAGGACGGTAATTGTTAAAGGCGGTGTTTGGGGCCATAATGCCAACTGAATGCCTTCTGCAGAAAGGACATCTGATTTTTCAAGGCGATACCCCTTGTTTTGCACGCTAGTAATTTGATAGCCATCTTTTTTCAATTCATTAATCGCTTTCCAAATAGCTGTGCGAGATAAGGATAGACGTTGTGCCATCTCTTCGCCCGAAAGGAATGCGGGCGTTTGTTTCATCAATAAAGTTAGGACTTGGCTTTTTGTCGACATATTTTTTCCTCCGATTCGTTATGCTTATTGTAGCGGAAAGGAAAAGGCTTGGTCAACTAGTGAAAAAATCCATCTTAGGATGGAGGAAAATGAAGCAGGCGTTTGCTATACTTGTTTTATTGAGAAGGAGTGAGGGGAATGGAAAAGCAACAATATGTTTGTGAGAAATGTGGCAACATGCACTATGTGTCGGACCAATTTCAGGCAACAGGTGGGAACTTTGCGAAAATTTTTGATGTTCAAAATAAAAAATTTATTACAATTAGCTGTACCCAATGCGGCTACACCGAACTTTACCGCAGCCAAACAAGCGGCGGCATGAATGTCCTAGACTTTTTATTAGGTGGCGGTTAGTCAAAAACGAATGCATCTTTGCATTCGTTTTTTTGTGTGAATAGAAGATTGGGGAAAATGCGTAATAAATAATTACGCATTATAGGGTAAACTTAGTCACATTAAGTGTGATTTAAAATTCTTTCCATCATTGCAAAGGCATAGTATAATGAAGCGAAGGGAGTGATTTCATGCTAACAACTAAATCAAGAAGACAAGGAAGCTCGGTCGTTTTAACTTTACCCACTGATAATGGTAAAAAACCAAAAGTCGACCAAGAATATATTGTGATGTATTCTGACGACGGTACAATTACATTAGTCCCTAAAATTCAGGATCCATTTAGTGAAGGTCCAGAAGGTGAGTATTATGAAAAAGATGAGTGGCATGATCTTGCACCTGAGGGGAGAGAACTTTTTTAATGAACGTTGAAAAGAAGTACATTCCCAAAAAAGGAGATATTGTATGGATTGATTTTGATCCTGCTGCAGGTAAAGAGATTCAGAAGAGACGGCCTGGTTTAGTCGTGTCAAGATATGAATTTAATCGGAAAACCATGTTTGCTGTGATTTGCCCGATTACTTCCACCATTAAAAATATTCCCACTCGATATACGTTGCCCGATGACATAGAAACCCATGGGCAAGTAGTGATCTCACAACTGAAATCTTTGGACTTCACTGAAAGAAAATTAAGTCAAATTGAGCATTTGCCATTAAAAGATATGGCGAAAATTGACCAAATAATTGAATATATTTTCTAGTTGTTGAAAAAATGAGGTCGGGACAGAAACGTTTAGCTCCGAGAACCAAGTAGGTACTGTTCAACATCTATTTGCTTTGCAAATAGTGTTTCTCAGCAATAAGAAGGAATTTCCGAAAATTGTCATAAAACACAACGAGGAAAGAGTTGATGTTGCATGATACCTACTCGGTGCTCTTTAATTTTTGGAGAATTTCGGCTTATTTCCGAAGGAGTTGGTTCTGTTCCCGCCGTTTATAAGATTTTAAGCCTGGGACAAAAATCCAAAGTGATTTTTGTCCCAGGCTCCTTTTTTCATTAAAACCCTTTACAAAAAAACTCCTTTTTATGAAAAAGAAAACCTTAAAGAAATCCTTGACTTTTCTAGACAAAGGTAGTAGAATCTATAGAGCAAAAACTATCTGAAAGTGACGAAGCAGGAGCGAAATATTGTCCGTTCCGGTTTTTTATAGGAAAACAAAAGTAGAAACGCCAGAAAATTTTTCGGAAGCATGTTCTATTTTTGGTTTTTTTTTGCTTAAAAACTGCAAAAAATGCTTTTTGTTACATATATTTAATATATGTAACGTAAATGTAATTTTTCGGATCGGTGTTTTGATAGACTTATAACTAGAGGGGTGAAGAGCTTGGCTGGACACGTAGTAAAATACGGAAAGCATCGCGAACGTAGAAGTTTCGCACGTATCAGTGAAGTATTGGAATTACCAAATTTAATTGAAATCCAAACAGACTCTTATCAATGGTTTTTAGATGAGGGACTTCGTGAAATGTTTGAAGACATTTTACCAATTGATGATTTCCAAGGAAACTTATCCTTAGAATTTGTTGACTATGAATTAAAAGAACCAAAGTACACAGTAGAAGAAGCCCGCGCACATGATGCCAACTATTCTGCGCCATTACATGTAACATTACGTTTAACCAACCGTGAAACAGGTGAAATTAAATCCCAAGAAGTCTTCTTCGGCGATTTCCCATTAATGACAGAAATGGGTACCTTCATCATCAACGGTGCAGAACGTGTTATCGTTTCCCAATTAGTTCGTTCTCCAGGTGTTTACTTCCATGGAAAAGTGGACAAAAACGGCAAAGAAGGTTTTGGCTCAACAGTCATTCCTAACCGTGGTGCATGGTTAGAAATGGAAACAGATGCGAAAGACATTTCTTATGTTCGGATTGACCGCACACGTAAAATTCCTTTAACTGTGTTAGTTCGTGCTTTAGGTTTCGGTTCAGATGATACCATCTTCGAAATTTTCGGCGACAGCGAAAGCTTACGCAACACAATTGAAAAAGATTTACACAAAAATGCAAGTGATTCTCGTACAGAAGAAGGCTTGAAAGACATTTATGAACGTCTTCGCCCAGGCGAACCAAAAACAGCAGATAGCTCACGTAGCTTGTTAACTGCACGTTTCTTTGATCCAAAACGTTATGATTTGGCAAACGTTGGTCGCTACAAAGTTAACAAAAAATTAGACTTAAAAACACGTCTATTAAACTTAACCTTAGCGGAAACGCTAGTTGATCCAGAAACTGGTGAAATCATTGTCGAAAAAGGCACGGTTTTAACACACCAAATCATGGAAACATTAGGCGAATACATTGACAACGGCTTAAACAGCGTAACTTACTATCCAAGTGAAGATGCGGTAGTAACTGAACCAATGACAATCCAAGTGATTCAAGTTCTTTCACCAAAAGATCCTGAACGTATCGTAAATGTGATTGGTAACGGCTATCCAGACGACAGCGTAAAAACAGTTCGTCCAGCAGATATCGTTGCTTCAATGAGCTACTTCTTCAACTTAATGGAAGATATCGGCAATGTCGATGACATCGACCACTTAGGTAATCGTCGTATCCGTTCAGTAGGCGAATTATTACAAAACCAATTCCGTATTGGTTTAGCCCGTATGGAACGTGTGGTTCGTGAAAGAATGTCTATTCAAGACACAGAAACATTGACACCACAACAATTAATTAACATCCGTCCAGTGGTAGCAAGTATCAAAGAATTCTTTGGTTCTTCACAGTTATCACAGTTCATGGACCAAACAAACCCATTAGGTGAGTTAACCCATAAACGTCGTCTATCAGCCTTAGGGCCTGGTGGTTTGACTCGTGACCGTGCCGGTTATGAAGTTCGTGACGTTCACTACTCTCACTATGGTCGTATGTGTCCAATTGAAACGCCTGAGGGACCAAATATCGGGTTGATCAATAGTTTATCTAGTTATGCGAAAGTGAATAAATTTGGTTTCATCGAAACGCCTTATCGCCGTGTTGATCGTGCGACAGGCCGTGTTACTGATCAAGTAGATTACTTAACAGCAGACATCGAAGACCATTATATCGTAGCGCAAGCGAACTCAGTTTTAAATGAAGATGGCACATTTGCCAATGATGTTGTTATGGCGCGTCTACAAAGTGAAAACTTAGAAGTTGCCGTAGACAAAGTTGACTACATGGACGTTTCACCAAAACAAGTAGTCGCAGTCGCAACAGCATGTATTCCTTTCTTAGAAAACGATGACTCCAACCGTGCCTTGATGGGTGCCAACATGCAGCGTCAAGCGGTGCCATTAATTCAACCACGCTCTCCGTGGGTAGGTACAGGGATGGAATATAAATCAGCCCATGACTCAGGTGCTGCTCTACTATGTAAACATGACGGTGTCGTAGAATTCGTCGATGCCAAAGAAATTCGCGTTCGTCGCGACAATGGCGCATTAGACAAATATATGGTTACAAAATTCCGTCGTTCTAACTCAGGAACAAGCTACAACCAACGCCCAATTGTTCACTTAGGTGAAAAAGTTGAAAAAGGTGATACTTTAGCGGATGGACCTTCTATGGAAGAAGGCGAAATGGCTTTAGGGCAAAACGTCTTAGTTGCCTTCATGACATGGGAAGGTTACAACTACGAGGATGCCATTATCATGAGCCGTCGTTTAGTTAAAGACGATGTCTACACTTCTGTGCATATTGAAGAATATGAATCAGAAGCACGTGATACAAAATTAGGACCTGAAGAAATTACCCGTGAAATTCCAAACGTTGGGGAAGATGCGTTGAAAGACTTAGACGAAATGGGGATTATCCGCATTGGTGCTGAAGTTCAAGATGGCGACTTACTAGTTGGGAAAGTCACACCTAAAGGGGTCACAGAATTATCTGCAGAAGAACGTTTATTACACGCAATCTTCGGGGAAAAAGCCCGCGAAGTTCGTGATACGTCTCTCCGTGTACCTCACGGTGGCGGCGGTATCGTTCATGATGTGAAAATCTTTACTCGTGAAGCTGGCGATGAATTATCACCAGGTGTCAACATGTTAGTTCGTGTCTATATCGTTCAAAAACGTAAAATTCACGAAGGAGATAAAATGGCGGGACGTCACGGAAATAAAGGGGTTGTTTCCCGTATTATGCCGGAAGAAGATATGCCATTCTTACCTGACGGAACACCTGTTGATATCATGTTGAACCCATTAGGGGTACCTTCTCGTATGAATATTGGACAAGTACTTGAATTACACTTAGGTATGGCTGCTCGCCAATTAGGTATTCACGTCGCAACACCTGTTTTCGATGGGGCAACCGATGAAGACGTTTGGGAAACTGTTCGTGAAGCTGGTATGGCTAGCGATGCTAAAACAGTTCTTTACGATGGACGTACAGGTGAACCATTTGATAACCGTATTTCCGTTGGTGTCATGTATATGATTAAATTAGCCCACATGGTTGATGACAAATTGCATGCTCGTTCAATCGGACCTTACTCTCTTGTTACGCAACAACCGTTGGGTGGTAAAGCTCAATTCGGTGGACAACGTTTCGGGGAAATGGAAGTTTGGGCACTGGAAGCTTACGGTGCTGCTTACACATTACAAGAAATCTTAACTTACAAATCTGATGACGTTGTCGGACGTGTGAAAACATACGAAGCCATCGTTAAAGGTGAACCAATTCCAAAACCAGGTGTGCCTGAATCATTCCGAGTATTAGTGAAAGAATTACAATCACTTGGTTTAGACATGCGTGTCTTGGACATTGAGGAAGCTGAGATTGAGTTACGCGATATGGACGATGACGATGATGATTTAATCACCGTTGACGCACTAACCAAATTTGCGGAACAACAATCAGCGAAACAGCTGGAAAAAGAAGCAGAATCAGTCGTGAAAGAAGAAGCACAAGACGTTGTTCAAGAAATTGAAACAGCCGAAGACAGAGACTAATTTGTCGCTACCACTCTGATGAGTTGATTCAACTGCGACTTTGTTGCAACTGCGCAAGCCATTACTTGTTCCAAGTGTCGTCAGACCTTCTTTCAAGTGATGCTTGCCATTTGCTAACAAGTTGCTGACTCAGCTTCTCTAAATAAGGAAATGGAGGGAATTCCTTTTGATCGATGTAAATAAATTCGAAAGTATGCAAATAGGGCTTGCTTCACCAGAAAAGATCAGAAGCTGGTCTTATGGGGAAGTTAAAAAACCCGAAACAATTAACTACCGTACATTAAAACCCGAACGTGAAGGGTTATTCTGTGAACGCATTTTTGGTCCAACCAAAGACTGGGAATGTGCTTGTGGTAAATATAAACGTATCCGTTATAAAGGTATTGTCTGTGACCGTTGTGGCGTTGAAGTCACTCGTTCAAAAGTACGTCGTGAACGTATGGGACATATTGAATTAGCCGCACCAGTTTCACATATCTGGTACTTTAAAGGAATTCCATCTCGGATGGGTCTTGTTTTAGACATGAGCCCTCGTGCATTGGAAGAAGTCATTTATTTTGCTTCATACGTTGTCATCGAACCAGGTGACACAACATTAGAGAAAAAACAATTGTTAACGGAACGCGAATATCGTGAAAAACGTGAACAATATGGCCAAGCCTTCAAAGCTGCTATGGGTGCCGAAGCCGTGAAACAATTATTAGATAACGTCGATTTAGATGGTGAAGTTGCGCAATTAAAAGAAGAATTGAAAACAGCTTCTGGTCAAAAACGGACACGTGCCATCCGTCGTTTAGACATCTTAGAAGCCTTCCGTGCCTCTGGTAACCAACCAAGCTGGATGGTAATGGATGTTATCCCAGTTATTCCACCAGATTTACGTCCGATGGTTCAATTGGAAGGTGGTCGTTTTGCAACAAGTGACTTAAACGACTTATACCGCCGTGTTATCAACCGTAACAACCGTCTAAAACGTTTATTAGACTTAAATGCGCCAAGCATCATCGTTCAAAACGAAAAACGGATGTTACAAGAAGCGGTCGATGCTTTAATCGATAATGGTCGTCGTGGCCGTCCAGTTACTGGACCAGGTAACCGTCCATTGAAATCTCTTTCTCACATGTTGAAAGGGAAACAAGGTCGTTTCCGTCAAAACTTACTAGGTAAACGTGTTGACTATTCTGGTCGTTCCGTAATCGTCGTTGGTCCGTTCTTAAAAATGTACCAATGTGGTTTACCAAAAGAAATGGCGATTGAATTATTCAAACCATTTGTAATGCGTGAATTAGTACAACGTGAAATTGCGACAAACATTAAAAATGCGAAACGTAAAATCGAACGTGGCGAAGATGAAGTTTGGGATATCTTAGAAGAAGTTATCCAAGAACACCCAGTTTTACTTAACCGGGCACCTACGTTGCATAGATTAGGGATCCAAGCTTTCGAACCTGTTCTTGTTGAAGGTCGTGCGATCCGTCTTCACCCATTAGTTTGTGAAGCCTACAATGCCGATTTCGATGGAGACCAAATGGCGGTTCACGTGCCTCTAAACGAAGAAGCACAAGCAGAAGCTCGTATGTTAATGCTTGCTGCCCAAAATATCTTGAACCCGAAAGATGGTAAACCAGTTGTTACACCATCTCAAGATATGGTCTTAGGTAACTACTACCTAACAATGGAAGAAGAAGGCCGTGAAGGGGAAGGCATGATCTTCCGCGACATGAACGAAGCTGTTTTAGCATGGCAAAATGGCTACGTGCATTTACACTCACGGATTGGGGTTCAAACAACACTTTTAGGTGACAAACCATTTACTGATTGGCAAAAAGAACGAATCTTAATCACCACAGTTGGTAAGATCATCTTTAACGAAATCATGCCTGTTGAGTTCCCTTACTTGAACGAACCAACAGACTATAACTTAACTGTTCAAACACCAGATAAATACTTCGTAGAAGCTGGTACAGACATTCCTGCACACATTAAAGAGCAAGAATTAGTTTTACCATTCAAGAAGAAAAATCTTGGAAATATCATTGCTGAAGTCTTCAAGAGATTCCACATTACGGAAACCTCTAAAATGCTTGACCGCATGAAAGACTTAGGTTACAAACACTCAACTTATGCTGGGATGACGGTAGGGATTGCCGATATCATGGTTCTTCATGAAAAACAAGCAATCATTGATGCTGCCCACAAACAAGTTGAAACAATTACTAAACAATTCCGTCGTGGTTTAATTACTGATGACGAACGTTATGAACGTGTAATCGGCGTTTGGAACGGTGCCAAAGACGAAATCCAACAAAAACTGATCGAAAGTATGGAAGCTCGTAACCCAATCTTCATGATGTCTGACTCTGGAGCCCGTGGTAACATCTCCAACTTTACACAGTTAGCTGGTATGCGTGGTTTGATGGCCGCTCCGAATGGACGAATCATGGAATTACCAATCATCTCAAACTTCCGTGAAGGACTTTCTGTCTTAGAAATGTTTATCTCAACTCACGGGGCTCGTAAAGGGATGACCGATACGGCCTTGAAGACAGCCGATTCAGGTTACTTAACACGTCGTTTAGTTGACGTTGCCCAAGACGTAATCATTCGTGAAGACGACTGTGGCACTGACCGTGGTCTTGAAATCGAAGCAATTCGTGAAGGTAATGAAATTATCGAACCATTAGACGAACGTCTATTAGGTCGTTATACACGTAAATCAGTTGTTCATCCAGAAACTGGTGCAATCATCATTGGTGCGGATCAATTAATCACTGAAGATCTTGCAAGAGAAATCGTGGACGCTGGTATTGAAAAAGTAACCATCCGTTCTGTCTTTACATGTAACACAAAACATGGTGTATGTAAGCACTGTTACGGACGTAACTTGGCAACTGGTTCTGACGTTGAAGTCGGAGAAGCAGTTGGTACAATCGCCGCTCAATCAATCGGGGAACCTGGTACACAGTTAACCATGCGTACGTTCCATACCGGTGGGGTTGCCGGTGACGATATCACTCAAGGTTTACCTCGTATCCAAGAAATCTTTGAAGCACGTAATCCGAAAGGGCAAGCAGTGATTACAGAAGTAACCGGTGAAGTTATCGATATTTCTGAAGATCCTGCCACACGTCAAAAAGAAGTAACCATCAAAGGAAAAACAGATACACGTACCTATACTGTCCCTTACACTGCACGTATGAAAGTTGCTGAAGGCGACATCATCCACCGTGGTGCACCGTTGACAGAAGGTTCAATTGATCCAAAACAATTATTACAAGTTCGTGATGTTTTATCTGTTGAAAACTACCTATTACGTGAAGTACAACGTGTTTACCGTATGCAAGGGGTAGAAATCGGCGACAAACATATCGAAGTAATGGTTCGTCAAATGTTACGTAAAATCCGCGTAATGGATCCAGGTGACACTGAAATCCTTCCAGGAACATTAATGGACATCGCAGAATTTAAAGACCGTAACTACGACACATTAGTTGCTGGTGGCGTCCCTGCTACTAGTCGTCCAGTCTTACTTGGTATTACCAAAGCGTCATTGGAAACAAACAGCTTCTTATCTGCTGCATCCTTCCAAGAAACAACACGCGTGTTAACAGATGCTGCTATCCGTGGCAAAAAAGATCCATTACTTGGATTGAAAGAAAATGTTATCATTGGTAAAATCATCCCAGCTGGTACTGGTATGGCTCGTTACCGTAACATGGAACCAAAAGAAGTTGGCGTAGCTAGCGAAAACGTTTATAGTATTTCAGACATTGAAGCACAAATGGCTGCTGAAGATGCGATGAAAAACATCAATAAATAAACCCTAAAAAGCCGTAAGGAGCATGCTCCTTGCGGCTTTTTTTTATTTGCTATAAGCAACTGATTGTGAGTAAGCCCAAACTTAAAAAGGGGACAAAAGGAAGTGTCTGTTCAACTGGATACCCCAAAAATTTACAGCTGTAGCCATAGATTAGGCCATAACTACTGGCAAAAAATAGTAGCATCAGCAACTGAGGTACCTGTAAAAAACAGCCCCACAAACCCAGTAACAAAAGATCCCCTCGCCCCATGGCTTCCGGAAAATAATGTAAGACGGCTTGGAAAAAACAAAAACAAAAAAGACCAGTCAGTAAGTAAAACGAATGCTGACCCGCCACTTTCAGTAAGCAAAGCACAAAAAAACTAGGATAAAGAATCTTCGGTTCAACCACTAAATACCAGTAATCAATCAAGGATAATGTGAAAGCACTCGTCAGCCACCACCAGAGAATCAAAGCATCAATCGTCAGGCCAGCTGAAAAACAGCTTGCGGTTAAGCCGCCCATGATAAGTTCTGCTAAAAGATAACTCTTAGCTACTGGCTGTTGACACTTTCGACAACGAAAGCGCTGCAGCAAAATCGAAACAACTGGAATTAATTCATAGAGTTGTAGAGGCTGGTGGCAACCTTGACAGTGGGAAGGGGGCCACCACAAAGAACGCCCTATTGGTAAGCGCTCCGCCACTAAGCATAAAAAAGAACCGAAACAGGCACCAATCAAAAAGAGACTCAAGAAAAACATAGGTTACCTCCTTAAAAATAAACTACGCTTTTTTTAAACTTTTTCGTTTGACTAGACAAATCTTTTTTTGTTAGGAATAATAAAAGAAACAAGAAATGAGGGAATCAAATGGAAAAATTAGCGATTGGTGTCGACGTTGGCACCACGCAAGCCAAAGCAGTGGCTTTTCAAGCAAATGGCACAGTCGTAGCTTCTAGCTATGTGCGTTATCCATTAATTCAAGAGACTGAAGGAATGGCGGAGCAAGACCCAGAGACGCTGTTCCAAGCTGTGGTGAACTGTATTCGAACCGTCACACAGCAAGTGAAGAATCAACCAATTGGGCTCATTTCTTTTGCTTCAGCGATGCATGGCTTAATTGCCATGGATGCGCAAGGACGCCCATTGACCCAAGTGATTACTTGGGCTGACACACGAGCATCTGATTATGCGGAAGCGTTAAAAGAAACGCCAGCGGCCCAATTGTTTTATCAATTGACAGGCATGCCAGTTCATCCAATGGCGCCTTTGTACAAGATTCGCTGGCTGCAGGAAAATCAGCCAGCCGTTGCGCAGAGCGCGGCCAAGTTTATTGGGATTAAGGACTACATTTTTTACCGTTTCTTTGGCGAATACTGGACAGATTATAGTAGTGCTTCGGGGATGGGTTTATTTAATATTCACACGCGGCAATGGGAATCGTCGATTTTAGCGTATTTATCTATTGAGGAGGAACAGTTGCCAAAAGTTGCCCCGTCAACGTTCATTTTTCCAGCGTTAGCGCCTTCTTGGCAAGAGATGCTTGGTGTTGAGGAGGAAACGGTTTTAGTTCTTGGTGGCGCGGATGGTCCATTGTCTAATTTAGGTTTGGGAGCGCTAGGAATGGGTGTAGCGACTTTGACCGTTGGTACGAGCGGCGCACTTCGGTATATTGTCGAAGAACCTTTTTTGCATCCGCAAGGTGAAACGTTTTGTTTTGCTCTAGATGAACAGCACTGGGTGATTGGTGGCGCAAGTAGTAATGGTGCAGTTGCGTTAGATTGGGCGAGCCAAACGATTTTTGCAGAAGAACGTCAGCAAGCTATTCAAAACGGGACCAATCTCTATGACCCAATTATGGCCAAAATTGCAACTGTGCCAGCCGGGGCAAATGGCTTACTGTTTCATCCTTATTTGCTAGGTGAACGAGCACCGCTGTGGAATGCAGAGGCGAGCGCAAGTTTTATTGGCTTGCGCAAAAATCACCATGCCGGACATTTAGCTCGAGCGGTGGTGGAAGGCATCTGTTTCAATTTAAAAACCATTTTAGAAGATTTGAAACAACTCGGTGGACCCGTTCAGGAGATTCGAGCGACAGGCGGCTTTGCTGATTCCCCTGTGTTCCGTCAAATCATGGCTGATGTGCTGGGAGAAACGTTATCGTTCACTGATAGCACCGAAGCTTCGGCATTAGGCGCTGTTTTGCTAGGTTGGCAAGGCTTAGGGCAGTTACCAAATTTACAAGCAGCGGCGCAACAGGTGCTGATTCATGAAACGGTCACGCCACGGGCGGATCAATTGCTAGTTTATCAAGAACTGTATCCTGTTTTTCAAGAAACCCAACAAGTTTTAGCACAAAGTTATCAAAAATTAGCAGAATTCCGCAAATAATTGATAGTAAATAGCTTTGACAAATGGCTGAGAAGTTGCTTAACTAGAAGAGAGACGAAGACTTGAGGAAATGAGGATGAGGAATGAAGAAACAGCTACTACCACTATTTCTGTTATTCATTGGGGCGTTAGCAAGCTGCAGTGCACCGTCTCGTTCCGGCGAAAAAGCAGCGCAACAGTTGGTAGATTACTTTATTTATCAAGAAAAGCCAGCGACATTCTCTCAAACTTTTCGTGAACCGAAAGTCTTGGTGGAGCATTTGCAGACGAGCCGTCAACAGTTCCAGAAACAATTTTTCAATAGCTTAAAAGAAATGAACGCTGAAGTCACCGAAACTGAAGCCCAGAAGCTTAGCGCAGAATTACTGGCTCAAGTGAAGAAAAAAGCGTCATATCAACTAGTAGCCACAAAAGAATTGAATGGGCAAGCGACAATCACTTTTCAGATTAAGGGCTTAGATTTTGTGACGGCGATTGAAGATACAACCACTGCTCTTCTTCAGCAAACGCAACAGGCGACACAAGCGCTAGACATGCAGCACACGTTAGCCGTTTTAAAAAAAGAAATCCAACAAATCAATGTCAGCTATGAGCCAGTTGAACTGCCATTAACGGTTAAGCAAGTAGAAGGACAATGGTACTTGCCGGCAGCGGAGCAGCTGAGACTGAATCAGTTTTTTTTAGCTTTCGTCACAGGAAAAGAAGATACTGACCAGTTGACAGAGGCACTCGACACAATCCTCACTCAAGCGGAACAAAAAGTCGTCACTGCGGATGAAAGAACAGCGATTTCAGGAAATTAATTAGATTCTTAATTGTAATTATTATAATTTGATAATAATTTTAAAAAAGAAAGGTTTTCAGTGTACTTTTTTCACAATTCATATTACACTAAGAGTGTAGAAATAATATTTAGGAGGATGACAAAGAATGAAATTTGAAAAAACAAAAGAAATTTTGAACCAACTCGTTGCAGATTTAAGCCAATTTTCCGTGGTAATTCATCAAACACATTGGTATATGCGTGGACCTGAATTTTTAACACTTCACCCACAAATGGATGAATACATGGATCAAATCAATGAGCAATTAGATGTTGTTTCAGAACGTTTAATCACATTGGACGGCTCTCCATTCTCAACATTGCGTGAATTCGCAGAAAATACAAAAATTGAAGATGAAATTGGTAACTGGGACCGCACCATTCCAGAACGTATGGAAAAATTAGTAGCAGGCTACCGTTATTTAGCAGACCTTTACGCAAAAGGAATCGAAGTTTCTGGTGAAGAAGGCGACGACTGCACACAAGACATTTTCATCGCAAACAAAACAGACATCGAAAAAAATATTTGGATGTTACAAGCCAAACTTGGCAAAGCGCCTGGTATTGACGCATAATTTAAAACAACTCCCAAAGCCGCTGACGTTGACGTTGGCGGTTTTTTTCTGTTTAAAAGGCACGAAAAAATAAGTGAAAATCTATTTTCTGAAAGCGCAGAAAAACATTGACTTTATCAGTGATTGAAGGTAAAATATTAAATGGTATTGTTTGCCCCACAATGAGCCCCGGAAACTCAAGTGTATGTCAAACATCGAAAACAAAATTGGAGGAAAGAAACGTGCGTACAACATATATGGCCAAAGCTGGCGAAGTAGAACGTAAATGGTACGTAGTAGATGCAACAGATGTTCCTTTAGGACGTCTATCAGCAGTTGTTGCTTCTGTACTACGTGGTAAAAATAAACCAACATTCACACCACATGTGGATACTGGAGATTTCGTAATCGTAATTAACGCTGATAAAGTAAAATTAACAGGTAAAAAAGCTACAGACAAAATTTACTACCGTCACTCAATGTATCCTGGAGGATTAAAATCAGTGACAGCTGGTGAATTACGCGACAAAAACTCTCGCCGTCTTATCGAAACTTCTGTAAAAGGTATGCTACCTAAAAACACTTTAGGACGTAAACAATTTACTAAATTGAACGTATACGGTGGAGCTGAGCATCCACATGCTGCACAACAACCAGAAGTATTAGATATCACGAACTTAATTTAAGGAGGGAAATTCATTGGCACAAGTACAATATAGCGGCACAGGCCGTCGTAAAAATGCAGTTGCCCGCGTACGCTTAGTACCAGGTACTGGTAAAATTACTGTAAACAAAAAAGACGTAGAAGAATATATTCCACATGCTGACTTGCGTGAAGTTATCAACCAACCATTTGGCGTAACTGAAACAAAAGGCGCTTACGATGTAATCGTAAACGTAAACGGTGGTGGCTATGCTGGACAATCAGGAGCTATCCGTCACGGAATCGCTCGTGCATTGTTACAAGTAGATCCTGACTTCCGTTCTGCTTTAAAACGCGCTGGGTTACTTACTCGTGACGCACGTATGGTTGAACGTAAAAAACCAGGTCTTAAAAAAGCTCGTAAAGCTTCACAGTTTTCAAAACGTTAATTACTTGGAGTCGTTGCGAACGTGTTCGCTTACGAAAACAATCTGGGACGAAGATTTCCTTGGAAATCGAGTGCCACTCAATTATCATTTTGAAAGACACTTTCCAAATTGGAAAGTGTCTTTTTTTGTTAGGTTAATCAACAGGATGAATATGTAAACAATTTTTGAGAAAGAATCACGTAAAGATAATTCGATGATGACTGATTTTTTAGAAGAAGATCAATTGAAAACAACCAAAAATTAAATAGGGTATCCACTGGAAATCTAATATTCTCAATCGAAAAATATTATTTTTCTTATCATTAAATTTACTAATAGAAAAGGTTGTCTTTCGCTTCCAATAAATTGTGGGAAATAGCTAATTATACATACATTACGATCTGATAATTGAAGATATTAATATAATGACATTTACATTTTCTGTACAGCAGTATATAAATCGACTGATTATATTTATTGTAAGCGAGTCTGTTAATTTGAATATAATTACCATTTGTTGATAGAGTAAACTTGTGTACCGATCGCAAGTAAATTATTCTAGTTTAAATTAAAAAAATATTGTTATGTCGGCGTGGAATTAGGAATTTGATGATATAATTAATTTTAGTTTTCCCTATAAGAAATAAGGCTTATCGTACATGTTAAATGGGAGGTAATATATGGACAAAATCATTAGGGATGTTGAGTCAGTTAGGCCAATAAACTTAGTGGGGATTTTCTATCACAATGTGTAAGCTTGACTAAAAACAGAGTTAATAGGATACTAATAAGTAATAATGTTATTTGATAAATAATTGTTTTAAAAGTTTAGTAAGTTAGCTTTTTAAGATTTAACGTTAAACAAATCATTATAACGAATTTAACTATATGAATTTAATAATCACATAGTTGCTTAAAAAAATATTAAACTTTCCACAACTAATTGAATGAAAAAAACTAAATCCTATATTGTATCAATAAAACTGATACGGGTAGGTATAATAATTAAATATTGATAGTAAATGAGGAATGGAATAATTATGTTGAAAGTGGTAGAAGCTTTCTCTGGCATTGGAGCGCAAAAACAAGCTTTAGAGAAACTAAATATTGAACATGAAATTATTAATACAATTGAGTGGGATATTAATGCGATTTATGCATATGATATTATGCATCATAATGATAATTCTCCGTCAAAATTAAGTAAACATGAAATTATAGAAAGGTTAGCTAATGTAACTCTTAGTCCGGATGGAAAAAAACCTTTTTCAGACAATGGTTTGTATAGGATTAAAGAAGAAAAATTACAGAAGCTATATGCAGCAATACGCCGAAATAACAATCTGTGTGATATAACCCAAGTGTCAGGTGATATGATTCCTGATGATACTGATCTATTGACCTATAGTTTCCCTTGTCAAGATCTTTCTATTGGTTCAGTTTGGTACAACAAGGATAATGACGGGATAAGAAAAGGTGCAAAAACAAGATCTGGTTTACTTTGGGAAATAGAGAGGATACTAAGAGAACGTATAATGATTAACGTTCCTTTGCCTAAATTTTTGTTAATGGAAAATGTTAATGCAATTACTTCACCTAAACACAATCCAAATTTTGTTCAATGGCAAGAGGAACTCGAATCGATGGGTTATACCAATAAAGTTTATAAGGGTTTAAACGCTTTGGATTTTGGTGTTCCACAATCACGATCAAGAACCTTTATGTTATCGATTAGAAATAAAGATATAGAACCTGAAGAAATATCAAATTTGAATTATAATATTCAATCTAATTTAGGCGACTATTTAAGGTTTAATCATAAAGAAGAGATCATTGAGGCAACACCTAACTATACGCCTAGTAGGATAAAAATTTATAATCAAAACCGACTCCTTGCAAAAAATGGAGTAGTTAAGGCAGATTTCACGAATACAATATCTACTAAACAAGATCGTAATCCCAATGCAGGTGTTATACTACAAGATGATAGAATGCGATACTTGACGCCTCGCGAAACATTCTTGCTGATGGGATTTCCGGAATGTAAATTTGAAAAACTTATGAAGTCTAATGAAGGTAATAGTTATTTTACAAATAGCCATCTATATAGAATGTCTGGGAATTCGATTGTGGTTGACGTTCTGACAAAGATATTCCAAGAAATTGAAAGACTGAAAGGAATTTATTTTAATGAGTAGCTTTTATGAATTAGTTCCGGATGCTTCAAATCTGATAGAAAGCCAACGTTCTGTTGGATATACGTTCGAAACCGCTATTGCAGACATAGTTGATAATTCAGTTTCAGCAAACGCCACGAGAATTGATATTAATTTCAATAATCAACAAAAATATGTATCTATTCTTGATAATGGGTATGGAATGTCTAAAATTGAGTTGCTACAAGCAATGAAATATGGATCGAGATCTATATATGATTTACGCACTCAGGACGATCTAGGTAGGTTTGGTCTTGGTCTAAAAATGGCTTCTTTTAGTCAATGTAGAAAATTGACAGTTGTATCAATCAAAGATGGTGAATATTCGGGTGCTGTATGGGATCTTGATGTTGTCAAAAAGAAAAATGCATGGATAGTGCAAATTCTAAATGATGAGGAAATAAGAAATACACATAGATTTAGTGAGCTAGGAATATTAAGTTCTGGGACACTGGTCATTTGGGAAAAGTTTGATAAATTGGAACAATATGCAGATTTTAAATTTAATTTTGATGAATCTTTAGAAAAGACTGAAAATCATTTATCTTTAGTATTTCATCGATTTTTACAAGAAAACCAAATCGATATCTTCTTTAATCAAAGAGCAATTGATTTTGTTGACCCTTTTTTTATTAGTAATAAGGCAACGCAACCTAAATCATCCGACGTGATTTTTGAGAATAGCCGTAATGCTAGAATTGATATTAAACCTTATATAGTACCTTATCAAAAGAGATTATCTCAGAAAGAAAGACATGTATTAAAAAAATTTGAGCATTGTAAACTTGGTCCGGGCTTGTATATTTATAGGAACAGAAGGCTAATTGCTTGGGGAAAATGGTTTAGGCTTGTGCGACCAAATGAACTGGCGAATTTAGCAAGAATTCAAATTGATATTCCAAATACGATAGATGATCTTTGGGAAATTGATGTTAAAAAATCACAATTAAATATTCCGACCAGTCTCAGGACACAACTTAGAAACGTAATTACAAAGAGTATTGGTGAATCTGAAAGAGTATATAAATATCGTGGCACAAAGAGAAATAAAGACAATTTACAATATGTGTTTGATCGTGTTGAGAAAGATAACAAAGTTGCTTATTACCTAAATATGGAAAATCCACTGATAAAGCAACTTCAAGAAAATTTATCAGACAGTGATATCATCATATTTAAGGCATTATTAAAGCAAATTGAAGAACATTTACCATTGGATAGTATCCAATATGACTTGGCTTCAAACAAAGGATTTGAAGAAAATGAAGATACAGATGATGAAATTTATGAAGAGATAATGTTGCTACTTAGCAACCAAACAACTGAAAAAAGTAAAAAGTTGTTGTTGAATAGTCTTAAGTATTCAGAAGTTTATTCAAAAAAAATAGCCTTATTGGCTAGAATAGAGCGTGAGTTAAATGGTTGATTATGAACTAATAGAGAAGCATTTTAATACTGCTAAAATAGCTATTGAGAGTGAAAAAAAGCAAACTCCAAAAGATGTAGAAGCCCATCTAAATTTATTCAAAACAACAATTTTTGGAATGAATGATGATACTTTTAATGAGTTGGTGAATAGAGTTTTATCTATTGTTCCTGTTAGTCTTGAACCGGCAATGACATTATCTAAACCAAGCCCTAAATGGTTTACAGAGTCACGTGCTGATAGAGGGAGCAAAAGATTCGATGCATATGAGCAATATCTTCAAAATGTTTTAGGGTATTCATCTAATGTAGTGACAACGATCGGCAACTCCATGGATACTATCATGAATAATATTGGCGATCCTACTTTTGAAGGTGAGTTTGTAAAAAAAGGTTTAGTGATTGGTGATGTTCAATCTGGTAAAACAGGAAATTTTATTGCTTTGATGAACAAAGCTGCTGACGCGGGGTATAACATGATTGTTATTACTACTGGAACGATAGAAAAGTTAAGAAGACAAACCCAAGTACGCATAGAAGAAGGTTTTTTTGGATATTTCACAGCAACTCGTAATCGAGAATCGAAAACTAAAACTGTTAAGGATTTTGGTAATACTGAACAAACATTAGCTTTAACTAATGCAGATAAAGATTTTAACTTAAAAACAGCAAATCCTGTTGGGTTTGGGTCGGCTCCTATTGTAGCGGTGATTAAAAAAAATAAAAAATCAATTGAAGATCTTGCTGAGTGGTTAGAGAATAATAATCAACAAGATATTAATCGTTTAGGGAAAATCGATCGAAGCATTCTTTTTATTGATGATGAAGCAGATAATGCTACCGTTAATACTAAGAAGACGGAAGATCCGACTACTATTAATTTAGGTATTAGAGCGATCCTGAATCTATTTCAACGCGCTAGTTATGTTGGCTTTACAGCTACCCCCTTTGCTAATATAATGATAGATCATAAAAATAAAGATGATCTTTTTCCAAGTTCTTTTATCCAAGTATTAGATACCCCTACAAATTATATGGGAGCAAGCACAATTTTTCCTGAAAAAGATGAGGGTGGTATCTACCATAGTATACTAATTTCAAATGATGATGCGGAAGACTATATTCCAATAGTAATTCCGAAAGAAGATAGGGCAACATTTGAAGTTCAAGGGTTGCCTCCTAGTATGGAGGAGGCAATATGTGTCTTCTTCTTACAAAATGCAATTAGGGATTTACGAGGAGATCAAAAAAAACATCGTTCTATGTTGATCAACGTCAGTCATTTAAATAGAATTCAAGATCAAATAAAACTTTTAGTTGATGCTTATGTTGGGGAATTAAAGCGCCAAATTAGACACTATATTTTAGATACAGAGAAGTCCATTCATCTTGATATGAAAGCGATTTTTAAAGAGAAATTTAACAATATACCGGAGTCTTGGGAAGACGTATATCCAACTTTATATAAGTCGACAGATACTATCGAAACTCATGTAATAAATAATGCTAATAAAGGATTTCAGTATGAGGATTATCCCAATGGTGCTCGAGTGATTGCTGTTGGCGGATTTGCACTTTCTCGAGGACTTACTCTTGAAGGGTTATCAACAAGTTATCTATATAGAAATACATTAATGTACGATACACTAATGCAAATGGGACGATGGTTTGGTTATCGGCCAAGATACGACAATATTGTTTATCTTTATATGCCTGAGAGATCTGTAGATTGGTACTATCAAATATTACAAGCGATGAATGATTTAAAAAAACAAATAAAAGAGATGATAAATGAAAAGAAGACGCCTGAAGATTTTGGATATTACATTCGTGAAGCTGAGAATAGAGATGAAGCGACAATACTAATTACAGCTCGAAATAAAATGCGTAGTGCAAGGAATCATGATGTTACGATTCGTATTTCTGGTGATTATAAAGAAACCTCGAAATTATCCATTAATGTGGCAAGTAGAAATAGCAACCTCATAGAAAAATGGTTTGAAAAGAATAAATTATTATTTGACAGTGATCTTTTAATCAAGGATGCTCCGAAAGAAGTTGCTGAAAGATTACTTTTGGAATATGCTTATGGTTCTTATAATCAGTTGAATCTTTCGGTATCTAAAGAAGCGTTAAATAATTTTGACAAATTTGACATTAAAATCGGTGCAAGATTAGGAGCTAGTATTGATTTTAATTCTATTAAAGAAAAAAGCAGGACTCGTGCATTTCGTTATGTAAAAGAATTCGATTTAATTGCGTTTGGAAATTCGCGAATCGGTAGCGTGAGGGATGGACAATATGGTCTTACAAAGCAACAGAAGGAATTTGCTAAATCATTTAAAACAGAAAAGGAATACTTCTCTGATTTTTATTCTAATGAACGAAATCCACTGATCGTGATTTTTCCTGTTAGTTTGCCCGAGCCTAAAAACGCAGATAAGATTTCTCACGATTTTTGGGAAAAGAATAAAGATAATGTTTTTTGGGCATTGTCGTTGGGTATACCAAACTCAGATTTAGCACCAATAAGTTATAAAACCAAGATGAATACTGTATTACAACAGCAATTACTTACTCAACGGGAGTTAGAAGCAGAAGACGAGATTGAGGAGGATATTGAATGAGAACTGATAGTTTTGTCCTTGTTCCTCAGATTAACGCAACGCGCGTTTATATAGGAATAGATAGCCGTGGAATGGAATCAATTGCAATTGATTTTGCCTGTAAGCCGGATTTTGAATTGGTTACAAACAAAATCTCTAGCCGTATTGTATCGCTTAGTGATACTCAGCGCTTATTTATATCATTAGTCGATGATGATTCAACCACAAAGGAAATTTTTGAAACATTCTCTAACGACATTATCACAAGTATTGAAGTTGCAACTACTGAAGTAGAAGTATTAGTAATTATTGCAAATAGATTTAAGTATTGGACTGAGTTATTTAAAAGGTCTGAACGAACATATGATGAAAAATGGATTCAAGGTTTTTGTGGAGAATTATGGTTTCTTGATAATGTGTTAATTGATAAATTAGGAAGTGATATGGCTATAAGATCTTGGATTGGACCGGAAAAAGGAAATCAAGACTTCATTACTTCTGATAAAATTTTTGAAATAAAGACAAAGCTTCAGCAAGCCAATTCTATTAGAATTTCAAATGAAAACCAACTTTCAAGAGATATGTATCTAACTGTTATAGAACTCTCTAGATCTAGTGAAGTAGCGGCGAATTCTTTTAATCTATATAAGCTGATAGCATCAATTTATGCTAAAATTAAAAATCCTAAAATTCTTGGAGAGTTTAACAGAAAACTTTTAGAACTTGACTTGTTTCCAACTACTAAAGCAAAGATGTATGATAAATATTCTTACGAATTTATTTCTCTCGTGTATTTTAGAATCAATCGTGACTTTCCTTTCATTGATCATGAAGATGTGCCAAGTGCCATAATACAATATAGTTATGAATTATCTCTTGATAATATAACAGAATCAAAATTGAGTGAGGAAGAAGTATGGAACTAAAAGATTTTCATCAGTCTTTTATACAACAAGTTAATGAACACCGGCAATTGACTGGCTCTACGTTTGAGGAAGCTTTTTTTGAGAATTATGTTGATTATTTAGTGGAAAATGATGAAATCATCGGTGAACCAAACTTCCTTCACTTTGAAATGCCTTTATCTCGTAATCAGAAAGCATGTATCTCCGGCTTTGCTTATAACGAGTTTGATGGGATCTTGTATTTGATGATTGTCGATGATATAGATTTTTCTTATGAAGTTCCCACTTTATTACTTGCCGATGCTGAGAGACTTTATAAAAGGGCTCGAAACTTTTTTTTACATTCTGAAGAAATTTCAAAGTATGGTGAGGAGTCAAATGAAGCTGTGAATCTTGCTAAATCAATTTATACTAGGAAAAAAAATGATCAAAATCAATTTTACGAGTTGACATCTGTCAAAGTCTTCATTTTAACCGATAAACCTTTGTCACGTACTTTTAAAAGGATGGAAGATGAACAAATTCAAGAAGTAAAAATTTCAACGATGATTGTAGGGATAGAACGTATTTTAAGTTTATCGGAAAGCAGAAAAGGTAAGGTTGATTTAGAGATCGATTTAAACAATTTTCAATTAATACCTGCTATAAAAGCAAATGAGACAGATGAATATGAGTCATACTTGTGTAACATAAACGGATATACATTAGCGAAATTATATAATGACTACGGTAGTAGATTAATAGAGAGCAATGTCCGTTCCTTTTTACAGACCCGTGGTAAAGTTAATAAAGGAATTAGACTTACCATATTAAAAGAGCCAGAGAAATTTTTTGCCTATAACAATGGTTTAACCTGTACGGCTAAAAGTATACTTTTTAAGAACAATACCATCTCTGAAATTATTGGTTTGCAAATTGTAAATGGTGGTCAAACAACAGCCAGTTTAGCAAACGTTCTAGTCAATGAAAAGGATGGTGCCGAAAAGCTTCAAGAAGTCTCAGTTCCTATGAAATTGAACGTTATAAAAAATATGGATATAGAAGATGAGTTGGTTCCAGCTATATCTCGTTATGCAAATTCACAGAATAAAGTATCAGATGTTGATTTAGCAAGCAACCACCCATTTCATAAAAAAATTGAAGAATTATCAAGAAAAATTTCTACTCCAGCAGCAGACGGTTTTTCTCATGGAACGTATTGGTACTATGAAAGAGCAGCGGGGCAATATGCGCAAGAGACCTATAAAATGCCTACTAGCCAGAGAAAAAATTTCTTGGATAGAAACCCTAAAAATCAGATGTTTAAAAAATCAGATTTTGCTAAGTACTTTAATATATATCAGAAAAGACCTGATATTGCTTCTAAAGGCGGGCAAGCTGCCTTCAAAGCCTTTTCAACATGGATAATTCAAATATGGGATAAGGATTCTAATCTTGTAAACCAAGAATTTTATAAAGAAATGGTTTCAAATATTATTATGTTTAAAGAACTAGATAAACTAACTAAATGTGGCGCAGGTTCTAATGGATACAAAGCAAATATTAATGCTTATACGCTAGCATATCTTTATTGGTATCTTGAAGAAAAAATGAATATGAAATTTAACTATTTGAAAATATGGCAACAACAATCAGTACCCCAGCTAGTTTTAGAATTCATGGACGATATTTCATATGAAATCCGTGATATCTTGACAAGAGTAGAGGGAAATGTAACTGAGTATGCCAAAAGAATAGTAGCATGGGATGATGTTAAATCAATGGTAACGATAAATAGAGATTATGATTTATCTAGTATTACTATCTCAAAAGATGATGTAGCACAATTAAAAAAAACAGCTAGAAATAATGAAAAATTTGAAAGTGATTTTCTTGATACCGCATCAGTGTATAAAAGACTTGATGAGAACCCAAAATATTATACAGATATGTTAATTTTCATTGATGGACATTGTAAAGAGTTCTTACCGAAAGAGCGGAATGTAATTGCAATGTTAGCATCTAATAAATTTATATCAGATAAACAAAGTAAGATAGCGCTGCAAGCAATTGAAAAAGCTGAGCTCGAAGGGTTTGGAATATAATTTTTATGATGGAAATTTTATATTGAAAAGACTTTTAAAATCCCTCGATCAATTAAAAGTATAGCGCTACCTAGTTATACTTGTAAAAATATTCTTAATAGATCAAACTCCTAGCAAGTAAATTTTTTTTGAAGAGATTAGAAAGTCTATATACTAATGTTTTAGATAACCTCCAATTTTTTATATATCAAGTTTAATCATATATGAAAGATCTAAAATATAATTTAATATGTATTATTAAGCAAGTTATCAAGAAATGTGTGATTACAAATATTTGGTAAAAATACGAAAAAATTGAATGTGGAAGTTTAATAATGCTTCTCTAAGATATTTAGCTTTATCTGTTTTTAAAATTTTGATAGATTAAATAAAATTGATAGAAGAGTATATAGTAGGAGATACAGAAATTACAAATGCTTTACAAAATAGACTATTAGATAAATGTTACTTGAAAAAGTAGAAGTGGAGATTACTTATTTGAGGTAAATGTGTAGTATGAGAATAATTCACGTAGTTGTTGAAATATTACTTTTGGTTCATATTTATAAAAAAGGTTTGTCTTTATACGGTGTATCTCTCAAATATGAAGATTTTCTTGGGAATCAATTACAATGTTTCAAGACACTTTCTCGCAATGAGAAAGTGTCTTTTTTATCAATCTCTCTAACCCAACCCTCTCCAAAAAATGGTATCATTAAGTAATGAAACATAGCCATAAAAAATAACGAATATCGGAGGCAGAAAATGAGTAGTGTGGTTTGTCAAAGTTGTGGGGCGAATGCGTTTAGATGGTACGATACCGCTGATCAAGTGGTGGAATGTAAGTATTGTCATTCCAAGCAAGCTTTTATAAAAGGTATGGGCGTCGAGTCAGCCATAAAAGTTGTTGGTGGAAAAGAAGAAGCGGAGACGGATTCTGAATACCAAGAACGGATTATTCATCAATTTGGCTTGAAAGATCAAGTGATTGAAGTGAAGAATTATTCATTAATCGATATTCCGTTAACATTTATTGTTTGGTTGTATTTGGATATTTTATTAGGAGCATTGTTTATCTGTGGTGGTTTTCTTTCTAAAAACTATCGAGCTTGGTACGCCAATTTACTTCGTTGGCACTTTTGTGGTTGGCGTTATACAAAGTCAGCGACTGAAAAAGAGAAGGCAAGTCAACGGATTAGAGGCAGTCTGTTGATTAAATGGCTACTTCAAGAGGACCCCGACAAAACGAAAAAATTAATAATGGTTGGCGTGTCCATCCTGTTCACTGTCCTGTTCGTTTACACTACAGGAAATGGCGCTGCCTAAACGAAATATTTATTGAAACACTTTCTGTTGATAGAAAGTGTTTTAACACAAAATAAAAAAAGTGGGCCATAAGTCGAAATGACTTATGGCCCACTAGCTATATTTTAAGATAATCATCTGAACAAAAGAGACTCTCCCTATAACCCTCACCGAGAAGACAAAATTTCATAAATCACATAGAGTTCCCAGTTGGAAATTTCTATTCGATAAAACTGTTCTAGGGTATAGAAAATGTTTTTAGCATTTTGGAAAAATGGTTTTTGGTTAATGGTTAGTTCCTCGAGGTTAGCAGGGACTTCATAGTCTTCAACGCCGAGCATTGTCCGCTCTACCATGAGCGCGTTGTGCATCATTAAGTTAAATTTCATTTTGCCGCTGAGTGTGAGGTCGAAACGTTTTTCAATGTTTTTTGTAACGTTTTCGACTTGTTTAATAATGACGTCAGGATTTAGAAATTCTAGTTTTTCTGACAAGCCTTCTTTCGAGAAGAAGTGAACAAATTCGTTAATCATGCTATCGATGTTATTGGGATGCATCAAGTTTTGGAAAGGTTCCATCAACTGGGTTCCTGCATCTTCGTCTAACATGTCTAAGAGATTCACGCTAGCGACATTCGTGTGGTTGTCTAAGTAAGACGTCGTCAAAATGAGCGAGGTTTCTTTTAAATAATTTTCTTCGGCGTTGGCAATGTCTAACGTGTTTACCAAATCTTTGTATTTTAGGGTAATGACTTTAATGTCAGTATACAGGTATTTTTGACAGATTTGTTTGATTTGCTTGGCAATATCCAGACCTGAAATACTAGAGACAATGATATTTTTTTCTACTGAAAAGCCTTCAAAGTACTGTACATCGGTTTTAAATTTTTTTTCAGCGGTTTTAGCAATACCATAGAAAAGTTGTTCGTTCATTAATTGATGACCAATTTCCAACGCATAGGCAGTGGTCAGGTTGTTGATCACCAAAAGTTCTCCAAGAATTTGCGGTTTCAAACTTTTATAAAGTTGTGTCAGGGAACCCATATCGACGAGCATAATGACGCCTTGTGATGTGTCCCGCTGAGAAAGCCACTCTTTAACTTCGGCGACGATATCTCTGACCGAAGAGGTTAAGGGCATGTTAATCGCATCAAAAATATAGGTACCACATAATTTGTTGGCAACGGCTTGAATACTTGTGGCAGTCGATTCACCATGCGCCACGAGGAGCGCTTGGTAAGGAATCGTTTCAGAAATTTCTCCGCTAAGTAATACAGATAAGAGTACCTCTGTCAAGAAACGGTATTCTTCTGGCAGCGGACTGACTAAGTTTTTCACGAGGGAAACCGTTCGCGGATAGTGTTCTTTTAACTGTGCTTGGACTGGAAGGAGCATTGTTTCGTTAAATGTTGGCGGTAAAATTTTCAGCAATTTGGCAACATCTTTCATCGGTTTTTCAGTTTGTTCAGGTTGGTTAATAATTAGTTTGTTTTTGATTTGGACTTCCGTGACTAGGTTTTGTAAAAAGTAATCATTTTCTAAGGTTATTTCATCGTCTAAACAATATTTAATGAATTGTGTCAGTTCAGTTTTTAAGTGGGCCAGTGTTTTTTCTTTTGTAAATAAGGCTTCAAATGTTGCGAAAATATCGGAAGAAAGTGTGTCTTCTTCTAACACTTCTTTGTCTAAAGGAATCGCAATCATTGGTTGAGTCGCATCGCCAATGACGACGGGTTGATTGGGCAAAGTTTTTCGTAATTGCGACGCGCAAAGGAGCTGCACTTTGTTGGATAAACTTCCCACGTTGCCAGGTTCGTCATTTTCTAATAATGCCGTAAAGATTTCTTCGTCCACGTTGATGTCTTTGGTCATTCGTTTCGCTTCTCGGTGGAATAAGTTTTTTAAAATCGCAATCCGTTCTCGAATGGGGCGCTCTTTGAAGTTCGGAAGTGAGACGATTACGGAAATTCGGCGATAAAAGGTTGGTAATAAGACTTTTTTCGGGTTTTCGGTGGTCGCAAATAGTAGCCGGACCTTGGAATGCACCATTTTTCCTTCTTCACCAATGGGGCGGAAGGTTCCTGTATCCATAAACTGAAAGAGTTTTTCTTGGTTTTCGTTGGATAATCGATGTACTTCATCTAAAAAGAGTACGGAATTATTGGCTTGGGCCAAGAGTCCTTGCTTTTCTGATTCAGCCCCAGTGAATGCGCCTTTGGTATGGCCGAAGAGAATGGATGACAGTAATTCGGGATTGTTGGCATAATCGGCACAGTTAAAGGTGTAGAATTTTTCCAGGCCAATGATTTGTTCATTTTTCAGATACTCATAAATCAGTTTTGCCAAAAAGCTTTTGCCGACACCACTGGCTCCATGGATTAATAAAGGCATACCCAATGGGGGATACAACATAGCGGCTTTGCATTGTTCGATGGCTTTTTTGGCGCTGCCTTGGCTACCGATGTATTGTCGAAACACATCGGTCGTAGGGGTTGTTGCACGGGTTAATTGCCAATAAACGGGTTTTTTTCCCGTTTGTTGGACTTCACCTTTTTCCAATAATTTATTTAAGTATAAGCTGGTTACCGAGCGGCTTAATTGAATTTTTGTGGCAATTTCTTGTGTGCTCATCGGGGTGTTGCTGGTTTCTAAAATATCAACTAAGTGTTGGTAGGTCTCCAAGCGCATGATTCATCGTCCTTCCAAAAGAGAGGTCGGGACAGGGGGTGCTTCTGTTCCCGCCGTTTATCAGCTTTTAAGCCTGAGATAAAAATCACTTTGGATTTTTGTCTCAGGCTCTAAGTGTTTAATAATTAAATGTTTATTGTTTCAATTTTAACAGATGCCTAGTAATCCTAGCAAGATGCCTAAGAACATGATGCCAAACATCACCACGTTAACATTGACTTTTTTGCGTAATAGCCAGAAAGCAAGTAACGTCACGGCTAATGGTACGATACCGACGAATAGTTGATCCAAATAGTCTTGGATTTTAACTACGTCTTCGCTTCCTTTAACGGAAACTTCAAGAATCGTTTTGAATTTTACATTTGAAGCAGTCATACTGCCCATCATCATTAAGCCTAGCATACTCGATACTTTTGTGAGTATCTTCATTCCGCCTGATTCGTACATTTTTTGGATAAAACTTTCACCGATTGAGTAGCCGCTATACAACGCATAATAGTGAATTAAGAACGCAGGGACGTTGTATAAAAGTAAGAAGACAATCGCCCCTAATGGCGAACCAGTGCTGGCTAATGAAATCCCAATACCGGCAGCAATGACACGCAAGATGCCCCAGAAGAAGGAATCACCGATGCCTGAAAGTGGCCCCATTAGTGAGGCTTTAACCGCTGTAATAGAGCTAGCATCAAAGTTTTCGTCTTCACTGTTTTGTTTTTCCATCGAAGCAACGAGCCCCATGATGAAGTTATTGATATGCATGGTTGCATTGAACCAAGTGGTGTGACGCACCAATGCCTCGGCCCGTTCTTCCTTGGTTTTATAAAAACGATTGATAACTGGGAGTAAAGTGTACATGACACCCACTGCGTGGTATTGTGTAGCTCCTGTCCGGCTAGCGTTCATCGTCCAAGAACGCCAGAAAACAGAGCGCATCATTTTTTTCTCTTCTTTAGATAAATTCTCTTTTAACTTCATGCGAAAAAGTCCTCCTCTTCGATTTCTTTCGCGCTGCCTTCAACCGCAGAAGACGCCGCAGGTTTTCTTTTTAGAATGTCGCGAAATTCTACATCCCGTTGGGCACTCACGACACAAATTACTGTCCCGATGACCGCCACCGCAACGGCTGGTAATTGTAGGTACGCGGTTAAAACAAAGCCTAAAATGTAAAAGACGGCCAATTTATTATCCCATAATAGTTTCATTAACATAGCAAACCCAACGGCAGGTAAAAGTCCGCCAGCTGCGCTTAAGCCGTTCATCAAATTTTGTGGAATGCTTTCAACAAACAGATTTACTGGCCCGCTTCCTGCTAAAATTCCGATAAATGAAATCGAAGCGATGATTAAATAATAAATGATCCACGTTCCGTAATGCAGTGTTACAACCATTTTTTGGTTGCCTTCACGTGCTGCTTTGTCAAGAGAAGGAGCAAAGATATTCATAAAGACATTTTTTAAAAACATCACCACGAAAGCGGCTAACATCCCAATTGGTACGGCTAACGTCATGGCGGCTTTTTGTTCGACATTTGAAATAATTGCAAACGTTGTGGCTAAAGTAGTCGCAGTTACAGGTTCCGCGGCGATAACACCACCGATATTAACATTTCCTAAGAAAATTGCTTCCAAAGAGGCCCCCATTAAGACCCCTGTTTTCATGTCGCCCATTAAAATTCCTGTGACTAATCCAACGACTAAGGGACGTTCCATCATACTTTGACCAGTTAAATAGTTCCCAGCAAAACAGATAAATACAGCTAAGGCTGCCATTGTTGCATGCATAAGCATTGTTCATTTCCTCCTTTTAATTGACGGCTTGTTTTAGACTTAATTTTGAGTTGGTTGGCAGGACTTGGTTATAGCTTTCCACGTGAGTCAAACTGGCTAATTCTTTGGCAGCTTCTAACTCTTCAGGGTTTAATTGGACACTTGGGAAAACCATTGTTTTGGTGGCTGGATCTGATTTATCAAAGCGGCCAGCGTTGGCAACATTCACACTTTCAATATCTGTCACGTTTTTCGCAATTTTAGTAGCATCCGCTACACTGTTCACAATTACAAAAATTCGTTTGTCTTTACCACGAGGATCATTAAAGACATCAATCGCATCATCAACTGAGCGAATTAATAGTTTCATGCCATTAGGGACAGCCATTTTTAACGTCATTTGCATTACTTCGTTTTTGGCTGCTTCATCATTCGCTACAACTAATAAGGGGGCATTCAATTCTTTGGTCCAAACTACGGCTACTTGGCCGTGAATTAATCTGTCGTCTACTCGTACTTGTGTAATCATTTTAATTTCCTCCTAAAAAAAGTTTTCTTCTTCATTTGATGGGTTTAATTCAACGAATTGAATTTGTGCTTCAGCAATTGCTGCTTGAATATCTTCTTTGGTTAGCTTTTCGCCTTCTTTTAAGAAAATCAGCGATAAGGCAATGGCTAAGTTGGCATTGGAAATGATAAAAACATTGTCTGGTTTTGTCGTCATGACTTCTTGAACAATTTTTTGATTGACACTACCACCATATAAATCTGTTAAAATAATAGCTTGTTCTTCTGCGCCAAGGGACTGAAGAAACGTTTGAATAATTGGCGTGTAGTCCTCAGGAGTTACATAGGCATTGATGACCGCCAGCTCTTTTCCTTTGTCTGCGAGAATATCCAAGGAACTTTGGAAGCCTTTCGCTAAGTTTCCATGACTAGCAATTAAAAATTTTCTTTTCATTCTTTTCACCTCACTTTTATATAAAGCAAGTTCTGTGCCAAAAAAAGAGAACTCTAAATCCTTGATTTGAAAGGGTTTTAACGCTCTCGAAACTGTTTAAACAGTTTCAAATCAAAATAAACACGTTAATCGTTGGCTAGTTTGTTGTTGAAAAATAGCTAAGCAAAACTGTGAAATTTAATCAAAATAACCCCCGTTTTTATCGAGAAGTGTTACAATAATATTCATGAATATTTATACATTAAGGAGAGTTACGAATGACTGATGCTCTTGTGATACAAGATTTACGCAAAGTGTACGCTTCAGGTGTTGAAGCGTTGCGGGGGATTGATTTAACAGTCGAAGAAGGCGATTTTTATGCTCTTTTGGGACCGAATGGCGCAGGAAAATCAACGACGATTGGGATTGTGACCTCGTTAGTTAATAAGACTTCGGGGAAAGTCAAAATTTTTGGGTATGATTTAGATACGGAAATGGTGCGGGCGAAGCAACAGATTGGGTTAGTGCCGCAGGAGTTTAACTTCAATCCGTTTGAAACGGTCCAGCAGATTGTGGTCAATCAAGCGGGCTATTATGGGGTGTCTCGTAAAGAAGCCATGAAACGGAGTGAAAAGTATTTAAAACAATCCAATTTATGGGAAAAACGGAACGAGCGGGCTCGGATGCTTTCTGGCGGAATGAAACGTCGCTTGATGATTGCTCGCGCGCTGATGCATGAGCCGAAGTTATTGATTTTAGATGAACCAACTGCAGGTGTCGATATTGAATTGCGCCGTGAAATGTGGGCCTTTTTACAAGAGTTAAATGCGCAGGGAACCACGATTATTTTGACGACCCATTACTTAGAAGAAGCTGAGATGTTGTGTCGTAACATTGGGATTATTCAGTCTGGTGAATTGATTGAAAACACCAGCATGAAGCAATTGTTAGCAAAATTACAATTTGAAACGTTTATTTTTGATTTAGCACCTTATACGCAGGCGCCAGTTATTGAAGGCTATCAAAGCGTATTTGAGGACGAGTTAACGTTAGCGGTGGAAGTGGAACGAAACCAAGGTGTCAATCACTTGTTTGAACAGCTAAGTCAACAAGGAATCAAAGTATTGTCAATGCGGAATAAGTCCAACCGTTTGGAAGAGCTCTTCTTGAAGATTACTGAGGATACGTACCAAAGGGAGGATCAACATGTTTAGTCTGTATTTTACTGCTTTAAAAAGTTTAGCTGTGAAGGAAACCAACCGTTATTTACGGATTTGGGTCCAAACACTGGTACCGCCAGTGATTACGACGTCCTTATATTTTGTGATTTTTGGGAAAATGATTGGCGGGCGAATTGGCGACATGGGCGGTTTTTCTTATATGGAATTTATCGTGCCAGGTTTAATTATGATGTCAGCCATTACAAGCTCGTACGCCAATGTTTCATCTTCCTTTTTCTCACAAAAATTCCAGAAAAATATCGAAGAAATTCTCGTGGCGCCAGTTCCAACTCATGTGATTATTTGGGGATTTGTGATTGGTGGCGTTGGTCGTAGTATTTTGGTCGGTGCGTTAGTCACCATCATTTCTCTATTTTTTGTCCCATTGCACGTTGTTTCTTGGCTGATGGTCATCATGACTTTATTGATGACAGCGATTCTTTTTTCTTTAGCTGGTTTGTTAAATGGTATTTTTGCGCAATCCTATGATGATGTATCGATTGTGCCGACCTTTGTGTTACAGCCTTTAACCTATTTGGGTGGGGTTTTCTATGCCATTTCCATGTTGCCGCCATTTTGGCAAGCTGTCTCAAAAGTTAATCCGATTGTTTACATGATTTCTGGGTTCCGCTACGGTTTCCTAGGGGTTCAAGATGTGCCAATTGGTATTTCTATGACCATTTTAATCTTATTTATTGTCGTTTTATATGGCATTTGTTGGTACCTTGTAGAAACAGGGCGTGGCTTACGTAGTTAAGCCGTAAAAAGATTAAACTGTCTGAATCACTCATTCTAGCGAGCAGATTCAGACAGTTTTCTTGTTTCTAAGTATGCCTTTTTTGATTCTTCGTGCATTTCCCTGTATAATAGCAATGTTTCGCACCAGAATATGTCGACAATTGTCGTTGAAAATAAAGAAAAAATCAGAAACGGAGTATATGAAGATGAGCAAGAATTTTTGGGCAACATTGCCAAAGCCCTTTTTTGTTTTAGCACCAATGGAAGATGTCACTGATGTGGTCTTTCGTCATGTCGTGAAAGAAGCTGGAGCACCAGATGTGTTTTTTACAGAGTTTACTAATTCAGATAGTTATTGTCATCCTGAAGGGAAAGACAGTGTGCGCGGGCGCCTCGTTTTTACAGAAGATGAACAGCCGATGGTGGCACATATTTGGGGAGATAAACCGGAATTTTTCCGTGAAATGAGTATCGGCATAGCGGAGATGGGCTTTCAAGGATTAGATATAAATATGGGCTGTCCTGTGCCTAACGTGGCTGAGCGTGGAAAAGGCAGCGGGCTAATTTTGCGCCCAGAAGTTGCGGCTGAATTGATTGACGCCGCCAAAGCAGGTGGCTTACCTGTTAGTGTCAAAACACGCATTGGGTTTACTGAAATGGCGGAAATGGAGGCGTGGATCACGCATTTATTAGAGCAAGACATTGCGAATCTATCCATTCATTTGCGAACACGAAAAGAGATGAGCAAAGTGGATGCCCATTGGGAGGTCATTCCGCAAATTATGGCTATTCGGGACCGTGTCGCACCGCAAACGACAATTACGATTAATGGGGACATTCCAGATCGTCAAAAGGGCCTAGAATTAGCAGAACAATATGGTGTAGATGGCATCATGATTGGTCGGGGGATTTTTAAAAATCCTTATGCCTTTGAAAAAGAACCCAAAACACATACGCCACAAGAATTACTGGGCTTGCTACGTTTACAATTGGATTTGCAAGACAAATATGCAGAATTGGTGCCTCGCTCCATTGTTGGGCTGCATCGCTTCTTTAAAATTTATGTTAAAGGCTTTCCAGGTGCCAGTGATTTAAGAGCACAATTAATGAATACAAAATCAACGGATGAAGTGCGCCAGTTGTTAGCGACGTTTGAAGCAGAACATGGTGTGCTTGACTAAATAAAAAAAGAGAGGAGGCAGCATTTTAGCTAATGCTACCTCCTCTCTTTTGAATGCTTAATGCGCAATCATTTCTTGGGCAATTTCTTGTTTGCTTAAGTCGTTTGGATAATACGTTGGCCAGTTGTCCATTTCATTGAACAGACTTTCTTGGCTATCGCCGCCGAAGAAGATGTGGAAATGAGCGGCTTTCGTTGGTGCGATGTTGTGGTCGCTAAATTGGACGTATTTAAACCGCCCAGCATTGGCATCGTCTGTTTCAAAAAGGAAACGGACGCCACGGTTGCCTTTTGCATAGTTTAAAATTTTATAACCGGCTGCTTTATAGGTGAATTTTTGTGGTTTGCCATCGACCAGAAACTCGATGGTGGAATCAGTGATGTTGATGTGGTCGACATCGGTTTGATAGCCGGCATCATAGTAGGTTTTGTATTCGGCTGGTGTTTTATCTTTTTTCAGTTTCGCTTTGTAATCGAAGACTTGGTCTAATGTGCCATCTTTTAATAAAGGATAGACGGATTGCCAATTTCCAGCGTAATCTGTCAGTGTTCTCTCAGCCACCTCACTGTCTTTGAAATAGCCGTTAGCCACGGTTTTTTCTGTTTTTTCAGAGGTTTCTGGCTGAACCTCTTTCCCGGCTGTATCTGTTGTTTTTTTCAAAGCAGTTAAGTTTTCTTTCATTACAGAAAGATAATCTTCGCCATTGTCCATTTGTTTTTGTGTCAAACTTTCTAGCGGGTTTAGGACTTCCAATTGAACATTTGCTTCGTCAGCTAACGTTTTAGCAATTTTATCGTTGGCATTTTTTTCAAAATAAATATAGCGAATTTGATTGTCTGTGACATATTTTTTCAACTCTGCCAAGCGCCCTGCAGTGGGCTCTTGTTCAGGTGTTAAACCAGCTATTGGCACTTGTTTTAAGCCGTAATCTAAGGCAAGATAACCAAATGCAGCATGTTGGGTAACAAAACTTTTTTGCTTAGCGTCTTTCAAAGCTGTTTGGAACTCTTTGTCTAAGGCTGTTAATTTTGTTAAGTATTTTTCTGCGTTTGTTTCAAATGTTTTGGCTTTTTTAGGGTAAAGTTTGACTAATTGTTCTTTGATGTTTGTGACTTCTTGGATGGCACGATGGGGCGAAACCCAAGTATGCGGGTCTAATTCATGGTGGTGGCCTTCTTCGCCATGTTCGTGGTCATGGTCGTGTCCGTCTTCGTCACTGCCAGGAAGTAAGACCATGTTTTCGGTACCTTTAATGACGTTCGGGGCTCCTTTTTTCCAGCCTTTAGCAGCTTTTGGTACCCAAGATTCCATATTTTCATTGTGGTAAACGAAAACATCCGCATCATGGATGGTAGCCATATCTTTGGCGGATGGTTCATAATCGTGGGGTTCAGAACCAGCAGGGATTAACAATTTGACGTCTCCTTCATCGCCTACAATATTTTTAGTGAAATCGTACATAGGATAAAAAGTCGTGACAATGGATAGTTTTTCTTTACCGTCAGCGGTTTTATCAGAGGTGTTTGTTTTGCCGCAAGCGCCGAAAAGGATTAGCGCTAAGGCGGCTAACAGGGGAAGAGTAAATTTTTTCATAGGTGTGCTCCTTTAGTGAATTACGCAATTTTCTTTTGTTTATTGCGCTTATGTTCTTTAATGATTTTAAGTGCGCGTTTTCGTGTTTTGATGTTGGGACTTTTCAGTCGACGATAAGCGCTAGATAAGTCAGTTTTTTCCATTATATATAGGACCTCCATTTCGTAAAAAATAATTTACGGAGTAGCTATTTTGTTGAGGGTTTGAAAGGTTTCTTGGATTTTTTTTGTCTCTAATTCTTTGCCAATCAGAACAATTGTTGTTTCTTGAGGGGGTTGATTCGTCATTTGAAAGGCCACTTGCTGGTTGACGCCTTGCATGGCAATGGCCAAGTCATGCTCCTGTAAGGCGAGAATCCCTTTGAAACGGTATAACTTTTCCTGATGTGTATACATTAACCAATCAAGCCAACGAGTGAAAAGAGGTTCGTTGAGGGCTGAGGACGCCGTTAGCGTGAGGGAGTGAAAGGTATGGTGATGATGCTCATGGGCGTGCTCATGCGGGGAATGAGTCATTTCGTGTTCTGTAAGTGTTGCCGTAAACTTATTTAATTGAAAAAAGTCACTAGCCAAAAGAGGCTCGTTGGCTTGAAAGGATAAAATATCAGCAAAAGGATTAATGGTACGAAGGGTTTCTTGGAACGTTGGTAGCTGAGTGCTGTCTGCTGGTTCCTTGACAGAAAAAAAGAGGCGATCTGCTAAGGCCAGTTGTTTGATGGCTTCGGTTTCTTGAAGTTGCTGTTGCCAATGATGCCCATCAACGACCGTTAAGAGACTGTCTATATAGAAATGATTTTTGATGTGCGGGGTCGTTAAAATTGTTTGAATGATTGGTTGCGGATCAGCAATGCCCGTTGTTTCTAAAATGACTTGGGCAATGGGTTGTTGTTCTTCTTGGTACACTTCTAAGATTGCTGATAAAGAGGCAAGAAGATCTCCTCGTAAGCTGCAACACATGCAACCGTTATTTAATTGAATAATTCGTTCCGTGGTTTGTAAAAGTAATGCGTGGTCAACGCCTGTTTGACCAAATTCATTTTCAATAATAATAATTTCTTCTTTAGGAAACGGTGACTGCGCAAGCGCATGGTTAATTAAGGTTGTTTTTCCTGCGCCTAAAAAGCCAGAAACAATGGTGATTGGAATGCCCATCAAGTTTTCCTCCTGTTATTTGACTTCAGTGAAAAGTGCGCGGCGCCGTAATTTTGGTGAATATTTTTTCAGCTGTAATTTTTCTGGTGTATTTCGTTTGTTTTTACTTGTTAAGTAAAGGCGCTCGCCAGTTTCAGCGCAAGCTAACGTAATGGTTTGGCGCATAGTACCGTCCTCCAATTTGATTTTTTTAATTGCGTATAAAAGATAAAGGGGGCTGCGAGGTCAGCCCAAATGCGACCGTCCTCGCTAGTTGTCTTTATCGAAATAATGAGTTACCAGCTTGCTTTTTTGACGCCAGGAATCAAGCCTTGGTGAGCCAATTCACGGAAACGAATCCGAGACATGCCAAATTTACGCATGTAGCCACGTGGGCGCCCATCTGTTTGATCGCGGAGTTTTAAGCGACTTGGATGAGCATCTTTTGGCAATTTGCTAAGACCTTCATAATCGCCAGCTTCTTTTAAGGCTTGGCGAATAGGCGCATATTTTGCAATCATTGCTTGTTGTTTTTTTGCTTTAGCAATTTTTGATTTTTTAGCCATAAGGCACTTCCTTTCTTTTTGGATTTATAAAATATAAATCGTAACGGTTACGATTTGAACGGAAGTATATTATCAGGTGTTGCGTTGTTTGTCAAGTTAGAATTTCGTTTTTTTTAGGACTTGCTAAGTTGAGAAGTTAGAAATGTTTGTTTTAGCGCTGTTTTGTAGTATCTTTTAAGAAAGAGTAAAAAGGAGTGAAGATGGCAATGGTAGAACGTTTGACGATTATTCGTGGTGTGGAAAAATTTGAATTACAAACGAAAACAGCGCGCTGGGTGTTAGCAAAAGAAGAGGGATATTCGCCAGTTCAAATGCTCGTTTCGGCAATTGGCGCTTGTGGGGGGTACGTGTATCAATCCGTTTTGGAAAATTCGCACATTCCCTTTGAGTTTGAAAAAATAGAAGTCACGTATTCAAGAGAAGTAGAGAGACGCGCACAACCATTAAAACAGGTGACGATTCTCTTTTATGTGTCTGTTCCAGAAGCCTTTCAAGCACGGGCGACACGGTGTTTGAAGCTTGTCTCCCCAAACTGTCCAGTGATTCAATCATTAGCTGAAAGAATTACTGTCGAAGAAACAGTTGTATTTAAAAAGTAAACCATTAGAGACATTATCGTTACGAGCGCTTTTCCCTTTTTGGATGCCTCGTTTCTGAGAATGTCTTTTTTTAGAGGAGCGTAGGGAAATAGCTGTAGAAACAGGAAATTTTTAATTCATTTGTACAAAATAATACAGACAAAAAACAGATAGTGTTTTTTTCACAAATAAAAAGGTTGCTTTTTTTTCTGTTTTAGTAGATGATGTAAGTAGTTACATCTCTGGTATAACGCTGTTTTGCGAAACGTGTGTTATTTTTTAATTCGTAATAGTTTTTTTAAATCGTTTCACAGAATTACTTTAATTGTTATACAGTTTTTTTAGTTGTTATATTTTGTTTGTCGGCCTTTAGGAGGTAATCATGATTGAGTTAGTGAATGTGTCGAAAGTCTATCAAGAGACACACGCGTTAAAAAATATTCACTTTTCTGTCCAACCAGGAGAAATCGTTGGGATTGTTGGGAAAAGTGGCTCTGGCAAGTCCACGTTGTTACGTTTGTTGAATTTAATGGAACAACCGAGTGAAGGGGAGATTCGTATTGATGGTAGAAATGTTCAAACCTTCTCTAAAAAAGAAGTTCGCCAGCAGCAACAACAAATGGGGATGGTGTTTCAGCATTACAATTTGTTAGAAAATTTGAAAATTTATGATAATGTTGCGTTGCCTTTGAAACTTTTAAAAGAGAAACAGCCTGAAAAAATTGAGCGTTTATTAACGTTTGTTGATATGGCCCATAAGGCAGAAGCGTATCCTGCTCAGCTTTCTGGTGGGGAAAAACAGCGTGTCTCTATTGCTCGAGCGTTGAGCCGTAATCCAAAATGGTTATTATGTGACGAGGCAACGAGTTCATTAGATGAAGAAAATACAGAAAGTGTCGTTCGACTATTACATAAGACGCATCAGGAATTCCGACCGACTATTTTCTTTGTTAGTCACGAATTAGAAACCGTGAAGCGCTTATGTAATCGTATCTTAGTGATGGAAAAAGGTCAGTTAATTGGCGAATTTCTGAATAATCCTCAGCAATATGAGGAAGAACCGCTTTCCTATTTAGAAAAAGTGGAAAGGAGTTTGCGTCCATGACTTTTTCAGAAACCTTTGCCGAATATTGGCCATCTATGCTGGTTGGTTTAAAAGAAACAGGGATTATGATGTCGATTTCGATGGCTATCTGTTTGCTTGTCGGCTTGCCTTTAGGATTAGGACTATTTTTGGCTAATCCGAAAGTCAAAGGGCATCAACCTTGGCTGTATTGGGTTTTAAATTTCATTGTAACTGTTATTCGCTCGTTTCCTTATTTATTATTTGTGATTGCGTTGATTCCAGTCACTCGTTCTGTTTTAGGAAAGGCATTTGGCCCAATTCCTTCATCTGTGCCATTGAGTATTGTTGCGATCGCGATTTTTGCTCGCTTGGTTGAACAAGTGCTGTTGGATGTTCCAGAAGAAATTTATTTTTTAGCTAATTCGTTAGGTACCTCGAAAGTCCAATACATTTGGCACTTTTTATTGGTGGAAGCACGTAGCGGATTGGTTCTTGCTTACACAACCACGACAGTGAGTATGGTTTCATATTCCACGGTGATGGGTGTTGTTGGTGGCGGCGGGATTGGCGATTTTGCAGTTCGTGTCGGGTATCAACGGTATGAATACGGTATTATGTATGTTGCCATTGTGATTATGATTGCACTGGTCTTCATTTTACAAATGCTTGGGAACTTCATTGCCCAAAAACTAGACAAAAGAAAGTAGGAGGACAAAAGAATGAAGAAGTTTTATTTAGCAACATTCGCTGTTATTGCAACAGTCATTTTAGCTGCCTGTGGGGGAAATAAACAAGCAGACCAGAAAGAAGATAAGGAGATTACCGTTGCCGTGCAATTGGAATCTTCAAAAGATATCTTGGAGATTGCCAAGAAAGAAGCTGAGAAAAAAGGGTACAAAATTAACATTATGGAAGTGAGCGACAATGTTGCCTACAACGATGCCGTGCAACATGACGAAGCGGATGCTAATTTTGCGCAACATCAACCTTTCATGGAAATGTTTAACAAAGAGAAAAAAGCTGATTTAGTGGCTGTGCAACCGATTTATTATTTTGCTGGTGGTTTCTATTCAAAAGAATATCAAGATGCGAAAGATTTACCTGAAAATGCCAAAGTGGGGATTCCTAGCGATCCAACCAATGAAGGTCGTGCTTTAGCAATTTTAAATGCAAACGGCGTGATTAAATTAAAAGAAGGTGTCGGCTTTAACGGCACGGTGGAAGATGTCGTGGAAAATCCTAAAAACATCACTTTTGAAAGCATTGATTTACTGAATTTAGCTAAAGCCTATGATGAAAAAGACATCGCTATGGTGTTCTGCTACCCAGCCTACTTAGAACCTGCTGGTTTAACAACGAAAGATGCGATTTTGTTAGAAGATGAAGAAGCAAGTAAACATTACGCATTGCAAGTTGTGACACGTAAAGGCGAAAAAGATAGCGAAAAAATCAAGGTTTTAAAAGAAGCGATGACAACAAAAGAAGTTGCTGAATACATCAAGAAAAATTCTAAAGGCGCTAATATTCCTGCGTTTTAATGAATAGAAAAAATGAAGCCTCTTTTTTGAGAAGCTTCATTTTTTTCTTTTCTTTGATTTATAGTATAGTTAATAGGAAGGAGGTGCCGGTGTGGTCGAATTATTTATTTTAATGATGGAACGGGTGGGCTTAATTATTTTACTGGCCTTTCTTTTAGTGAATGTGCCTTATTTTAAGCGTGTTTTATTAAGTCGTGAAAAAATGTCTTCAAAAGTTCAGTTGATTTTGATTTTTGGTTTATTTGCTATTATTTCTAATTTTACAGGTATCGAAATCGCTAAGAATCAGATTGTTCCCAATAATTTACTAACCTATTTAAGCAGCAATGCTTCCATTGCGAATACGCGTACGTTAGTAATTGGCGTTTCTGGATTAGTGGGTGGTCCGATTGTCGGCAGTACGGTTGGTTTAATTGCTGGCTTTCATCGGGTTATTCAAGGCGGGGGGCATAGTTTCTTTTATGTGCCTGCTTCTTTAATTGTTGGCTTAATTGCTGGTTTTTTAGGGAGCCGCATGGCAAAGCAAACCGTTTTTCCGTCTGCCGGCTTTTCTGCCATTGTCGGAGCGTGTATGGAAATGATTCAGATGATGTTTATTTTCTTTTTCAGCGGTGATCTATCGGATGGAGCCACGTTGGTTCGTTTTATTGCGCTGCCGATGATTTTGTTAAATAGCGTAGGAACGTTCATTTTTATGTCGATTCTAACGACGACATTGAAACAAGAAGAGCAGGCCAAAGCGGTTCAGACGCACGATGTTTTGGAATTAGCAGCGGAAACACTGCCATATTTTCGAGAAGGACTCAATAAAAATTCCAGCAAAAAAGTTGCGGAGATTATTAAGCATTATACAAAAGTCAGTGCGATTAGCATGACAAACAGTCATCAAATTTTAGCTCATGTTGGCGCAGGAAGCGACCATCATATTCCAGAGCTAGAAGTCATTACAGAGCTTTCTCGGGAAGTGTTACGGACGGGCCGAATGACCATCGCACATGCCAAAGAAGAAGTTGGTTGTTCGGACCCTAATTGTCCGTTGCAAGCGGCGATTGTGATTCCATTATTTTCCCATCAGCAAATTGTTGGCACCTTAAAAATGTATTTTACGGATCCAGCGCAGTTAACGCATGTCGAGGAGCAGTTAGCAGAAGGTCTTGGGACAATTTTTTCTTCACAAATTGAATTAGGTGAAGCGGAAGTACAATCAAAATTACTTAAAGAAGCTGAAATTAAATCCTTGCAAGCGCAAGTGAACCCACATTTCTTCTTTAATGCCATCAATACTATTTCCGCATTAATGCGGAAAGACAGTGAAAAAGCGCGGAAACTATTGCTCCAATTAAGTAAATACTTTCGAGGCAACTTACAGGGAGCCGTGCAAACTACGATCCCAGTTTCACAAGAACTAGAACAAGTAAAAGCCTATTTGTCATTAGAACAAGCACGGTTTCCGAATCGTTATCAAGTAACATTTGACGTGGAAGAAGCGGTTGCTTCAGAAAAAGTACCGCCGTATGCGATTCAGGTGTTAGTGGAAAATACCATCAAGCATGCATTTGGCAGCCGGAAGGAGAACAATCAAGTTCGGGTAGTGGTCAAAGCAAAACAACATAAATTACATGTGGATGTGTATGACAATGGGCAAGGGATTCCCGAAGAACGCCGCTTGCTATTAGGAAAGACGACAGTGACTTCGGAAAAAGGCACCGGCACGGCACTGGAAAACTTGTCCCGCAGAATGGCGAACCTTTATGGATCAGAAGGTTGTTTTTTAATTGAAAATTTAGAGACAGGCGGGAGCCATGTTCATTTAGAAATCCCGATGGAACAGGAGGAATTAGATGCACGTATTAATCGTTGATGATGAGCCCTTAGCACGAGAAGAATTGAGCTATCTTGTTTCCCAACATCCGCAAGTGACGAGCGTTGCAGAAGCGGATTCTGTGGCGGAGGCAATGGAAGAGATGATGGATCAAAAGCCAGATTTGTTATTTTTAGATATTCATTTGACCGATGAAAGCGGGTTTGATTTAGCGGAAAAATTAACCCATCTTAAAAAAGCGCCCTACTTGGTCTTTGCAACCGCCTATGATCAATATGCGTTAAAGGCCTTTCAAGTGAATGCAAAAGATTATATTTTGAAACCTTTTGAAGAAGAAAAAATAACACAAGTCATTGAAAAAGCATCGAAAGAAATGGCTCAAGCTGTCCCAGAAAACACTGCCGAAAAAGGACCAAAATCTGAAGCAATACCTATTCAAGGGGAAGACCGCATTTATCTTGTGGCGCCAGAAGATATTTACCTCGTTTCTGTTGAAGAACGGCAACTGAGCATTTTTGTGGATCAACAAATTTATAAGATGACAGGGACCCTCAACAGTATCGAACAAAAATTACCTGCCACGCTCTTTATTAAAACGCACCGAAGTTTCATCTTGAATCGAACAAAAATTCAAGAAATTCAGCCGTGGTTTAATAACACGTTGCAAGTAATTTTAACCAACGGCTCAAAAGTACCTGTTAGCCGTTCATATGTCAAAGAATTTAAAGAAAAACTTGGCTTAAGTTAAAAAATCACCACTTGAAATGTCGAATGCATTTCAAGTGGTGATTTTTGCATTTGGTGAAGAAATTCTGGCATTTCATGAAAAAAAGCCCTTAAAAAAACGTTTTCTTTATATACTTAACCCATAGAAAACAGACAAAAGGGAGCGAAGAAGAATGGAAAAGAAAGTATATTCATTTTTACAACAAGCAGCAGTTTTTGCCATTATTATGTTAATCGCCAACGGCTTGGCGTTCATTTCCCCAATACCAATGCCTGCTTCAGTAATTGGCATGGTGTTATTGTTCATTGGTTTATGTACAAAAGTTGTTAAATTGGAGCAAGTGGAAGGGCTAGGTAATAGCTTATCAACGGTTATTACATTTTTATTTGTTCCTTCAGGGATTTCCTTAGTTAATTCTTTAGGGATTATGCAACAATTTGGCGTTCAAATTGTTTTTGTTATTTTAGTAGCAACATTAGCGTTACTAGCAACGACTGGTTGGACGGGCGCCTTTTTATTGCATATGAAAGATGCTCGAAAAGAAAAAGAACCCGCAGCAACGAAGAAAGCGAAAGGAGAGGTTCGCGCATGAATCCGTATGTTGGCATTATTATTTCATTAGCTGTATTTGGCATAGGTACTTGGTTGTTTAAAAAAAGCAAAGGTTTCTTCTTATTTACGCCATTATTCGTTGCGATGATTTTAGGCGTTGTCGTTTTAAAAGTAACAGGAATTAGTTACGAGCAATACAATGAAGGTGGCAAATATATCAGCTTCTTTCTAGAACCTGCGACAGTAGCGTTTGCGATTCCTTTATATAAAAAGAGAGACGTGTTGAAAAAATATTGGTTAGAAATTTTAACGGCGTTAACAATTGGTTCTTTTGGTTCGTTAGTGGCTGTTTATTTTGCAGGAAAAGTGATTGGCATGGATAATCATTTAGTGGCCTCAATCTTACCACAAGCTGCTACAACAGCGATTGCCGTACCTATTTCTCAAACTGTTGGCGGCATTGCTTCTATTACGGCGTTTACCGTAATCTTCAATGGTGTACTAACCTATGCCTTGGGTCGAATTGCATTGAAATGGTTTAAGATTAACAATCCAATCGCCAAAGGTTTAGCTTTAGGTGCGGCCGGACATGCCCTAGGTGTGGCAGTTGGCATGGAAATGGGTGAAACAGAGGCTGCTATGGCTAGTATTTCTGTCGTAGTGGTTGGCGTAGTTACTGTTTTAGTAGTTCCTTTCTTTGCAACGGTCATTGGTCTATAAAAAAGTGAGGAATCCCACTTTTTTATGAGTAGCTAATTTCTATCAGCTAGCAGTCTCTGCTTATTCTGTGAATGCTAGTTATCACTAATCCGCAGGCTCGGAGTTAAAATGAGTGTAAAAAAGCCAACCTTATCCATAGTAAGGTTGGCTTTTGTGTTGTTTACAGGATTTTTTGAGTATAGATAGGGCGCATGGAAGGATTGACCAGTCTTTTTATAGAATGGTTGCTCCTAAAGTTTGTTTAAAGTGGCGTAACGCCCATTCGTGTCCTTGTTCATCAAAACTAGCAACGGCGCGTTCAGGAATCATTAATTGATAGCCTAAATTATAGGCATCAACAGCCGTATGCAACACGCAAATATCTGTACAAACACCAGTTAAACAAAGCTCTGTAATTCCTCGTTCTCGTAACCGAATGTCCAAATCCGTGCCACTAAAAGCAGAATAGTGCCGTTTGTCCATCCAATAAACGGTTGCCTCATTTTTGTGAGCTTGATAAAAATCAGCTAGCGAGCCAAACAGATTACGCCCGTCAGTTCCTAAGACATTGTGGGGCGGGAAAAGTTTATTTTCAGGATGATAGCGATCTAGGGGGTCATGCCCATCAATGGCAAAAACCACAAAATCGCCATTGTCAAAATAGTGCTTTGTTTGTTGAACAAGGGCCGTTTCAATAGCTTGTCCAGCGGCACCAGTGGTTAGTTTTCCGTCTGTGGCGACAAAATCATTTGTATAATCAATGGAAATCAGAGCTTTCATTTGGCAACCTCCTAAAGGTTAAAGTCATTTTGTTCATTTTACAGCTTTTAAGAGGGCATTTCAAATGATAAAAGTACATCAAATTCTAAAAAAGCTGTTTCAAAATAAACGCTTTGGCTAAAAAACATGCTATAATTTTGCTACAAATTAAAGCAGGTGAATAGAGTGAAAAGAAAAATCGTACGTTTTATCCTTTGGTTGTTAGGAATCATTGTGGTTATTTGCTTAGGTGTGTTTCTCGCCTTTCAATTATCTCCTAAGCCAGGCGCTTGGGTCATCAACCAGTTATTCGCAGGCGAAGTTGAAATAAAAGATTCAGCTTCCTATGATAAAGCATTGCCCAATGTTCAATTGCAAGAAAATCAAACATACCCTTCTTCAAGAAAAAAGAATACCTTTGATTTGTATTATCCCCAAACGTCAAAACAAGCGGTACCAGTCGTTTTATGGGTCCATGGTGGTGGCTATGTGGGAGGAGATAAGTCTGGGATGAAAGAATTTGCGACACGTTTAGTGGCTGATTCCTCAGTTGCCTTTATTTCAATGAATTATGAATTAGCACCAGACGCACCTTATCCAAGCCAGCTCCAGCAGGTCAATGAACTTGTTCAATTTTTATTAGAAAAGAAACAAGCATATCCCATGTTAGATTTATCTAAGCTTTTTATTGGCGGGGACAGTGCGGGTGCACAGATTGCTCTACAATATGCAACAGTTCAAACCAATGCCAACTATGCCAAAGAACTAGGGATGACTGCAGCGTTGCCGGCTAGCCATTTAAAAGGCACACTCTCGTATTGTGGTCCGGTGGATTTGAAACAAATGGCCAACCAACAAAGTGATAATCGTTTTATGAAATTTTTCGTTAAAACAGTGGCTTGGTCCTTGCTCGGCACTAAAGACTGGCAGACGAGTGCAGAACTGCAAGAAGTGAGTTTAGTGGATAAAGTCACCAAAGAATTTCCCCCGACGTATCTAACAGATGGCAATAGTTTTTCATTCCAAGATCAAGGACTAGCCTTGGTTCAGCGGTTAAAAACTTTAAATGTTCCAGTTTCAACTCTCTTTTTCAAAGATAAGAAAGCAACAATCACCCACGAATATCAATTCGACTATCAAACAAAAGAAGCTAAACAATGTTACCAAGAAACAGTCCAGTTTGTGAATACGTATAAATAAACAGAGGCCTTAGAAATATTTCTAAGGCCTCTGTTTATTTATTTTTGTCATTTTTTTAGCTGAGAAATATGTATAAATTAAACAAAAATGTTTATTTAATGATGTTTACATGAGAAAAAATCCGTGCTATACTACGAACTCGTTTGTTAATTTTAATGTTAAAAATAACGTTTTTGTTATTTTTGTGAACAAATTAACATTTTTATCTTACAAAAACAGCAAAAAATTCGTTTAGTTAACAAAAAGAAAATTAAAAAATAAATTTTTTTTTTGAAATTAAGAAAATATCTTTAAAAAAATCAGAAGAAAACTTCGTATACTTGAGCCATAGGTTGGTTGTGGAAAGTTTACTTCGAGGGAGGAGTGATGAAGTTAATGAAAAAGAAAATCGCTGTTTTATTGGCAACTTGTTTACTTGTACAACCATTTTTATCTGTTTCAGCGTGGGCGATTGAAGGGGAGCAACAAACGGAACGTACGCAGACACAGCCAAAAACAGCAGAAACCAGTACAAGTGAAGCAACAAAAGAAAGCAGCGCACATTCTACAGAACAGTCATCAATGACGGAATCTAGTGCTATCACAGAAAAAGTAACCACCTCTTCCACAGAAACAAAACCAAGCGAAGAGCAGAAGCAAATCACCTTGACCTTTGAAACAACGGATCAAGCTTTGTTTCTAAATGATGCCAAAAGTTATCAAGTGGTAAAAGAAAAAAAATCAGCCACTTCGGACAGAAGAATTACCAAAATGGGCGAATAGTGAGGAAAATGCGACTTTCGTTGGCTGGTCTTACCAAGGAAAAACATATACAAATGAAGAACTTCTTCAATTAGAGTTTTCAGAAGATACACAACTTACGGCTGTCTTTAAACAGAAACTGACACGCATGGCCAGAGCTATCTCAGTTGATCAGTCCATTGCGGACACAATTGCTCCTGCGGATAAAACAAAAGTGATTGTTGTGCCAAGTCCAGCAGGAGATGGAGCAGCGTACAAAGAATATGCATCGACAGAGGCTGGCTTGAAAGAAGCCTTGTTTGATTTGTATCAACAGGGAAACAATGGCGATTTCACTCTTTATATAGGAAACAATATTACGACGAGTGCGGCGACCACCGCTAAAGTGATTCCTGACACCGTTACGGCAAGTAATATGACTTTTTACGCCTTGCAAGGCAAGGTCAATCATTTAGTGATTACTGGAAACAGTGCGGATCCGATTAGTATGGATCAAACGGCGCCAACGGGTTCTAAGACGTTAGGATTTAATCAAAATATCTTTTTTGGCTCAAACATCACTTTGAGAAATCTAAACTATACAGGTACGAATATGTATTTAAATGGTTACAGTTTGAACTTGAATGGCGGTTCTAGTGGAAACGGTCTGACCGTATACGGTGGAACGGATACAGGAGATGTTTCAGGAAACCCAACTTTAACAGTAAATAGTACAGGTACAGGGACATGGAATTTCTATGGCGGAAACCAAAATGGTGGTAATTTAGCTGGAAATCCTACGATTGTTATTAACAATACACGGAGCGGACTAAATACATTAAGTGGGGGCGCCAATATTGGGACAGTGACTGGGAATACTTCATTGGTTGTCAATGATTCTGGTGGCAGAATTGCTTCAATTTATGGGGGCGGTTATGGGACCAACGCAACCAACACAGCGAATGTTACTGGTAACGTCTCAACAAAGGTTGCGATTACGAATGCTGCTACAGGTTTCCAATTAAGTACGTATTATGGCGGTGTTCAATACGGAAATATTGGTGGAAAAGTAACAAACGATATTTCTGGATATGGCCGTTGGTATACAGCGGGTCAACGTTTTATTGGTGGCTCTTCCCGTGGCGATATAGGAACGAATCGTACGACTGATGGAATTACTACAAATTTAAATACACAGTTGTATAGTGCGGGTCGTGCAGATTTTGAAGGAGGCAACCAATATTCTGGAACGATCATCGGAGATATTACGAATGTGGTTACAGCAGGAACGAATTCCGCTGGTGGTATTAATGATTTTAACGGCGGTGCTGGTAACAATGTTTCGAAATTTAACAAGAGTCAAATTGGGGCCTCAAATGAAGCAACGTATGATGCTTATACACCACAGCAAAGAGCAGAATTAGCCAAATCGGCAGCAGCTTTTAAAGTTTTCGGAAATATTTCTTCTAAATTAGTCAGCGGTTCGTTTAATAATGGTGCAATTTATTCAACTGCAGCTGGCCGCGGCGGTTATATCGAAGGAAATACAACAATTGAAGTGGGAACAGCGAATGGTGATGGGTCTTTAGGTGGCGATGGTATGGCTTATTCAGGCGCAAAACCGACAAGCTTAGATTATTCAACGACCAATAAAAGTCGTGGTAATAATTCAGGTTGGGATATTGTTGGTGGCGGCGGCTATCCTGCTAGTAATGATACTTGGGATATCTATATAAAAGGAGATACTAAGACTGTTTTAAATAATACCATTGCTCGCTGGACATATGGTGGCTCTTTTTCAGGTGTCGTTGAAGGCAATACTTCTAACACATTGAATGGCGGGATTGCTGACACATTAGAAGGAACAGGCTATCAAGCAGCTCGAGTTTATGGAAACGGTCAAACAATCGTTAATAATGGTCAAGTCGATTGGTTTCTTTCAGGCGGTGGCTGGAATGATGCCAAAAATGTTGGGAATGTCGGTGTAACGGTTTATGAAGGAGTAATTAATGCTTCGATGGGCGCTTCTTATGGAGCAAGCGGTGGCCATACAATTACTGGTAATTCAGACAATCGCATCTACGGAGGAAATTTCTCAGGAACTCCTCGGACAGGCGCGAACGGTTTTTCAGGTGGGATTACCAATGCGGGCTCACTTCTTGGAAATGCCAAACTCTTAATTGATTTAAGAAATTACAACGGAGAGTTTAAGTTGCCTGGTAATACCTACATTACTGGTGGTCGGCCCTATGGTCAAAATACGACACTAGGAACGGATGAATCAAACACAATTACTTTAAATATTTTCACTAAAACAGGTGTGGAATCTTTAAATGGGGCCAGCATTTACGGTGATGGTGGAACCAATGCTGCGTATACCAAGAACGGCAAGATTACAATGAATATTCAAGCAGCGGGTTCTAGTATTGGAAATATATATGCGACACAGTATTCCAATATCAGTGGCGGAAAAATCTTACGTGATGTTACCGCAAATGTTCAAGGTGCAGTTAGTATTAACGGTTTATCCGGTGGTTCATCAACAGATAATTTTACTAATGCAATTGTGAATGCTAGTTCAAATAAAGTGGCCTTTAACTTTGGGACTAACGTTGACGGCACCAATAACTATCAAACAGAACCACTAAATGCGACAGGCTTAGGCGTTGTCAACTTTACGGAATTAAATGTCACCAATGGCATTAAATTAATGGCTAATGGTGGGAACATCAAAAATGGCGTTTCTGCTACTGCCGCGAATCATAGTACGACTTACAATGAATTCGGATCAATTCATCTATCTAAAAACGCTGGAATTGGGATCACCAACACGGCCAATTTAATTTCAGATAGCAAACTAACGGTTCAGGATCATGCAACATTAGAAACAATTCCTGGTACAGGTAAAGTAAACATTGCGGATTTTGAAGCTGTCGATCCAACAAAAGATGAACTTTTATGGATTAAACCAACGACAGATACAACTGCTTTGGTGGATAGCACAGGGACTTGGTTTGGAAATGTCAAAGCCTATCAGGTCTTGACGATTAATCCAACGGTCAATAATGCTACAAAACTTACGCCAACAACGTTTCATGGGATTGAAAAAGCGACTGGAAAAACATTTATTGGCGATAACGATGTGACCAAGGGCGCCAATGGCTATGGAATAGCAATTCCTGGCTCCATCATCGATTACGAAGTGGAAACGCCTGGAATTGTGGCAGGTGCAGGTACTATTTCTCATGATGTAAAAGAGGTCAAAGCTGGCAATGCGCCGTTAACCTTACAAGCGTGGGGCACCGAAGTAGCTGGACAAAAAGTTCAAAAAGGACGTTTGATGATTCCGACCTCAAGTGCTTTAACACCAACCCTAAGCTTCCTTCCTGACGAAGTAACAGGTTCTTGGTTGCACCAAGGAACGGTTAAATCTAGTGAAGTTGGGAGCGCGATAGAGCAAATTCCAGAGCAAAAAGATACCACCCCGCTTTCATGGAAAGCGACGAATATGAACTACAGTTATCAGGTGAAAGTTCAATTTTCAAATAAAGTGGAACTTTCGGGGCAATCGGTGATTGTCACAGAAGATGAGGCAGCGCAACTAACGACTGTCGATAAAGTAATAGAAATGCTTGGCGCAAAAGGTCGGCCGTTTTTCAAAACCTCATTAAAAGAGACGGATTTACCACAAATTCAAGCGCCGTTAGCAGAAAAAACTGTATCGCGGACACATGATATTCAATTAGAAGCAGGGACGTCAGGGGATAATTTGCAAAACAAAACGGTTCATTTAGTTGTTGTGAAAAATGAAAGTGTCCTTGCCAAAGATCGTTCGTTTGCCTTGTATGCGACAAGTGCGCATTTGAAATTAAAAGAAGCAAATGGCTTAACGAATTCAGACGAGTTGGCACAATGGACACAAGCAACGGTGATTTTCGCAGATGGTCGGGCCAATCAAACACCAAGTCTTGATGCCGCAACCTTCCAAGCCATTCAGCAAGCGAAACCAGAAGAATTAGCTAAAACGGTGCCAGCCAATTATCAATTTACAGAAGCTGGCGAAACGTTAAATAAAAAAGTCAATGTGTCTATTTCAGGTGAATTAACGTTAGAAAAAGTACCTAAAACAATTGATTTTGGCAAACAAAAAATTTCTGCCAAGCCAGAAGTTTACTGGCCAACTCTTTCAGATGATTTAGTCGTTCAAGACACACGCGGGACAGAAAGTACGCCTTGGAAACTGAATGTTCAGGTAACGAATCCCTTAACGAACGGCACAGATCAATTGGAAGATTTGTCATTGGTTACAGACAAAGGAGAATTTTTACTCAATAAAGGAGATACGGTTGTTACAGAAAATGAAGGCTCCGGTTCAGGTAGTTATACAATTAACCAAGGTTGGGGTGCGGCAAACCAACGGGGACTTAAACTATCTGTGCCAGTCGAGAAACAAAAAGTTGGCGAATTCAAAGGGACATTGTCATGGTCATTAGTCATGGCACCATAACAAGGAGGAGAGAAGTGAGATGAAAAAATACCTTTTGCTTAGTTGTTTTTTAGGTCTTTTCAGCTTCTGTCATTCAGACACTGCGTTTGGGGAAGCAGCTTATGAAAATAGTGGTGTTGTCTCCTTTTATGGAACGTATGAATATCCCACAGAAGAGTCGACAACAGCGACTAGTAATTCTTCCACAACGACCGAACCCACCAAGCCAGCTGACGGAGGCGCTTCATCCGTCCTTTCTTCTGGCGTATATGGGTCGCGACAAGGAAGATTACCAGCGACAGGTACCACCAATCAAGCACCATTTATTTATTTGGGAATCAGCCTTATCACTATAGGCATATTATTTATTAAAAGGAGAAGAGAAGATGAAAAAAACAGTATTAGCAGTAGTAGGGATTGTAGGATTTAGCGGTGTCTTAGCGACACAACAAGCATTTGCGGAAGACATTAACGTGAACTATACAAGTAATGGCGCCATTACATTTGAACCAGATACAGATCCAACGAAGCCAGTTAACCCAACCAATCCAGATGAAAAAGTTGAACCAGAAGATCCAACTGACCCAACTGGACCAAAACCAGGGACTGCAGGCCCCTTATCAATTGACTATGCTTCAAGCTTTCAATTTGGCGCCCAAAAAATCACTTCCGATACGAAAGATTATTACGCACAAATTCAAACATTTAAAGATGGAACAACAGGTCCCAACTATGTTCAGGTAACGGATAAACGTGGGACACAAGAAGGCTGGACGTTAAGCGCTGTACAAAATGCGCAATTCAAAACAGCCCAAAATGAAGAATTAGTTGGGGCCGCTTTGTCGATTGCCAATGCAGGTGTGACATCGATTGTTGATGCCGCATACGCGCCAACACCAACAGCAGCACATACCTTTGTTCCTGGAACAGAAGTAGAATTAGTCAAAGCAGAAGATGGCAAAGGAATGGGGACTTGGGTCTATCGTTTTGGGAAAGATGCGACAGAAGGTGCTACTGCCGTGAAATTAAATGTCCCAGGTAAAGCGATTAAATTAGCAAAAGAATATCGTACGACCTTAACATGGACATTGAAATCTGTACCAACGAATGTTGGAGGCTAAGTAAATGAAAAAAACAGTCGTCTACTCCTTGTTATTCGGAACAATGTTGCTTGGCGCCACTGTTCCTGCTGAAGCGGCGACGGTCGTTTTTGATAGCGAACAGTCGATTGTTTTTACCCCAAGCACAGATGGGACGGATCCAGTAAATCCAGAAAATCCCGATCCAGAAAAACCAGTTCGACCAGTCGATCCAACGAATCCTGATGGACCTAATCCAGGTACCCCTGGGCCGCTTTCCATCGATTATGCCTCAAGTTTGGATTTTGGGAGTAATGAGATATCGAATAAGGATCAAACGTATTTTGCCAGAGCGCAAACCTATAAAAATCCAGATGGTTCAGCAAGTGAATTGGCAACTGCTAATTATGTACAAGTAAGTGATTTACGGGGAACCAATGCTGGCTGGGTTTTAAAAGTGAAACAAAATGGTCATTTTCGTAATGCAGAAACATTACACAAAGAATTAACAGGCGCCACCGTCGCCTTTACTGAGCCCAGTGTGCGCTCAAATGCGACGGACGTATTGCCGCCAACTGCTACCGCAAACATTCAATTAGATGCTGCGGGCGCAGAAACTGTTGTCATGCAAGCCCCAGAAAAGACCGGCGCCGGAACGTGGATCACGCTGTGGGGGCAAGCAGAAAAAGTGACCGAAAAAAATCAACAAGGACAGCAAGTAAATGCCACAATCACACGGGCAATCTCACTAACTGTTCCCGGGAAAACCCCTAAGGATGCAGTACAATATAAAACAACATTGACTTGGCTACTTTCAGATGTACCAGTAAATAATGGAGGGAAATAAATGAAAAAGACAAAAGTAATGACATTGATGGCAACCGCAACTTTAGGCGCACTGGCACTTGTACCAATGAGTGCATTAGCAGTCGACGGTGGTGAATACCAAACAAACGGAGCGATTCAATTTGCACCAAATACGAACCCAACGAATCCAGTTGATCCGACGAATCCAGATCCGGATAAACCAATTACGCCAGTTGATCCAACTGATCCGACAGGGCCTAAGCCAGGGACAGCAGGTCCGTTATCCATTGACTATGCATCTAGCTTATCTTTTGGGGAACAAACGATTACCTCAAAAAATATGACCTACTATGCAGAAACACAAAAATACAAAGATAATGCTGGTGCCGACCAAGAAGGCCCGAACTTTGTTCAAGTCTCAGATAATCGTGGGACTGAAACAGGTTGGACGTTAAAAGTAAAACAAAATGGTCAATTCAAAACTGAAGCCAACCAAGAACTAACAGCGGCTAAAGTAACTTTAAGCAACGGACGCGTGGTTTCAGCTTCACAATCTGCAAAACCAACGACAGCGCCAGCTACGATTGAATTAAACCCAACTGGAGCTGAATCAGTGGTCATGGCTGCTGGCGATAAAGAAGGTGCGGGTACGTACTTAATGAGCTGGGGCGATAGTGTAGATGCCGCTAAAACAAGTATTTCATTAGAAGTACCTGGTTCAACCACAAAATATGCGAAAAAATACACGACAACTTTTACTTGGACTTTGACAGATACACCTGCTAACACAGGAAACTAAGAACGACAGCATACACGCAAGATCGGGATATAAGTCAAAAATTTTTGGCTTATCTTTCGGTCTTTTGGTGCTTATAATACAACAAAGAATGACAGACATAGGAGAATGAATATGAACAGATGGAAAGTATATGCAACGGTAATCGCTTGTATGTTATTTGGCTGGATTGGCGTGGAGGCGCACGCTTCTGAATTTAATTTTGCGGTCACACCAACAATTCCCGAAAATCAAGTGGATAAATCAAAAACCTACTTTGACTTAAAAATGGCGCCTGGTGCCAAACAAACCGTAGAAATACAGTTACGTAATGATACAGATGAAGACATTACCATTGAAAATACGGTAAACTCAGCGACAACGAATTTAAATGGCGTAGTAGAATATGGCCAAAACGGGATCAAACCTGACAAAACTTTACGCTTTAACTTAAAAGATTATGTGGAAGCACCGAAAGAAATCATCTTGCCGAAACATTCCCAAAAGACCTTACCTTTAACCATCACGATGCCTAAAGATTCTTTTGATGGCGTGATGGCTGGCGGCATAACACTCAAAGAGAAAAAGAAAGAAACCACGACTTCTGCGGATCAATCAAAAGGGTTAGCTATTAATAATGAATACTCCTATGTTGTGGCCATTATTCTTCAGCAAAATGAGACAAAGGTTCAACCAGATTTAAAATTACTGGGGGTTAAACCAGGCCAAGTCAACGCGCGAAACGTCATCAATGTTTCTTTACAAAACCCACAAGCGGCCTATTTAAACCAATTACATTTAATCAACACTGTTTCAAAAGGAGGCGAAACGCTTTACCAATCCGATACTGAGGATATGCAAGTGGCGCCAAACTCTAACTTTAGTTACCCAATTTCTTTAAAAGGGGAACGATTAACGCCAGGGAAATATGTCTTGAAATCAACGGCCTATGGTGTAAAAGATGAAAAGGGCACCTATCAAGTCAAAGGCGCCAATGGTGAAGAACGGTACCTGTACAAATGGGAATTTACAAAAGAATTTACTATTTCTGGGGACGTCGCTAAAGAATTAAATGAAAAAGACGTAACCATTAAAGGAACCAATTGGTGGTTGTATCTACTGATTGCATTCATCATTCTAGCGCTGCTCTTATTGATTTTCTTCTTGTATCGTAAAAAGAAAAAAGAGGAAGAACAACAATCTGAGCAATAAAAAGGGCTATCTATTGACAAAAAGGGTTTTCCTTGTAAAAGTAAAGGTACTTTTACAAGGAATTGCTTCCCATAAAGTAGAGGTAGAGAGAGTGAGAAGCCATGAGAAAAAAGTATCTTTTTTTATTTAGTTCTTTGCTAATTTTTACGGCTGTCGAAATAGAACCAATTCAAACATTGGCGACACCTATTTATAATCCCTTAGAACCAACGGAAGAAATTCAACCAAAACCAGAATCAATCACCCCTCAGGAAAAGTCAGAACCGGAACAACCTGCGCCAACCCCTCCGGAAGATCAAAAAACTACGGTTCCTTCTGAAGAAAAAAAGCCTTCACCCAAGAAAAAAGACAAACCTGTGGAGAAACCGGCAATGTCAAAAGAAAAAAAGAAACAAACAAAAGAAACAACGGCTCATCCCCTACAAGTGAATAAAGATTTTGTCTTTCCTAACGGACTTGGTGCAGGCGGCGATGAAGAATCTGAAAGCTATTTAGCAGCGGTTGGGTACTTTCTTTCAGGAAATGGATTGTATGGGAAAAAAATGGATGTGAGAGAAGTCTATGATATTGATGATGTTTTTAAATAAAGTGGATAAAAGAAAAATCGCCTTATTTCAGTTACTGGAAAATGCACCGATGTTAACAGAGTCAAAAGAAACCGTAATGCAGGAGTTAGAATTATCTGAATTTATCGTGAACAAAACGGTCGCTGAATTAAATGCCGATTTTATTGAATTTGGTTTATCAGAGGATTTTCAAATTGTGAGCGATGGTATTTTCTTAACGCTTAATGAATCAGGAACGGAAACTTCCGCTACTTTGATTGATTGCTATATTAAAGAGTCGTTACGTTTTGCTATGTTTCAAGATTTCTTTTTTCAGCGTTTTGATTCTGTAAATGAGTTTGCTTTAGAACACTTTGTTAGTCACACATTGGCTTATAAGGAGTTCAAGGAATTAAAGAAAATGCTGGAAAATTACCAAATTACAATTAATAAAGAATTTCACTTAGTGGGAAATGAAACCAATTTACGCGAAGTAACAACACTGGTTTTTTTACAATTATACCAACGTGATTTTTCATTGTACGGTAAAAAAGTTTTAGAGCAGATTCGGAACTTTGAGCTATTTTTTTCTGAGAAGGTTCATCTTAATCAGCGTGCGGGCTATGCACAAGCTAAATGTTTTCATTTTTTGGCGGTTTCTTTAGTACGAACGCAGCAACAGTTTTATGTAGAGAAAAAAGTAGATTCGCAAGTGTTAAAACAATTAGCCGGTGACAATCAGCAGAATGTTTTCAATTGGTTAGAGAGTCTTCAAATCCCAGAACCACAACGAACAAACGAAGGCAATTATTTACTCTTATTTTTAATTGCTGAAGAGTGGCTTCAAGTAGCTTCAGCAGCACTTTGCCAAAGATTTGCAGAAATTCAACAATTGAATCGTGACTTGTTAAGCTATTTAAAAATACAATTTCAGCTTTCCGAGGAAGTCCTGCAAGGTTTTGAACAAAAAGTAACAATCGTACATTTTAAATTGTTCCATTTTCCAATAGAAGCAAACTATAGTTATCGCAAAATGGATATAACCTACTTTGCAGAAACGTATACAGAGTATTTTTCTGCTAGTCGACAATTTATTCAAGAACAAAAAACGAATCCCGCTGTTTGGGATGCCAGACAGTTTTTATTTTATCGGTATCTGTTGTTAATGGTGGATGCGTTACCATTGAAAAAAGTTTTGGCTCCGATTACATTGTGTGTCGACTTTTCCTTTGGTGAAGCCTATAATCGTATGATACAAAAAAATATTGAAAAAATTACGGAATGGAATATCATTTTCAAAGCACATGTAGATGAAAGTGTACAATTAATTTTATCGGATATTCATTTTGTCGATTGGCCTGAGATTACTCAAATTATTTGGCTAGCGCCACCACGTCCTGTTGATTGGTCGCATTTTATTAAAACGCTGAGTGCACTAAGACCGCACTCGGGAGAAGAAAACAAGGTCGGGACAGCACCGCTTAGCTCCGAGAAATAAGAAGAAATTTCCGGAAATTGTTCTTTAATTTTTGGATAATTTCGGCTTATTTCCGAAGGAGCTGGTTCTGTTCCCGCCGTTTATCAGATTTTGAGCGTGGAGCAAAAATCCAAAGTGATTTTTGTACCGCGCTTTTTCTTTTAGAATATAAAAATTAAAAATAATAAAAAAGTTGAAACTTTTTATGCTTGTGATTCGTCTATATAAGTGTACAGGAAAGGAGGTTCCAGAAATCGATGGTTTTCGATGGTTGGAAAAGAAAAAAACAAATTCGTGCGTTAGAAACGCTTGTTGATACCAAATATGAAAAAATGTATCGCATTGCCTTTAACTATACACATTCGAAAGAAGATGCCTTGGATGTGATTCAAGAAAGCTTTGAAAAGGCACTGAAGGCCATCCAAAAAGGACCCGATATTAAGGATTTTGACGCGTGGTTCTTTCGAATTCTGCTTTCTGTAGCGACAGATTATTGGCGTAAAAAGAAACGAGAAGCTGTTCATATTGAAAAAGATGAACATGTGTTAGCTCTTTTAAATAATCCCCAACGCAGTTTTTTAGAAATTGAAGAAATTATTAATCAATTAGATAGTCCCAATCGTGAAATTATTCTATTAAAATTTTTTGAAGGATTTACGCTAAAAGAAATCGCTTTGATCCTGGATATTAACGAAAACACGATTAAAACGAAGATGTACCGCAGTTTGAATGAACTCCGAAGTCTATTGAATTAGTAAAAGAAAGGAAGCGAAAAAATAATGGAAGATTTTGTAAAAAGTGTTGTTAAAAACTTTTCAAAAGAATACCGCCAACAACCGTTGCCAACGGATCTACAAGCGGAAGTCAAAGCGCGTTTTCATAAAGAGAAAAAGCGGTACACCTGGCTTCGTTTTAGAAACCGCTCACTGCAAAGTAGTCTAGTAGTGGCTTGTGGCTTTGTCTTATCAGTCAATTTGTTTCCAGGTTTTAGTGAAGCAGCCCGCAACATTCCTGTGTTAGATAAAATTGTTCAATTAGTCACCATCAAAACGTTGACAGCGAAAAAACAGGAAAGTGAAGTAAACATCGATGTCCCTAAAATCCAAACATCCCAAGAATCTTCAGTAGCCGACACGCTCAACAAAAAATACTTGAAAGAAGCCCAAACAGAATTTCAACAAGTCAAAGGGCAATTGTTTGATGGTTCTCGTGTTTCAGTCACTGGAGATTATGAAAAAGTTGTGGACGACCGTCGCTTCCTAGTGGTCAAACGAACCTTCACAGAAATTAAAGGCAGCTCTGCGACGACAACGAAATATGACACCATCGACAAACGAGCCAATGTTGTCGTTTCACTCCCCTTAATTTTTAAAAATGATTTTTACATTGATGTCATTAGTAGTGAAATTAAACAACAAATAGCAGACCAAATGAAGAACGATAGCAATAAAATATACTGGTCCGAAAAAGAGGATGCCCCCAGTGATGTTCAACCCTTCAAAAAAATTAAAAAGGACCAACCTTTCTATATCAATGAAAAACACCAATTAGTGATTGTGTTTTCTCAAGGAGAGATTGCGCCTTACTATATGGGCACCCCTGAATTTGTGATTCCTAATCAAGTCATTGAGAATGAATTGGCAGCGCCTAATTATTTAAAATAAACTCAGTAAAAAACACGCGACATTTCTTAAAACTGTCGCGTGTTTTTTACTGACCTAACCAAGTCAGTTGCGGTTTTACTGAGAGAAGCGTACACTAGAATTAAGCATAACAAGAAAGGGCGAATGGCAATGGAAAAATCAGAAAAAATTAGTATTTTACAAGATGTGGTTAAAATTAAATCTGTAAATGGAAACGAAGAAGAAGTGGCAATCTATTTACAAAATCTTTTGAAAAAATATGAGATCCCTTCTGAACTTGTTTCTTATGCACCAAATCGTAGTAGTTTGGTTGCTTATTTAGGTGAAAACCGAGAAAAAGTCTTAGGGTTTAGTGGCCACATGGACGTGGTTTCTGAAGGGGACGAAAGTCAATGGACTTTCCCGCCATTTGCGGCCCATATTGAAGGAAATAAATTGTATGGCCGTGGCGCAACGGACATGAAAAGCGGCTTAGTCGCAATGGTTTTAGCAATGATTGAATTAAAAGAAAAGGAAGTTCCATTAAATGGAGCGGTTAAATTTTTAGGTACAGTTGGTGAAGAAGTCGGTGAGCTAGGTGCTGGCCAATTAACTGAAAAAGGCTATGCGGATGATTTAAGTGCCTTAGTCATTGGAGAACCAACCAATTATAACTTGATGTATGCGCACATGGGTTCAATTAACTATTCTGTTGTGTCACACGGAAAAGAAGCCCACAGTTCGATGCCAGAAGAAGGCATTAACGCGATTAATAATTTGAACGAATTTATTACAGAAGCAAACCAACAAATGGCGGAAGTCACAGCAAACTATGAAAATCCTGAATTGGGTCGAACGATTCACAATGTAACCGTCATTAAAGGTGGCACACAAGTGAACAGTATTCCAGGTCAAGCAGCCTTGCAAGGGAATATCCGTTCAATTCCAGAATTCAGCAACGACCAAGTCATTGCATTATTACAAAAAATTGTCGATGAATTGAACAAAAAAGAAAAACATCAGTTAGAATTAACGATTGATTACAATAAAATTCCTGTAAAAGCTGAGAAAGATTCTGCGTTAATTCAAGCCATTCAAGCCCAATTTGATCAACCATTACCATTAGTGACAAGCGCTGGGACCACAGACTTAGCTGAATTTACTAAATCAGACAATACATTTGATTGCGTTGTCTTTGGACCAGGTGTGACCACTACTGCACACCAAGTCGACGAATATGTCGAAATTGATAATTATTTAGATATGATTGATAAGTATCAAGCGATAGCAAAAAGTTATTTAAATTAAAAAAGTGTCGCGCCTGAATCATAAAAATCAGGTGCGACATTTTTTATAAGGTTTATTCCACCACAGTCCATTCATTTAAGGTTTTGCCGTTCTCATCAACTAGCTCTAACCAGCTGTTTGTTCCAGCAAAATAGAGAAACAAGCCGACTTCATTAACGCTTTTTAAGATGATATCTTCCGTTGTGACAAAGTCTTTAAATTGGCCCTTGCGTTCATCACGAAGTTTTTCACCAAATCTAGCGGAGAAACCGACAGACCCGTCTTTATTTAAAGGGGCTTCTGGCATCATTGTCGCGCCAGCTTTAATAAGCATTTCATTGCGCTTTTGCCAAAAAACAGTTGCTTTGCTTTGTCGAGTATCAATATAAAAAGGAATTTGGCTAACTTCTTTTGTCCATTTGTGGCGTGCTTTGGCTGGTCTGGCTTTTTTCGGCGCCGGTTTTTTAAACAGAGAATAGCCAAAACGTTCCAAGATAAAGGTGACTGTTTCTTTATAGTTAGTCACTGTCGCTACCGCACTTTTCGGAATTTTGACTGTCGTTGGGGTTGCTTCCAATGTTAAACCACTTTCTTTCGCATCATCTAGGAAAGCTTGCGCTAAATAGGCAAGTTCTGTGTCCCAAGTCGGTTTCAATAAAATCGAGTGATCAAAAGAAACTTCTTTATATGTAGCTTTTTCTTCAGCAAGTCCTAAAGCAACTAGTTGGTTATCTCTTAGCAAGAAAAGAATCGCTGCCTCTTTTTTCGGTAATTTAGTTGTTTGTTCAATGATTAAGTGGGCCTGATCGGCTAAATCAATGAGTGTCTTTGTTTTTTTTAGATCAACGGTTAAATGTAAGTCCATGAAGTCTGCTCCTTTATCGTTAGTTTCTTCATTGTATCATGAAATAGCGTCTTCGTCTTTTAACGAGTCAGCGACCTTACAATATTGTTTGAAACAAAAAGAAGCTTTCATGGTATACTTACTCACATACATAATTTTTAATGAGGAAAGTAGAGGAACAAGAATGAAAACACTTGGCAATATTTTATGGTTCATCTTTGGCGGCTTTTTTGGTGGCTTATCTTGGCTATTCGCAGGCGTGATTTGGTGTATTACAATCATTGGTATTCCGATTGGTTTACAATGTTTTAAATTAGCGGGATTGAGCTTTTGGCCGTTTAAAAAGCGAGTCGTGTATAGTGATAGCGGCGTATCTTTGGTGGTAAACATTATTTGGCTGATTATCAGTGGACTACCATTAGCAATTGGGCATTGTATTAGTGGCTTGTTGCTTTGTCTGACAATCATCGGTATTCCGTTTGGGCAACAATCCTTTAAATTGGCGAAATTAGCGTTAATGCCGTTTGGGGCCCGTGTTGTTTCAACAAATGATTTTTATTTTGAATAGTCAGAGGTTTCTCATTGACAAATAAAACGAAACAGCGTATTCTGTAAATGTAACAAATAACGTTACATTTAGTTTGGAGTGATTAGACATGGCCATGTCAACGAAATTAAGTGTTGCGATTCATATTTTAAGTTTGATTGAAACAGGTCCTCAAGAACAAGTGACTTCTGAATACATTGCTTCGAGCGTAAATACGAATCCAGTCGTTGTTCGACGACTAATGAGCCAGTTAAAAAAAGCCGGCTTGATTCATTCCATGCGTGGAGCCAATAAAAATACCTTATTAAAGAAACCAGAAGAGATCTCACTGTATGAAATTTATACAGCGGTTGAATTGGAACGAGAGATTTTCAATATTCATCAAAATCCTAATCCAAACTGTTCCGTTGGGGCAAATATCCAATCGGTACTAGAAACTGAATTTACTAAAGTGCAACAAAAAATGGAAGAAGAATTGAAAAGCATCACCTTAGCAGATGTGATTCATGAAATAGAAGTTAAGAGAGATAAGTAATCTCTCTACTTTTAAAGTGTCAAATGTAACTATTTTAGTTCTATTTAAAAATGAAAGGATGATTTACATGAAAGTAGCAGTATTAGGAGCAACAGGAAAAGAAGGACAATTACTTTTAGCAGAAGCTAAACGTCGCGGGATGGACGTGACAGCCATCGTTCGTAATTCCTCAAAAATAACAGATGGCACACCGACCATTGAAAAAGATGTTTATCAATTAACAACAGAAGATATTCAAGCGTTTGATGTATTAATTAGTGCCTTAGGATTCCCTAATGTGCAAGATTTCCCCAAATCTACCCAGCATTTGATTGAGATTTTAACCAATCAAAAAACGCGCTTGTTTGTCGTTGGGGGCGCTGGAACCTTGTATGTGGACCCAGAACACACAACTCAATTAAAAGATACACCATCATTCCCAGCAGAAATTCAGCCATTAGCTTCGGCGATGGGCGAAGCTTTAAACTTATTGAAAGAAGCTCAAAACATCCACTGGACCTATATTAGTCCTGCAGCCATGTTTGATGCTGATGGTCCTGCGACAGGCCATTATGAAATCGCTGGCGAAGAATTAACAACCAATAGTCAAGGTGACAGCTACATTAGTTACGCAGACTACGCCGTTGCCATGTTAGATGAAGTGGAAAGTAATGCACACCCAAATCAACGAATTAGTGTGTATCAATAAAAGAAACAAGAAAAATGGGGCCTCCGTTAAAACAACGGAGGCCCCATTTTCTTGTTTGATTAATTATTGCTAATGTATTTACTGTTTGGGTGCTCGGTATCCTGCTGCTTCTGCTTCTTCAACAGTAGAGAACCAAGCCACTGGATTAGTGGTTCTATTATAATATCTACTTCCAGGCACATGATAAATTCCATTACGTGACCCTTTAATTAAGGCGTTACCGCTTGGTGCTTCCGCAGCAGCCGTCTCGACTTCCGCCGGTGCCTGTGCGGCTTGTTGCGCCTCTGCTTCAGCTTGCGCTTTTGCTGCCGCTTCGGCTTGTTCTTTTTGCGCTTTTTCAGCAGCTAGTTTTTGAGCTTCTGCTTCTTTTCGTTGTTTTTCTTTGTGGGCATCTAATTGAGTTTTAACAACGGCTACCCGTTTTGTTAAAGCTTGATTTGGGGAGTTTAAAGCATCAATTTGTTTGATCGCTTCATTATAGTAAGCTTCATTGGTTGGTTCTTGTTCAGCTTTTTCAACAGCGGCTGTCGCACTGGCGACTAATTGTTCATTTTTTTCTTTTTCAGCGATAGCGGTTTGAACAGTCGTTAATCGTTGTTGAAATCCTTCTTTGCCAACTGGGGCAGCAGCTACTAATTTTTCAGCTGCTTGATAATCGCTTTTACTTTTGGACTTTTCAGCAGTTGTAACTGCTTTATCAACAGGTACTGCTTCTTTGATTTTTTCAAGGCGATCATTGTATTCCTCGTATTCTTGACTTAATGAAGATACTAAGGTTGCGGCTTCATCATAGTTTTTCTGAGAAGGTTGTTTTTCAGCGTAAGCTAAGGCTTTTTCTGTTTTGGCCAATTCTTGCTCAGAATCTGTGATGCTCGCAATAAATTCTTTTGACGGTGTGACTTCGACTGATTTTTCAACTTTGGTATCTTTCTTCTCAGCAACAAAAGTGATTTTTTGCGTTTTTTCATCGGACAGTTTTACTTTGTAAGCAAACGTTTTGTCTTTCGTTTTTACTTCCTTGCCATTGGCCGTTAGTTTGCTGCTGCCATCGTATTCGCCTTTGATGGTGGCTGAGCCATTGGCATCGGTTTCAACACTCTCTGCATCAAGTGAAAGCGTTGGGGAAGAATCTGTCGTGGCAACCCCACCAATAAATAGAGCGGCACTTGCTAATGCGGCATAGCCATATTGTTTTTTCGGTTGTTTCTTAATTAATGCTTTGATAGTCAGTCCCCCGCTGACAAGTAACCCTAATAGACCCAAAAGTCCTACTACTACACTCATTCATTTCTCTCCTTTCGATATAACGTTATTATACAACGGATTGTGAGGAAATGAACATTTTTTTCGTAATAATTAATAAATTTCCTGATAAAAAAATTATTTCCTGGAGCTCAAATTCTTTTGTAAAAATTTTGTTGTGCTAAAATGGAAAGTGAGTTTAACTACGTATGTTATTAGAGAAGGGGAAATCAATGAAAGCAGAAATCATTGCAGTCGGAACAGAGTTATTACTGGGACAAGTAGTGAATACCAACGCCACCTTTTTATCAGAAGAGTTAGCTGCGCTAGGCATCGATGTTTACTATCAGACCGTTGTTGGCGATAACGGCGGCCGCTTAGAAACGCTACTAACAGAAGCAGAACAAAGAAGTGATTTAATTGTCTTATGTGGAGGGCTAGGACCTACAGAAGACGATTTAACCAAGCAAGTTGTCGCACAACATCTCCATAAATCATTAGTAGAAGATCAAGAAGGATTGAACCGCTTGCACCAGTTTTTCCAACAGTCTAAGCGGCCAATGACGGAAAATAATCTACGACAAGTGTTAGCCATTGAAGGTGGACAAGTTCTTCAAAACCCGACAGGATTAGCGGTTGGTTCTTTCGTAACAGAAGGGACAACAAGCTATTTGCTCTTACCAGGGCCGCCCAATGAATTAATTCCGATGTTCCAACAAGCGGCACGACCTTTATTGATTGATGCGTTTCCACAAGAAGAACAATTGATTTCAAGAGTCTTGCGTTTTTATGGCATTGGTGAATCACAGCTGGTGACCGAGATTCAATCGTTGATTGCGCACCAAACGAATCCAACCATTGCGCCTTATGCTAAGCCTAATGAAGTGACACTTCGTTTAACAGTTAAAACAAAAGACTTAGTAGCTGGCGAAGAATTATTAACAGCGACGGAAGAAAAGGTTTTAGCTAAAGTGGGAGACTATTTTTATGGGTATGGGGATGACAATAGTTTAGCCAAGGTAACAGTGGATTTGTTATTACAAAACGGACAAACCGTCACGGCTGCTGAGAGCCTCACCGCTGGCCTATTCCAAAGTACACTGGGGGAAATTGCGGGTGCTTCGAAGATTTTTAAGGGAGGCTTCGTGACGTATTCGCAAGAAACAAAAGAGAACTTTTTAGGAATTTCTCATGAACTTTTAGAAGAACATGGCACGGTAAGTGAAGCGTGTGCCAAAGAAATGGCAGAGAAAGCGCGTCAGTTAGCTAAATCTAACTATGGTTTATCATTTACTGGGGTCGCTGGTGACCCAATCGAAGGTCAACCGACAGGCACTGTTTGGATTGGGCTGGCGGAAGAAGGCCAACCAACCGTTGCAGAATGTTTCCATTTTAACCGTGACCGAAATTATATTAGACAGAGTGCGGTTATGCGAGGGTTAGATCTTTTGCGGCGCCGAATCATTAATAAAAAATAAATATGCGAATGTTTGTTCGGTTTTTTCTTGCTTTTTTGGTACAAAAGAGATATGATAGACCTACTAACAGGAAATGAAAAATAAGTTTATATAAATTAAAGGAGGATTATCCATTGGCAGATGATCGTAAAGTGGCTTTAGATGCCGCACTGAAAAAAATTGAAAAGAACTTTGGGAAAGGTTCTATTATGAAATTAGGCGAAAAAGCTGATCAAAAAATTTCAACTATCCCTAGTGGTTCTTTAGCGTTAGATGTTGCATTGGGCGTAGGTGGGTATCCACGTGGCCGAATTATTGAAGTATATGGTCCTGAGAGTTCAGGTAAAACAACTGTTTCTTTACACGCAATTGCAGAAGTGCAACGAAATGGTGGAACAGCCGCTTTTATCGATGCTGAGCATGCATTGGATCCTCAATATGCGGAGAAACTAGGCGTTAACATTGATGAATTACTTTTATCTCAACCAGATACGGGTGAGCAAGGCTTAGAGATTGCCGATGCCTTAGTTTCAAGTGGTGCGATTGACATCGTTGTCATCGACTCGGTTGCTGCGTTAGTTCCTCGTGCAGAGATTGATGGTGAGATGGGAGCGAGCCATGTCGGCTTACAAGCTCGACTAATGTCTCAAGCACTACGTAAATTATCAGGCTCAATTAATAAGACAAAAACAATTGCTATTTTCATTAACCAAATTCGTGAAAAAGTTGGCGTGATGTTCGGAAATCCTGAAACAACTCCTGGTGGACGTGCATTGAAATTCTACGCAACGGTTCGTCTAGAAGTCCGTCGTGCAGAACAGTTAAAACAAGGAACAGACATCGTCGGTAACCGCACAAAAATTAAAGTCGTTAAAAACAAAGTGGCGCCACCATTTAAAGTGGCAGAAGTTGATATCATGTATGGCCAAGGGATTTCCCAAGAAGGCGAATTACTAGATATGGCTGTGGAAAAAGACCTTATCAGTAAAAGTGGTGCTTGGTATGGCTACAAAGAAGAACGAATTGGCCAAGGCCGTGAAAATGCCAAACAATACATGGCGGATCATCCTGAAATGATGGCAGAAGTGTCTAAATTGGTCCGTGATGCATATGGCATCGGTGACGGTTCAACCATTACAGAAGAAGCAGAAGGTCAAGAAGAATTACCCTTAGATGAATAAATAACGAGTGAATACGACTCGTTAAGAAGAAAGACAACACTTACTGAACAGGACAGGTGTTGTCTTTTTTTGTTTAGAACTAAATTGTTAAATAGACTGTTGTCCATGTCCGAACCCATCCACATCAAGCAGCTTAGTCAAACAGCAGACTATGCGGCGTTTGTTCTAAAATTTAAACAATTCGTGACGGCGGAAACCTAAAAATGTGACGTTGTCTAATATTTGCTGCCCTTTCCAAAAGAAAGGGCTTTTTTAAGTTGACACCTTTCGCGACAAACATTAGAATAAAATTGTGTGTATGCACAAATATGCAAGTAGGCATATTGATAATTGATTTTAGTTTATCAAAAAACTACAAGATATGAATTAACAAAAAGATAGTATGGAGGTGGAAATATGGTTTTAAATATTCTCCTCGCTATCGTCGGTTTGATTGTCGGTCTTGGTTTAGGATTTGTTATTGCAAAGTCACGTCATGATAAAGCAATAAATGGTGCAAAAATTTCAGCGTCGAGTATTCTCGAGAACGCTCGGAAAGAATCAGAAACACTGAAAAAAGAAGCATTGCTAGAAGCTAAGGAAGAGAACCAGAAGTATCGTTCAGAAATTGAAAGTGAGTTGAAAGAAAGCAGATTAGAACTTAAATCTCAAGAAAATCGTTTAATTCAACGGGAACAAACGTTGGATCGTAAAGATGACTCTCTTGAAAAACGTGAAGGCTCACTGGAAGAAAAAGAAGAGAAACTTGGTGCTAGACAGCAATTAATTGATGAGCGAGAAAAAGAAGTAGAAAACTTAATTAATCAGCAACATCAAGAATTAGAACGAATTGCTTCCCTTTCAAAAGAAGAAGCAAAATCGATTATTATGAAGTCAACAGAAGAAGAGTTGAATCATGAACTAACCTTGATGGTCAAGGAGTCAGAACAACGTGCCAAAGAAGAATCTGATCGCAAAGCGAAGAACTTGCTTTCCCTAGCAATTCAACGTTGCGCCGCCGATTCTGTTTCTGAAACAACTGTTTCCGTGGTCACTTTACCAAATGATGAGATGAAAGGTCGCATTATTGGTCGTGAAGGACGTAATATTCGTACATTGGAAACATTAACAGGGATTGACTTAATCATTGATGATACGCCAGAAGCGGTTGTGTTATCCGGATTTGATCCAATCAGACGAGAAATCGCTCGAATGACCTTGGAAAAATTAATCCAAGATGGTCGGATTCATCCCGCTCGCATCGAAGAAATGGTAGAAAAATCACGTAAAGAAATGGATGAACGGATTCGTGAATACGGAGAACAAGCAGCCTTTGAAGTAGGTGCTCATACGTTACATCCTGATTTAATTAAAATTTTAGGCCGTTTACGTTTCAGAACAAGTTATGGTCAAAATGTCTTGAACCACTCAATCGAAGTAGCAAAACTGGCTGGCGTTTTAGCCGCCGAATTAGGCGAAGATGTTCAATTAGCCAAACGTGCAGGTTTACTACATGATATTGGGAAAGCATTAGATCATGAAATTGAAGGTTCTCACGTTGAGATTGGCGCAGAATTAGCTGCGAAATATAAAGAAAATTCAGTAGTTATTAATGCCATTGCCTCGCATCATGGTGATGTGGAAGCAACCTCAGTTATTTCTGTTTTAGTGGCAGCCGCAGATGCGTTATCTGCAGCCCGTCCAGGTGCACGTAGTGAATCGTTAGAAAACTACATTCGCCGCTTAGAAAACTTAGAAAATATTTCTAATAGTTTTGAAGGCGTTGATTCAAGTTTTGCTGTTCAAGCAGGACGTGAAGTTCGTGTCATGGTGAAACCAGAAGAAATTTCTGATTTAGAATCTGTTCGTTTAGTTCGAGACATTCGGAAGAAAATTGAAGATGACTTGGATTATCCAGGACATATCAAAGTAACGGTTATCCGTGAAACACGTGCCGTTGACTATGCGAAATAAAATAAAAAGCGAATAAGTATCGCGTGTAGTGTCTCAATGAACAATTGCAAGGATTGTTCGTTGAGACACTTTTTTTAATCTTTTAAAACCAAAACTTTCTTTTCAAAGCGAAAACAACTATAATAAACAAGAGATGTTAAAAAGAGAAGAGGAACCTTTTTGCGTATATTATTTATAGGAGATGTTGTCGGTTCTTTAGGAAGAGAAGCCCTAGCAACGTATGTCCCTAAATTAAAGAAAAAATATCGTCCACAAGTGACCATTGCCAATGGTGAAAATGCGGCATCTGGTCGGGGAATTACTGGCAAGATTTATAAGAAATTTTTGCAAGATGGTGTCGATGTTGTTACGATGGGTAACCATACGTGGGACAACAAGGATATCTTTGAATTCATTGATGATGCGAAGAAAATGGTTCGTCCAGCGAACTTTCCAGAAGATGTGCCTGGTCAAGGAATGGTTTTTGTGAAAGTCAATCAATTGGAACTAGCGGTGATTAATTTACAGGCCCGCACATTTATGGTGCCATTGGAAGATCCTTTCAAGAAAGCCGCCGAGTTAGTAGCTATCGCTCGCAAACGGACACCGCTCATTTTTGTGGATTTTCATGGCGAAACGACGAGTGAAAAACAAGCCATGAGCTGGTTTTTAGATGGCCAAGTTTCAGCCGTTGTTGGAACACATACGCATGTTCAAACAAATGATGCTCGGATTTTACCGAAAGGGACAGCCTTCTTAAGTGATGTCGGTATGACCGGACCTTATGATGGGATTCTAGGAATGAAGCGTGAACCGATTATTGAGAAGTTTATGACAGCATTGCCGAAGCGCTTTGAGGTAGTCGAAACAGGGCGGACAATTTTATCTGCCTGTATTTTAGAGATTGATGACCAAACGGGCCAAGCGAAGATGATTGAGCCGATTCAGATTAGCGAAGATCGCCCGTTTCAAGAATAATAGAAGAAAAGTTAATCTCGGATCATTAAGAGGTTAACTTTTTCTGCTCTTATAGAAAAAGTGCCGGTGAAAGATGGAGGTGAAAAAAATGGAGCCGTTGAATTTAGATGCACAAAGTAATAAAGAATTAGAAAAATTGCTACATTTAATTGGACAAGATGAAGTCATTCAGCGCTACCAAGCGATTGAAGAAAAGGTAAAGAAAAACAAAAAGCTGACAGAATTAGTGGAAGAAATTAAAGCTGCGCAAAAAGATGCGGTTCAATTTGCTCACTATGGCAAACCAACTGCTGAAAAAGAAGCCATTCAACGAGCTGATGCGAAAACAAAAGAATTTGATGAGCACCCACTCGTTGTAGCCTACCGCGAACAACTGATCGAAGCCAATGACTTAGTCCAACATGTCACGGCGCTCATTCAATACCGCGTGAACGAAGAGCTAGAGAAGGAAGGGAATTAAATGCCACAAAAGACAAAAAATACACCCATGATGGAACAATATTTATCCATTAAGGCCCAATACAAGGATGCGTTTTTATTTTATCGCTTAGGTGATTTTTATGAATTATTTTATGAAGATGCTATCAATGCAGCGCAAATCTTAGAATTGACGTTAACCAGTCGTAACCGCAATGCGGATGATCCGATTCCTATGTGTGGCGTTCCTTATCATGCCGCGCAAGGCTACATTGATACGTTGATTGAGCAAGGCTATAAAGTAGCGATTTGTGAGCAAGTGGAAGATCCAAAGACTACCAAGGGCATGGTCAAACGAGAAGTGGTCCAGTTGGTAACGCCAGGAACGGTGATGAATAGTAAAGGCTTGGAAGCCAAAGACAATAATTACTTAACCGCTGTGCTAACAGATGGTAATCAGTTCGGTTTTGCCTATGTAGACTTGAGTACAGGCGAATTAAAAACAGCAGTCTTGGCTGATGAAGAGGGCGTTTTAAACGAAGCTTCTGCGTTGCAAACAAAAGAAATGGTCCTAGGTTCAGGGATTCCTGAATCGTTAAAAGAGAACTTAAGTTTACGTTTAAATATTATCTTTTCGACACAAGAAACGGTGGAAGAAAATGCCGAGTTTAGTTTTTTAACCAATGAACTGATTAATCCATTAGAAATTGAAATTACAGGCAAATTATTATCTTATTTATCCGTTACCCAAAAGCGGAGCTTGTCCCATATTCAGAAAGCTGTGGAATATCAGCCAGATCATTTCTTGAAAATGGATCATTATTCTAAATTCAATTTAGAATTGAGTCAGTCGATTCGAACAGGACAGAAAAAAGGGACTCTATTGTGGCTATTAGATGAAACGAAAACAGCTATGGGCGGCCGTTTGTTGAAACAATGGTTGGATCGTCCGCTAATTCAGGAACGTCAAATTAAGGCGCGTCAAGAAATGGTGCAATCCTTATTAAATGCCTATTTTGAACGCTTGGATTTGCAAGCAGCATTGACGAACGTTTATGATTTAGAGCGGTTAGCAGGACGCGTGGCATTTGGCAGTGTGAATGGGCGTGATTTAATTCAATTACGGACCTCTTTAGAACAAGTACCAACGATTCGACAGTTAATTGTCGGGATCAATCAAGGGGAATGGGATGATTTGTTAGTCGACTTAAACCCTGTTGAAGATTTAGTGGCATTGATTGCGACGGCGATTAATGAAGAAGCCCCTTTACAAATTACTGAAGGAAATGTTATTAAGGACGGCTATAACGACCAATTAGATGAATACCGTGATGCCATGCGCAATGGTAAGCAATGGTTAGCGGAGTTAGAAGCGAAAGAACGCCAAGAAACAGGGATTAAAAACTTGAAGATTGGCTACAATCGTGTCTTTGGTTATTTCATTGAAATCACTAAGTCAAATTTAGCGAATTTAGAAGAAGGAAAATACGAGCGGAAGCAAACATTAGCTAATGCGGAGCGCTTTATTACGCCAGAACTAAAAGAACTAGAACGTTTAATCTTAGAAGCCGAAGAAAAATCAGTTGAACTAGAATATCAATTGTTCTTGGCCGTGAGAGAACAAGTGAAAACGAACATTGATCGGTTGCAAACACTGGCTAAAACCATTAGTGCGGTTGATGTTTTACAATCTTTTGCAACAATTAGTGAACGGTATCAATACGTTCGACCAACGTTAAGAAGTAACACGAAAAATTTGGCGATTGTCGAAGGACGACACCCAGTCGTGGAAAAAGTTTTAGGGCACCAAGAATACATTCCAAACAGTATCCGCATGAACCCAGAAACAGATATTCTCTTGATTACTGGACCAAACATGTCAGGGAAAAGTACCTACATGCGTCAATTGGCTTTGACGGTGGTCATGGCGCAAATTGGCTGTTTTGTACCAGCGGAAAGTGCTGAAATGCCAATTTTTGATCAAATTTTTACACGGATTGGGGCCTCTGATGACTTAATTGCAGGGCAAAGTACCTTTATGGTAGAAATGATGGAAGCCAACCAAGCACTGCGGCACGCCACGCCTAACAGCCTAATTTTATTTGATGAATTAGGACGCGGCACGGCAACCTATGATGGAATGGCGCTAGCGCAAGCCATCATTGAATATATCCATCGTGAAGTACAAGCCAAAACGTTATTCTCTACACATTATCATGAACTAACTGTTCTAGATGAAACCTTAAAAGGCTTGAAGAATATTCACGTGGGCGCTGTCGAAAAAGATGGCGAAGTGGTCTTTCTTCATAAAATGATGGAAGGACCTGCTGATAAGAGCTATGGGATACATGTTGCTAAAATCGCTGGTTTACCAAGCTCGCTTTTAGAACGAGCAGCCACCATTTTATCCGCTTTAGAAGCGGAAGAAACAACGATTCCAAGTTCAGTTCATCATGAAGAAGTTTCAGAAGTCCATGAAGAAACCGAGCAACTTTCATTATTTAAAGAAGTTTCAACAGAAGAATTAAGTGTCATTGACACATTGAAGAAAATGAATCTATTAGAAATGACACCACTAGATGCGTTAAACATGCTTCATCAATTGCAAAAACGTATCTAATTAGGAACCGAACCGGTTAGGAGGTCGTGAAATGGGGAAAATTCAAGAACTATCCGAACAACTAGCCAACCAGATTGCTGCTGGTGAAGTTGTTGAACGTCCCGCTTCTGTCGTCAAAGAATTGGTGGAAAATGCACTGGATGCAGGAAGCACTCAAATTGATATTTTTATTGAAGAAGCTGGCTTGAAAACCATTCAAATTATTGATAATGGTGAAGGAATTGCCAAAGAAGATGTACTGAATGCCTTCAAACGCCATGCCACAAGCAAAATTCATACAAGAGATGATTTGTTCCGAATTCGCAGCTTGGGGTTCCGAGGCGAAGCCTTACCAAGTATTGCCTCAGTTTCTGAAATGGTTGTCGAAACTGCCACAGCTGAGGAAGAAGAAGGCAGCTATGTGATTCTAAAAGGGGGCAAGGTCGAAGAAAACCGACCAGCAGCCCTCCGTAAAGGCACAAAAATGACCGTTTCTAATTTATTTTATAATACGCCTGCTCGTTTGAAATACGTCAAAACGATCCAAACGGAATTGGCCAATATTGGTGACATTGTCAATCGTCTGGCGTTAAGTCACCCTAAAGTCGCTTTTCGCTTAGTTCATGACGGCCACAAAATGATGAGTACAACAGGCAATGGTGATTTAAAACAAACGATTGCGGGGATTTATGGCATTAGTACCGCAAAGAAAATGTTGAAAATTGAAGGAAAAGACCTTGATTTTACTTTGACAGGGTATGTCTCATTGCCAGAAGTCACACGGGCCAGCCGCAACTATTTATCAACGATTATCAATGGTCGTTATATTAAAAATTTCGCGTTAAATAAAGCAATTGTAGCCGGCTATGGTTCGAAACTAATGGTGGGGCGTTTTCCAATTGCTGTGTTAGAAATTGAAATGGATCCGCTGTTAGTCGATGTCAATGTCCATCCTACTAAGCAAGAAGTTCGTTTAAGTAAAGAAAAAGATTTAATGGCATTAATTGAACAGGCGATTCAAGAAGTGTTGAGCCAAGAACAGTTGATTCCCAATGCGGCAGACAATTTGCGTTTTAAAAAGAAACTACCGCCAGAACCTAAAGCCGAACAAATGGAAATTCCTTTATCGACTGAACAACCTGCGGTAAAACAACGACCGGGCAGCTTAAGCTATAATCCCGCAACGGGTCGCTTCTATGCGGAACATGCGACAGACGAAACACCAGTCTCAAGCGCCCCTGAAGCTGTCAACCAGACAGAAAGAGCAGTGGACCCAATGGACGACCCATTTGCGCCGCCAGTGCCAGAATCAACGAGTGTAGCGGAAGAAACGTCAGCTTACGAAACCTCTTCGGCAGCTGCTGATTCCGCAAATCATTGGGAAACAGCTAGTAATGAGCAACAGGTAATAGCCGAAGAAACGAAAATAACTGAAGTATCTGATTCAGAACCTTCTCTGCGTTCATCAGAGGCTGCTGACGAGGTTTTCCAAGAAGAAATGAAACTTCATCCGGAATTCGATGCCAATAGCGCTGCGAGTCAAAGAGAACTGAAACAAGCCCTGAACAAGTTGGAAGAAGAACGACCGACAGAACGTTTTCCTGAGCTAGAGTACTTCGGTCAAATGCACGGAACTTATTTATTCGCACAAAGCAAAGATGGCCTGTTTATTATCGACCAACACGCTGCCCAAGAACGAATTAAATACGAGTACTTCCGTGAAAAAATTGGCGAAGTCAGTGATGATTTACAAGAACTATTGGTACCAATCGTTATTGATTATCCAAATAGCGATGCCTTGAAAATTAAAGAGCAGAAAGAAACCCTTGCGGAAGTCGGCATCCATTTGGAAGACTTTGGACAAAATAGTTTCATTGTGCGGGCGCACCCAACTTGGTATCCTGCAGGCGAAGAGGAAAGCATTGTTCGCGAGATGATTGACATGTTGCTAACAACTGGCTCGGTCAGCGTGAAAAAATTCCGTGAAGCAACTGCCATTATGATGAGCTGTAAGCGATCCATCAAAGCCAATCATTACCTCAATGAGCAACAAGCACGCGTGCTATTAAAAGATTTAGCCTTGTGCGAAAATCCGTTTAATTGTCCGCATGGACGTCCGGTGCTGATTCATTTTACGAATTCAGATATGGAACGAATGTTTAAACGCATTCAAGACCCCCATTAAAAAGAAACGAGGCGTCATCAATTTATGCAAATTATTTTAGCATCCCAATCTCCTCGCCGTCAGGAGTTATTAAAGCGTGTGGTTCCAACTTTTACGATTGCACCAGCCGATATCGATGAAACTGTTGGCAAAGACGGCTTACCAGCAGAATATGTGGCGCAAATGGCTGCCCAAAAAGCAGCGGCTATAGCAGAACAATCCCCCGAAGCACTAGTCATTGGCTGCGATACAATTGTGGCATTGGCGGGAGAAATCCTCGGTAAACCGACTTCTCGGGAAGACGGTTATCGCATGTTGCGCCTGTTAAGTGGCAAAACACATGACGTGTATACAAGTGTGACGTTGAAACAAGGGGAAAAAGAGCGCTCCGCGACAGTTCATTCAACCGTGACGTTTTATCCACTGACAGACACGGAAATCCATGCTTACTTAGATACCGCAGAATATGCCGACAAAGCAGGCGCTTATGGTATCCAAGGACAAGGAGCATTACTAATTGAAGCAATCGCTGGCGATTATTACGCCATTATGGGTTTACCAATTGCCAAAGTAGCCCGACTACTAAAAGAATTCAACTAATAAAAGACAGTCCTTTTCATTCGTCAAAAGAGAAAGGACTGTCTTTTACTATGCAAACTATTAGGTGCCTGTTTGGCAAACGTGGTATCATTGAACCCAATAAATTGAACAGAAGAAAAGGAGTGGACAGAATGACAAAACCAACAGAAGAAGAATTAAAACAAACCTTGACGGATCTTCAATATGCCGTCACACAAGAAAACGCAACAGAACGCCCTTTTTCAGGAGAATATGATGACTTTTACCAAGACGGAATCTATGTAGACATTGTTAGTGGCGAGCCGTTGTTTAGCTCCCTGGACAAATACGATGCTGGTTGCGGCTGGCCATCCTTTACCAAACCAATTGAAAAACGTGGCGTCAAAGAAAAAGCTGATTTTAGTCACGGCATGCACCGAGTAGAAGTTCGCAGTCAAGAAGCAGATTCACATTTAGGGCATGTTTTCACTGATGGCCCACTCCAAGAAGGCGGCTTACGTTATTGCATTAATGCGGCAGCTTTGAGATTTGTGCCAGTGGCAGATTTAGAAAAAGAAGGCTATGGCGAGTACCTTTCTTTATTCAAATAATCCTCATTTTTTAGACAAATACGATAAAATAGTTAGAAGAAAGCGACTTTTGATGAATATCTTGTATGAAATACAGAAAATCTCTTGATTTATTTGGCTAGGACTACTATTATTTTAGAAGGAAAGTATTGTTCAGTTTTAACGAATTGGCTGAAATAGAAAGTGGAGGTTCTAATGTCGAAACATTATTTTGATCCAAGATTGAAAATCTTTTCTTTGAACTCTAATCGTCCCTTAGCAGAAAAAATTGCGGATGCTGTGGGTGTGGAGCTAGGAAAGTGCTCTGTAACACAATTTAGTGATGGCGAAATTCAAGTGAATATTGAAGAAAGTATTCGTGGTGCACATGTTTACGTCATTCAATCAACAAGTAGCCCTGTTAACGATAACTTAATGGAACTATTAATCATGATTGATGCGTTAAAACGTGCGAGTGCTAAAACAATTAACGTGGTTATGCCTTATTATGGGTATGCACGTCAAGACCGTAAAGCACGTGCCCGGGAACCAATCACTGCTAAACTTGTTGCAAACATGATTGAAAAAGCTGGCGCAACAAGAATGTTGACATTGGACTTACATGCGGTCCAAATTCAAGGATTCTTTGATATTCCAGTGGATCATTTGATGGGTGCACCATTAATTGCCGATTACTTCATCGAACACGGCATTCAAGGCGATGACGTCGTTGTCGTTTCCCCTGACCATGGTGGGGTAACGCGTGCGCGTAAATTGGCAGAATTCTTAAAAGCACCAATTGCGATCATTGACAAACGTCGTCCAAAAGCGAACGTAGCAGAAGTAATGAATATCATTGGTCATGTGGAAGGCAAAACATGTGTCTTAATTGATGACATGATTGACACAGCGGGGACAATTTCTCTTGCTGCAAACGCATTGAAAGAAGCCGGAGCAAAAGACGTTTACGCTTCTTGTACACATCCCGTTTTATCAGGACCAGCCTTACAACGTATTGAAGATTCAGCAATTGAACGCTTAGTTGTAACAGATTCTATTTACCTATCGGATGATCGTAAAATTGCAAAAATTGACGAAGTCAGCGTTGGTGAATTAATCGGAGATGCGATTAAACGTATCCACGAAAACAAACCAGTTAGTCCGTTATTTGAAACAAAAAATAAATAATTACAAAAAACCGCCCACATCATTTTTCTGATGTGGGCGGTTTTTTTGTGTATCATAAATTATTTAATAGCAAATGAATCGCAAGAGGATACGTGAGATTGTTATTACAGAAATAATAGGTAGAGGCTAAAACCCAGCCCATTCCACAATAAAAAAGCATGGAATTTGATGGTAATAGTCCATGGCTAAGACCAAAAAAAAGACCAGAAAAAAATATTTTACATAAGACACTTCGAGAGGTATTTTTTATAAAAAATAAGTTCATAAAAATGCCACGAGTCAGGAGTTCTTCTAATATAGGTGAAAAGAGTCTAGTATGAAGGGCCATTAAAACAGGTGCTACATTTCGGACTTCATTAATATAATGTTGATTTTCTGGAGTAGGAATGCGTGAGAAAAGTAAATTTAGAATAATAGAAAATAAGAACATGCCAATAGCTAGTAATAGACTTTTAAAGATAGCTTGCTTTTTTTTCTTTACTATTTTTTTATAGAAAACTGACAGCACGATAATAATAATTAAAGATAGTATACTATCAAAGATAATCAAGGTTTTTTCGTTATTTTTTATAGCTATTAAGCTCATTCCAGTTAATGCTTCTATGCTGGGTAGGGCTGTCAAAAAAGTGAACAGGAGATAAAGAAGTGTTTTTTTCTTTGTAGATAATTTTGTTTCGATACTATAACAACCACCTTTCCTATTTTATCAGAATGATATGTTTACAAATTGAACTACTAATCAAGGAATAAAAAGGAAATGAAAAAATGATGCTTCCTCTATTGTGAGTTTTATTATAATTAGATAAAATATAGATGTCAAAAAGATTAAAAAGGTTGGAGCTTTAAAAATATTGGAAAGGAGTATACAAATGAAAAAGATAACTGAACGACCAATTGTCAAAATCTTAATTAAGATTTTGATGTTTGCCCTATGTTTTTATGCGGGGATAAAATTCGTTGATTTCATTTTTCCGTTAGTAGGATTTAAACAATAAGCAAAAGAAATGAACGTGGAGACAAGCACAAAGGACCGTGAACTTCGTTGCTAATAGTAAAGTATTGGTCCTTGGAAACTAAAAAGCTGTTAAAAATGACAAGAAAAAATAACCGTCAACTTTGACCAAGCACGGTTATTTTTGTAACTAAAAAGGTCACCGTCTTAAACGGCTCTACACTAGAGAGGTATGTTGACGCATATCTCTCTTTTCGTTTTCATTATAGCACATTTTCCTAAAAAAATATATTTGAAACTAATTATTTTTTAGTTTTACATGATATACTATAAGAGTAGAGAAGTTATGGCGGAGGCAAGCGCAAAGGAACATGCGCTTTGCGACGAGCATCGCAACAAAGTGAGAAGCGTAGGAGCAGAGACTTTCCCCTTTCAGTGAGGTGGTGCGTATGAGCGTACTTCCAAAATTTACAGAAAGGAGAGGCCTTTTGTCAGCATATGAAACAATTCAGACGATCCTAGGGTTTGGTATGTTTACCATTGCTTTGATTGCGCTGATTGTTAAATTGCTTAAAAATGACAATAAAAAATAACCGTCAACTTTGACCAAGCACGGTTATTTTTAAATAATTAACATGGTCACCGTCTTAAACGGCTCTACATCAGAGAGGTATGTTGAAGCATATCTCTCTTTTCATTTTCATTATAGCACATTTTCCCGAAAAGTACGAATAAATTTAGCGTTAATCCGTGAAATCCTAAAAGCTGTTAAAGAGGAGAAAAACCTCTGGGCTTTTTCTCTTTGCCTATAGTCTGTTTAGCCCGCTTTTTTGTTAAAATTTATCGTAAACTTCAATTACTGAGGTGCTATTCAGCTCAGACTTACTTATTTTAATTACTTCATGGGATTCAGTTAAAGATTTCGATTGGCTCTTTCGTGGCTGATTTATTAACGATAATAAAGATTGTGGGACGTACTTTTTGTTATTCTCTTTACATGTTAACGCCACAATCATTTTGCCTGAACGAATTGCTTTTTCATACTGTAAATTATAAAATTTTCCTCCATCGCATATTCGTACACCTGGAGAAATAAGCATTTCTAATAGAGAAATTACTTGTAATTTTTGGCCTGTGGTTCCATCATCTTTAGGTTTAATCCCGCGCAGTGAAACTTTATTATTTTTTAAAGCTCTGTAAAATTGAGTAGCCTTAAAACGAAATTTACAGCTCCCTTGTTTATTTATTTGATAATAGTCAACTCCGCATAAATGCATAAAATTCCCAGCTTCAAATTGAACGTTCATTTCTAACAATTTCTTTGTTTTCCGATGTTGATATGTATAAGTGAACATATGATTATTGAAGTTGGTGTCATAAATTAAGAACGCCTTTCTAATTGTGTCAAAATCTTTTTTCTCAATCATTAGTTTCTCCTATAAATAAAGAAGCCAAGCTTAGCTTGCCTTCTTTAAACTTCAAATATAATTCAGGTTTTTCTGTTGCTCACCAACTATTGGCTCTACGTCCAATTCTATATCGAGTTTTTCTGTTGCTCGCCAACTATCGGCTATTACTTCCGATTTCAGTATTGAGTTATTATGATGCCTGATCATCAAGAAACATCTACTTGTTTCTAATAAAAGTCTACCACAGAACCACGTTCAACTCAATCCTTTTTAATCCAATAATGGAGTGTAATGACAATAAAAAATAACCGTCAACTTTGACCAGCACGGTTATTTTTAAATAATCCAAAAGGTCACCGTCTCAAACGGCTCTACACTAGAGAGGTACGTTGACGCATCTCTCTCTTTTCATCTACATTCTAGCATAGATACAATGTAGATGAAAAGAGGTGCCTGCTGCTAAAGGTTCTTGTCCTTCTTTAGCGATTGAGCAGTGCATCAACGCTTAGTTCAGTCATTTCAGAGACTTGCATGTCGGCTCCGATTAAGGGTTGGCTGGCCGACAAGCCGACGGTATAGATGCCTGCGGCTTTCAAGCCGTCAATGCCTGATTGTGCATCTTCAAAGCCAATGGCGTTTTGCGGTAGCACGCCAATACTGTCAGCGGCGGCTAAAAAGATTTCAGGATCAGGTTTGCCTTTGCTTAACGAGTCGGGATCGACAATTGTGGCGAAGTACGCGCGCACGCCTAATTTTTCCAAAATCAGGGGCGCGTTTTTTGAAGCCGAAGCCACGGCACAGGGAATGTGACGTGCTTGGGCTTGCTGTAGCAATGGCACGACACCAGGTAAAACATCTTCTGTCGTTAAATGTTCTAATAATTGAACGTAGTGGTCATTTTTTTGCTGAGCTAAGGCTTCTTTTTCTGCTGGAGTAAACGCATTTTCACGGTGGCCATGGGCTAAAATGCGGTCCAAGGAATCCATCCGACTAATGCCTTTTAATGTTTCGTTGAAGGTTTCGTCAATGGGAATACCTAGCGAATCGGCCAACGCTTTCCAAGCTTGATAATGAAATTTGGCGGTGTCAGTAATGACACCATCCAAATCAAAAATAAATCCAATCGTCATTGTGGTTCGCTCCTTTATTGATAATGTACTTCTTTTGGTCGTTCGGCGGTTAACGGAATTAACGCGCCCTGAACCAATAATTGTGTGTCTTTATCTGCTGTAATCGTGACACTGGTTTGTGTTAATGAAAATTGATACGTCACGCCTTGATGAATAAACTGGAAGGCCAGCGATTGCCAATGTTCAGGTAAGTTTGGACAAATTGATAACTCGTTCTGGCGCGTGTCAACGCCTGCATACGTCGCTAAAGTAACGTGGATCGTCGCAGCCATGACCCCTGTATGAATCCCTTCAGCGGTCGTGCCACCTTGAATGTCACGATAATCGGAATACAACGCTTCTTGATAAAGTTGCCAAGATAGCTCATGGAATTGCGCCATTTCTGCCAATTGGGCATGAACAATTCGTGATAAAGTCGAACCATGAGACGTCCGTTTTAGATAATACAAAAGATTTTTTTCCAAATAATCCGCAGGCAATTGATACCCTAAATCTTCTAAAATTTGATCCACCCGAGTTTTGTCTAAGTTGTAGAACAACATTAACGTGTCGGCTTGTTTCGCCACTTTGTAATCATCGGGGGATTCTCCTTCGGCTTTTAAAATTCGATCCATGCGGTAAATATTGCCGTATTTCTCTTTCATCGCCGCCCAGTCAATCTCTTTTAAGCCGAAATACCCTTCATATTGCGCAATAATGCCGTCAGAATTAACTTCAATTTCCAGTGAATTTTGAATTTGCTGCATGCGGGCTAAATCAGCCGAAGTAGTCTGAGTTTTGGCAAAAAGTTGTGCCTGTTCTTCCTCAGAGAAAAGTGCCAAAATGTTGGTTAATTCTTCGAATAGCCAAACCACCATCAAATTCGTATAGGCGTTGTTTTTCAAGCCGCTTTCCGTTTGGTCTGGATAGCCCTCGTGAAACTCATCAGGTCCCATCACTTTATCAATAAAGAACCGTCCTGTTGCGTCATCTAACGTCGCAGCGCTGTTCCAAAATTGAGCGATTTCTAACAACATTTCGCCGCCATATTGTTTCATAAATTCATGATCCTGTGTACTATGCCAATACAACCAAGCATTGTAAGCAATCGCTAAGGACACATGCCGTTGCAGAATACTATGATCCTCGCCCCAATGTCCATTCAACGGATTTAAGTGAAGTTTTTGCGTGGTTTCACGCCCGTCACGTCCTGATTGCCACGGATACATTGCGCCACGATACTGGCTAGCCGCCGCATTTTCCTTCGCCTTCTCTAATCGATGGTAGCGGTACAGCAACAATTGTTTCGCTGTGTCAGGATAATGTTGAATATAAAAAGGTAAAATAAAAATTTCATCCCAGAAAATATGTCCACGATACGCTTCACCATGCAAGCCTCGGGCGGTAATCGAGACGTCCAATGCTTGCGCTTGGTTACTAAAAGGCGAAGCCGAAGCCAGCAAGTGATAACTGTGAATCCGTAAAAGTTTTTGAGACATCAAATCGCCTGTCACGGTAATGTTGGCTTGTTGCCAAAGAGTTTGCCAAGCGCGGGCGCTTTCCTGAGCGGCGGCCGCAAAAGAGTCCTTCGGCGTAAACGGTACCTGCCAACTTTGTTCGGCGTGGCTGGCTTGCACAAAGACTTGTTTTTCTAACGTATAGCGCGTGCCTTGGTGCGCCATCACGGTCACCACTTGGGCGATTTTTTCCGCTTCTTCTTGAATCATAATGGCTTCTTTTTCAAAAAAATCACCGGTTATCAAGGCCGTTTCTCGGACGCTCAAGTTGGATTGATTGGTACAAACCTCAATCACGGTTTTGTTTTCCTGCGCGCTTAATGCTGTCACCTGAAAATGTTTCGCTGTTAAGTTACGATACCGCGCCACGTTATAGTTGTAGACACTGCCATCCGTGACGGTTTTCAAAGTAATCGGGGCCGAAAAGTTTAACGGCTCAAACGTATATTGCAGATGATAGTCATTCGGCTGTGCCATATTGGCGATTTTTTTCGTCGTTAATTTAATTTGCTGATTGTCCGCATCTTTCAAAATCATTTCTGCGACAAACAATCCCGTTTTCAAGTTCAATTGACGATGTAATTGTTGTAGCGTGTCTGGAGAAATCGTTAACCAGTCAGTGGCATCGCCAATTTTTAAAGCGATGTGTTGGTTGTCAGGAGCATTGACGAAATCTTCATTTTCCACTACTTGACCCGCAACTTCCGAAGCCGCTGTATTATAAAGCCCCGCAATGTAGGTCGCTGGATAATGATCATCAGAAATCGTCATCTCAGGGGTTGTGCCGCGCAAACCTAAAAAGCCATTGCCGACAGTTAACAGGGACTCCACCGCATATTCATTTTTCCCAGGCACGTAGCCATAATAGTCCAAATGCCAAGCCAGATACTGCCGTTTTTCTTCAAATGCTGCCAGCAGATTCGGTGCCGCCGCTTGTTCGGCTGCCGTTAAAAGTGGCGTGTTCAACTGTTCCGCGAATGCTTGAATCACCGCTTGCGGAACCAGCGCCAACGTTTCCTCTGGCGAAAAGAAGTCCGCTGGGAAATCAGCCACAATCCCCCCCAGAATCGGTGCCGCCTCTGCCAAAATCAATTGGCACAGTTCAGGAACCGTTTCTTCGATAGTCAAGGCTTCAAAAGGGAACGTTTTTTGGTGAAGCGGTTCCAATTTATGGTTAAAAAAAGTCGTCGTTAGTTGGTTCGTTGCGAATGTTAATTCTAAAATAGTCATGTTCGGCGCCTCCTTGTAAACTTGTATAGACATGTTGTGTTTGACTACAGTATAGTATGAACGAATCAGAATTACAAGGATTTTCCCTAGATTCTTGGGAAAACTTTTCCAGAAGGGGGCAGCAACCGACTACGCTGGGTCCGAAAAAAAGGCGGTCAAGCAGTGGTTTGGCTGGGGGAGTCAGTGGCGTAAGCAAGGCAGAAAGTGCGGGGGATTTTTCTGACCAGCTCTAGGTTTTTCGGAGGGAATATGCTATGCTTTTAGAAAAGAAATTGTTGGTAGAGGAGGATCGGCATGAACAAGTTTCATGACATATTTTTAGAATTAGAACAACAAATTGTCCAAGGCGACTATCAGCCAGGCGATTTATTACCTAGTGAAAATCAATTAGTGGAAACTTACAATGTTTCCCGTGAAACAATTCGGAAAGCCTTGAATTTACTGATTAACGCTGGCTACATTCAGAAAAAGCAAGGCAAAGGCTCGATTGTCTTAAACTTTAAAAAATTTAATTTTCCTATTTCAGGGGTGACCAGTTACAAGGAGTTACAACAAACGCAACATATTGAAAGTCATACTCATGTGGTTTCCTTAGAAGAAATTCCTGTAGAGCGCAACTTGGCTCAGTTGACTGGTTGGACCGAAGGGGCCCCTGTTTGGCGCTTAGTTCGGCAACGGGAGATTGAAGGGGAAGTCGATATTTTAGATATTGATTACTTGATTAAAGAGATTGTCCCTGAACTGCCGAAGCATCGTGCCGAAGATTCGATTTTCGATTATTTGGAAAACGACCTTGGCTTGGCGATTAGTTACGCCCAGAAAGAGATTACCGTGGAACCGCTCACAGAGATGGACAAGCAACTGATTGGTGAAGTCGAAGGCAATCATGTCGTCGTGGTCCGCAGTATCATGAACTTGGAAGATACTCGCTGTTTTGGCTATACGGAATCCCGTCACCGCTTAAACAAATTTAAGTTTGTGGAATTCGCCCGTCGCCGCAAGTTGTAAGGCGCAGTGATTAGCAAACGCAAAAACGGCTGTCATTAAATGAAATTTGAAGATTTTTTCGCCGAAATCGCGGATAAATTTATAAGAATTTAGGAGAAAACGTCAAAAGGTAAGAGTTGAACCCTTACTTTTTGACGTTTTCTTGCTGTTTATTAATCGATTTTGCCGCGAAAATCATTAAATAACACTTTCGAATGTCAAAAAGTGTTGAAATTTATGTTTAAAACCAAGAGATATCATTGATATTAAAAGAACTGTTGATTTTTTCTATGCGCGGTTAAATATTTAAAATCACAGACACAGGGGAATCTTGTATAATTAAGGCCATAGCTTCAGAAGTACATTCTGGAAATTCTTAAACAAAAGGAGACGTACATAGATGAAAAAGAAATTATTTGCAAGTTTACTCGTTGGCAGCGCAGTTGTTGGGGCTAGCTTGGCGCCTCTTTCGGCACAGGCTGTCACGACAGGAAATACACCAGTGCAGGTAGAATTTGAAGGTGGAACATTGCAAGATCAGGGGGATGATACTGGCCCAATCGTAGATCCCGATCCGACGCAACCGAATACGAATTTTGACTTATTAGCCATTCCGAAAATTTTTGACTTTTCTCCCGTAAAAATTGGTGAGGATATAACCGCTATTAGACCCATTTCAACTGCGCCAAAATCGATCATGGTGGGTGATGTCCGCGGAACCAAAGAAGGTTGGCATGTCACTGGCGAAGTAGTGGGCATGAGTAATGGCACAGATATATTAGATGGACAGATTACCTTTGGAATGACACCATACTATGCCATATTCAACGAAAGTACGAGTTCTTACGGGGGCTTCAACACTCTGAACGGCATGAATATCGCTAATGATCCAACGGCCCCTAGCTTTAACGGTGCGAGCCTTAAGATTGGTGGCGGCGCCGCAGCTTTAATTAACGCTCCTCTAGGAAAAGGGCAAGGGACTTGGTCAGGTCGTCTAGATAACTTAACGTTAAATGTAACGACACCAATGCAAGAACTGAAAAAAGGCGCGTATACAGGAAATGTCACCTGGAATCTTGTCGCAGGACCAGCGATTTAAGCATGTAAACAATAGCGGACGGAAGAGCTGTTTAAATGGTCTTCCGTCCGTTCTTAAACAATCAATTAAAAAAAGAGAGGTATGTAAAATGAAAAAGAAATTACTCGCAAGTTTGTTGGTAAGTAGCGCAGTGGTTGGCGCTAATTTGGCACCGCTGTCGGCACAGGCTGTGACGACAGGGAATACGCCAGTGACAGTGGGTTTTGAAGGGGGAACGTTACCAGGTGGGGATGGTTTTGAGAACACAAAGGATCCAGATCCTAATACATCAAACGGGAACTTTGATTTACTTTTTATCCCTGAAGCAATTTCATTTGATAAAACTTCTGTATCAGGTGATTTATCATCTATCAAGTCTAATTCGTATGTCAATTATGCAGTTGGTGACATTCGAGGGACGAAAGAAGGATGGCATGTAACCGCGACACTTCCTGAAATGAAAAATGGTGAGGATAAGTTATCTGGTATATATTCTTTTAAACAGACAGGATATGTACTATCTTATGATGAAACTGCAAACAAGTTTCTTACTACTACAGGTGGTGTAAATGATTTTATCAATAGTCCTGTTGCACCTGTACTTTCAGCTACAAGTATTACCATTGGAGGAGATGCTTCATTGATGGCTAACGCTTCTAGTGGAAAAGGACAAGGAATGTGGAATTCTTTTATGAGTAAGCAAACATTAAACATCACGACCCCTTATCAACAAATCAAAGCAGGTAACTATACAGGGGAAATCATCTGGAACCTCGTGGCAGGACCATCAATTTAAGTCCAAACAAAAAAGTCATCCCCTCAGGATGACTTTTTGCTTATTTCTCTGTGACGGTGCTGTCTGTTTTGACAGTTTCAGCAGGCGGTGTTTGCGCCGCTAATAAGTCGCGAATTTCTTTTAAGTAATCTTCGCTCGTTGGTACCACTTCTTCTTCTGCCGCTTCTTCTTTTTTGCCACGGTTTTTCATTTTGTTGGCCGCTTTGACAATCAAGAAGAGGACGAAAGCCGTAATTAAAAATGTAATAAGTGCACTAATCACGCTACCAATATTGAATTCAACGCCTTCGACTTTATAGACAAGGGCACCCAATGCATCGTCGGCACTCTTTTTCCCAGTCGTCAAGACAAAAATCAGACTAATTAACGGGGTAATCAAGCCTTCCACCACTTGTGTCACGATTGCAGTAAACGCACTACCAATGACAACACCGACGGCTAGATCTAAGACACTTCCGCGCATGATAAACTCTTTAAATTCTTTAATCATTCTTTTTTCCCTCCTCACTTTAAAAACAGTATACCGAATCTTCTTGAAAATTTGAACTGAAAAACTCTTATCATTCAGAAAGCACCTGAAGCTGTGTTATAATGGAGCTATTGGAAAAAACATTAAAAAATGCTTTAGAATTTACGCGATACATATATTTCACAGCATTCTTTAGGTAAGATGAAGCAAATGAAGGAGCGATGCGGCAATGTCTGTTCAATTAGTTAAAGGCGTGAATTTACACGTCATTCCTACAGAAAAATATAAAACGGTGCGTCTTTTAGTCCGCTTTAATACACGATTAAATCATGAAACCATTACAAAAAGAACGCTGTTGTCCAGTTTGATGGAAACCAACAGCTTGAATTACCCGAATCAAGTCAAGTTAAGTGAGCGTTTGGCGGAACTTTACGGCGCCAGCTTTGGGATTGGCGTTTCCAAAAAAGGCAATCAACATTGGTTTAATGTTTCTATGAACATTGTCAATGATCATTATTTACAGGATAGTCAGGTGCTTGCCGAAGCGGTGGACTTTTTGAAGGAAATTATTTTTGCCCCCAATATTCAAGCGGGCCAATTCGAAGCGGAAACCTTCCAACGGGAGAAAGAGAACTTGAAAGCGTACTTGGAAAGTATTGTGGAGGATAAGCAAACCTATGCTTCTTTGGCGCTTCAAAGTGTCTATTTTAATCAATCGGAGGATCAAAAAATCCCTAGTTTCGGGACCGTTGCGGCGTTAGCTGAGGAAACAGCGGCGTCATTAGCAGCGTATTATCAAAAAATGCTGGCGGAAGATCAAGTGGATATTTTTGTCTTAGGCGATGTCAATGAGGCGGAGTTAGTGCCACTATTCAAGCAATTACCGTTTACGCCTCGTGAAGAAGGCAAAGCCGCGATTTTCTACAATCAACCAATTCGCAATGTGATTGAAGAGCGGACCGAGCGTGAGGTGTTAGCCCAATCGAAATTAAACTTGGCTTATAACACAGATATTTATTATGGCGATAGCTATTATTTTGCGTTGCAAGTGTTTAATGGGATTTTTGGCGGTTTCCCGCATTCTAAATTATTTATGAATGTCCGTGAAAAAGAGCATTTAGCGTATTATGCTTCTAGTAGTATCGACACCTTCCGTGGCTTCATGACGGTTCAAACAGGAATCGATGGCAAAAATCGGAATCAGGTCTTGCGTTTGATTTCGACAGAATTGGAAAATATTCGCTTAGGTAAGATTAGCGAATTAGAAATTGAACAAACGAAAGCAATGTTAAAAAATCAGTATATCTTAGCGTTAGATAATGCAGGCGCGTGGCTGGAAAAAGAATACTTGAACCAATTAATGCCACAGACGATGCTGACGGCGGAGGAATGGATTGCACGGATTAATGCCGTGACTATTCCAGAAATCCAAGAAGTGGCCAAACGCTTGGAACTTCAAGCGATCTTCTTTTTGGAAGGAGAAACGGAAAATGATTAAAAAAGACTATGCACAAATTAAAGAAACATTGTATACAGAAACACTGGAAAATGGGTTAAAGGTTTACCTATTACCGAAAAATGATTTCCAAAAAACGTATGGTTTGTTTACGACCGATTATGGTTCCATTGACAATACGTTCGTGCCAATTGGTCAAGAGGAAATGATTGAAGTACCTGACGGAATCGCCCACTTTTTAGAACATAAAATGTTTGAAAAAGAAGATGGCGATGTCTTCCAAAAATTTGGGCAACAAGGGGCTTCAGCGAATGCCTTTACCAGTTTTACGAAAACGAGTTATTTGTTTTCAACGACGGATCAAGTGACACAAAATCTAGAAACGTTGCTTGATTTTGTGCAATCGCCGTATTTCACGAAGGAAACGGTCGAAAAAGAAAAAGGCATCATCGGACAAGAAATTCAAATGTATTTAGATGATCCTAACTGGCGCTTGTTCTTTGGTATTTTAGGTAACCTTTATCCGAAACATCCATTGCATATTGATATAGCCGGCACAGTGGCAAGTATTGCGGAGATTACCGCAGAGGATTTGTATACATGCTACAATACGTTTTATCATCCAAGTAATATGACCTTATTCGTGGTAGGGAAAATGGACCCTGAAGCGTTAATGGCGTTCATTCGTGAAAACCAAGCGGCGAAAGAGTTTCCTGCCGCCCAACCTATTCGTCGGCATTTTCCTGAAGAAACAGCTGCCGACATTGTCAAAGAGAGCGCCATTGAAATGACAGTCACACGGGCAAAAGTGCTTGTTGGCTTGAAAGGCTTAGATGAAGTGCCAACAACGGGTCGTGATTTAATGAAATATCAAGTCACCGTGAACTTGTTGTTACAATTATTGTTTGGTAATACCTCTCAAAACTATTTGGCTCTTTATGATGAAGGCTTGTTAGATGATAGTTTTAGTTATGACTTTAATTTAGATCGCAGTTTCCATTTTGCGGATATTGGCGGCGATAGTGAGCAACCAGAAGTCTTAGCAGAACGAATTGAAGCTATTTTATTATCTGCCACAACAAGTCCAGAATTAACGGAAGAAAATTTGTCCTTATTGAAGAAAAAAATGATTGGTAAATATTTCCAATCCTTAAACTCTTTAGAGTATATCGCCAACCAATTTTCACAATCATTGTTTGGGGAAACCACGCTGTTTGATAAGATTGAAGTCATTGAAAGTATTCAATTAGCCGACGTCCGCCAAGTAGCAGAGACCTTTATTCGTGAAGAAGGATTGAGCCGTTTCTACATGTATCCTAAAGGAGAAACCGAGCAATAAACCAACTGTTTAAGAAAAAGAAAAATCTTTGAAATCTTTCAATTTTGTTATCCTCAGTTGGCTTCTTTTGTGGTATTCTTAAAGGACGGGAATGTTTTCCTTGGCAATTGAAAAAGACTGATGAGACAATCGATAAATTAACAAAATAGACTGGAGAAGATGGACGAGTGGCCAGCGTAAATATTGGAGAAACACTAAAAGAAGCAAGATTGCAGAAGAACATCACAATTGATGAACTGCAACAAATGACAAAAATTCAAAAAAGATATTTAGAAATTATTGAACAAAACGATTTTGAGTCCTTACCAGGCACCTTTTATGTGCGGGCGTTTATCCGCCAATATGCAAGTGCGGTCGGCTTAGATGGCAATCAATTGGTAGATATCTATGATGGCAAAGAGCCTGAAATTGTCGAAGAACCCAAGCCAGTGTATGAAGAGCTTGAAGGATCACGTAAGCAATTGCATGACGAAGAAAAGCAATCCAGTTGGTTACTGCGGAACTTACCAGCCATTGCCTTTTCGTTAATTGGTTTAGCCATTGCGGTCGTAGTGCTGTATATTATGTGGCAAGATCAAAAAGCCGAACCGATTATTCAAACACCGGCAACTAGTGCCAGTGTGGAAAAACCCAAAGAATCAAGTCAAGCCCCAGAAAGTAGCACACAAAGTAGTACACCGCCGTCTTCTTCAAGCGAACCAGAGAAGAAAACAGCTGTGGCTGTGGTGAGTGATGCCAATAATCAAGTAACTGCAACGGTTAAAGATGCGAATAGTCCAATCAACATTACCTTTAAAGGGACTGAAGGCTCTTGCTGGATTGGCGTGATGGTCGATGGCAACTATACGTACCAACACACCCTGCAAGCAGGAGAAACAGAAACAACAGCTTTACCTGCGAATGCCGCCAATGCAACACTGATTCTAGGCGCCTCAAATAACGTCGCCATTCAAGTCGATGGCGCCGATTTAACACTGGAAAAAACGCCAGTTTTAATTCGTAAGGATGTTACATTAGGGATTACGTATCGTTAGAAATGGTGTAAGAAGAATCTGGATAAACTGTCAAACGGCAATTATTCCAGATTCTTTTCTTTTATAATTAACAGCGAATGGTTAAAAAGACGACAATAATAATTCAAGAGAGAAGGGGTTATCAATGCTTAAAATAGTTAATAAAAAATTTAATCTTATCACCATATTTTCAATCGCTCTGTTGGTCATGGGCTTCTTGATTGTTGGCTTACAACTGTATTTCTACTTTATCTATGGTTCTAAATTTTTAGACAGTATCACATTGATTGGAATGATTAATTTAGGTTTAGGCTATTACCAGCTCTTTCTAAAAAAGGCAAGAATATTTCTGAATAAACGGTCAAACGGCAATTATTCCAGATTCTTTTCTTTTTTTCGTGACACTGCCAGCAAGATAACGTAAAATAGAACAGGAGAAGGAAGGGGCAATTGAAGTGAATTTACCAAATAAATTAACAGTTTTAAGAATATTTATGATTCCGATTTTTATTATTATTGTGTCAGTGCCAATGGACTGGGGAACGATTAGTTTTGGCGACACAACGTTAGCCGTTACCCAATTAGTGGGCGCGATTATTTTTGCAGTTGCTAGTTTTACAGACTGGTTGGATGGCAAAATTGCCCGTGCACAAGGCTTGGTGACGAACTTCGGAAAATTTGCGGACCCATTAGCGGACAAAATGCTAGTGATGACCGCCTTTATCGTCTTAGTTGGTCAAGGCAAAGTACCCGCTTGGATTGTAGCAATTATTGTTTGTCGTGAATTGGCAGTGACTGGTTTACGGTTGTTATTAGTCGAACATGGCGAAGTAATGGCAGCAGCTTGGCCAGGAAAAGTAAAAACAGCTACCCAAATGGTTGCAATTATTTTACTGTTCATTAACAACATTCCATTTTCAGCACTTCATCTACCACTAGATCAAATCATGCTATATGCTTGCTTGATTTTCACCATTTACTCTGGTGTTGATTATTTTGCTAAGAATAAAGATGTTTTTAAAGGTTCGATGTAAAGAGAGAATCAAAACGCTTGGCTTGTGCCAAGCGTTTTTTTAGTATTCATGATTGAATGGACAAATAGATTTTTAAGTAGAGGAACAGATGAATCGATAAAACAAATCGGCAGTTTCTGTATGTTATTTTTCATTTTGGTTATATCTACATACAAATAATTAGTTCGTTGTTGACAAAGTAAACTAAATAGATTACTATTTAGTTCGTTAGCTTATATATAAACTAAATAAATTTTTTTGGAGGAAATTATGAAAAAAACAGATATTTTAAATAAACTATTAAAAATTGCTCAACAACCTTACTTAATCTTTGCTTCTAGCATAGAGGAGAAACCAGATAACACTTTTGAAACGTTAAAATTGCTTGCTTCTGAAGAAAATGTAACAGCTGGAAGAATCGCTGAATATTTAGATATAAAACCTTCTAGTGTGACACAAATCATAAAAAAATTAGAGTCTGTTAAAGCAGTTAAACGAGTCAAAAATGAATCAGATGCTCGGGTCACATTCGTTGTATTGACCGATAAGGGACGAGAAAGTTTAAGTACTCAAGGAAATATTTCTAATGGATTTAATGAAGAAATGTTTAAGGGCTTCTCAGAGGAGGAACTAGAGTCTTTAAATAATTATTTAGAACGTATAGAAAAGAATATTTCTAGTGAAGAATTTTTAGATAAAATTGAAACAATTTTTGGCGACGATAAAAATTGGGAACATTTCAGAAAAATATCAGCTAGATATGGTAGAGCTAGAGAACAGATGATGGGACATGATGGCTTTGGTAGATTTGGTGAATTCAATGGTGAATACGGTGGCTTTGAAGGATGGAAGAGAGGTCGGAGAAGATAATGGCAGTAGGTGGAGGCGGCAAAAATAGTCATGATTCTATCCGAGCAGATAAAACAAAATTTTCGTTTAAAGAATTTTTAGGCTTAATCAAGATGACAGAGCCTAACTATTTACTGCTTGGCATCGGGATGATATTTCTTGTGATTTCTTCTAGTGTCCAAGTGTACGTTCCAAAACTTGCTTCAAGTTTAGTCAATAATTTTCAAAAGGGAGTAGATTATAGTTTATTAGGTAAAGTTGTTGGGTTATTTATATTTTCAGCACTCGTTTCTGCATTAGGAGGGACAATTTTAGGTATTTTTGGTGAAAATGTCATCCAAAATATGCGTAAACGCTTATGGAATAAATTAACTATTCTAAAAGTTTCTTATTTTGACTCTGTTAAAGCGGGTGAAATATCCAGCCGGGTCGTAAATGATACTAATCAAGTTAAGCAATTGTTAGCCGTTACTTTTCCTCAAACAGTTGCCAGTGTGATTACAGTTATTGGTACGGTATATATGATGATTAAAATGGATTGGCATATGTCGCTTGCTATGGTAATTGCTGTTCCTGTTGTAATCCTTTGTATGATTCCAGTAATGGCATTTGGTTCAAAAGTTAGTCACATTCGCCAAGATGCTATGAGTCAATTTAACGGACTTGCTACTGAAACGTTGAGTGAAATTCGTTTAGTCAAAACTTCTAATGCTGAATCTCAGGCGCAGGTTCGTGCTGCAAATGAAGTGGATCGGTTATTTAATGTAGGGAAAAAAGAAGCAATATTTGATGCATCTATGCAACCAATTATGATGATGGTCTTTATGAGCATGGTATTTGGGCTATTAGCATATGGGATGCATCGAATTGCCGTTGGTGTGATGACAATCGGAACATTGATGAGTTTCTTAATGTATCTATTTAATCTTATTGGCGCCATGCCAATCATTGCGACGTTATTTTCTGAAGTAGCTAAAGCAGCAGGATCAACGAGACGAGTGCAAGAATTGTTATCTAGAGAACCTGAAGACTTTGAAAGTGGACAAGATATTGATTTATCGGAAAAGACTTTATCAGTTAAAAATGTAAAATTTTCTTATGAAGATGCACCAGAGGAACCTATCTTAACAGACATTTCTTTTACTGCTCAGCCAAACCAAGTAATTGCTTTTGCTGGCCCATCAGGTGGCGGGAAATCGACGATTTTTAGTTTAATTGAAAGGTTTTATGAACCTACAGAAGGACAAATTAAATTTGGAGATATTGACATAAAAGATATCAAATTATCAGATTATCGTCGTCAAATCGGCTTTGTATCACAGGATTCTGCGATTATGGCAGGGACAATCAGAGATAATCTAACGTATGGCTTAGCAGAAAACTTCTCAGATGAACAACTATGGGATGTCTTGGAACTAGCATATGCGCGAAAATTTGTAGAAGAAATGCCAGATAAATTGAATACGGAAGTCGGTGAACGTGGCGTTAAAATTTCTGGAGGACAAAGACAGCGTATTGCAATTGCTCGTGCATTCTTGCGGAATCCCAAGATTTTAATGTTAGATGAAGCTACTGCTAGCCTAGATTCAGAATCTGAGATGAAGGTCCAAGAGGCATTGTCTAATTTAATGAAGGGCCGAACGACATTGGTTATTGCCCATAGATTGTCGACAATTGTTGATGCGGATAGCATTTACTTTGTTGAAAAAGGGAAAGTAACTGGTTCAGGAAAACATGATGAGCTAGTAAGTAAACATAAAACTTACGCTAAATATGTATCCGAACAATTTAAAGTAACGGAATGAACGAAATAAGCAAATTTAAAATGAAGCTAAGACAACACGTGCATTAACTAATTGTCTTAAGATTTAGAAAGAACTTGGACATAACCCCCAAGTTCTTTTTTCTAACTTATTTTTACCCACAAGATAAAAAGCGACCAAAAAATTGGTCGCTTTTGAAATACCTCCATGATAGTTCACTTGCTTCATAAAATGTAGAGTCACGGTATAAAGCCAATTTGCGAGGACCGATATTACAAAAATAAGCACCATTCAGATCTTTACGACAAATAATGCGGATCGGTCTTAGTCGTGCTAATGTTATCACGGATTTTTTTCAAGGAATCGGCATTTTGATCAAAATTGTGATACATCGTATTTGTGTATAAAATATCCATTACCGTTAAGTAACTAATCCGTGAAGCCAAGGATTCCGCACGAAACAAGCCTTCTTCGGTGACGACAATAATTGCTTCGTCGGACAAGCCTGCCAACTCTGAACCGCTGTTACCAGTTAACGTAATCATTTTTGCGTTGGTTTTTTTTACTTGTCGTGCTAGGTTGATTGATTCTTTGGTTTTGCCTGAATGGGAAAAAATAAACACGCAATCTTCACTGGTTAATTTTGTGACAAAACTTAACTGCATGTGGTAATCAAAAATGTAGTTGCACCGATAGTTGGTCCGAATGAATTTATGGAAACTATCAAAAGCCACAATCGAGGAGCCACCTTGCCCAAAAAAGTGAAGCGTTTTGGCAGAGTACATCAAAGCCAACACGTTATCTAACAGCTCTTTTGTTAAGAACTGTGTGGCGTTACTGAGGGAATAAATATTGGCTTGTAAGACTTTTTTAGCAATCGTAATACTATCATCATCTGGTGAAATATCATCGGCGCCATTCACGCTATTGACGTTTTGAAAAGTCGGCTGATAATTAGAATTCCTGGCGATATCAATTTTAAATTCTTGGAACCCAGAATAGCCAATCTTTTTTACAAATTGATACACGGAAGATTGGGAGACGCCAATTTCGTTGGCAAGACTTTCTAACGTCATTTGTGTCAATAATGATTCAGAATGAACAAAGTAATCGGAAATTTTCTTTTCTGTGAGGCTCAAATTCGGTTTTTTGATCCGAATCCGTTGATCCAAATAGTGGTTTTTCATTAACACGTTCCTCCAATCTTATTTTTTAAAAATAGAATGAATGCCTTTTCATTGTTGGTATAGACTGATTATAGTGGAAAAAGAGGACAAATACAATTTCTCTTTTTCTCCACAAAAAAGAAATTCTTTAAAAAAAGCCAAAAAAAAATAAATAATCTTTTTTCTGAAAAATGAAGGGGTCTTGAAAAGACTTCTCTCAACTAAAGAAAGTAGCCAGTAAAAAGAACGTGATACCAAGAGATTTACTTGTGTTTTTTGTATGAAAGCTCCTTAAAAATAAAAACGTTTTACCTTTTGAGCAGGCAAGATTTTTGCTAAAAAATAAAAAATATTTTTTAATTAGTGTAATCGTTTACATTATTTTTTTTATCCTTTATGATTGAAGTATCAAAAGAGGCAGGTGAAAGAAAAATGGACATTGGCTTTATTGGACTTGGGAAAATGGGTTTGAACATGGCATTAAATGTTCACGAACAAGGCTGGCCCATTATTGGCTTTGATGTGACAAAGGAAGCAAGAGCGACTGCTAGAGAACAGGGTCTTTCCGTTGTAGATTCGTTGTCAGAACTATTGAAAGCGCTTAATAAAAGGAGGGTGATTTTTTTAAGTACCCCCGCTGGTCAGATTACCAATCAATTAGTGGCAGAATTGGTAGAGCAATTAGCACCAGAGGATATCATTGTGGATAGTGGCAATTCAAATTTTCATGATAGTGTCGCGAATGCTCAGCTTGCTAAGGAAAAAGGAATTTATTTTATTGATTGTGGTACTTCTGGTGGCATCAAAGGAGCGCGGGAAGGAGCGTGTTTAATGGTTGGCGGTGCGCCTGAAGCTGTCAAAGTGTTAACCCCATTTTTTGAAGATTTAGCTTGTGAACAAGGGTATCTTTATGCTGGGAAATCAGGAGCTGGTCACTATTTGAAAATGGTGCATAACGGGATTGAGTACGTCATGATGCAAGCCATGGGCGAAGGATTCAATTTATTAGAAGCTGCCGAATATGATTTTGCGTTGGAGAAAGTAGCCGATGTGTGGAATCACGGCTCGATTATTGAAGCTCGCTTGATGGGCTTAGCGAAAGAGGTTTTTGCGGAAAATCCTACGTTAGCCAATTTAGAAGGGAAAGTTGCAGCAAATGGCGAAGCCAAATGGATGATTGAAGAAGCATTACGTTTGGAGATGCCCGTCCCAACGACAGCGTTGTCCTTATTTACTCGAAATGAAAGTATGCTAGCAAATCATTTTTCAAACAAAGTGGTCGCTTCTTTGCGACAAGGATTTGGCGGGCATGAAGTCGTAAAAAGTCAGTAAAGGAGTTTAGTCATGTTAAAAAAACAAAAAATTGCCATAGTGAATTCCAGTAGTTTTGGTCAAATTTTTCCTGAACACTTGACGCGCTTAGAAAAAATAGGCACCGTGAAGCATTTTACAGTCGACAGTGAAATTGGTGGCAAAGAGTTAGCGGAATGTTTACAAGGATATACGATTATTATTGCTAGCGTGACGCCATTTTTCACGAAAGAATTTTTTGAACATAAAGATGAATTATTGCTGATTTCTCGCCATGGTATTGGGTATAACAACATCGATTTAGACGCTGCAAAACAGCATGACACAATTGTTTCCATCATACCAGCTTTAGTAGAACGAGATGCCGTGGCGGAAAACAATGTCACAAATTTACTAGCTGTTTTACGGCAAACCGTGGCTGCAGATGCCAGCGTTAAAGCAGATCAATGGGAAAAACGAGCGAATTTTGTCGGTCGGACGTTATTTAACAAAACTGTGGGTGTCATTGGTGTTGGGAACACAGGAAGTTGTGTCGTTGAGACGTTACGAAACGGATTTCGCTGTGACGTGTTAGCGTATGATCCCTATAAATCCGCCACTTATCTGCAAAGTTATGGAGCAAAAAAAGTAGACTTAGATACGTTGCTAGCTTCAGCTGACATCATTTGTTTATGTGCCAATTTAACTGAAGAAAGTTATCACATGATTGGCTCGGCGGAAATTGCCAAGATGAAAGACGGCGTCTATCTTTCCAATAGCGCACGAGGCGCCTTGATTGATGAAGAAGCCATGATTGCCGGTTTACAATCGGGCAAAATTGCTGGGCTTGGGACAGATGTTTTAGAAGAGGAACCAGGTCGGAAAAATCATCCTTATCTTGCGTTTGAAAATGTAGTAATGACGCCGCACACCTCCGCTTATACCATGGAATGCCTGCAAGCGATGGGAGAAAAATGCGTGCAAGATGTGGAAGACGTGGTGCAAGGTATTTTACCTCAACGGACAGTGCAAGAAGTCAGTCGTTACGTTAGTTAAGAAGGAGGAGGAGCATGTTAACTGATTTAAAAGTGAAAGTTGGACCGCAATTTTATCGTTACCACGAAGGCGCCTTAGCTTCGGTGCCGTCACTTTTCAAGGAATATCACGCCCAACGAATTTTGGTGGTGCATGGCACCGTATCCTTTGAAAAAGCTCAGCCATTTTTGCCCTTCTTGGCAGATTCAGAGTATCAATTCTTCTATCACACTTACACAGGAGAATGTAGTTATTTTGGCGCCGAACAAATTTCACAGCAAATAAAGGAACACCAGATTGACTTTCTTCTGGGAGTCGGCGGCGGTAAGTTAGCCGATTTAGTGGGCTACAGCGCCCATTTAAACAATCTGAATTTTGGCTTGGTCCCTACTTTGGCTAGTAACTGTGCGCCGTGGACACCGTTAGCTGTGATGTATCAAGAAAATGGCGCGGCCGAAGGCAAAACGGAACATTTCTTTCGCCAAGCTGCGTTTTTAATCACTGATCCTAAGTTGCTTCTTGATGCGCCCCGTGATTATTTTGTCGCTGGTTTAGCTGATACGTTAGCGAAATGGTATGAATCAGAGACCATTTTACGCCAAGCCCATTTGCAAGGGGAACCCTTTTTACAATTAGCGGGAGCGACCGCCAAGCTTTCGCAAGAAGCGATTATGCGGGACTCAAAAGCAGCCTTAGCAGCGATGGACGAGGGCAAACTCACGCCTGAATTTGTCCATCTTTCAGAAATTGTTTTCGCCGTTTCCGGATTAGTCGGCGGCTTCGGTGACAAATACGCCCGCAATGCAGCAGCACACGCCATGCATGATGCTATGAGTAAATTTTTACCAAAAAGTCATGACTATTTACATGGCGAAAAAGTAGCTTACGGCATCTTCTATCAATTAGCATTGGAAAAAAGGTGGGCCATCATAGACGCATTAATCCCTTTTTATCAAGAGCTAAACTTGCCCATGTCGTTACGACAAATGGGCCTTTACCCAGAAGAAGCAGTACTCGATGCAATGGTTCAATTTATTGATTCAAAAGAAAAGGTTCATTTAATTCCTATTGAGATTTCGGAAGAACGTTTACGTCAAGGGATTGAAGAGCTAGAAAAGTATATCCAAAACCAAGGATAAGAAGGAGGAACTATGGAAACGTTAAGTGTTTTACAAAGTTTGATAATGGCGCTTTGGGTGGCAGCAATTATGTCCAGATGGCTTGGAGGAGGAGCAACGTTAACGTTGCGTTTCTCGCCCTTAATGACAGGGTTAGTAGCAGGTTTAGTGATGGGCGATGTCCCGAAAGCGATGATTGTCACCGCAGCATTACAAATGATTTACATGGGTGTTTTTTCACCAGGTGGTTCTATGCTAGCAGAACCATCAATTGCGGCAGCGATTGCTGTGCCAGTTGCGTTGCTAGGGAATTTGAAGCCGGAAGCGGCTATCGCCGTAGCGGTTCCTGTCGGTCTTTTAGGAAGTTATTTATATCAATTCCGTTTCTTTATTAACACGTTTTTAGGGAAGTATACCGATCGTGCGGTGGCTGAACTAAATTCTAAAAAAATTGCCCGCTCAATTATCTGGTATCCAACGATTGCCTCATTTATTTTATTCGTTCCATTAGTCTTTTTTGCTCTTTATTTAGGGGCACCAGTCATTGCCGATATTATTAAAGCATTAGAAGGAACCGTTGTGATTCACGTGTTAGAAGTAGTAGGTGGTGGTTTAGCCGCAATTGGGATTGCGACAACGGTCTATGTCATTGGTCGAAAAGATTTCTTGGTTTTCTTTTTCCTTGCATACTTCATGAGTATCGTCTTTAAGTCATTGGAAATTACCATGGTAACGTATGCCATCTTTGGCGTAATTATTGCGTTAATTTTTGTGCAAGTCCAAAAAGGCAAACCTGTAGCAGAAAGTGCTGGTTCCGCCAGTGCCACCACTGATTTTGATGATGATGACGATTACGATGACGGGTTTTAAAAGAAAAAGGAGGAACTGAAATGACGGAAACAACAGAAAAAGTCGTGCCGAAAACAACGAATTTAGCACCAGAAGAAATTACCAATAAAGATGTTACAAAAGCCTATCTCCGTTGGCATTTTGCCAATGAAATTCCCCATTCCTTTGAACGTTACTTGGCGCCTTCGTTATTGTACGCAATGATGCCACTTTTAAAGAAATTATATAAAGACGATGAACAATTAAAAGCCGCTTATATGCGTCAACTGCTGTTTTTCAATACGCAATTAAGTTGGGGCGGCGGGGTCATTACTGGGCTGATGGCTTCCATGGAACAAGAGCGGGCCAAAGAAGAACATGAAGGCCGCGAAATCATGATGCAAGATGATTTAATGTATAACACCAAAGCTGGATTGATGGGCGCGTTAGCGGGGATTGGTGATGCGATTGACTCAGGCACGGTTCAATATATTTTTATTGCGATTGCGGTGCCGTGGGCGCAACAAGGTAGCGCATTAGGTGCGATTTTCCCATTTGTGGCGTTTGCCCTTTATCAAGTACTGTTAGGTGTGTTCTTTGCGAGACAATCCTTCAAAATGGGGCGGAATGCCACAGGCTTAATGCAAAGTGCGGGGATTCAAAAAGCCATTGAAATGTTATCTGTTTTAGGGTTGTTCATGATGGGAATTTTAGCTGGTAATTATGTCAAAGTTTCTTCAACCCTTCAATTTAAACTTTCTGGCCGTGAGTTTGTGGTCCAAGATATCCTTGATCAGATTGTCCCAGGACTCTTGCCGCTAGCTGTCGTGATGGGCGTGTATTGGTTCTATACGAAAAAAGGCTTGAAAGTTACGCAAGCATTATTGTGGTTAACAGGTATCTTAATTGTCTTAGCAACAGTCGGTATTTTATAAAAAGAAAAGGACGTGAATCAAATGGGCGTAGTAAATTTAGCAAGAGTAGATGAACGATTAATTCATGGACAAGTGATGGTGACCTTGTCCCAAAAAAGTGGCGTTAATTCCATTTTCGTTGTCGATGAAGTGGTGGCAAAGGATAAATTTATGCGTGATTTATACAAAAGTGCAGGCAGTCGGACAGGACAAAAAACCATTGTCATTACGCCGGAAAAAGCTAAATTTTATTGGGATGAATACCAATTCAAAGAGTACAACTGTATTTTAATCGCTAAAACCGTCTCTGTAATTTATGACTTAGTAAAACACGGAGTCCCTATGAAGGAGTTAAACATCGGCGGTATTGCACAGAAAAATCCAGAAAAAGATTTATTAGTAACCAAATCAGTTTATTTAAACAAAGAAGATGCTGAAAAATTAAAAGAACTACATGAGGTGTATGGCGTAGAAGATATTTATTTCCAAGCAACGCCTTCTGCACCAAAAACTAGTTTAAAAGAGGTTTTAGGCAAATTTAATTTATAAAAAGGCCAGTCGCTTGAGTCATTGCATGACTGTTTGAAGTAATGACTCAAGCCACTGAATTGAAGGAGGAACTTTTATGTTAGGGATTGTGATTGCTACACACGGTGCACTAAGTGACGGTGCGAAAGACGCAGCTACCGTGATTATGGGCGCAACCGAAAATATCGAAACTGTTAATCTAAATAGTGGAGACGATGTCCAAGCACTAGGCGGACAAATTAAAACAGCGATTGAGAACGTCCAACAAGGGGATGGCGTGTTGGTCATGGTTGACTTATTAAGTGCGAGTCCTTACAATCAGGCAGTTTTAGTGATTAACGAACTCGAACCAGCACTACAAAAGAAAATCTTTGTGGTGAGTGGTACCAACCTACCAATGGTCTTAGAAGCGATAAACCATCAATTATTGGGCACACCGATTGCTGAAGCGGCGCAAGCGATTGTTGCGCAAGGCAAAGAAAGTGTGCAAGCATGGGATATTTCTATGACTTCCTTTGAGGACGAAGAGGATGAGGACGATGATTTTTAAGAATGTAGTAAAGGGTGAAAGCAATGAAATGGGGATTTAGATGGTACGGAGCGGCAGGCGATGCCATTCCGTTAAAACATATTCGACAGATTCCAGGAATTACTGGCGTTGTCGGTACCTTGTTAAATAAACTACCAGGTGATGTTTGGACAGTAGCCGAAATTCAGGCACTTAAACAATCGGTGGAACAAGAAGGATTAGCACTTTTAGGAATTGAAAGTGTCGCTATTCATGACGCCATTAAAGCGGGGACGGATCAACGAGACCACTATATTGATAATTATCGCCAGACGTTGCGTAACTTGGGGAAATGCGGAATTTCCTTAGTGTGCTATAGTTTCAAGCCTATTTTTGGTTGGGCTAAAACGGACTTGGCGTATGAGAATGAAGATGGCAGCTTATCGTTGTTATTTGATCAAGCTGTGGTAGAGAACATGCAGCCAGAAGACATGTATCAATTAATTCACAGTCAGTCAAAAGGATTCCGGTTACCAGGTTGGGAAGAGGAGCGTTTGCAACAATTTCAAGAATTGAAAGCCATGTATGCCGGCGTAACAGAAGAAGATTTGGTCGAAAATTTGCGCTACTTTTTAGAACGTGTGATTCCTGTCTGTGAAGAAGAAAATATCAAAATGGGGATTCACCCCGATGATCCACCTTGGGAAATTTTTGGTTTGCCAAGAATCACTAAAAATTTAGCGGATTTAAAACGGATCCTTTCCTTGGTGGACTCACCAGCAAATGGGATTACATTTTGTACAGGTTCCCTCGGTGCGGACCCGACGAATGATTTGCCTACTATGATTCGTGAAATAGGTCACAGAATTAATTTTGTTCATTTCCGCAATGTGAAGTATTTAGGCGAGCATCGTTTTGAAGAAACGGCGCATCCGAGTGTCGCTGGTTCGTTAGATATGGCGGAATTAATGCAAGCACTGGTAGACGTAGGGTATGAAGGCGTTATTCGCCCTGACCATGGGCGGGCAATTTGGGATGAAAAAGCGATGCCTGGTTATGGTTTATATGATCGAGCAATGGGGTTGACCTATATTCAAGGACTGTACGAAGCAACCAAAGCCAAACAAAATAGGAAGTGACAGAATGGAAACAAAAGTTGAAAAAAATCAACTGTATCAACAATTAGCGACATGTAAACTTTTACCACTATACACTGCAACAGATTTACGCTATTTGCCACAAGTAGAATCAGTCTTAGTAGAAAACGAATTACCGTTTATTGAAGTCACTTTTCGGAGTCAGCTGGCCTTGCCTGCCATCAAACAACTTGCTGCTTCAGGGAATTTAATAGTAGGCGCAGGAACTGTTAGAACCTTGAAAGAAGCCCAAGAGGCAGTAGCGAACGGTGCGCAGTTCATTGTTTCCCCAGCGATTGTTCCAGAAGTCATTGATTTTTGTCTGGCAAATGAGGTGCCTATTTTTCCAGGAACAGCTACGCCTGGGGAGATTCAGCGAGCGCTGGCGTATGGCTTACGAGTGGTTAAATTTTTCCCAGCCGATATTTATGGCGGGTTAAAAGCCATTAAAAGTTTAAGCGGTCCGTTTTATGATGTTCAATTTTTACCAACTGGTGGGATTGATGAAACAAACTTTATAGAGTATGTGGAAGCAAAAGAAGTATTAGCAGTGGGCGGCTCCTTTATTTTATCAGAAAAGATGCTTCAAGAAGATGAAGCTTCGGCACGCCAGCATGTTCAATCTTTACTCACGAAAATCAAAGAACGACAAGCAAAATAAAAAGATGGGCTAAGTTTTGTTACTTAGTCCTCTTTTTTTTGTCCAAATGTTACTGACATTATTTTAGTTTTCATTTTGTAAAAATAGTATAGGAGAAAAGCAATCAGTTATGTATAATTAGTGAAAGAAGGTTGCGTGAAGTAAAAATAAAAAGGAGAGCAAAGGATGTTAAAAAATGTAGAAGTGTTCTGGCAAAACTTTTTAGATAAACATGAATTAGATATGTTGATGCCCGATGTGTGGATGTTTGGTGATGGCTCTTCTGAGATGGGTAATCGTTTGGGGCAATTGGTTGTTTCTGGTCGTAAGACAGCGACATGTTCTTCTTTAGATATTTATAAAATGGAAGAAGAACAACTCCCTAAAGCTGGTCAATACGACATAATTTTAGATGGTCAGTCTCAACCTCTGGCTATTATTCGAACAACCAAAGTTGAAATTATGCCCATGAATAAGGTCTCAGAATCTTTTGCGCAAGCGGAAGGTGAAGGAGATTTGACGTTGGATTATTGGTATGAAGAGCATGCGCGGTTCTTTAAAGAAGAACTGTCCCCCTATCAGTTACAATTTTATCCCGACATGTTATTAGTTTGCCAAAGTTTTGAAGTGGTGGATCTTTATACAGAAAAAGAATAGACAGAGAAGCGGTGACTGACACGATTGAAACGAGCAGTTGTCGCTTTTTTTTACTGATTTTTTGAAAAATTTGCGTATGTTTATATAGACAGGGTGATAGAAAAGAGATGTGTATTTTAAGTGTCGAGGAAAAGATGGTACAATAACCTAAGGAATACTAACAAGGAGTGAATGTTATGAAAGAAGAATTTTCATATGAAATTTTAGAAGAAGTCGCTGTGTTATCTGAGAATGCTCGTGGCTGGCGTAAAGAATTGAATTTAATTAGTTGGAATGGTCGTCCACCAAAATTTGATTTGCGTGAGTGGGCCCCTGATCACGAAAAAATGGGTAAAGGCATCACCTTAACCAACGAAGAATTTGCTGAATTAAGCAAAACAATTAAATCCATGTAAAAGGAGCACCCTGTCAATGAAAAGTATGACTGGATTTGGAAAAAAGACCATTCAAAATGAAAATTATCAATTGGATATCGAAGTCAAAAGTGTTAATCAGCGGTTTTTAGATATTCAATTGCGTATGCCAAAGGAACTGAATGCCTATGAACTGGTGATTCGGCAAGTAATCAAACGCACGTTAAAACGTGGACGTGTGGAAGTCTATGTAAATCTCCAAAAAATCGGCAACAATCAAAAAGAAGTGCGCGTGCAGTGGGACTTAATTGATCAATTATTAACTTCGGTAGATCAACATTTAAAGGAAAACTATCCGGAAGCAACGTTTGATGCAGGGGACACGGTCAACCATTTATTAAAGCAAAATGATTTTGTCGAAATAGTGGAAGCAGAAATTGCTGATCAGACATTTGAACCATTTCTTGTTCAAGCATTTGAAGCAGCCATCGCTAGTCTTGACCAAAGCCGTGTGCAAGAAGGAACGCAAATTAAACAAGTCCTGCTTGACTATGTAGCAGTGTTGACCCAATCAATTCAAGAGCTGCAAGCGTTTGTGGGCGTTTTTGAACAAGAATACCGTCAACGTTTTGAAGCGAAATTAAACGAATGGTTAGGTAGCCAAGTGGATGAAACACGCTTATTAACAGAAATGGCCATTTTATTGGAAAAAGGCGATATTCATGAAGAATTGGATCGTTTGGATATCCATATTGATAAGTTGCATCAGTTGCTTGACGAAACAGAACCAGTGGGCCGAGAACTAGATTTCTTAATTCAAGAAATGAACCGTGAAGTCAATACGATTGGTTCGAAATCAAGTCCAATTGAAATAAAAAATAGTGTCGTTCAAATGAAAACAACCTTAGAAAAGATTCGGGAACAAATTCAAAATGTCGAATAGAGAAAATGGTTTCGTGTTTTTCCAGAAAACGCTATAATATAGAAGTAACGAATAAATGACAGAGGTGAAAGCAATGACTAAATTTTATGATGTAACCTTTCAAGAATTAAGTGGTCGTTCTGTGGTAAAAACAGAAGTCGCTTCAGACAGAGAACCATTTGACGTCTGGCAAGATGCTTGTGCAAGCTATTCTGAAACAGAGTTAAATATCCAAATTAACGAAGACACGTTTGTTACTTTGAATCGTCACTTTGTTGTGCGCATTGACGTGAAAGAAGTTGACGGCCCTGTCGACAAACAAGTTCGTCGTCGCGATGAATTGATGAACGTGGTCAATACGCTTTCTAATATGGGCTTATAAAAAATACCACCAAGCATTTCACGCTTGGTGGTATTTTTTTAATTAGAATAAAAGAAACAAGCCAACGGCGCATAGGAAAGAAAGAACTGCGGCACTTAAAAAGATTGTCCGCATGGATGCAGTTTTACTGCTTTCTTTGCCGTGTTTTTTCTGACGTTCTAAACGTTTTTGAAGCTGACGGGTAATTACTGAGAAAATCAGCCCGAAAAGGACTAAAACACTTGTGGCAATCGATTTGGGAATAAAATGATTCGGTTCTGCAACGGTGGTATCCCCAGAATGTTCGTTTGATTCTTCCGCAGCTTCAGCTGTTGTTTGTTTTGGCTTAACTTCTTGGTAAGCAACTTTAGGCGCTTGAACAGTACTATTTAACAATGTCAAAGGCGTGTCGACTTGCACCTGCCCTGCTACTAATTTAAAAGTAGGCTGACTGCCTTTGGGAACGACACCGTATAAATCGTTAGCCAAAGTGACTTTTTTGTGATCAATGGTTTGTGGTCCTTTGTCTAAAAGTTTTTTGCGTTCGTATGTCGTATAGGCATAGTCCAGCAAAGCATTACCAGCCACATGCCGTTCGTATTCACCATCTTGGTTTTGCCAATTACCAACGCCTAAAATGACTTCAATTAAACGGAAATCTCCTTGTTTGACAGTCGCAATATAGTTAAAGCCGCCTGTTGGACTAGAGCCTGTTTTTAAACCATCCACGCCTTGATAACCATACTTAGCGCCTGGTAAAGAATAATTGTACGCTTCAAACGTTTCCTCGTAAGGCGTGCCGACCATTGTTTTCACCACTGGTTTATTGGTGATTTCTAAAATTTCTGGATAATTTTTCAGAAAATGATAGGTTAGTGAAGCTAAATCTCTAGCTGTAGAGACGTTATCGCCATTTGGGTCAATTCCTTGCATTTGATACAGGCCGTTAAAGGCACTTGCTTGCGCCCCACTGCAGTTGTAATAGGTAGTATTTGTCATCCCTAATTCAGCCGCTTTTTGATTCATTAAATGAACAAAGTCAGTAGGCTGGTTCCCTGAAATTAAGTTTGCCAACATGAGAGTCGCCACATTAGAAGAGGGGACAGCAATCATTTTTAACAGTTCACGGACTGGATAAGCAACACCTAACGTAATTTTGTTATTACTAATGGCATATATTTTAGAAATATCGACATCTTTTTGCGTAGCAGTCACAGTCGTATCCATTGTAAATTTTCCTTGCTCCATTGCTTCAAAGGCCAAGTACATGGTCATCACTTTGGCAATACTGGCAGGATTCCACGCTAAATCTGGTTGCTGCGACCAGAGAATTTCTCCAGAATCAGCATCAACAACGATGGCTGCTTTGGGAATGCCATCCGCTTTCAGAGTCGTCCCCATTTTTTTAGCAATCGCGGTAATATCTTCTTCTGCATGAGTCACAGTAGGTTGGGCAAAAAAGGCCCCACAACTGACAACTAAGCCTAGCAGAAACAATGTAAATGGTTTAATTCGTGCGATGTTTCTCAGTCCTTTCTTATTCACGTTTTTTCATCCTAAAGGAGTCATCACTTCATTTTACTTAAAAAATGGCTGCCTGTATAGGAATTCTAGGTAATTTGTTTAAAAAAAGAACAAGTTATGAAAGCCAAATTAAAGAAGAAATGTTATTTTTTCAGTGAATCTCCAAGAAAGTCTTGAAAATTGCAGAAAAAAAGTGCAAAATAGAACTAATACTGTGAAATTATGTTTTGAAAGGAAGTCGTTATGTCAGAGCGCGGGTTATTAATCGTATTGTCAGGTCCTTCAGGAGTGGGGAAAGGGACTGTAAGAAAGGCTATTTTCGACAGTGAAGAAAATGATTTTCAATATTCAATCTCAATGACCACTCGGAAACAGCGAGAAGGCGAAGTGGATGGAGTAGATTACTATTTCCGTTCAAGAGAAGAATTTGAAGCGATGATTGAAGCTGGAGAAATGTTGGAATATGCGGAATATGTTGGTAACTATTATGGGACACCATTAACGTATGTTAACCAGACGCTAGATGAAGGCAAAGACGTCTTTTTAGAAATCGAAGTCCAAGGGGCTAAACAAGTCAAAGACAAAGTGCCTGATGGCGTATTTATCTTTTTGACACCTCCCGATTTAGCGGAATTAAAATCAAGAATTATTGGCCGCGGAACAGACGAAATGTCTGTGATTGAAGAACGAATGGCTGTGGCCAGAGAAGAAATCGAAATGATGGCGCTGTATGATTATGCGGTAGTGAATGATGAAGTTCCTTTAGCCGTGCAACGAATTAAAGACATTATCGCGAGTGAGCACTTCCGTGTTGACCGTGTAATTGGAAAATATATTAAAATGTTAGAGGAGATGTAGCCTTATGATGTTAAAACCGTCAATTGACTCATTGTTAAAAGAAGTCCCTTCAAAATATTCTTTGGTTATTTTAGCAAGCAAACGTGCGCATGAATTAGATGAAGGTGTTCAACCAACCGTTGAATCCTTTGATTCTGTAAAAAGTGTGGGTCGTGCGTTAGAAGAAATCGAAGCAGGAACAGTGATCAGTGATCCAAATCCTGAAGAAAAACGCGAACGTCTACGCATTGAACGTGAAGAACGCAAACGCCAACGTGAACAAGAACAAAAAGAATTAGAAAACCGTTTACGTGACGAAAAAAATTAATTGAATGATTGTCAACGAATGGAGAAAGCCGTCTGTCTATTTCAGAGGCTTTCTCTTCGTTTATTCTGAAAGGTGCCAACGAGACACACAAGACAAATCAGTCAATCTTTAGTACAATAGGCAAAGAGAATTTACATAAAAAGGAGGACGCACCATGCAAAAAGTAGCCAAAGTTATTGTGGATGTACCAACGATGCAAACCGATCAACCATTCACTTATTTAGTTCCTGAAAATTTAAATGAGCAATTGGCTGTCGGCATGCGTGTAGAAGTGCCTTTTGGTAACGGTAATCGGCATGTTCAAGGGTTTGTTCTAGCCGTTGAACCAGTGGCTGCAACGGTTCTTGACGAAACCAATGTTCAGTTGAAAGAACTAGTGGCGGTGTTGGATTTAAAACCTGTCTTAAATACAGAAATGTTGGCTTTAGCTGATTATATGAAGGAAAAAACGTTTGCTTTTAAAATCACTTGTTTGCAAACCATGTTGCCTAGCGTAATGCGTGCCGATTACCAAAAATATATTTATTTAACGGATGAGCTTTCTGAAGAATTACAAGATCAGTTATTTTATGGTTTAGAGGAAATTTCGTGGGACCAAGCGCAAGAACGTGGGCTTTTGCCTCAACTAATGGCGTTGCGTAAACAGCAAAAAGTCGATATTCGCTACGAAGTTACAACGAGAAATAAAGTCAAAATGGTCCGCTTCATTCAAGCCGCTAAGGAATTTGAACAATTAGAGGAAATTCGTTTGGGGTTACGCAAGGGAGCTAAGAAGAAAGAGCAACTTCTTTACTATTTACAACGCTTAGGCACTGAAAAAGTCACCGCTGTGAAGGAAATGAAAGAATTAGGTTTCAGTACCGCACTTTTAAATGAAGCGGCCAAAAACGGCTGGCTAACGTTCATTGAAAAAGAAGCGTATCGTGATCCGTTTGCTAATCAGACGTTTGAAAAAACGACTGCGTTATCTTTGAATGCAGAACAACAGGTGGCTGTGGAAACAATCTTACAATCGGTCCAAGAACAGCAAAGCCAAACCTACTTATTGGAAGGTATTACAGGAAGCGGGAAAACAGAAGTTTATCTACAGGTCATTGCAGAAGTTCTTAACCAAGGCAAAACAGCCATTATGCTTGTCCCTGAAATTTCTTTAACTCCGCAAATGGTGCAACGCTTTAAAAGTCGCTTTGGCGAACATGTTGCTGTAATGCACAGTGGCTTATCGCAAGGTGAAAAATACGATGAGTGGCGGAAGATTGAACGAGGAGAAGCGGAAGTGGTGGTTGGCGCGCGTTCAGCCATTTTTGCGCCAATCGAAAACATCGGCGTGATCATTGTTGATGAAGAACACGAGGCAAGTTATAAACAAGAAGAAACCCCCCGCTACCACGCGAGAGATTTAGCGATTTGGCGTTCGGAGTACCATCATTGCCCTGTTGTTTTAGGTAGTGCCACGCCGTCCTTGGAATCACGCGCTCGCGCACAAAAAAATGTTTATCAGCGGTTACGATTAACACAGCGTGCCAATCAAGCGGCAACCTTGCCTACGATTGATGTAGTGGATATGCGGCAAGAAGTAGAAAATGGCAATGTCTCTTCTTTTTCCATGTCGTTGCAAGAAAAACTCCAAGAACGCTTAGAGAAAAACGAACAAAGTGTTCTCCTACTTAATCGCCGTGGCTATTCGTCATTTGTGATGTGTCGCGATTGTGGCTATGTGTTGCCGTGTCCGAATTGTGATATTTCCTTGACTTTGCATATGGATAGTAAAACAATGAAATGTCATTATTGTGGACATGAAGAACGGATTCCTTATCGCTGTCCTAACTGTGGCCAAGATAAAATTCGCTACTACGGAACAGGCACACAAAAAGTAGAAGAAGAATTACAAACGTTATTACCAGACAGTCGTATTCTCCGAATGGATGTTGATACGACCCGTCGCAAAGGTGCGCATGAAAAGATTTTGCGAACATTTGGTGAAGGACAAGCGGATATCTTATTAGGCACACAAATGATTGCCAAAGGACTGGACTTTCCAAATGTGACGCTAGTCGGTGTCTTAAATGCTGATACCGCCTTGAATTTACCCGATTTTCGTTCCAGTGAACGGACCTTCCAGTTATTGACACAGGTCAGCGGTCGAGCTGGTCGCGCTGAAAAACCGGGGGAAGTCATCATTCAATCTTTTAACCCCGAGCATTATGCGATACAATTGGCAAAAGCCCAAGATTATGAAGATTTTTATACAAAAGAAATGTATATCCGCCATCGTGGGGATTATCCGCCGTACTATTTTACGGTCCAAATTACGGCTAGCCATCCTGAAGAAAATGAAGCAGCGAAACAAATGTTTCAAATCGCGACGAAATTAAAACAAGGCTTATCGCCGCAAGCTATTTTGTTGGGACCAACGCCCAACGCAATTATGCGTGTCAATAATCGATACTTTTATCAAGTGATTATCAAGTATAAACAAGAACCAATGCTTCAACCATTATTGAAAGAAATTTTAACCGATACACAACGAGCAACGGCTCGTGGTTTAAAGCTTTCCATTGATGCAGAACCCATGAATTTTATTTAAAAAATACAGCTTTGAAAGGAGCACTTATGCGCTATCCAGTTGTGATTCACCCGAACGAACACTTAAAAATGAAGGCTCAACCTGTGACGATTATTACCGATGAAATTGTGCAGTTACTAGAGGATATGTATGAAACAATGCTGGCCCATGATGGGATTGGCTTAGCAGCCCCGCAAATTGGGAAAAATTTGCAAATGGCAGTGATTGAAATCGATGAAGAATCTGGTCGTTTTGAACTAATTAATCCAGTGATTATTGAAAAAAAGGGAACCAGTATTGATGTGGAAGGCTGTTTAAGTATTCCAGAAACATATGGAACCGTTGAACGAGCAGATGAAGTGACTGTCCGTTATTTTGACCGTGAAGGTGAAGAAATGGAAGTTACGGCTTACGGCTATTTAGCTCGAGCTTTTCAACACGAAATTGATCATTTGAATGGCGAGTTATTTATCGATAAAATGATTGAGAAAATTGCACCAGAAGATTTAGAAGCGTATATGGAGGAACATTTTGATGACTAAAATTGTATTTATGGGCACACCAGCCTTTTCTGTTCCGATTTTAGAAAGTTTAATCGAGGCAGGCTATGACGTTCAAGCGGTTGTCACGCAACCAGATCGACCAGTTGGCCGAAAAAAAGTGATTACCCCAACGCCTGTCAAAGAAGCAGCTTTAAAACATAACTTATTAGTCTTACAACCAGAGAAAATTTCAGGTTCTCCTGAAATGGAAAAAGTGATTGACTTAGCACCAGATTTAATTGTGACAGCAGCCTTTGGACAATTTTTACCAGAGAAAATTTTAAAAGCGCCCAAACTAGGTGCGATTAATGTCCATGCCTCACTTTTACCAAAATTTCGTGGCGGCGCACCTGTACATTACTCGATTATTGAAGGAGAAAAAGAAACAGGCGTCACGATTATGGAAATGGTGAAAAAAATGGATGCTGGCGCGATTTTAGCGCAACGTGCAATTCCGATTACGAAACAAGACGATGTAGGCACCATGTTTGAAAAATTAAGCATTCTAGGAAAAGAACTTTTATTAGAGACGTTACCTAAGCTAATTGCTGGCGAAATCACGCCTATTCCACAAGTGGAAGAAGAGGCTACTTTTTCACCAAATATTACCCGGGAACAAGAACGAATTGACTGGCAAAAAACTGCTGAGGCAATTGATAACCAAGTGCGTGGTATGCGTCCTTGGCCAACAGCGTTCACAACCTATCAAGGGACCAACTGGAAAATTTGGGCAGTGACACCACTGACTGAAACAACAACCAGCGCCCCAGGAACGATTATCCAACGTAGTAAAAAAGCGCTATGGATTGCTTGTGGCGAAGGGACAGTTCTTCAAATTGATCGCCTGCAACCAGCAGGTAAAGGTCAATTAACGATTCAAGAATTTTTAAATGGCGTTGGTCAAAATGTCGCAGAAAAAGATAAGGTGGACTAACAAAAATGGCTGAAAAAATCCCCAAGAAATTAAAACGTTCTGTTCGATACGTTGCTTTAGAAACCATCGAACGTGTGGATAAAGGTGGGGCGTACTCCAATCTTTTACTTAATGAAATGATGACAAAATCAGAACTAAGCGAGAAAGATGGCCGCTTGTTTACAGAACTTGTCTACGGCACAATTAGTCGCAAATTATTGTTGGAATACTACTTAACACCATTTGTTAAGAAACCGCAAAAAGTCGATAATTGGGTGAAAAATTTATTGATTTTATCGTTATATCAATTACTTTATTTAGATAAAGTGCCTGATCATGCAGTCATTAATGAAGCGGTTGAAATTGGCAAACGTCGTGGCAATCCTGGGATTGGTAAATTCGTGAATGGCGTGCTGCGGGCGTTCCAACGAAATGGAGCACCTAGTTTGGCCGCAATTAGCGATCCAGTTGATCGTTTAGCAACGGAAATTAGCATGCCACGTTGGTTAACAGAAAAATTACTTGCCCAATTAGGCGAAGAAGAAACACGGCAGTTGGGTTTGTCATTATTTGAAAAAAGCCATGCGAGTGGCCGAGTAAACACACGGTTTATTTCACGAGAAGAAGCGCTGGAAGAATTACAAGAAACAGGGATTGCCGCGAAGGAAAGTCAACTTTCCCCTTATGGTGTTGTCGCTGAAAAAGGCTACTTAGCTGGCAGTGAACTGTTTATTAACGGTTGTTTAACCATTCAAGATGAAAGCTCTATGCTCGTGGCTCCAGCGATGCAAATTGAACCGCATCATCGTGTATTGGATGCTTGTGCGGCTCCTGGTGGCAAAACGACTCATATCGCAACTTTTTTAGAGGCTGAAGCAGGTGGTCGTGTGACTTCTTTAGATATTCATGCGCACAAAATTAAGCTAATTAATGAAAATGCGCAACGCCTCCATGTGGCGGAAGTCGTCCAAGCAGAAAAGCTTGATGCGCGACAAGTGGCCGAAGAATTTCCCGCAGAAACCTTTGATCGGATTTTAGTTGATGCACCATGTTCAGGCTTAGGGCTAATGCGCCGTAAACCAGACATTAAATACCATAAAACGGCCAATGATTTTCAAAATTTACCTAAAATTCAGTTAGAAATCTTAGAAAGTGTTGCCCCAACACTAAAACAATGGGGTATAATGGTCTATAGCACTTGTACTATTACGCCAGAAGAAAATCAGGAAGTAGTGGCAGCCTTTTTAGCCAAACACCCTGAATTTGAAAAAATTGAAATTGTTGCAAATGAAAACGTCCAAGCAGTAGTAAAAGAGCAAGAACTGGTTCTGTATCCCCATCAATACATGACAGATGGCTTCTTTATTTGCTGTATGCGGAAAGTTAGTTCAAATGAGGTGAAATAATTTGGAAATCAACGTTCAATCAGATGTCGGTCGCAAAAGAAATACGAACCAAGATTATGTCAACGTTTTTGAGAACCAACAACACATAACCTTTGCTGTTTTAGCAGATGGCATGGGTGGTCACCAAGCAGGTGATGTCGCTAGCCAAATGGCAGTCAATAATTTAGGTGAGAGTTGGTCCAATGCGTCTGTCGACTCAGCTGAAAAATCTGCACAGTGGTTAATTCAAGCAATTCAAAAGGAAAATGAAAAAATTTATGAACGCGGACAATCGAAACCAGAGTATTTAGGAATGGGGACAACCGTGGTTGGTGCCATTCTTTTACCGGATTCATTTGTCTTAGCAAATGTGGGGGATAGTCGTGCTTATTTAGTTCGTGACCAACACATGTTACAATTAACAGAAGATCATTCTTTAGTGAATGAACTAGTAAAATCAGGGGAGATTACTCGTGAGATGGCTGCAAATCATCCACGAAAAAATGTCCTAACACGTTCTTTGGGAATGCCTGGCACTGTCGAAGTCGATGTAACCAATCATGAATGGCTGCCTAATGACTATTTACTGTTATGTTCGGACGGTTTAACCAATATGGTTCCTGAGACAAAAATTTTAGAAATTTTAGAGACGTCAGATCCCTTAGAATCCAAATTAAGCCAACTCGTTGCCCAAGCAAATGAAGCGGGTGGTTTAGATAACATTACCGTGTTAGTGATACACTTTGACGAACAGAAGGAGGAAAACCAATGATAGAAATCGGCAAGAAGCTGAATGGTCGATATCACATTATTGGCAGCATCGGAAGCGGCGGCATGGCCAACGTCTATTTAGCACACGATTTAATTTTAGACCGAGACGTTGCAGTAAAAGTCTTGCGCTTTGACTTCCAAAACGATCAAGCCGCCATCCGACGTTTTCAGCGTGAAGCACTAGCCGCAACTGAGCTGGTTCACCCGAATATCGTCAGTGTGTACGATGTAGGCGAAGAAGATGGACTACAATATTTAGTCATGGAATATGTGAAAGGAATGGACTTGAAACGTTACATCCAAACGCATTTCCCAATTCCTTATTCCACAGTTGTGGATATTACGCAACAAATTTTATCTGCTGTCGCAATGGCACATGAACATAGAATTATTCACCGGGATTTAAAACCGCAAAACATTCTGATTGACGAACACGGCACAGTCAAAATTACTGACTTTGGGATTGCGATTGCTTTGTCAGAAACGTCAATTACGCAAACGAACACAATGTTAGGTTCGGTGCATTACTTATCGCCAGAACAAGCGCGCGGAAGCATGGCGACTAACCAATCAGATATTTACGCTGTGGGAATTATTCTCTATGAAATGCTAACAGGGAATGTACCTTTTGATGGTGAATCAGCCGTAACGATTGCCTTAAAACATTTTCAAGAAGAAATTCCTTCTGTCAAAATGTTTGATCCAGGGATTCCTCAATCATTGGAAAATGTGGTTCGTCATGCAACCGCAAAAGACCCAAGCGATCGCTACAAAACAGCGAATGAGATGGCAGAAGACTTATACACGTCCTTGTCAGCCAGTCGTTTAAACGAACCTGCGTGGGAACCAACGGCTTTATTAGGAGAAACGAAAGTATTAACTCCGATTCCCGAAGACATCGCTGAACCGGAAGAGACAACGCCTGTCGAAGTCCCAGAAGATATCGCAGATGACATTTTAGCTGAACAACCACCGAAGAAAAACCGTAAAAAATTGTGGATTGGCTTAGCAATTGCGGCATTAATTGCTTTAGCAATAGGTGGCTTAGCCTTTGCAATGTCGGGTGGTAAAGACGTTGAAGTTCCTGATGTTACAAACGAAACGAAAGCGGACGCTTCACAAGCGCTACAAAGTGCCGGGCTGAAAGTCGATAGTGAAACCAAAAAAATTCCCGATGATAAGATTGAAGAAGGCAAGGTGGTCAAAACAGACCCCGAAGCAAAATCATCTGTGAAAAAAGGCCGATCTGTTACTTTATACATCAGCTCTGGAACAGAAAAAATTGAGATGGCCGATTATACAAATGAATCGTATGAATCTGCTGTCGAAGCCTTGAAAAAACTAGGGTTTTCAGAAGATCAAATTACAACGAAAAAAGAATACAGTGATTCTGTGTCTACGGATAGCATTATTAAACAAAAACCAGCTGCAGGTAAAAAAGTTGATCCGAAAAAAGACAAAGTCACTTTAACGGTCAGTGAAGGACCAGAAGCGGTTACTTTGCCTAGTTACGCCGGTTATTCTTACGAAAATGCAGTAATTGCACTGAAACAATTAGGCATTTCTGACTCTCAAATTACGCGTGTCGACCAAGCAAGCGATACGGTAGAACCAGGTTTAGTCATTACGCAAGACCCCGCACCAGGTGGGACCGTGACACCTAAAAATGGCCAAGTGACGTTATATGTAAGTAAAGGTAGCGACAAAGTGACACTTTCTGATTATAGCGGAATTTCTTACGATAATGCGGTAAGTCGCTTAATTGCTTTAGGTATCCCAGAATCTCAAATTAAACGAGTGGACGAAGAAAGCGACAAAGTTGAAAAAGATACCGTGATTAGTCAAGAACCAGCTTCTGGTACCGCTGTTGATCCGAAAAATGACACGATTACTTTACATGTCAGCAAAGGCAGTGACTCAGTAACTGTTCCTGATATTTCAGGTTATTCGCCAAAAGCTGCAGAAGACAGCATCAATAATGCTGGCCTTAAAATCAATGAACAAGGATTATCTGGCTCTGGCGATGGCCAAGTCGTTGAACGAACTAGCCCATCCGCTGGCAGCAAAGTCAAAAAAGGCGACGCTGTTACGGTTTATTATTCAAAAGCAAATGATTCAAAAAGCACCACTAGTGAAAGTAGTACGAGTAATTAAGACAAGAGGTTGGGACAGGAGTGTTTAGCTTCAAGAAATAAGAAGAAATTTCCGAAAGATGCTTTTCGTCTTTCGAGGAATTTCGGCTTATTTCTGAAGAAGCTGCTCCTGTCCCGCCGTTTATCTTAAGATTTAGGTCTAGGAAGGTAAGTCATTTCGACTTATGTCCTAGGCTCTTTTTAATTAATAGAATCGAGAGGCTCCCTTGATTTCTCTGCCACTATCCTGTATATTCGAAAGTAGTTAGGAGTGGTTTATCTGAAAGGTCAAATCAGAAAAGCGTTAAGCGGTTTTTATTATGTATACGCAGATGGAGAAACATATCAAACAAGAGCGCGAGGGAATTTTCGTAATCGAAAAATTACGCCACTCGTGGGAGATGAAGTACTTTTTGAAAGCGATAATTTAACAGATGGTTATGTGTTGGAAATTTTACCAAGACGAAATGAATTAGTGCGCCCGCCTGTTGCAAATGTGGATCTAGGTGTGGTTGTCATGAGTATGGTTTCGCCAAATTTTTCGTTTAATTTGTTGGATCGTTTCTTAGTCAGCTTAGAGTATAAGGATATAGAACCAGTTATTTATTTAACGAAAGTTGATCTATTAGATGAGCCGCAACGTCAAGAAGTCACTGAAATTAAACAGATTTATGAAGCGTTAGGTTATGCGGTAATCGCTTCGGAAGACGTAGAAGCCACCAAAGAATTAGAACGCTTTTTCCCAGAACGGTTGACTGTTTTTATGGGACAATCAGGCGCTGGAAAATCAACATTGTTGAATCAAATTTCACCAGAATTACAACTAGCAACTGCGGAAATTTCCCAATCTTTAGGACGGGGCAAACATACGACCCGTCACGTGGAGTTGATTCCGTTATACGACGGTTTGGTTGCTGATACACCAGGATTTAGTGCCATCGATTTCTTGGAGATGGAAGCAGTGGAATTACCAAAGCAATTTCCTGAATTTGTTGCCGCGGCCTCTCACTGTAAGTTTCGTGAATGTATGCACCACAAAGAACCTGGTTGTGAAGTGAAACGCCAAGTGGAAGCGGGAACCATTGCGACGAGTCGTTACGAAAATTATTTACAGTTTTTAATGGAAATCGAGAATCGACGACCTGTTTATAAGAAAAAATCATAGCAAATATAAAGGGAGCGAGCCAAATGAAACTAGCACCATCCATTTTAAGTGCCGATTTTGCCAATTTAGAAAGAGATATCCGTTTAGTAGAAGAATTAGGAGCAGATTATATTCATGTTGATGTCATGGATGGTCAATTTGTGCCCAACATTACCTTAGGACCGAATATCGTTTCAGCGATTCGTCCAGTGACAAAACTACCATTGGATGTTCATTTGATGATTGTACAACCTGAAAACTATATCAATGCCTTTGCGGAAGCCGGTGCGGATATTATTACCGTCCATCAAGAAGCAACACCCCATATTCATCGTGCCTTACAAATGATTAAAAATGCGGGTGTGAAAGCTGGCGTAACCATCAATCCTGGGACACCACTTTCGATGATCGAAAATGTATTAGACTTGGCAGATCAAGTCTTGGTAATGACTGTCAATCCAGGCTTTGGCGGACAATCATTTATTGAAAACTCACTAGAAAAAATTGCTCAATTAAAAGAATGGAAAGAAACAAAAGGATACACCTATGAAATTGAAGTCGATGGCGGGATTGTTCCTGAAACTGCCGCACGCTGCAAAGAAGCCGGTGCAGAAGTGTTTGTTGCAGGCTCCTACATTTATAATGCTGAAAATCCTCAAGAACGAATCGATGCACTGAGAGCAGTGCTAGACAAATGAGTCGTGTCTTACTGGTAGCTGGCGGCAATCCAAGTGATTGGCCAACCATTGAACCAGCTACGTATGATTATTTCGTAGGTATTGATCGCGGCTGTCTCCATTTATTAGAGGCCGATTTACCGTTACAATTAGCAGTGGGCGATTTTGATTCATTATCACGAGAAGAATACCATTTTGTCCAAGAAACTGCCGAAACACTCATTCAAGCACCTGCTGAAAAAGATGATACAGATACACAATTAGCGCTGCAAGAAGCTTTACAACGATTTCCACAAGCAGAGATGACGATTATCGGTGCGACAGGGGGCAGAATTGACCACCTGTTAGCCAATCTTTGGTTACCCTTTGAACCACGATTTCAAGGCGTACTTCGCCAAATCCGTCTATGCGATCGTCAAAATAGCATCCAGTATTACGCCCCTGGTTCGTATATCGTACCGAAAGAGCCAGATAAAGAATATCTGGCCTACTGCTGTTTGACGCCTGTAGAAAACTTGACGCTACGACGCAGTAAATATTTATTAACCAATCAAGATGTTCCTTACCCAACATCGTATGCAAGTAATGAATTTATCGAAGAAGCCGCTGCTTTTTCCTTCGATGCAGGGATGATTGCAGTTATTCAAAGTAAAGACAAGTAAAAAGAAGTTGGACCTTCATCAATGCGATGAAGGTCCAACCTCTTTTTTTATGCAATAAAAAAAGCCGAACAACGAACGTCCAGCTTTGCTTATTTAAGTTTATTAAACACGTTCGATTTTACCAGATTTCAAAGCACGAGTTGACACCCAAACTTTTTTAGGTTTACCATCGATTAATACGCGAACTTTTTGTAAGTTAGGTTTCACAGTGCGTTTTGTTGAGTTCATCGCATGTGAACGGTTATTACCACTTGAAGTCTTACGACCAGTGAAGTAACATACTTTTGCCATTTTAAGTTTCCTCCTTTGCCTTGATCTTGGAGCGATAATATTCAGCTCATACTAACTTAATTTATCATATTAGGCACTGATTTGCAAGAAGATTTTTAGTTGATAGTGATAAAATTAGCTTTTCAACAAACCACAAGTCTAGAACAAAGTTGACAGGAAATTACTAATTAGATTAGAATTTAATTAGAAATGTGAAAGGAGAACTGGAATGATTGAAATAATTATTTGTGAAAAACAAAAAAGGCGCAGAGAATGGCTGGAGAAATGGATTCCTCGTTTGATACTGATAGAAAAGTTTGAAATGAAAATCGTCTTATCTGTTAATGAGGGCTCCGAAGTCATTACTTATATTCAAAAAAATCCTCTAAAACCGAGGCTGATTTTTTGGGGAATTGAAGAGAATGAAGATGTACATAGTTTAGAAGCAGCGATAGCAGTTAGAAAATTGGATGATGGTTTCAGTAAATTAGTATTTTTAGCAAGTAATCCTTGTTTTCTAAGGAAATCCTATGATTATAAGCTAGAGGCAATGGATTTTATTACAGAAACGGAAAAAGAACGATTGAAAAAAAGGGTGCATGAGTGCATAAGAGTCGCAAATCAACGTTTTAAACAAATAAATTTATTCAGAGGAACAGTTCAGTTAATAGAAAAACATCAAATAAGAACTGTCGATTTATCAGAAATATTATATTTAGAATCTTCTGATATTCCGCATAAAATAGTTATTCATCGAGCAACTGAGTATTTTGAAATTTATGGAACCTTAAGGGACTTTGAAAAAGAGTTTGAAATCCTATGTAGATGTCATCAATCTTTTCTGGTTAATTTAAACCATATAAAACAAGTATCAATAAAAGACCGATTAGTTAGAATGAGCAACGAGGATATTTGCTTAGTCTCGGTACGAGGAATGAAACAATTAAAACTAAAATTAATAGAACGGAATATAAAATACAAGTAGGCTTTTTTAGTAGTCGTTTAAGAAAAAACGGGTATTTTATTTAAGAATTATGCTAAGTTTATTCTAAGAGCTGATAGTAATTAGGAGGAAAGTCTATGAAAAGAAAACAACTTAAAATAATTGTTGCGATGTTCTTATTGGTAGGTTTGAGCTTGTTTTATTCTGGAAGAAAGGTAGAAGCTGCTTCAATGGCTACTACAGTGAAGAGCTCAATGGTCTATAATTATAATTTGGCTGGAAATATTTTTCGTATTGATAACTATTGGCGAACAATTTATTATAATCAATATTGTTATCGCAGTGGTCAAGGCACATATTGGGGTTCGAACGGAATCTATAAAACGAAAACAACTGCTTATTATTACAGCTACAGGTAGTGATAGGAAAAAATCAGCTCTCAGGATACAGGATTTTTTAAGTTATTCTGTATCCGTTTACATAACATTTTGGTGGAGGCTAATAAAATGATTGAACTTGATAACATAAGCAAGCGTTACGGAAATAACGAGGTTTTAAAAAATGTGACACTATCTATTGATAAGGGGAAACTGATATCATTTGTGGGGCCAAATGGTGCTGGGAAAAGTACCTTACTGAAAATAATTGCAGGGATGGCCCCCGTGGATGAAGGAACTGTTCATTTGGCTGGGACCAAAGTCAGCAATACCTTCGATGTCGTAGGCAAAGTTAGTTTCTTTTTGAATGATACAATTTTAGTGGATGGATTAAGTGGAGAAGAACATCTTTTATTATTAAATGAAACGCAATTACAAAAAGCGTATGAATTACTTGCTTATTATGCTGTACCAGAGATATTAAAGAAAAAAGTGGGTAACTATTCTTTAGGAATGCGTCAGCTCTTGCTGATTGTTTTAGCAGTGAGTTTGGATACGCCAATTATTATCTTCGATGAAGTGATGAATGGCTTAGATCCAATAAATAGAAGAAAAACGATTCAATTAATGAAAAAGTTGAAAAAAACTAAACTTGTTTTAGTGTCCTCCCATCAATTATATGATGTCCGTGATATATCAGACAGGATTGCCTTTGTTTATGACAAGAAAGTAGAAATTTATAGCAACAAATCAGAATTAGATTTGAATCAATTATATGAAAACTTGATAGAGGGGGGAGCCCATGAAATTTGAATTGTTGAAAAGTTTGAAAAATAAAAAAAATAGCATCCTTGCAATTGTTTTTTTCTTATTATGTACCTTGCAATTATTTTCGGCAATGAGAATGGTGGGAACATTTGCAATAAATAGTGAAAATAGCATAAAAGAAAATATTACTATTCTATCAGAAGAGATAAAAACTGCTAAAAATGATGAGCAACAAGCTTCGATTGATCATAAGACAAAACAATTTATTCAAGAATATATTGCATCGACAGAAAAAATGCTAAATCTTTTAGAAAAACAGTTAGATAGTTTGGCAACAAAAAATTACAAAACATATTGGAATTTGGAAAGTAAGAAGAAGGATATCCTTTTAAATTCACAATCTGTGCAAGGGCAAGATTCTTTACAAGAAAGAATTCGTTTGGAAAATGATCAGCTTTTAATTACAGAATTAAATAAAAGAAAACTGGACTTTGAAACGGACCTTGGATTGCCGATTAGAGCTTTTCCTTTTTTAATCGGGTTATGTCAGTTTCTCTCATCGGTCTTAGTTATTATTTTATTTATCGTTTTAATGGGTGACAGCCTTTCACGAGATTTTGAAAATAAAAGTTTTTATCTCTATGCTCCCGTGTTGCAAGGTTTTAAACAACTGATTTTAAAAAAGAATCTCAGTAATACGTTCCTAAGTTTTGCTCTTTTACTGGGGAGTGCAGGACTTGTTTTTCTAGTTGCTGGAATTCTCAACGGTTTCAATACAGGGGATTATCCACTGATTATCGGTAATGAACAATTAGGCTATTCTACGATAACTGTCTGGGAATTAATATTTCGCTTTATTCCTTACTATTTAGTGGTTATTTTTTTTCTGAGTTCTTTCCTAACAATGATTAGTGCTCTCGTCAAAAAATCGCTAGCATCAATAGGAATTGTAATTATTTCCTATTTTGGTTATACATTAGTGGCACAAAGCGAACTACTTACTAATGTGAAAAAATTTATTCCTTACAGCTATATCGATATATTTAAAGTTGTTACATTACAAGAATTACAGATGCCACAGAACGTCTATTTAGTTGGTTTTATTATATTAGGCGCCTGTGCGATGGCATTTAATTATTTGACAGCTGTTTTTTTAAATAACGTAAAGATTTTTGAAACGATGTAATAAATTCCTAGGCTTACTTAATTTACAGTTGAAACAAAATCACCAGACAAGATTCAATGAACCAAGTCGAATCTTGTCTTTTTCTGCATTGACAATGCACGACAAACGTTGTAAATTGTACAAATGTTGGTAATTATGAGGAAGGGTCTATAATATCTGACGAACTTCCTTTTAATTAAAGGCTGGATATGATAAAATGTTATGGAAGAAAATAGGGCGAATGTGCTCTTATAAGGAGGCTTTCATCAATGGCTGTAAAAATTCAAACACCCGCAGGTACCATTGAGATTACCAATGATGTGATCGCTACAGTAGTTGGCGGAGCTGCGACAGATATTTACGGAATTGTCGGAATGGCAAGCAAAAATCAAATTAAAGATAACTTAAACGATATTTTACGTCGTGAGAATTACTCACGTGGTGTCGTTGTTCGTCAAGAAGACAACGGAATCGCAGTGGATGTCTACACGATTGTTAGTTATGGTACAAAAATTTCTGAAGTTTCTCGTAACGTCCAAGAAAAAGTAAAATATAATCTTGAAACATTATTAGGTGTCACTGCGAATTCAGTTAACGTTTTTGTTCAAGGAGTTCGTGTATTACCGGATTAGAGGTAGTGTACTGTCAACGATGCAATTGCACAAGGAAGTCGTGTGTTGCCGTTAGCGGTAAATCTGAAGGAGGATTTTTTAGGTGAATGTAACAGAAATCAGCGCAGGTCAGTTCCAGGAAATGGTCCAGGCAGGTGCGACTCGTCTGCACACAAATGCAGAATATGTCAACTCATTAAACGTTTTCCCTGTACCCGATGGTGATACAGGAACAAATATGAACTTATCAATGACCAGTGGTGCAAAGGCTGTGGCCGATTCTCGCTCTGAAAAAGTAGGAGAATTAGCAGGCGCGTTATCCAAAGGGTTATTAATGGGTGCTCGTGGAAATTCTGGGGTTATTTTATCTCAATTATTCCGCGGCTTCTCAAAACAAATTCCTGAGGTTACAACATTAAATGCCAAAGACTTGGCCGCTGCATTTACACATGGTGTAGAAACAGCGTATAAAGCAGTGATGAAACCCGTTGAAGGAACAATCTTAACTGTTTCTCGTGAAGCGGCGCGTTCTGGTGAACGTAAAGCGAAAGAAACAGATGACTGTATCGAAGTTATGACAGCTGTTGTAGCAGGTGCTAAACGTGCCTTAGCGAAAACACCTGATTTATTACCTGTCCTAAAAGAAGTCGGCGTTGTAGATAGTGGGGGTCAAGGACTACTATTTATCTATGAAGGATTTTTAGAAGCGCTTAGTGGTGAATTTTTACCAACTGAAACGTATGAACCAAGTCCTGCCGAAATGGACGAAATGGTTAATGCTGAACATCACCGTGGTGTTAGTGGTCACGTTGCGACAGAAGACATTAAATTTGGCTATTGTACAGAAATTATGGTTCGTATCGGCGAAGGCCCAACCGTGGACAGCGCTTTTGATTATGAAACATTCAGAAACTACTTAAATGAACTAGGCGATTCTCTATTAGTCGTTAACGATGACGAAATTATCAAAGTTCACGTACACACCGAGCATCCAGGTGAAGTGATGAACTACGGCCAAAAATTTGGTTCGTTAGTAAAAATAAAAGTAGACAATATGCGTTTACAACATGAAACGTTAGTTGAACGCGATGCTCAGCAAGAAGCGTTGACTGAAAAAGTTCGCGTACCGTTTGCTGTGATTGCTATTGCAGCCGGTGAAGGCGTTCAAGAATTATTCCGAAGTTTAGGTGCAAGCTACATTATTAGTGGTGGCCAAACAATGAACCCAAGTACGGAAGATATTTTAAAAGCAGTCAAAGAAGTGAATGCAGAGCAAGTCATTATTTTACCAAACAACAAAAACATCTTTATGGCGGCTGATCAAGCAGCAGAAGTTGCCGATGTACCAGTAGCGGTTGTTCCATCTAAAACCATTTCTCAAGGAATGACAGCAATGTTAGCTTTCAATGATCAACAATCATTAGAAGAAAACAAAGCAAGTATGACGGAAATGTTAGACAGCGTTGTGAGTGGTCAAGTAACCACAGCTGTTCGTGACACAACCATTGATGACGTTGAAATTAAAAAAGATGACTTCTTAGGAATGATTGATGGTAAAATCGTCGTTTCTGAAGCAGATCGTTTTAATGCATCATTAGACACGTTGAACCGCATGATCGATGAAGACACTGAAATCGTGACAATTATTGTCGGCGAAGATGGTTCGGTTGAAGAAGCTGAAAAGCTAATCGCTATTTTAGTTTCTGAAAACGATGAACTAGAAACAGAACTTCATGAAGGTGGACAACCTGTGTATCCATACTTATTCTCAGCAGAATAGGTTTTCGTGATGAAAAAATAAAAACGAATAGGCTGGTTCATTAGTTAGGGCTAATGAACCAGCCTATTTAATGAATGATCCATTTTTTTGCGTATATTAATGAGGAGGGGATTTTATGGACATCACAGATTTAGTCAGCGTATTGCCCGGTGTTGGCCCAAAACGTGCTGAAAATTTACAAGAACTGGGGATTGCTACAATTGAAGACTTATTGACGTATTATCCCTTCCGCTACGATGATATCCAAGAAAAGGATTTAAGCGAGATTCAGGATCAGGAAAAAGTTACGCTAAAAGGGCTAGTGGTTTCGGAAGCAGTCGTTAGTCGGTACGGTTATAAGAAGAGCCGGTTAACGTTTCGAATGATGCAAGAACATGCGGTCATTAATGTTTCCTTCTTCAATCAACCTTTTTTAAAAGACAAAGTAGTTCTTTCCGAAGAAATTGCTGTTTATGGCAAATGGGATGCCAAGAGAAAATCATTAAATGGCATGAAAATCTTAGCTTCTAAAGGAGACAATGAAGATTTCGCCCCCATTTATCATGTGAATAAAAAAGTCCGCCAAAGCACGTTGGTTCAGTTAATCCGCACTGCTTTTGAAGAGTATGGTTCGCTGATTGAAGAGATTTTACCGAATGATTTATTAGAAAAGTACCGCTTGATGCCTAGAAAAGAAGCAATGTGGGCGATGCATTTTCCCAGTAATCCAGAGGAAAGCCATCAAGCCAAACGGCGAGTAGTCTTTGAAGAGTTTTTCCTTTTCCAACTTAAAATGCAAGGATTGAAGAAACAAGAAAAAGCGGAAAAAAATGGTTTAGCTATTCAATATGACGTGGATCGCTTAAAAACGTTCACCCAAGGACTGCCGTTTGAATTGACAGGCGCCCAAAAAAAAGTGACCAATGAAATTTGTCGAGACTTGCGAAGTCCGAAGCATATGCAACGATTGCTTCAAGGTGACGTGGGGAGTGGGAAAACGGTAGTGGCTGCGATTGCGCTATACGCCACCATGACCGCTGGCTTTCAAGGAGCGTTGATGGTTCCGACTGAAATTTTAGCGCAGCAACACATGGAAAGCTTACAGCAGTTGTTTGATCCATTAGAAGTGCGAACGGCCTTATTAACAGGTTCCACCAAAACGAAAGAACGTCGTCTAATCCTCGAAGAACTGGCCAATGGCGAGATTGACATTGTGGTAGGGACCCATGCTTTGATACAACAAGATGTCAGTTTCCATCAATTAGGTTTGGTAATCACCGATGAGCAACATCGTTTTGGTGTGAACCAGAGAAAAATATTAAGAGAAAAAGGCTTAAAACCAGATGTTTTATTCATGACGGCCACGCCGATTCCTCGAACGCTGGCCATTACAGCCTATGGCGAAATGGATGTATCAATCATCGATGAAATGCCAGCTGGACGGATTCCAATCGAAACACGTTGGATTCGGCCGCCGCAGTTAGATACTGTTTTAGAATGGATGGAAAAAGAGCTGGCTCGAGGACATCAGGCCTATATTATTTGTCCATTGATTGAAGAATCAGAAGCCTTAGATGTGAAAAACGCAACAGAAATTTTTGAACATATGCAAAGCTTTTATTCCCCAAGATATCAAGTGGGATTACTACATGGTAAAATGAAAAACCAAGAAAAAGATGACATTATGCAGGAGTTCAAAGACAATCAGCTGCAATTATTGGTTTCTACCACCGTTATTGAAGTTGGCGTGAATGTACCAAATGCCACAGTGATGTTAATTATGGATGCGGACCGGTTTGGGTTAGCACAATTACATCAGTTACGGGGACGTGTGGGGCGTGGCTCCAGTGCATCTTATTGTATTTTAGTGGCCAATCCGAAAAATGAAATGGGCGTTGAGCGTATGAAAATCATGACAGAAACCACCAATGGTTTTGTCTTGAGTGAGCGTGATTTGGAACTTCGCGGACCTGGGGAAGTGTTCGGTGCACGGCAATCAGGGGTGCCTCAATTTGCGGTAGGAGATATCGTGACGGACTTTAACATTTTAGAAGTTGCGCGCCAAGAAGCAAGTGCCCTATGGAAAGTGAAAGAGTGGTGGCAATATCCTGCTTATCAAGGCTTAGCCAATCGAGTGAAACCCCAAGATGAGGCGGCCCAATTTTTCGATTAGAAGAGGTAATTTTTGAAGCCAGAAAGTAAAAGCCAATGCGTATTTCTTTGAAAAAAATATGTTATACTTGTTAGGAAACAAAAAAGTAGGAGGGAATCACTCATGAAAATTGCTGTAGATGCAATGGGTGGAGATAACGCCCCACAAGCAATTGTTGAAGGGGTTATGCTAGCCAAACAAGACTTCCCAGACATTGAATTTCAATTATATGGAAAAGAAGCCGAAATAAAAAAATACATCACCGATGAAAAAAACATTACGATTATTCATACCGATGAAAAAATTGCTAGTGACGATGAGCCAGTTAAAGCAATCCGTCGTAAGAAAACTGCTTCCATGGTTTTAGCAGCGCAAGCAGTTAAAAATGGGGAAGCCGATGCGATTTTTTCTGCAGGCAACACCGGAGCGCTATTAGCAGCGGGTTTGTTCATTGTCGGCCGCATCAAAAATGTGGAACGTCCCGGTTTGATGTCAACTTTACCTGTCATGGGAGAACCAGACAAAGGGTTTGACATGTTAGATTTAGGAGCCAATGCAGACAATAAACCAGAACATTTGGTTCAGTATGCCGTTTTAGGTTCATTCTATGCTGAAAAAGTTCGGAACGTTCAGAATCCTCGTGTCGGTCTATTAAATAACGGAACTGAGGAAACAAAGGGCAGTGAATTAACGAAAAAAGCCTTCGAATTGTTAGCAGCAGATGAAACGATTAATTTTGTCGGAAACGTTGAAGCACGAGAATTATTAAATGGCGTAGCTGACGTGGTGGTGACAGATGGCTTCACAGGAAACGCCGTTTTAAAATCCATCGAAGGCACAGCTATGAACATGATGAGCTTGCTGAAAACAGCGATTCTTTCTGAAGGTGTCAAAGGAAAAATGGGCGCCTTATTATTAAAGAATGCGTTGCGTGGCATGAAAGACGAAATGGACTACTCAAAACATGGGGGAGCGGTTTTATTTGGCTTAAAAGCGCCAGTCATTAAAACGCATGGGGCCACGGGTCCTGATGCCGTCCGCTACACCATTCGTCAAATTCATACAATGTTAGAAACCCAAGTTGTCCCACAATTAGTGGAATATTATGAAGGCAAAGCAGAGTAATTTGCAATTGTCTTGACATCAGTTTGTTACTCAAATGAAAAAAAGATGGACAAATACCCAAATTGTGAGTACAATGTATCTTAGCGTTTTAGTAAAAGAAAGAACCTTTTTTCAAAAGCAGTGGAGGTGAATACAGTTGACTCGTGAAGAAGTACTTCAAAAAGTAGCGAAGATTATCTCAAACCACTTTGATATTGAAGCGGATCAAGTAACAGATCAATTAAACATTAAAGATGATTTGAACGCTGACTCAATTAGCGTAATGGAGTTTGTTTTAGAACTTGAAGATGAATTTGGAACAGAGATTTCAGATGAAGATGCAGAAAAAATTGAAACAGTTGGTGCCGCTGTAGATTATATTGTGAGTAATTCATAAAAAATAATAAGACAAAGTCGATTAACATTCCTGTTAATCGACTTTTTTTGCGTACATAATGGTTATTTTATTAAGCAATAAGGCTATTTTTACACATATTTTTGTAAAAAAAATCATACATGTAAAAAAATAACTGCGAAAAAAGTTATTTTATCTTGCTTTTTATGGAATAATTCTATAAAATTATGAAAAAACAATGAGCTGTAAATTAACATTGATAAAAATTAGAAAGTGCTATCATTAAATATTAGTTAATTTATATAATGTTTTTGAAAGGACGTAAGGGGTGCGTATGGATGCAAGGAAATGAACAATTACTAGAGGTTTCAGGATTAGAAACAGCATTTAGAATCAAAGATGATTATTATAATGCCGTCGATGATGTTTCATTTGAATTGAAGAAAAATGAGATTCTGGCAATCGTCGGAGAATCTGGTTGTGGAAAAAGTACCTTAGCAACAACGATTATGGGCTTACATGATCCCAATCATACCAAAATTACTGGGGAAATTTTATACAACAATTTAAACTTAACTACGTTTAATGAAACATTGTACAACAAAGTCAGAGGAAACGATATTGGGATGATTTTCCAAGATCCGTTGTCTGCACTGAATCCGCTCATGCGAATTGAAGACCAAATTAAAGAAAGTCTCACGTATCATACCAAAATGACTGCACAACAAAAACAAGCACGGGCCATTGAACTGTTAGATCAAGTGGGGATTCCCAACCCAGAGCGTGTCGGGAAACAGTATCCTCATGAATTGTCTGGCGGCATGCGCCAACGGGTGATTATTGCCATTGCAATCGCGTGTAAACCACCGATTTTAATTGCAGATGAACCAACAACGGCCTTAGACGTTACCATTCAGGCACAAATTCTCGATTTGTTAAAAGATTTACAAGAAGAAACGGGAAGCGGCATTATTTTAATTACCCATGACTTAGGTGTAGTTGCGGAAATGGCTGATCGTGTAGCGGTTATGTATGCGGGTCAGTTTGTAGAAGTAGCCACTGCTGAAGAATTGTTTAGTCATCCGAAACATCCATATACACGTTCCTTACTTCAGTCCATTCCCCAAGAGAATTCCGATGAAGAAGAACTTCATGTGATTGAAGGGATTGTTCCTTCGTTAACCAAATTACCTAGAAAAGGTTGTCGGTTTGCCCCACGAATTCCTTGGATTGATGCATCGGAACATGAAGAAAATCCAACATTACATGAAGTTGCACCGAATCATTATGTTCGTTGTACATGTTATAAACATTTTCATTTTAGAGACGGGGAAGGGGAAGCGTAATGACAGAAATTATTCAAATTAAAGATTTAAAAGTTCATTATCCAATTCGCAGCGGCTTCTTCAATCGAATCACTGATCATGTTTTGGCGGTTGATGGTGTGGATTTCATGATTGAACAAGGTAAAACGTATGGGTTAGTTGGTGAATCGGGTTCTGGAAAATCAACGACAGGAAAAGCAATTATTGGTTTAGAAAAAATTACAAATGGTGAAATTATTTATCAAGGACAAGATGTAACCAAGCCGCGAAGTCGAAAAGCGATCGGATACAACAAAGATGTCCAAATGATTTTCCAAGATTCGATGTCAAGTTTAAACCCTAAAAAACGAGTACTAGATATTATCGCCGAACCAATTCGAAATTTTGAACGGTTAAGTGACCAAGAAGAAAAGAAAAAAGTCAAAAGTTTGTTGGATATTGTGGGGATGCCAGAAGATGCGTTGTACAAATATCCTCATGAATTTTCTGGTGGACAACGCCAACGTTTAGGCGTCGCCCGAGCGGTGGCTACCAGCCCCAAATTAATTATTGCAGATGAACCTGTTTCAGCACTGGACTTATCTGTGCAAGCACAGGTATTGAATTTTATGAAAAACATTCAACAGGAATATGGGTTAAGTTACTTATTTATTTCCCATGATTTGGGCGTAGTTAAACATATGTGTGACAACATTGCCATTATGTACAAAGGCCGTTTTGTAGAAATCGGTACACGCCAAGATATTTACACTAATCCACAACACATTTATACCAAACGCTTACTTTCAGCAATTCCTAAAATTGACGTAGCGAACCGAGAAGCTCACAAAGAAGAACGAAGAAGAGTTGAGCAAGAGTATCGGGAAAATCATAAAGACTATTATGATGAAAATGGGCGGGTTTATAACTTACATGCGATTAGTCCAACCCACCAAGTAGCGTTAAAAAATGGAGGTGCTGAATAATGTGGAAAACAATTTTACGCCGTTTGTTATTGATGATTCCGCAAGTGATTATTTTAAGTGTCTTGATTTTCCTGTTGGCTAAAATGATGCCAGGTGATCCGTTTACAGGATTGATTAATCCGAACCAAGACCCGAAAGTGATTGAAGCCATGCGCGAAGCTGCCGGGTTAAATGATCCTTGGTACGAACAATATTTCCGTTGGATTGGCAATGCCTTACATGGAGATTTTGGTCATAGTTTTATCTTTAAATTACCTGTGTCCACGCTCATTGCTGGTCGGGTGGGGAATACGATTGCATTGGCCGCTGTGTCAGTTATAATCACGTATTTAATCGCCATTCCTTTCGGTTTAATTGCTGGCCGTTACCAAAATTCATGGTTTGACAAAATGGTGGTTATCTACAACTTCTTCAGTTTTGCCGTACCATTATTCATCTTTGCCTTGATTATGCTCTTTATTTTTGGGTATCGCTTAGACTGGTTCCCAACGAGTGGAACCGTGACTGTTGGTTTGGCTGAGGGAACGTGGCCGTATTATTTAGATAAACTGAAGCATTTAATTTTACCAGGGGTCACTCAAGCGTTGCTAGGGACAGCGGTCACTATTCAATATTTGCGCAGTGAAGTGATTGATGTTAAAAACATGGACTTTGTTCGTACTGCTCGTTCAAAAGGAGTGCCAACGAATAAAATTTTTAATCGACACATTTTTAGAAATGCAGCATTACCAATTGCCTCTCAATTAGGTTATGAAATTACTGCTTTGATTGCCGGATCAGTCGTTATTGAAAAGATTTTTGCTTTCCCAGGAATTGGAAAATTATTTATTGATAGTATCATTCAACGTGACTATTCCGTTATTACCGCTCTCGTGTTGATTTTGGGATTGGCAACCCTTATCGGAACCTTAATTTCTGATATTGTAATGAGTATTGTTGATCCAAGAATTCGAATTCAGTAGAAAAAACACGAAGAAAGGGTGATAAAAATGGAATTGACAGAAGAAAAAAGAGAAGAAGTCTTACAAGAAAGTATTCCACCAATGGGCTTTCGGATGATTGCGCGAGAATTCGTCAAAGAAAAAATGGCGATGTTTTCTTTAATCCTTTTGGTCATTATCTTATTAGCCGTTTTTATCGGTTCGTTAGTGTTAGACCAAAGTGCCGTTATGCATGTAAGTATTTTAGATAAATATGCGGAACCAGGTACCGTTACAATGAATGGCACCAAGTTCATTTTAGGTGCCGATGAAGGTGGTCGTGATGTTTTAGGACAATTGATTATCGGGGCTAGGAACTCGATTTTAATCGGTTTTGCCATTACGATTATTACGTCTATTATCGGGGTCGGTTTAGGGATTATTTCCGGTTATTATGGAGGCATGATTGATAATATTTTGATGCGTATCGTGGATTTTATTATGATTTTGCCAATTATGTTAATTATTATTGTGTTCGTTTCCGTGATTCCTAAATATAGTATCTGGTCCTTTATTTGGATTATGTGTGCGTTTTATTGGGTTGGAAAAGCGCGGTTGTTCCGCAGTAAAACGTTATCTGAAGGGCGCCGAGATTACGTTAGTGCCTCTAAGACAATGGGAACAAGCGATTTTAAAATTATGTTTCGAGAAATTATGCCGAATTTAAGTTCATTAATTATTACGAACTTAACGATTAATTTCGCGGCCAATATCGGGATCGAAACAACGTTAACTTTCTTAGGCTTCGGGTTACCACAAAGTGTCCCAAGTTTAGGAACCTTAATTGGCTACGCCAGCAGTGGGGATGTATTAGTCAATAAACAATGGGTTTGGTTACCTGCATCAATTCTAATTCTAGTCTTGATGTTAAGTATAAACTATGTTGGACAAGCATTTAAGCGCTCAGCAGATGCACGACAACGATTAGGCTAATTAGCCAAAAAATGAGGGAGGAAAAGAGATGAGCAAGAAACGGATTTTAGGTGCAATCACGTTAGCTTCTGTGTTAGTATTCGGGTTAGCTGCATGTGGTGGCGGCAATAAAGGCGGGGGCAATAAAGCAACGGAAACAGAAGACATTTCAAAAATGCCAATCGCTGTTAAAAATGATAAAAAAGTAATTGATGGCGGGACATTAGATGTCGCTGTAGTTATGGATACACAATTCCAAGGACTTTTCCAGCAAGAATTTTATCAAGACAACTATGATGCACAATACATGCTTCCAACGGTACAGCCATTATTTAACAATGATGCAGACTTTAAGATTGTCGATGGGGGTCCTGCGGATCTGAAATTAGATGAAGATGCCAATACAGCAACCATTAAATTACGTGACAATTTAAAATGGTCTGACGGTAAAGATGTGACGGCAGATGACGTGATTTTCTCTTATGAAGTCATTGGTCATAAAGACTATACAGGGATTCGTTATGATGATAACTTTACGAATATTGTTGGTATGGAAGACTACCATGATGGTAAATCGCCAACCATTTCTGGCATAGAAAAAGTCAATGATAAAGAAGTTAAAATCACTTACAAAGAAGTTCACCCAGGAATGCAACAATTAGGTGGCGGTGTTTGGGGTTCAGTTTTACCAAAACATGCCTTTGAAGGAATTGCTGTTAAAGACATGGAATCAAGCGATGCAGTTCGTAAAAACCCTGTGACTATTGGACCATACTACATGAGTAATATTGTGACAGGTGAATCTGTTGAATACCTACCAAATGAGTATTACTACGGTGGCAAACCTAAATTAAATAAATTAGTGTTCAAATCTGTTCCTTCTGCGAGCATTGTAGAAGCGATGAAAGCGAAACAATACGATATTGCATTATCAATGCCAACAGATACGTATCCAACATACAAAGATACTGAAGGGTATCAAATCTTAGGACGTCCCGAACAAGCCTACACGTATATTGGCTTTAAAATGGGTACGTTTGACAAAGAAACCAATACAGTGAAATACAATCCAAAAGCTAAAATGGCAGATAAAAGCTTACGTCAAGCCATGGGCTATGCAATTGACAATGATGCAGTCGGCCAAAAATTCTACAACGGCTTACGAACAGGGGCAACAACGTTAATTCCACCAGTCTTCAAGAGCTTGCATGATAGCGAAGCGAAAGGCTATACGCTTGATTTAGACAAAGCGAAAAAATTATTAGATGATGCTGGCTATAAAGACGTAGACGGCGATGGCATTCGCGAAGACAAAGAAGGCAAACCACTAGAAATCAAGTTTGCTTCAATGTCAGGCGGCGAAACTGCACAACCACTTGCTGATTACTATGTCCAACAATGGAAAGAAATTGGCTTAAACGTAACGTATACAACAGGACGCTTAATTGATTTCCAAGCCTTCTATGATAAATTGAAAAATGATGACCCAGAAGTAGATATCTATCAAGGCGCGTGGGGCACAGGTTCAGATCCTTCACCAACCGGCTTATATGGTCCAAACTCAGCCTTTAACTATACACGTTTTGAGTCAGAAGAAAATACTAAATTACTTGATGCGATTGATTCAAAAGCATCATTTGATGAAGAAAAACGTAAAAAAGCCTTCTACGATTGGCAAGAGTATGCCATTGATGAAGCGTTTGTAATCCCAACGCTTTACAGAAATGAAGTCTTGCCTGTCAACGACCGTGTAGTTGACTTTACTTGGGCAGTTGATACGAAAGATAATCCATGGGCAACGGTGGGTGTCACTGCAGACTCACGGAAATAAAAAAACAGATTCTAGAAGACATAAAGCTCTTCTAGAATCTGTTTTTTTTGGATAGGATAGTTTCTTAGGCCATCTTATTTTATGTGAAAATTTTTGTTACTTTAAGCAATTACAATTTATATGTATGCGTTATTTTTTTGTTATAGATGAATTGTTTTTTATGCAGTATGGTTTTTGATGGGAGGTTCTGTTTTTTTATTTTATTTAGTGTGTATATCTACATATTTGTTATGAAATGTTATTTTTTTTATTATATATATAATACTACCTTTACGTATAAAGAACGATAAGTTACAATTAGATTAAGTTTTAGTTAGTTTTTGAAGGTGTGTTTGGTATTGTTTATAACTAAAACTTATATTTAAAGAAAGGAGTGAATGGATATGCCACTTTATATGGAGAATTATTTGCTTGCGTTGCAATCAAAATATTCACAAGAAATAACTGTAAAATGGGTTTGGGCAGTTGTAATATTACTTTCAGTGATTGGCTGTATTGGTTATGCAGTTTACTGTAGTTGGGTAGGTGGAACATTTGCTGGGAGTATTAAAATTGGTGTTCCCGACTTGGTACACGTTACCTTCAATTGTAAACGTTGATATTTAAGGAGGAAGGAGCCTCTATTTTATGGAGGCTTCTTGTTAAGAAACTTATGATAAGAATTGAAAATTTAACAAAAAAATTTGATAGGAAAGTTTTAGATAATATAACTATCTCATTGCCTAAAAACCGAGTTAGTGTGATTGTAGGTATAAATGGAAGTGGGAAAACTACTTTATTAGATTGTATTGTAGGATTGAAAGATGCAACGTCTGGAAAGGTATTTATTGAGAGCTATTCTAATGATTCTGAAAAGTTTAAAGAATGTATATTCTATATACCATCGGAATTTTATCTACCTAATTATATGACGGGTAAAGAGTACTTAAACTTTGTTTTATCAAGATATCGCTGTAGTGATATAGAACGGATAGATGATTTTTTAGAACTATTTGATTTAAAATTTGCTGGAACTAATTTAATAGAATCGTACTCATTTGGTATGAAGAAAAAAATACAAATAGTTGCAGCAGCACTAGCTAACACTGATTATATATTAGGTGATGAAATATTTAATGGACTTGACTTTGAGACAACATTGCTTACGTTAGAGCTGTTTGAAAATTTATCTAGAGAAGTAGGGATAGTGATTATTTCTCATAATAAATTAATTATTGAAAGGTTTTCAGAGAATATTTTATTGATGTCCAATGGCAATTTAACTCCATTTTTAGGGGCGTCAGAGAATTTAGAAAAAGAAGTGATAAGTACGGAGAAAATTCATGAAAAAATTAAATACATCAAAGGATATCATCCTATTAATCGAGTTATTTATTGATAATGCTTTACGAGGTTTGCTCAAGCACTCTATTTTGTCAAAAAAGAGTACTCGCATCGTAATAGGTGTGTGTGTATTTTTTATCTATTTTGCATACTTTTTTTATAATATGAGTGAATTAGCTAGAATTGTACCAGATTCAGAAAAAATTAGTCATATTTTGATAGAACAAGGTCGAAAAATAACTTTTTATAGTTATTTTAGTAATACATTTGTTTTAGGTATAATAGCATATATTTTAGTTGATAATACTGTTGCATTAGATAAAAACTCCTTATTTTTTGTGAAAACATTGCCTTTTAGAAAGAAAGACATCAGCTTATCTTTTATGCTATTCAAATTTGTAATTATGATATTGCTTTATGAATTAGTTATGATCATTTCTACGCCAGCTATTAAACTTGTGACGACTGTTCCTATTGAATATGTCATTTTTTTTATTGTTCAGCATCTTTTTTACCTAGTGGTAATTGGGGTGATTGAGTTTATACATTGTTTGTTTACATTCTTTTTGAAACGAAGAGTGAAACAAATCAATAGTCTCAAAGTGATAGGTGATAGTTTATTAATGATTTTTGCTACTTTTTATTTTTTTGATTTTCGTTATGGTTTAGAATTATTTCTAGCAAACCAATTGTGGAGTATCTCCTATATGATTCCTATCACTTTTTTTCTAATAGTGGTATGTTTAATGCTTATTAGTATAGGTCTATTAAGACTAATTAGTATTCTTGAAAATCAAATGTCTCAACATTCAAAATATATATACATTCCATTCTTAAATAAAGTTATATTTCGTTATAAAGCGAATTGGTATTTTATTAGTTTTACTACAGTTGTTATGTTGGTTATTTTTTTCCAAAGTGGTTTAAGAACAATGTTATTCATTTTGACAACTGTTATGGCCTTTTCAGGCGTTTTATTATTAAGCTATGGAGATATTACTGCTGATTTCAGAAAACAATACGATTTATTGAGAATAAAAATTAGAAATGAATGGTTGAGTCAACTATTGCTAGTGATAATGTTGGCAATGCCATTGTTACTGCTTTGTTTTTGGGGATTTGGGGAGTTAGCTCAACTAATTACAGCGTTGTCGTTATCATTAGTAGCTATAATTTTGGGATATGTATTTCCAAAATCACAAGGAAGTTTAAATGAAACGACTTCATTATTGTTATTATTTATTGTATTTGTTCTAGTTAGTTTATTGACAAATCGCTCTTTTGGTTGGTTGATTCTAATTGTTTTAGTACTCTTGCATTTGTTAGTAATTAAGAAGGTGAGAAATGAAAAAGAATAGTAAATATTTAGGAAGTATAACAGTTATCTATTTGTTAGTTCTTGTGATCGAAACATTATGGGAGCTATTCCATACCAGTCGCACAGAATCAACGAAAGTCACTACCTTATTAGGAATTACGATTGATAATCGTATAAGTAAACATGAAATTTCAACTACTTTTGGTTTGACAATTAAGGTATTAGTACTCTATTTGTTGTTATTGTTAGTTGTCTATATTTTGACTGGGTTATTTGGAAAAAAGAAAATATGATTATTAAGTTATCAATATTGTATGTGTTGTCAATATATGTCGTGTTACTTGTACATGAGTGGTTACATTTTATTTTAGCCAAATTCTTCAAATACAATGCTTATATAAAGAGAGTTGGTCTATACCCATTTAAAGTGGTGTATACGAACAGAAATAATCCTCTAGATAATTTATTGATTTCAGCGATATCTCCGCTTTTCTTGGTTATAGTAGGAATAATTTTGCCATTAAATTATTATACTGTGATTTTAAAAGTATCTTGTATTAGTAATATTTTTAATCTCTTACCGTTTACTGCAGATGGAGAAATAATTTTGCTTTCAATTTTTCAAATTTTTAGGAGGAGAAATAAATGAAAAAAAGAAAAGTGTTCATTATTTTTCTTGTTAGTTTGATTATATTTGTTTTTGGTTATTACTTAGCGTTTAATCAAAATAAGTATGTATCATATAATGACGAGACAAAACAGTTTGTACATACTGATACTTCAAAAATAATGGAAAATCTGGTGAACAGACAACAAGGAATTTATTATTTTGGCTTTCCGACTTGTCCTTGGTGTCTAGAATTATTACCAATACTAGATAAAGAATTAGAGAAGGAAAGTATGAATGCTTATGCTGTAAATACTCGTGATGATGACTATACAGAAAATGATGATGAATTATTACAAAAATTTTATCAAAAATATACTGGGGATGAGTCGCTTTCTGTACCTTTTATTGTTGCTATAAATAATAAGAAAGAGGTGCAGGTTCATATAGGCACAGTAAAGAATCATGATGCGACTAAAACAAAATTAAAAAGACGACAAAAAGAAGAATTATCCCAATCTTTAAATGAGATGTTAATATTTAGTGAAAGTGAATAACTGAATCCTTTTTTTATTGTCTCTTGCTGGTACGTTTATTCAAAAAATTCCGAGAAAACGTTGCTACGTTTTCTCTTTTTTTATGGGGTAGCAGTGGCTGATTTGATAGCTGGAGAGGTGATTTATTTTTTTTTCTAAAAAATAATGAGAACACAGTGAATAACAGGCTTTTTCTGAATAGAACCATTTAAAAAAAGTGAAAAAAAAAGTATAATGAAACAAGGTGTAAATAAATGTAAAGGAATGTGGAGAATGGACAATCAGTTAACAACAGAGTTAAAAGAACGTTACGGCATTGTTTTCCATGATGTCAATCTATTAGAGCAAGCTTTTACTCATTCATCCTATGTGAATGAGCATCGCTATTTAAAATTATCCGATAATGAACGTCTTGAATTTTTAGGAGATGCAGTTTTAGAATTAATTGTTTCACAATATTTGTATTTAAAATTCCCAGAACTTCCAGAAGGAAAATTAACGAAGATGCGCGCAGCCATCGTTCGGGAAGATAGTTTAGCCAAATTTGCGAAAGAATGTCACTTCGACAACTACATTTTATTAGGTAAAGGAGAAGAAGCATCGGGCGGACGAACACGTGCATCATTATTATGTGACTTATTTGAAGCCTTTTTAGGTGCCCTCTACTTAGACCAAAAAGTTGGCGCAGCCAAGAAATTTATTGAAGACGTTATTTTTCCGAAAATTGATGCCGGTGCTTTTTCACATGAGATGGATCACAAAACACAATTACAAGAAGTTTTACAACGCAAAGGCGATGTTTCAATTGAATATCGTTTAATTAAAGAAGAAGGCCCTGCTCATGACCGCACCTTTTTCACTGAAGTTTACATGAATGGTGAACTCATTGGGTTAGGCCAAGGAAAATCGAAGAAGTTAGCTGAACAGGATGCCGCTGAGCGGGCACTGAAAAGTATTCCTCAGTAAGGCTGGAAGGAGCAATATTCGTGTATTTAAAACGAATTGAAATTACAGGATTTAAATCATTTGCAGATAAAACCATTATTGAATTTGAAGATGATGTGACAGCAGTGGTTGGTCCGAATGGAAGTGGGAAAAGTAATATCACGGAAGCCGTTCGCTGGGTATTAGGTGAACAATCTGCGAAAAACCTTCGCGGGGGCAAAATGAACGACATTATCTTTGCCGGTTCGGAAGGTCGTAAGCCGCTAAATATTGCGGAAGTTACCGTGACGTTAGACAACAGCGACCATTATTTAGCATTGGATTATAGTGAGATTAGTGTCACCCGTCGTTTAAAACGAACGGGCGAAAGTGACTTTTTTATTAATAAACAAGCGTGCCGTTTAAAAGATATTCAAGATTTATTTATGGATTCAGGGTTAGGCAAAGAATCTTTTTCAATTATTTCACAAGGGAAAGTTGAAGCGATTTTTAATAGTAAACCTGAAGACCGTCGTGGGATCTTTGAAGAAGCAGCGGGCGTTTTAAAATACAAACAACGGAAGAAAAAGGCTGAACAAAAGCTTTTTGAAACCGAGGACAACTTAAGTCGTGTCCAAGATATCATTTACGAGTTGGAAGACCAATTAGTTCCTCTAGCCGCCCAAGCAGATGCGGCTAAAAAGTATTTAGCTTTGAAAGAAGAACTTACCGAAATTGATGTCAATTTAACTGTGACCGAAATTCAAGAAGCAAAAGCTATTTGGGAAACGAAAACGCAAGAATTAACAGCCATTGAAGAAAAGTTAGCTAGCGCAAGTAAGCAAGTCCATGACTTAGAAGGCAAATTGGTACGTTTACGAAGCAAGCGCAATCGTTTAGATGAACAAATTGAAACGGAACAACAACAATTATTACAAGTGACAGAAGCGTTGAAACAAGCAGAAGGACAAAAAAATGTTTTAATTGAACGTTCCAAACACACCTCCCAAACGGCAAGCGAATACGAAGAGACATTGGCAGAAACGGCCGAAAAAATTGTTCGTTATCGAGAAGAATTGCAGACGCTGGAAACAGCAATCGCAGAAAAAACGGCACAACGTCAGACGTTAAAAGAAGCATTGGCTTTGGCAACGAAAGATGTGGAAAAATATAGTAAGTCTTCTAAAGAATTAATGGAAGAATTGCGCAGTCAGTATGTGGAAGTCATGCAAGAACAAGCCAATACAGCCAATGACTTAAAATATTTAGAACGACAATATCAACAAGAAACAGCTAAAAATCAACAATCGCTAGCAAAACACGAAGCGCTAGAAGAACAGATGGTTGAAGCTCTCGCAATGAAAGAGACGCTAGAAAAAGAGCAAAAAGTTGCAAAACAAGGCTTACAAGAACAGCTGGAAGAATACACCGCGTTGAAAGCAACGCTTGAAGCCAAACGTGAACGATTAGCACAGCGTCAAAATGATATGTACCAAGCGATGAATCAAGTGCAACAAGCGAAGGCACGCCAAAAAAGTTTGCAAGAAATTCAAGAAAATTACGCTGGCTTCTATCAAGGCGTGAAAGCTGTATTGCGTCACAAAAACCAATTAACTGGGATTGTTGGCGCAGTGGCTGAGTTAATTGAAGTGCCTAAAGAATATACGTTGGCGATTGAAACGGCCCTAGGTGGTGCGGCGCAACATATTGTTGTGGAAAATGAGAAAGATGGTCGAGCAGGCATTACCTTCTTAAAACAACAACACAGTGGCCGGGCAACCTTTTTACCATTGACTACCATTAAGCCGCGCTCTGTATCGGCGATGGTTCAGAATCGTTTGGCTGGTGCACCGGGCTTCGTGGGGATTGCCAGTGAATTAGTTCGTTATCCAGAACAAGTACAAACCGTTATTCAAAATCTCTTAGGCGTCACGATTTTAGCGGCAGATTTAACGAGTGCCAACCAGTTAGCAAAATTAGTCAATTACCAATATCGTGTTGTCTCATTGGAAGGCGATGTGATGAATCCTGGCGGTTCGATGACTGGGGGAGCCAATAAACGTGGCAACCAAGGAAGCCTATTTTCACAAGCGCAAGAACTTCAAACAATTACTGAACAAATGACTCAATTAGAAACACAACTAAGAAGTGTAGAACAAGAAGTCCAAGCGCTCTCGCAAGAAGTGAAAACAGCCACGGAACGTGCAGAAATGTTGCGCTCTGCTGGTGAACAAAATCGCTTAAAACAACAAGAAATTGATAATAAATTAGCCAATCAAACAGAAACGATTACTCGTTTAACAAAAGAAAAACGCTTGTTTGAATATGAATCACGAGAATTACATCAATTCTTAACCGAATATCAAACGAAAAAAGCCACATTGACAGAGCAACAAGCAAGCTTAACAGCAACGAAAGAACGTTTAGATGCTGAAATGAAACAAGTGGAACAAGAAGCTAGCCAAATGGAAACCTTTAAAGCCCAAGCGCAAGAACGCTTGACGACAGTTCAAGCAGAACAAGCAGTAGCGGCGGAACAATGTGCCCATTTTGCTCGTCAAAAGCAAGACAAACAAGAACAATTGGACGAATTGTTGATTCGAGAAACGGCCATCCGTCAACAGCTACAACAACTAAGTAGCCATTCTAGCGATCACCAGTTAACCGAAGAAGGCTTAGCGGCACAAGTCGCGCAATTAGCGGAGAAACAAACAGCGTTGCAAACCTCTTTACAAACGGCACGCAGTCAACGACAAGCGTTGCAAGAAGAAGTAGACGAGTTAGATACAAAATTAGCGGAAGAAAACAAACGCCAACAACAGTATTTAGCAGATAAAACACAAATTGAAGTCCTAAAAAATCGTGCAGAAATGCAATTAGATAGCTCATTAAGTTACTTGCAGGAAGAATATAGCTTAACCTTTGAGGCTGCCTATGAAGCGTATTTCCCAATCGATGATTTAGCGCAGGCGCAGCAAACAGTGAAACGCCTAAAACAAGAAATTGAGCGGTTAGGACCTGTTAACTTAAGTGCCATCGAGCAATTTGAACAAGTCGATGAACGCCATCAATTTTTAGTCAGTCAACGTGATGATTTATTAAATGCGAAAGAACAATTATTTGAAACTATGGATGAAATGGACCAAGAAGTGAAAGAACGGTTTAAAGAAGTCTTTGAAGCAATTCGTGCCCAGTTCAAAGTGGTATTTCCTAATATGTTTGGTGGCGGACGGGCAGAACTGGTGCTAACCAATCCAGAGGATCTCTTGAATACAGGGATTGAGATTGAGGCGCAACCACCAGGGAAAAAATTACAACATTTAAGCTTGTTGTCTGGAGGCGAACGGGCATTAACGGCGATTGCGTTACTCTTTTCAATTATTCGTGTTCGACCAGTTCCGTTCTGTATTTTAGATGAAGTAGAAGCAGCTTTAGATGAAGCCAACGTTGCTCGTTTTGGTCATTATTTAAGCGAATTTGAAGATGGCACACAGTTTATTGTGGTGACGCATCGTAAAGGGACAATGGAAGCCGCAGATGTTTTATATGGCGTGACTATGCAAGAATCTGGGGTTTCAAAAATCGTTTCAGTTCGCTTGGAAGAGGTCAAAGAAGGTGGCGCAATTGAAAAAAGCAATTAGCCAGAAGCAAGGAGGAGCGAACGTTTGATAAAATTAGTTGCTATTGATTTAGATGGAACATTATTAAATAGCCAAAAAGAGATTTCTTTACGGAATAAACAAGCACTGATGGCTGCGAAACAAGCAGGCGTGAAAGTTGTTATCTGCACAGGTCGACCTTTGGTAGCTATTGGTCCTTACTTAGAAGAATTAGGTTTACAAGATGAAGGCGATTATAGCATTACTTTTAACGGCGGGTTGGTTCAAAAAAATGATACAGGGGCCATTATTGAGAAAACATTGATGCCCTTGGAAGCGATTCATGAGCTGTACCAATTAGCAACCACACTCAACATGCCGTTTGATGTCTTATCCGATGAGGTCGTGATGCAACTGCCTTCTGCACCTAATTATCCTTCAATTTATAGTTCTCTAAACAAATTATTAACCTTTGAGTCCTACAAATTAGAAGAGTTAACCCCAAATCGAATTTATAACAAAGTTGTTGTTGCGATTGATGAAGCGTATTTAAATGAACGCATCAAGGAAATTCCGGCCTCCTTTTATGAGCGCTTTGAAATTATTAAAACGCGAAATAACTTATTAGAATTTATGCCAAAAGGGATTACGAAAGCCTATGGTATTTCCTTGTTAGCCAAAGATTTAGGAATCCGTGCGGAAGAAATCATGACCCTAGGGGACGAAGAAAATGATTTACCGATGATTGAATACGCTGGCTTAGGTGTCGCCATGGCAAATGCGATTCCATTAGTTAAAGAAGCCGCAGATGTCGTTACAGACACGAATGACCAAGATGGCGTTGCCAAAGCGGTCGAAAAATATATTTTAACGCCGTTGGAAGGAGGCCAATAAGAATGGGATTTTTTGATAAAATTAAAAAAGCTTTTTCCGCTGAAAAAAAGGAAGAAGAAAAACAAGAGATTGTTGAAGAAACAGTAGACGAAACACCAAGTGATGAATCAGCGCCTGCTGAATCAAAAGAAACCGCAGCAGAAGAGGCGCAAACAACACCAGAAACGGCAGCGGAAGAAGTCGCAGAAACAGCCGATTTAACAGATAACGCTGAAATGGAAAAATTAGCTGGCGTAGAAGAAGCATTAGAAGAAGAGCCAGAAGAAATCTTGACAGAGGAAACACAAGAAGTTGTTGTGGAAGCGCCTGAGGAAGAAAGTAGTGTCGTAACTCCTTTGGCAGAACCAACAGACACGCAGGTTTCAGAAGAAATTGAAGAGTCAAAAGAAGAGCAGGTCCAAGAAAAATATGAAAAAGGCTTGGAAAAAACGCGTAAAACATTTGGTCAACGGTTGAACGAATTGTTTGCTAATTTCCGAAGCGTTGATGAAGATTTCTTTGAAGAATTAGAAGAAACGTTAATTGGTGCAGACGTAGGCTTTGATACATCCTTAAAAATTACAGAAGCCTTGCGACAAGAAGTGAAACTGCGAAATGTGAAAAAACCAGCTCAAGTTCAAAATACCATCATTGAAAAAATGGTTGATTTGTATGAAGAAGCAGGAATTAATGAAAATAATGCGATTAACTTACAGCCAAATGGCTTAACCGTGATTTTATTTGTTGGTGTTAATGGAGTTGGTAAAACAACCAGCATTGGTAAATTAGCCCATCAATACAAGTTGGAAGGAAAGAAAGTTTTAATGGCCGCTGCCGATACGTTCCGAGCGGGCGCCATCGATCAATTAGTTGTTTGGGGCGAACGGGCTGGCGTTGAAGTTGTACGTGGAAATGCTGGCGGCGATCCAGCAGCGGTCGTTTTCGATGCAGTGGAACGTGCCAAAGCAGAACAGGCCGATGTTTTGCTAGTGGATACAGCAGGTCGTTTACAAAATAAAGTCAACTTAATGAAAGAATTAGAAAAAATTAAACGAGTCATTCAACGAGAAATTCCAGATGCGCCTCACGAAGTTCTCTTAGTCGTGGACGCAACTACTGGGCAAAATGCGATGACACAAGCCAAACAGTTCAAAGAAACAACCGATGTCACTGGCTTAGTTTTAACCAAACTAGACGGAACAGCCAAAGGTGGTATTGTCATTGCTATTCGGAATGAATTACACTTGCCAGTGAAATTAGTTGGTCTAGGTGAAGGAATTAACGATTTAGAACCATTTAATGCCAACGATTTCGCAATGGGCTTATTTAAAGGCTTATTAAAAGATGTTTAGTTGTAGAAAATAACAGGTTTGGGAAGAACGTGGGACAGGAGTATTTAGCTTCAAGAATGAAGAAGCTACTCCTGTCCCGCCGTTTATTTTAGGATTAGGACGGATGTTCTAAGTTCTTCCTAAATTGTTTCTGAAAAAAATGAAGGAGTGAGGGAGAAGATGACAGAACAAATGTGGATTGAGAAGTTAGGACTAGAAGCGCATCCGGAGGGCGGTTATTTTAAACAAACCAATAAAAGTGAACAATTGATTCCGACCAAACGAGGCGAACGGGCGTTGCATACAGCGATTTTGTTTCTATTAAATACAGAAAGTCCGTCACATTTTCATCGTTTAAAAGCGGATGAATTATGGTTTTTTCACGATGGTCAGCCGTTAACCGTTCACTGTATTTTTCCTGATGGAACGTATCAAGCTGTTCAGTTAGGGAAAGACTTAGTTCAAGGACAACAGCTTTCGTTCTCAGTTCCTGCCGGCACAATCTTTGGCTCTACAGTAGCGACAGGATTTGCGTTAGTCAGTTGTGTGGTTACACCAGGCTTTGAGTTTGAAGACTTCGAGTTATTTACTCAAGCGGAATTGTTAAACGATTATCCACAACATAGTGAAATCATTCAGCACTTGGCTTATCGAGAATTACCTTAAGAAAACGTTTTAGTAACATTTCTTTTATGAATATGCTAGTATAAATCAAACAAGCTTGTTGATTTTGTCGCAACGCACACTTAGCTGTCGTAGATGATTAAAAGAAAGGGATGAATCACATGGGCACAATGGTTTTTGTTAACTTCCCAGTAGCGGATGTCCAACGTTCTACAGCATTTTATGAAAAACTTGGATTCAAAAAGAACGAGGAATTTTCAACAGAGGAAGCTAGTTCGATGATGTGGGATGATCAATTTTGGATTATGTTGTTGAACCATGACTTTTATGGAAAATTTATCCAAGAAAAGCAAATTATTGATGCGCAAACAACCAGTGGGGCATTAATTTCCTTTAGTTTAGAGAGTGTCGAAGCCGTAAAACAGTTTGGCGAAACCGCCAAAGCTAACGGAGGCAACTGCTACCGAGTTGATATGGGAATACCAGAAGAGCAAATGTATGGCTTAGAAGTGCAAGATTTGGATGGCAATAGCTTAGAACCTGTCTGGATGAAGATGTAAAAAGAGCCGCAAAATCTCTACAGATTTTGCGGCTCTTTTCCTACAAAAAACTATTGTAAATTATTGGCATTAGTAGCTTCAACGCCATAGGAATCAGCTACTTTTTTCAAGCTAAATCCTTTTCCGTAGACTTCACTCGCACTCATTGAAATCAAAAAGGCTTCTTCATCAATCTCAAGAATGGCTTCTTTTAAGCGGGGAAAATCTTTTTCACGAATGACGGTCATTAAGAGCATGCCTTTCGCGTTTCGATAACCGCCTTCGATTGGCACCAAGGTCACACCTTTATCTAGTTCACGTAATAAGCGTTCTTGAATAGCGACATATTTTGGTGAAATAATCATCACATTCTTCGAGCGAACCAGACCAACTTGAATCATGTCAACGACACGACCAATTGTAAATAAACAAATTAAAGAGAATAACACAATATCTGCATTAAAAGCATACATTGCTGATAAAATGACTAAACCATCGACGAATAAAATAGCAATACCTAAGGAAGCTTTGAAGTATTTATTGACAATTTGTGAAATGATTGCTGTCCCACCAGTTGAAGCATTGCCACGGAAAACCAAGCCTAGGCCAGCACCTGTAATAATACCGCCAAATAATGCTGCTAGAAAAATATTATGTGTTAAAACAGGCATCCCCGAAGTAATTCCTACAAAAAATGGATAAATAAGACTGCCATAAATGGTTTTGACACCGACCTCTTTCCCAAGAAGTAAGAAACAAAGCACTAAAAGAGGAATATTGATGGCGTAAAGAACAATGGCGGGACTAATCCCGAAAACATAATTAATAACAATACTAATGCCATTGGCTCCGCCTGCGACAAGTTTATTTGGCAATAAGACCGCATTGATTGAAATGGCCAAAATGAATGCACCGACTGTTACATAGGCGGTGTCTTTTAAACGTTGGGCTGTAAAAAATTTGTTCATAAAATACCTCCAATTATTTATTAGTTTAGTGAATGATGACATAAAAAAAGACAGAACATGAGAGACAAGCCTAATCGACTTATGTCCCACACTCTAAATCTTCAACTAATCAACTGAACACTTTTTCCTTATACTAACATGAAATACGACAAGAAAACATAGTGAACAAACAATTTTTTGGAAAAGCCCTCAATTTATTGAAGGCAAAAAAGTCAAAAAGCGGCCAGCCCAAATAGCTTCATGATGTTGGATAATTTGTGCCGCGGTTAAATGTCCATTATCCAAGGTGGAAGTGGTTTTCGGTGTCATCAAACACGTATAGCCTAAACCATGAGCCATCCGAATTGTAGTGTCCACACAAAACTCGGTTTGGACACCAGCGATTTCTAACGTTTGAATGTCGTGTTCCGTCAATAAATCATTTAAATTTGTTTGGTAAAAGGCATTCGCATGTGTTTTGCGGATGAAAAAATCTGTGGGCTGTGCATCCAGCTTTTCAAAAAGTTGCCAAGAGTCTGAGCCAAAAGGTAATTCGATTTCTTCATGTTGAACAAAAATAATGGGCGCATGGTGTTGGCGGTAGACAGCAATACGCTGATTGACCTTTTCCAACACTGCTGGTAGACGGTACAATTGCTGCGACGGACTTTCGATGCCTTTTTGAAAGTCAATTAAAAGTAATGCACGATTTTTCATGAGCAATCCCCACTTTCTATAAACTAGTTGTTTTCAGTATAACGGAAAAAGGCGCTCTCTAAAAGTGTCTCGAAAATTCCCAAGCGAACGTTCAAAAAAAACAGCATATTTACTCGTTTTCCTATATAATAGTAAGAGAAACAGATAGTTTGTAGAAAGAAAGGCGACAAGATGAATTATAGAGAATTAATGCAAAAGAAAAATGTTCGTCCTTACGTATTGATGGCTCGTTTTGGTTTAGAAAAAGAAAACCAACGTAGTACACGAGAAGGGCTTTTAGCGACAACTGATCATCCCACGGTTTTTGGTAACCGTTCTTATCATCCATATATTCAAACAGATTTTAGTGAAACACAATTAGAACTAATCACGCCTGTAGCAAATAGCGGCACAGAAATGCTTCGTTTTTTAGATGCCATTCACGATGTGGCTCGTCGTTCGATTCCAGAAGATGAAATGCTGTGGCCGTTAAGCATGCCGCCACAATTACCAACAAAAGATGAAGAGATTAAAATTGCTAAATTAGATCAATATGATGCAGTGTTATATCGTCGTTATTTGGCAAAAGAGTATGGCAAACGAAAACAAATGGTCAGCGGAATTCATTTTAATTTTGAATATGACCAAGCCCTGATTCAGCAATTATATGATGAACAATCCGAAGTGACAGATTGCAAACAATTTAAAACGAAAGTGTACATGAAAGTTGCCCGTAACTTTTTACGCTATCGTTGGTTAATTACGTATCTTTTTGGGGCTTCGCCAGTTAGTGAAGACGGCTACTTTAGGGTCTATGACGACCAGCCGCAAGAACCCATTCGCAGTATTCGGAATAGTACGTATGGCTACAGAAATCATGACAATGTGAAAGTATCGTATGCCTCATTGGAACGCTATTTAGAAGATATTCATCGCATGGTGGAAAATGGTTTACTTTCTGAAGAAAAAGAATTTTATGCGCCTGTGCGCTTACGTGGCGGGAAACAAATGTCTGATCTGCCTAAAACAGGTATTCGCTATATCGAGTTGCGTAATTTAGACTTAAATCCTTTTTCACGTTTAGGCATTGTGGAAGATACTGTGGATTTCTTACATTATTTCATGTTGTATTTATTGTGGACAGATGAAAAAGAAGAAGCGGATGAATGGGTAAAAACTGGCGATATTTTTAATGAACAAGTGGCTCTTGGTCATCCTCATGAAACGATTAAGTTAATTGCAGAAGGCGATCGGATTTTTTCAGAAATGATTGATATGTTAGATGCTCTAGGCATTCGCAAAGGCAAAGAAGTTGTCGGTAAGTATTATCAACAACTGCGGAATCCACAAGACACCGTTTCTGGCAAAATGTGGACGATTATTCAAGAAAACTCCAACAGTGAACTGGGAAATATTTTTGGAAACCAATATCAAAGTATGGCCTTTGAACGCCCTTATCAATTAGCTGGTTTCCGTGAGATGGAATTATCCACACAAATTTTCTTGTTTGATGCGATTCAAAAAGGTTTGGAAATCGAAATTTTAGATGAACAAGAGCAATTTTTGAAACTGCAACATGGCGAGCACATTGAATACGTCAAAAATGCCAACATGACTAGCAAAGATAACTACGTGGTACCATTGATTATGGAAAACAAAACCGTGACAAAGAAAATTTTGTCTGCAGCAGGGTTCCATGTGCCTGGCGGTGAAGAATTTTCATCTTTTATTGAGGCACAAGAAGCACATTTACGCTACGCCAATAAAGCGTTTGTCGTGAAACCAAAATCAACGAATTACGGTTTAGGAATTACCATTTTTAAAGAAGGCGCTTCGTTGGAAGACTTTACGGAAGCGTTACGGATTGCTTTTAAAGAGGACACAGCGGTTTTAATTGAAGAGTTTTTACCTGGAACAGAATATCGGTTCTTTGTGTTAAATAATGATGTAAAAGCCATCATGTTGCGCGTGCCAGCCAATGTTACCGGAGATGGCAAACACACTGTAGAAGAATTGGTGGCCGCTAAAAATAGTGATCCATTGCGGGGGACCAATCACCGTGCACCACTAGAATTAATCCAGTTAAATGATTTAGAAAAACTAATGTTGAAAGAACAAGGTTTAACTATCTATTCTGTGCCAGAAAAAGAGCAAATCGTGTACTTGCGAGAAAATTCTAATGTTAGCACGGGCGGGGATTCGATTGATATGACCGATGTCATTGATGATAGTTATAAACAAATCGCCATTGAGGCCGTAGCTGCTTTAGGAGCCAAAATTTGTGGCATTGATTTAATCATTCCTGATAAAGACGTAAAAGGCACACGTGATAGCTTAACGTACGGGATTATCGAAGCGAACTTTAATCCAGCCATGCACATGCATGTGTATCCATACGCTGGACAGGGTAGACGCTTGACAATGGACGTTTTAAAACTTTTATACCCAGAAGTGGTTCAATAAAAAAAGAATATCGCCAAAAAATTCATAATAGATTTTTTGGCGGTATTCTTTATAAAAACGTTTTCTTGGTGAACCCAATAGGTTATACTAAAACTATTACCAATGAAAGTTGTATGACGGTGGCTCTGAGTTAGAGAGGCAGGTGATGCCTATGTGTATCCGATGCACTTTAACGAAAGGAGCATTTTTTGTCAATCGAAGCGGCATTGGAATTGATGATTAGTTTTGCAACCCTTGTTGCGTTACTGATTTTCGGTATCCTTGAAGCAACGAAAAACAATAAAAAATAACCGTTCACAAGCTTCGTAGGCCGAACGGTTAAGATTCAAAACTTAACTCAGTAAGCCACCAGTTCTTATAACTGGTGTTGGTATAAAAGGAGAGGTATGTAGTAGCATATCTCTCTTTTCATTTTCATAATAGCATAATTCTATTTAAAATGGAAGCGCTCATAACTTATATCATTTTATAGAAAATTCCTATAAAAACGTTTTCTTAGTGAACCCAATAGGTTATACTAAAGCTATTACCAATGAAAGTTGTATGACGGTGGCTCTGAGTTAGAGAGGCAGGTGATGCCTATGTGTATCCGATGCACTTTAACGAAAGGAGCATTTTTTGTCAATCGAAGCGGCATTGGAATTGATGATTAGTTTTGCAACCCTTGTTGCGTTACTGCGTTACTGATTTTCGGTATCCTTGAAGCAACGAAAAACGATAAAAAATAACCGTTCATAAGCTTGACAGGCCGAACGGTTAAACAGTAATAAAAACTTAACTCAGTAAGCCACCAGTTCTTATAACTGGCGCTGGTATAAAAGAGAGGTATGTACCCGCATACCTCTCTTTTTCATTTTCATAATAGCATAATTCTATTATAAATGGAAGCGCTCATAACTTTCCTTGAGCTTTTTATGAGTGAAATAGTTTTTGCCAAAAGCCTTTTTTAGCTGTTGGCTCTTCTTTTGGCGTTTCGGTTGCTTGAGGATATTTTTCTGTAACGTCAATCACAGGTTCATCGACTGCATGTTTTTCAGCTAACAGTAAGCCGAGAGAGTCAGGGTTGTTCTCCACAAAATTGTTAACAATCTTAAAGGTTGCGCCATGCTGATTTAATAATTTAATATAGGTACTTTGCAGGTCAGAAGAGATTTCGCCATTTAAAAGTACTGTAACTTCAGGATGCTTCGCTAATTCTTCTAATAAATGTTTTTGGTTCTGTGCATCTTTCATTTCAGCGACGGTCATGGAGAGACGGCAGCGTTCACGAAATGTGCCCATGTATTTGTGTTGTTCTTCAGGATTAACGAGGGGCGTACCGTACATTCCTTTATCCAGACGTTGTTGTAAGTCATCATTCGCCATTCAGTAACACTCCTTTCCTAACGTTTCCCTCCATTATAGCATATCTTAGATAAGTCGTTGGTCAGTCGGCTTGAGAAGAAGTTTTTAAGAAAGGAAAAAAAGTGGTTGCATTTGTGATGGTTTTCTCATACACTGTAATTAAGAATGAGAATCATTCTCAATTAAATAAAAATGGAGTTTTCTCATGAAAAAGATTGGTTTGTTTGTTCTACTATTACTTTTCAGTTTATTGTCATTAGTGATAGGGGTGAAGGACATTGCACTTTCTCAGTTGTTTCAATTAGATGCGCAGCAACAATTTGTTTTATTTACCACCCGTGTTCCCCGCACGTTGAGTTTAATCATTGCTGGTAGTACGATGAGTATTTCTGGATTGATTATGCAGCAACTCACACAAAATAAATTTGTCGCTCCAAGTGTCGCTGGAACAACCGATAGTGCAAGGTTGGGTATTTTAGTTGCAATGTTATTTTTCCCAACAGCTCCGTTTCTCTATCGAACGGCAATTGCTTTTATTTTTGCGCTAAGCGGGACCTTATTATTCTTAGCGCTCATTCGATTATTACCAAGTAAGAATCAAGTGATGGTCCCTTTGGTGGGCGTGATGTTTGGTAACATTCTAGGCTCAATTGCCACATTTTTTGCCTATCAATACCAATTGGTTCAAAATATGTCTGCTTGGTTACAAGGAAATTTTTCCACAGTTATGAAAGGGAATTATGAATGGTTATTCTTAATGATTCCTTTGTGGTTTGTTATTTATTTATTTGCTTATCATTTCACTGTCGTTGGTATGGGTGAAGCATTTGCAAATAGTCTTGGCGTCCATTACCAGCGAATTCAGTTTTTAGGTTTGACGCTGGTTGCTTTAGCAAGTGCCATCGTTTTATTGATGGTGGGGAATATTCCGTTTTTAGGGGTTGTGATTCCTAATCTCGTGTCTTTACGTTATGGCGATCATATGAAAAATACCTTGTGGTTAACTGGGATTTGCGGGAGTTTGTTCTTGTTAATCTGTGATATTTTAGCACGAGTATTGATTGCCCCCTATGAAATTCCTGTCAGCGTGGTTGTCGGAACATTAGGGAGCATTTTGTTCATTTTATTATTACTAAGGGGGCGCAAACAATGAAACGGCCTTTAAAAAAATGGCTTTCATTACTTTTGCTTTTAGCTGCCGTAGTAATTGTGAGCCTTTGTTATTTAACTTATAACACGTATGGCAATTGGTCCTTTGCTTTGGCGTTACGAGGGAAAAAGTTATTGGCTTTTATTTTTGTCGGAATCGCTGCGGCTTTTTCAACTATTAGTTTTCAAACAGTCACGCAAAATCATTTCCTAACGCCAAACATTTTAGGGATGGATTCCTTGTACATCTTTGTGCAGACGGTGTTATTTTTTCTTTTAGGAGGCGCACAAGCGTTAGGTCAAGTAAGTCTTGGCTCGTTTTTGATGAACGTCTTTTTAATGGTGTTTTTAAGTACTAGTTTATCGTATTTTCTATTACGCAAAAATCAATCCGATTTATTTTTATTATTGATGATTGGCATGATTTTAGGTACTTTTTTCAGTAGTATTAGTACGTTTTTACAAGTGATTATGGATCCTAACGAATACGACTTACTCCAAGGAAAGTTGTTTGCCAGTTTTGGTAACGTCAATAGTCAGTATCTCGTTTTCGTTGGTGTGGCGGTACTCATAATTTGTGGGATACTTTGGCGGGAAAGTTACCGTTTAGACGTTTTACATTTAGGGAACCATCAAGCACAGAATTTGGGGATTGCTGTGAATCAGTTTCAATTAGTGTTGTTGTGTTTGATCAGTAGTCTGGTCGGCTTATCAACAGCATTAGTGGGACCGATTACATTTTTAGGTTTTATCGTGGCCAATATGAGTTATCAATTCATGAAAACCTATCGCCACCGAGAACTGTTTGTGGCAGGGAGTTTAATAGCAGTCTTTTTACTGGTGTTTGGTCAATTGATGGTTGAACAGGTCTTTCATTTGAATACCCCGCTCAGTGTCGTGATTCAATTTGTTGGGGGCGTTTATTTTATATGGAAAATTATTGCAGAAAGGAAGCAACGCACATGATCCAGATGAGTGATGTATCAAAAAAATATGGCGATAAATTTGTCGTTTCAGACATTGATTTACCTATTTCTGAAGGCAAATTAACGGCCTTTATTGGGCCGAATGGCGCTGGGAAAAGCACGCTGCTAGCCATGATGAGTCGCTTAATTCCCAAAGATACCGGGGAAATTTATCTGGACAAGCAAGAAGTAAAAACCTGGAAGCAATCGGCTTTTTCACAAAAAATTGCCCTTTTAAAACAAGCCAACGGTGTACAACTTAAATTAACTGTGCGAGAACTGGTCAATTTTGGTCGTTTTCCTTATTCCAAAGGTCGCTTAAAAAGCGCTGACCATGAAAAAGTAGCAGAAGCGTTGGAACAATTGGGCTTAACTGAAATGGCGGAAGAATACATTGATACCCTTTCTGGGGGCCAATTACAAAGGGCGTATATTGCCATGATTTTAGCCCAAGATACCGATTATATTTTATTAGATGAGCCCTTAAATAACCTCGACATGAATTATGCGGTTCAAATGATGCAGATTCTTAAACGCTTAGTGGATGAACTAGGAAAAACGATTCTGATTGTTCTACATGATATTAATTTTGCCGCAAGCTATGCAGATGAAATTGTCGCCATGAAAGGCGGAAAGCTCTATGCGCATGGCGCAACAGAAGAAGTTATTCAAACAAGTATTTTAAATGATCTTTATGAAATGAATATCCGGATTTGTGAAATTGAAGGAAAACGCTTTTGTCTTTATCACTAAATCGGGCAATTTAAAAATAACGTTTTTGGAGGAAAAAAATGAAAAAGAAATTTTTAGCAATGATGGCAGTTTCAATGATGGGACTGTTAATGTTAAGTGCTTGTCAAACAAATAAAAAAACAGCAGATTCTGCAACAATGGAAACAACAGCCAAAACGGAAGTTACAGTCAAAGACACCAATGGTCAATTAACCGTTCCCAAAAATCCTCAGAAAGTCGTTGTTTTTGATAATGGTTCCTTGGATACAATGGACGCACTAGGTGTCGGTGACCGCGTGGTAGGTGCGCCAACCAAAAATATCCCTGCGTATTTGAAAAAATACCAAAAAGTTGAATCAGCAGGCGGCATTAAAGAACCAGATTTAGAAAAAATCAATCAACTAAAACCAGACTTGATTATTATTTCTGGTCGTCAACAAGACTATCAAGAACAATTAAAAGCCATTGCGCCAACCATTTACTTAGCTGTAGATGCCAAAAATCCTTGGGCATCAACGAAACAAAATATCGAAACGTTAGGCACTATTTTTGATAAAGAAGAGGTAGCTAAAGAAAAAATAACTGGCTTAGAAAAAGAAATTGCTGACGTGAAAAAGCAAGCAGAAGCTAGCGCGAATAATGCGCTTGTTGTGTTAGTTAACGAAGGACAACTTTCCGCTTACGGAAAAGGCTCTCGTTTCGGTTTAATTCATGATACATTTGGCTTCAAAGCAGCAGACGATAAGATTGAAGCTTCCACTCATGGGCAAAGTGTTTCTTACGAATATGTTTTAGAAAAAAATCCTGGGATTCTCTTTGTGGTAGATCGCACCAAAGCAATTGGTGGCGACGATTCAAAAGATAACGTCGCTGCAAACGAATTGATTCAAAAAACCGATGCTGGTAAAAATGATAAAGTCATTATGCTTCAACCAGATGTTTGGTATCTAAGCGGTGGTGGATTAGAATCAATGCATTTGATGATAGAAGATGTTAAAAAAGGATTAGAGTAAAAAAAAGCCTAGGACAAAAATCACTTTGGATTTTTGTCCTAGGCTTAAAAGCTGATAAACGGCGGGAACAAAAGCAACTCCTTCGGAAATAAGCTGAAATTCTCCAAAAATTAAAGAACAATTTTCGGAAATTTCTTCTTATTTCTCGGAGCTAAACACTTCTGTCCCGACCTTCTTGATGAAAAACAAAAAAGTTTTAAATTAAAAATGTGGTTGACGGCCTCGAAAATGTTTGCTAAACTATCCGTAAATCAGTATGATTGATGAAACAAATAAAAGAACAAAATGTGATGAGAAGGAAAGTACTTTTTAAAATAGCTTGCAGAGAGCCTCGTTTGGTGAGAAGAGGTAGTGACGTTAAAGGGGAAAATGGCCTTTGAACAGGTTGGTTGAAGCCGTTTGCTTAAACCAATTCAGGTGCGCCTGTTATAGCGCTACAGTATGATTGTACTGGAAACGAGCGGATCTTTTTTAGCGAAGAGATCAACAAAGGTGGTACCGCGATTGCATAAGCATTCGTCCTTTTTAGGACGAATGCTTTTTTATTTGTTTAAAAAATATGAGGGGGCAACAACATGAAATTGGGGAAAAAAGTAGTAGGTTTGATTGCAACAGGGTTTCTTTTAGCCGCATGTGGCGGAACCAAAGAAGCAGCAGAGAAAGTAGATTCGGGAAATTTAGCAGCTGAACAAAAAATCAGTATTAGTTCACCTGCACCAATCTCAACATTGGATACAACACAAACAACAGATAAAAATACCTTTACAATGGCGCAACATTTATTTGAAGGCCTGTATCGGTTTGATGATGATAGTGCCACGGTGCCAGCTCTAGCTAAAGATGTCAAGATTAGTGACGATGGGCGCAAGTACCACTTTACCTTGCGGGAAGGGATTAAGTGGAGCAACGGCGAGCCAATCACGGCCCAAGATTTTGTTTATTCTTGGAAAAAACTGGTGACACCAGCGACGATTGGACCGAATGCCTATTTACTAGATAGTGTTAAAAATAGTTTTGAAATACGCAACGGTGAAAAGTCAGTCGATGAATTAGGGATTTCAGCCCCTAATGACAAAGAATTCATTGTTGAATTAAAACAGGCCCAACCTTCCTTCTTAGCAGTCGTTTCGATTGCTTGGTTAGCGCCACAAAATCAAAAATTTGTCGAAGCGCAAGGTAAAGATTACGCCTTGGATAGTGAACATTTACTTTATAGCGGGCCATTTATGCTAGCCAATTGGGATGCGACTTCAGATACTTGGACATTGAAAAAAAATCCAGAATACTATGATGCGGATCAAGTGAAACTGGAAGAAGTTGCGGTTAGTACAATCAAAGAAGATAATACTGGGATTAACTTATATCAAGCGAATGAACTAGACTTAGTTCGCATTAACGGGCAATATGTTCAACAATATCAAGAGGATCCAGGCTATGTCAGTCATCCAGATGTGGCCAACTACTTCTTAGATTTCAACAAAAAAGAAGGAACGCCATTAGCGAATGTTCATTTACGAAAAGCGATTGGCCAAGCAATTGATAAAGAAGCCTTAACACAAAGTGTCTTAAACGATGGGTCAAAACCCCTCAACGGATTGATTCCAAGTAAACTTTATGCGAACCCAGAAACAGATGAAGATTTCCGAGCTTACAGTGGCGAATATTTGAAAAATGACATCAAAAAAGCTCAAGCTGAATGGACGAAAGCCCAGGCGGATGTCGGTAAAAAAGTGAAACTTTCCTTGCTAGCGGCAGATACAGATCAAGGAAAACGAATTGCGGAATATGTTCAAAGTCAGTTACAAGAAAATCTGCCAGGTTTAGAAATTACCATTTCATCGCAACCAAGTAATAATGTGAACCAATCGCGACGTGAAAAAAATTACGAGTTGTCTCTTTCAGGTTGGATTGCCGGCAGTAGTGAATTAGACTCTTACTTTAACTTATATGCAGGAGAATCAAGTTACAATTATGGCAATTATCATAATGCCAAATACGACCAATTGGTAGAAGATGCACGAACGATTAATGCCAATAATCCAGAGAAACAGTTTGCAGAATACAAAGAAGCGGAAGACATCTTGTTGAACCAAGATGCTGCCCAAGTACCGCTGTATCAAAGTGCCTCAAATTATCTAATCAATCCTAAATTGAAAGGCATTAGTTATCACTTGTATGGGGATTATTTCCACTTGCGCAATGCCTATTTAACAGAATGATTCAGGAAGAAGGAGTAAAAAATGGAAAAATTAGTCGAACGATTTTTAACTTACGTGAAAGTTAACACCCGTTCAGATGCCAACAGTCAAACCACACCGACGACGGTCGGTCAAGTGGTTTTAGCCAAAATGATTGAAACAGAACTTCATGAATTAGGCTTGGCCGATGTGCATTATAACGAACAAAACGGTTTTTTAACGGCACGGTTGCCTGGTAACCAACCTGCAGCGAAGAGCATCGGGTTGATTGCACATCTGGATACGGCGGATTTTTCAGCAGAAAATATCCGTCCCAAAGTCATCACTAATTATGATGGCCAAGATGTCCTCTTGAATCAAGAACAAGGCATCGTTTTATCGGTTGCTGAATTTCCCAATTTAAAAGAGTATCAAGGGGAAACGTTGATTACTACAGACGGAACAACACTTTTAGGAGCAGATGACAAAGCGGGAATTGTCGAGATTTTAGCTGCTGTTGAGTATTTTTTGGCACATCCAGAAGTAGCGCGGGGGGATGTTTGGCTCGCCTTCGGTCCAGATGAAGAAATTGGACGCGGGGCCGATCAATTTGATGCGCCGAACTTCCCAGTCGCTTTTGCGTATACAATCGACAGTGGCCGCGTGGGGCATTTCGAGTATGAAACGTTTAACGCTGCTCAAGCTGTGATAACAATTGAGGGAACCAGTGTCCATCCGGGAACGGCCTATGGTTCGTTAGTAAATGCCATTAAATTAGGCGAACAACTTGATCAATCACTGCCGCAAAAGGAAGTACCAGAACAAACACGTGGAAATGAAGGATTTTATTTACTCAATAAATTTACAGGAAGTATTGAAAAAGCAGAACTTGTCTATATCATTCGGGATCATGATCAAGAAAACTTTCAAGCGAGAAAGCAATTTTTGGAAAAACAAGTCCAACGTTTAAATGCGCTGGCGGATAAACCCAGACTAACAATTACTTTCCAAGACCAATACTATAATATGAAGGAAATCATCGAAAAAGATTGGACGCCTGTAGAATTGGCCGTCCAAGCAATGGAAAGTTGTGACATTGAACCAATCATCACACCATTTCGTGGCGGGACAGATGGTTCTAAGATTTCTTTCATGGGCATTCCCACGCCTAATCTATTTACAGGAGGCGAAAATTTTCACGGGCAATATGAATTTATTACCGTTGAATCAATGGCCAAAGCTGTTCAAACGATCATTGCCATCATTCGCTTAAACGCCAATTAAAGAAACACGCGAGGGAAATGCCGATTTTCCTTGCGTGTTTCGCTGTTTTTCGGTAAAGTATGTAGAAAAGTAGGGAGTTTTGCTCATGAATTATCCATTGATTTTTGCAGAAAACCAACGAATTGAAACCGAACGCTTGATTTTAAGACCTGTCACATTAGCCGATGCAGAAGATATGTACGAATATGCTTCAGATGAGGAAACGGTCCGCTATGTGTTTTTGAAAAACCAAACAATCGCTGAAACACGACAAAACATTGCTAAATATTTTATGGGGGAACCTTTAGGAAAATATGGGATTGAAGTGAAAGAAACGGGCAAAATGATTGGCACGATTGATTTGCGGGTCAATGAAACCAATAATGTTGGAGAATTAGGCTATGTCTTGAACCGTGCCTTTTGGGGCAATGGCTACATGCCTGAAGCCGCGACGGCGTTAGTTGAACTGGGTTTTGCAAAAATGAAACTCATGAGAATCTTTGCTTTACATGATCAAGACAATCCAGCTTCTGGTCGTGTCATGGAGAAAATTGGTTTTACCTACGAAGGAACACTACCCAATGCTCGAATTAGTAAAGGGAAAATTGTCACAGATGTTTATCGTGGGATGACACTGGAAACATGGCAAAATCGACAAAAATAGAAGCGTAAGACAAGTTGAGAGAGGAATTAGAGAAATGTTGATGTTTACAGAAAAAGAATTCGCAGCCTTTGAAGTTGCTGGATTAGATGAACGAATGGCGGTTATCCGTGCGCAAATTCAACCTATTTTTCAAGAATTAGACACGTATTTTGCCGAACAACTAGCGCCTGAACTAGGAACGGAGTTGTTTGTCCATATTGCGCAACATCGCCGTCGCACCGTGTATCCACCAGAAAATACTTGGTCCGCACTCAGTCCGAATAAGCGCGGCTATAAAATGCAGCCGCATTTTCAATTAGGCATTTGGGGCGACTATGTGTTTATGTGGTTGTCATTTATTGATAATCCTAAAAATGAAAAGCAGATTGCGCAAGCCTTTTTAGAGAATCAGCAATTATTCCAAGCATTACCAGAAGATACGTATGTTTCCTTGGATCACACGGTTCCTCAAATTACTCCGCTGCCGGAAACGGATTTAGAAAAAGCCTTAACTCGTTTTAGAGATGTAAAAAAAGGTGAGTTTGAAATTGGGCGCATCATTCCCAAAGATAGTGCTTTGTGGCAAAACCCTGAAAAAGCACGAGCGTATATGTTGGCAACCTATCAACAACTCCTGCCATTGTACCAATTGGCTATTGCCCAATAAGAGAAACAGACAGCATTTTGTGTTTTAGTGTTATTTTATCGAATTATCTAATCGTCAAAAATGAGAAAAGCTCACAATGTTAGTATCGAAAACTAACATTGTGAGCTTTTCTGAGGTTTGGTTAGCAAAAATTTAAGAAATTAAAGGCGATTTCTAAAGGATAAACGTGTTTCGACAATCATTTTCAAAGGATAATTTTAAATAACAAAGCACGAAACGCTTGTTATATAAGGGTTTTGTGGGAAATAGGGTTGTCAAATGGAAAATAATGGTGTTTTGGAAAGCTTTTTGTTTGTTATTATAGAGGTATAAAAAAGGTTCTTTGAGCATGAGGAAATAAAAGCTCAAAGCTGTTGTTGATTTAAAAGGAGGTTTTTAAATGAAAAAAAGCGTTATTTAATGATTGCGTGCCTACTATTTTCCCCTAGTTTTTTTATAAATGTTGAAGCATCTGAACGTGGTTCTAGTTCGGTGGGGATTGAATTTTACAAAAAGGTATCCCCGAAAGAAGAGCCCTCACCGAAAACAGACGCGCCAAGTCCTAAGGGGCAAGTATCGGGACAGACGAGAACTAATCAAGCAGGTGTGGCAGGCGGTCAAGGCACCCCTACCACTGGCGACAAACAACTACCGCGTACAGGAAGTAAGAGTCAGGCCAATCTTAGCATTCTCGGCTTGGTCTTAATTGGCCTTGTCGGAATGGTACATAGAAAGAAGGGACGACATGAAGCAAACTAAGTGGCAACGTCTTGCAGCTATTGGTTTATGTGGTTCTTTGCTAGTGAATGCCTTTTCGGGCGTGACGGCAGTTGCGGAAACCGTCACGATTGAAAGTAGTCCGACCGCTAAAAGTAGCGCCAAGGAAGAAACACAAGCAAGTAGTGAAACGCAAGAAACAACGACTGAAACAAGTCGAGAAGAAGTAACAAAGGAAATAGAGAAACAAGCAGAAGTGGCGGTAGAAAAGAAGGAAGCACCGCCAGTGAAAGTGGAGCAAAAAGAAGCGGAAGCTCAGCAGGAGGTGCAACTCACACCGCAACTCCCAGTACAAATCCAGAATCGAGCGATTGGGGTTAAGGCAGGAAATTTAGCAAGTGCGCAGCAACAAATCAAGACATTGATTGCAAACAAAAATTTTACACATGCAAATATTATTAGATTTCCAGAAGTTATTTTTGGTCTAGCTATTGATGCAGAAAATAATACTCAGATTCAAATGGCTGACTTTAACTTGACAGCTAACATGGTAACCATGGATAAAACAAGTGTTAATAGTATTATCACAACGAATGTTGAAAAACAAGCTGTTCCGATAGTTAAAATAATGTCGGGATTTGATATCACCATTCCTTCTATAAGTTTTAATTTAAATGCTGTTTCTCGTCGTCGCTACTTAGATGATATTATTTTGCAAACTCCTAAATATGTTGAAGATATTACGATTGATGCACCTATAGTTTATTTATGGAGTTCAGGATTGTTTAATTTAAGTGATTTTGCAGAACTTCCCCCAGCTACCATCTCGAAGATTGATGAATCTAAGTTTGAAATATCTTCTTATGAAACATTAACTGAACCTGTTGAAGGTATTTCTAGAGTGAATAAAATCCAACACTATTTTTCTTATTTAGCTAATCCAGCAAGTTCAACTTCAGTACATTTAGCAACTTTTTTACCAAAAAACGATTATAAGTTATCACTTATTTATAAAAAAGTCACCGAAAACTTCGTTGATGCCACAGGTGCCAAAATCACACCGCCAACTGGTTTCACGCAAGGACAACAAACAAGTATTACGAGCAATGACTTCACATACACCAGTGCCAAAGCCTTGCCAGATACGTACAAGGCAGGCGGCAAGACCTACAAATTCAAAGGCTGGTACAAAGGTACCGACCAAACAGCCCTGAAAACAACGAAAACACCAAGTTATGCCGTGACTTACGATGACCAAGACGACATGACAGCGGTCTACGAGGATTTAGGTGAGACGACAACTTTACCAGCACAAACGTTTAAATTTAGTTTTGTTGATGAGCAAGGAAATTTAGTCAATCCAAGTGGAATTTCTTTAAAAGGGAATCTCCAAGAATATGTTTCAGATGAAACACCAAAAATTATCGGGGAAATTATTGGTAAAGATAATGGGATGGTAAAAGAATACACGATTCCTGAGAAAGTATTCTATGGCGTGACTGATACGCGTTTCAGTTTTTATGGAGCGAAAAGATCAATATTTACGCTTCCAAAATACTATAAATCGTTGACGAAAAACCCAGGAACGTATTATTCTAAAACAGCCAAAGTTTATCCAGCGGCTAGTATTCGCAGAAAGAATTTTATTACCGGTGTTTTAGAGACTGAGATACCTAATGATTTGACCTATCGAGATTTATTCACTATGGCAGATCCTACCCAGTTCTCATTGGCGGAAGCACGATATAATGTTAGTCCAACGAATACAACATTTACCGCTTTAGGGATGGCATTTATGAGACCAGCGGAGGGGATTGTAGTGATTTCTAAAGATGATAGTCCCATCTATTATTATCTAGAAAACCGCCGTGTCACCGAAAACTTCGTTGATGCCACAGGTGCTAAAATCACGCCACCAACAGGCTTTACCCAAGGCAACAAAGTAGTGATTGATAGTGAGAACTTCACCTACACCAGTGCCAAAGCCTTGCCAGATACCTACACAGTAGGGGACAAAAACTACAAGTTCAAAGGTTGGTACAAAGGCACTGATCAAACCAAAATGAAAACGACGAAAACACCAAGTTATGCCGTCACTTACGATGACAAGGATGACATGACGGCAGTCTATGAAGAAGTGCAAGAAATCACTGTTCACCCAGGATTCTACGCAGAGTTTGTCGATGAACAAGGTCAAGCGTTCACGAATCCACTTACGCTTTCTGGAAACTATACAGAATTTTTCAGAAAAACCGCCACTAGTCCCTTTGAAGCAACAGGTTCGCTTTACCCAATGGTGGGAAGTAAAGAGGCGACCGTTGCTAATCGCTATAAAGTAGAAACCAAGCAAAACGTCTTGATTCCTAATGATTATGAACTTTTTTCTGATCTACCAACAGGTGTTTTAAATAAAGGTTTTGCGTTGAACAACTTTGATATTACGAATGAATTGAAGTATGTTGACAAAGTGGAAGCAACAACGAAAACCATTACGTTGTACGACTACGAGACCATTAGTGACATTGGCACCAACCTTCTATCGGATTCAGCAACGACTAGTTTTACTAGTTTTGAAACAGTGTTTAACAGAGAGACGAACAATACTTTTTCTGTTAAGGCAAGGTGGGGCCAATCAGGACTAACAAGAGATGTCCTTCCTAGTTTGTTATTTCTAACTAGTGCAAATTCCCAACCAAGATTATTTGGTTTCGATGGAACTAGCGACTACAAGCAAACGATAAACTATAAAGTCACACGAAAACAAGTCACCGAAAACTTTGTTGATGCCACTGGTGCTAAAATTACGCCACCGACAGGTTTCACGCAAGGGAAACAAACACCAATGACAAGTAACAGCTTCACCTACACCAGTGCCAAAGCCTTGCCAGCCACCTACACAGTAGGGGACAAAAACTACAAGTTCAAAGGTTGGTACAAAGGTACTGATAAAACTGCGTTGAAAACTACGAAAACGCCAAGTTATGCCGTAACTTACGATGATAAAGACGACATGACGGCAGTCTATGAGGAAGTCCAAGCAACGGCAGAAATGACCGTTAGTCGGTTACTAGAAGTTGTCTCCAATGAAGCTTCTATGATTTGGACAGTTAGGCTAAAAAACACTAGTGAAGTTCCATTGACCAACGTTAAACTAGCACCAACGGCCAAATGGGCGGCAGGTATTTCGGCGCCGACCCAATTAGCTGTTCGCCTTGGTAATACGCCAAATAAAATTATTCCAGTGACGGCAGAACAATGGCGCACAGGAGTTAACTTGGGTGTGGAAATTCCGGTGAATGGTGAAGCTTTAGTGACAGTGAACACAGCGAAAATCACGGGAGAACCAAGACAACTTTTAACCGCAGAAATGACAGCTAGTGGGAACTTTTCTGCAGTAACAGCTAGTAACTTTGTGCGTATTCAAGGCGAAGATCAAACGATTGAGCCAACACCAGCAGAAGAAGGCTTCATTAGTATGCCGACGTTTGACTTTGGAAAAATTATGATTAGCGGTAGTACTAAGCAGTACAGCCTGAAAAAAGCAGCTGATTATTATGGGAATGGCACACGTAATCCGTATTTACGGATAAAGAAAAGCCAACCCAATTGGCAGTTGACAGCACAATTATCACAGCTAAAAGCGTCTACCGATAGTTTGCCAACTAGTACGCGCTTATTATTAGGCAATGCAGACGTTGCAGCAATCGAAAACTATAATCTAGTCACAGAATTAACGAATAAAGTTGGGGTTACGGAGCCGTTAGCTTTGACGAGTGACGGCACATCTACACCAGTAATTCTTAATAACCAATTTACAGGTAATGATGTCTATCAATTAGAGTTTGATTTTGCTAGCGTGAAATTAGAGGTTCCTGCCAACCAAGGGAAAATAAATGAAAAATATCAAGGAACGGTAACGTGGAACTTAGTCACTGGACCTTAAAAAAATAGTAAATCGCCCTCAAAAAGTCTAACTTTTTGGGGGCGGTTTACTATTTTATGGAAAGCCAATTTTATCTAATGGATAATAACGAAAAGTCAAAACACCTTCCACGCTCGCTTGTTTAACAAAGCCAAAGTAACGACTGTCATCTGAGCGCGGGCGATTATCGCCTAAGACAAAATACATACCTTCTGGAACGGTCAGGGATTGGGTGGCTTCTAAGGTCTCTAAGGTAAAATCTTGGGTATAATTTTCATTTTTAGAGACATTTCGTTTAGCACTTGCTAAGTAATCTTCACTGAGTGATACACCATTAATATAGAGGGTATCATCGCGATACTCGACTGTTTCGCCAGGTAAACCAATTAAACGTTTGGCTACTCGTTGGCCGTTGCGAGGACTGGGAAAAGCGATAATATCAAAGCGCTGTGGCTTTTTAATCGAGGTCACCCATAAACGGTCGTTGTTATGAAGTGTTGGTTCCATTGAAGAGCCGTTCACCGCAGCAGGGGAGAAAACATAGTGTCGAATTAGCAAGACAGCGACGACTAACAAAACCAACTGAACCAATCGTTTTAATAATGAGGACATGGACTTCACTCCTTTGTCCTTTTAGTGTACTACAGACAAGGAAAAGAAAAAAGTTTTCCCCTTAAGAAAGGTGTGCTAAAAAACGTTTCATAAAGCGTTGGCGAATTAAAATACCAACATAAGCAGCTGCGACAGCCTTGATGATACCAGGAATAATAAACGGAGCAAACCCGCCAGCGAAAGCGTTTGGCCACGGCAGATTTGCGGAATATTTCAACCAAATCATGCCGAAAACTAAGGTAACTAAGGCACCGGCAATATTTGCGATAATGGCCCAAGTATAGTTAAAGGTTGTTTTTTCTAAAATATAACCAGTTAATAAGCCGTTAAAGATAAAGCCGATTAAATAGCCGCCAGTTGGTCCAAAGAGTACACCGAACCCGCTAGACATCCCAGCGTAAACGGGTAAACCAATTAATCCTAATAAGAAGTAAATTAAAATAGCGTAGGTCCCCGTTCGCTTGCCCAAAACGGTAGCGGTTAAGCCGATGGCAAATGTTTGCCCGGTTAGTGGGACAATCCCCAATGGAATTGTAAATTGTGAAAGTACAGCAATAATCACAGCGAATTCTGCTGCTAAAATTAAAGAGCGTAACGATGCTTTATTCATAAGAAGCCTCACTTTCTATTGTTAACCAATTGTTTTATTTGGTTAACAATAGTTTAGCGGAAGTGAACCATTTTGTAAAGAGGGCAAAGAAAAAAACCTTGCCAAGAAAGGCAAGGTTTTGAAAGAAGGTAAGAACCGTAGTTCGACCTTTTGAAATCTTAAAGTTTTTGGTTGTAGTATTCAACGACAAGTGCTTCGTCGATTTCTGGGTAAAGTTCATCACGTTCTGGTAAACGAGTGAAGCTACCTTCTAATTTTTCAGTGTCAAAGCTTACGAATGCTGGACGTCCAACAGTTGCTTCAACCGCTTCTTTAATTGTTGAGATGTTTTGAGATTTTTCACGAACACCGATCACTTGACCAACTTCAACGTGGTATGATGGAATATCAACACGTTTGCCGTCTACAGTGATGTGACCATGGTTAACTAATTGACGTGCTTGACGACGAGTAGTTGCAAGACCTAAACGGTAAACAACGTTATCTAAGCGTTGTTCTAGTAAAACCATGAAGTTAACACCGTGTTTACCTTCTTTGATTTTGCTTGCTTTAATGAACAACGTACGGAATTGACGTTCGTTCATGCCATACATATGACGTAATTTTTGTTTTTCAGTTAATTGCATTCCGTATTCAGAAACTTTACCACGGCTGTTAGGTCCGTGTTGTCCTGGTTTGTAAGGGCGACGAGCTAGTTCTTTACCAGTACCTGATAAAGAGATACCTAGACGACGAGATACTTTCCATGATGGTCCAGTATAACGAGACATTAAAAATTCCTCCAATAAATAAATGTTTTTTTGGAGTAAAATAATTAGATGAAAAATTCATATTCGTTCAGTTCATTCTTCAACCTTCGCCTTTGCAGCCGCGGTTACGCAGTTGAACCAAGTTTGGCAATGAACTGTTGACGAGTTATTATTCTTCTGCTGCAATTATTTTACACAAAATCTAGTATACTTAATAGGATAGGAAACGTCAAGGTTTTAAAGTGAAATATGAAAAAAAGGTAGACAAAAACACTTTTCCTCATTAGAATAAGGGGAGATGTTTTGAAAATATAAGTTGAAAACGGAATGAAAGGGAGTTTACAATGAAGTCTGGTTCACCATTGTTTGAACAAATTGATAAATCCATCGACAAGAAAGTGAATTTATTCTCAAATAGCTTTTCCCGCTACGCTGTTCGTGCAATGCTTGCTTGTCTATTTTTAACGTTGGGAACAGCCGTTGCTTTTGCAATCGCAATTAAAGGAGAAGGAATTTCTCATGGTTTAGGGAAAATGCTTTACGCCTTCATGTTCAGTTGGTCACTTGTGATGATTTTATATATGAATGCCGAACTTGGTACCTCGAATATGTTGTACATGACTGTTGGGGTCTATCGTAAAAAAGTCAACTTTTCCTTAGCTGCAAAAATTTTATTTACCTGTATCTTATTCAATTTAATTGGTGGCGTCTTGTTTGGTTTCTTGGTATCACTTACGGTGCCGTTCCAAGATTTGCCAAAAGATAGTTTCTTCTTTACATCGATTGCTGGAAAATTAGAAAAAACCACCCTGCAAATTTTAGTTGAAGCTATGTTCGCCAATATTGTAGTTAATACAGCCGTATTAGTGAGTATGCGAATGAAAGATGACGCCGGCAAAGTCGCGGCCATTATTTTCATTATCTTTATCTTTGCGTTCCTTGGTTTTGAACACGTGATTGCCAACTTCCCAGCCTTCAGTTTAGCTTACTTTGCTTCAAACGGCGCAATTGAAGCTTTCACAGCTGGTAATGTTGTTCATAATCTGTTCTGGGCCTTTATCGGTAACTTTATCGGTGGTGGCTTAATTATGGGTCTCGGCTATGCCTGGTTAGATAAAGACAACAAAAACTTAACGTATTTTGATTAATTGACCAACCAACTATACTAAAACATGGTACACTGTTTTAGTATAGTTTTTTTATTATAAGGAGCGAAGGAATGGACACACTTCAATTTCAGAAGAACCCAGAAACAGCAGCAAAAATGTCTGCTTATATGAAACATCAATTTGTTTTTGCAGGCACCCCCGCCCCAGAACGTCAAGCGTTAAGTAAACAACTTTTAAAAGAAAGTCATACGTGGCCAAAGGAAAAATTATGCCAAGAGATTGAGGCTTATTATCAAAAAACAGAACGAGAATATCAGTATGTCGCTATTGATTTAGCCCTTCAAAATGTTCGGAGATTTTCATTAGAAGAGGTCGTAGCGTTTAAAGCCTATGTTCCACAAAAAGCGTGGTGGGACAGTGTGGATGCTTGGCGAAAATTTTTTGGGTCGTGGGTGGCGGTGCATCTGACTGAATTGCCAACGATTTTTGCCCTTTTTTATGGCGCTGAAAATTTCTGGAATCGGCGTGTTGCGCTGAATTTACAGTTGATGTTGAAAGAAAAGACCAATCAGGACTTGTTGAAAAAGGCGATTATTTATGATAGAACTACAGAGGAGTTCTTCATTCAAAAAGCGATTGGCTGGTCATTGCGCCAATATAGTAAAACGAATCCGCAATGGGTCGAGGAATTGATGAAAGAATTAGTGTTGAGTCCTTTAGCACAACGAGAAGGCAGTAAATATTTAGCGAAAGCGAGCGAATAAGGAGAAATGATGGAAAGAAAACTTTTTGCATTTGATATTGATGGGACGTTGTTAAATTCGGAGAAGAAAGCATTGGATAGCACGAGAGAAGCGCTAGCAAAATTGCGGGAGCAAGGACACTTAGTTACGCTGGCAACTGGCAGAAGTCGTTATATGGCGCAAGAGGTGATTTGGGATTTAGATTTTACCAATTACGTATTATGTAATGGCGCCGCGGCTTTTGTGGATCATGAGCAATATTATCAAAATTTATTGCACGCTGAAGCGTTGGAACGTTTGGCACAAGACAGTGATCAACGCGGCTTAGGATTTGCTTGTGTGGGCTTAGATGATATTAAGAAGAGCAACCAGCACCGTGCTGAAAAAATGGAAATTGCGATGAACTCTTTTCATTTTCATTCACCTGCTTATGATGAACACTTTTATCGTCAAAATGATATTTACCAAGCGCTAGCTTTTTATGACGCAGAAGATCAGTGTACGTTTGAAGAAGAATACCCAGAATTTCGCTTTATTCGCTGGCATCAACATAGCGTAGATGTTGTGCCTAAAGATGGCTCAAAATCAGCTACGTTAACGTATTTAGCTAAACGTGTGGGCATTGATGCAAAAAATATCATTGCCTTTGGGGACGGCGAAAATGACCGAGAAATGTTAAGCCATGCAGGGATTGGCGTCGCAATGGGCAATGCGAGTCCTTCCATTCAAAAAGTGGCCACGATGGTCACAGATACAAATGATAATGATGGGATTTGGAAAGCCTTAAAAGAAATGAAGGCCATTTAAAAAAACTGGGCCGTTTGTCTGAAAACAAACGGCCCAGTTTTTTTCTTTATTCGATGACTAAAACGCCCTCTTTTAAAGCAAATGGATTTTCTTTGTTAATATGATCGTAGAACATGATGCCATTAATATGATCAATTTCATGTTGAACCACAATCGCTTCGTAGTTTTTTAAACGAACTTTGTGTTTTTCGCCAGCCATGTCAAAATAACTGACGGTAATTTTGTTATGGCGAACGACATACCCAGGTACATCCCGATCGACAGATAAACAGCCTTCCCCTTCACCTAAACATACATCTTGCACAGAATGGCTCAAAATTTTAGGGTTGTACATCACCGTACTTAATGAAGGCGTTTCGTTTTCTGGGTCGTTACTAGGAACATGGACAGCAATAATTCGTTTAGAAATATCTAATTGTGGTGCAGCTAAACCAACGCCACCACGTAATTGTAATTCTTCGGCTTTGACTGGATCTTGACTATTTTTTAAGAAAGTCAACATGTCCTCACCTAATTGTCGGTCTTCCTCAGTGATAGGGACAGGCACTTCTTCTGCCACAGCACGAAGTGTGGGATTCCCTTCACGAATAATATCTTTCATTGTAATCATTCAATGGTTCCTCCTTTGAAACATAAAAAAATTCTTCTTTTATTTATTCATGCGCTGAAATAATCAGTTGTTTACCACCATTTAGTGTATCACAAAATCACTAAAAAAGGGGCTAGATTGTTTAAAAAAACTATCGAATAATAGAGATTAAGCTTGCATTTTAGCGGTGTTTCCTGTAAAGTAAGCTTGTGTGGAAACACACCATCTATCACTTGGTTTAGCGAGTCACCAACGCTTCACTCAGTGATCAGACGAATAATAGAGAAAGAGGTGGAACAAATGGCAATTTCACAAGAAAGAAAAAACGAAATCATTAAAGAATACGCACGTCATGAAGGAGATACTGGTTCTCCAGAAGTACAAATTGCTGTCTTAACTGAAGACATTAACCAATTGAACGAACATGCGCGTACACACAAAAAAGATCACCATTCTTACCGTGGTTTAATGAAAAAAATCGGTCACCGTCGTAACTTGTTAGCTTACTTACGTAAAACTGACATCCAACGTTACCGCGAATTGATCCAACGTTTAGGATTACGTCGTTAATCATTACGTATAAAGCGAGGTTCAATCAGAATCTCGCTTTTTATCTTATTGTCACTATTGAAGGTCCTCTTTGGAAAGTTTTTAGGAACTACTAACCAAATGAAAGAGCAGCAACGACTTGTTACTTTTTCATTTGTTTAGTAGCCGTCTGACTTTTCCAAAGAGCAAGAGTAAAGGAGAAGAATTATGACAGAAAAACAAGTCTTTAAAACAACTTGGGGCGGCCGCCCACTAGAAGTAGAAATCGGCCAATTAGCCAAACAAGCCAATGGAGCTGTCTTAGTACGTTACGGCGATACGGTCGTTTTAAGTGCTGCTGTTGCCTCTAAAGAAGCAAAAGATGTAGACTTTTTCCCATTAACTGTAAACTATGAAGAAAAAATGTATGCGGTAGGAAAAATTCCTGGCGGCTTCATTAAACGTGAAGGTCGTCCAAGTGAACGTGCGACATTAACCGCTCGTTTAATCGACCGTCCTATTCGTCCAATGTTCTCAGAAGGCTTCCGTAACGAAGTTCAAATCACGAATATCGTTATGAGTGTGGATCAAGATTGTACACCAGAAATGGCTGCAATGTTTGGGTCTTCCTTAGCGTTAGCAATTTCAGATATTCCATTTGACGGACCAATTGCTGGCGTTGACGTTGGTCGTATTAATGGCGAATATGTCTTAAACCCAACGGTAGAACAAGCAGAACAAACAGATATTGAATTAACTGTTGCTGGAACAAAAGAAGCCATCAACATGGTTGAAAGTGGTGCCAAAGAAGTATCAGAAGAAGATATGTTAGGTGCCTTACTTTTCGGTTTTGATGCCATCAAAGAACTAGTGGCGTTCCAAGAAGAAATCGTTGCCGCTGTAGGTAAACCAAAGATGGACGTGGACTTATTACAAGTGGACGCTGATCTTAAAAAAGAAATTTTTGATGCGTACTACAATACAATGAAAACAGCCGTAATGACGGAAGAAAAATTAGCACGTGAAGTTGAAATTGACAAAGTAAAAGATACAGTCAAAGAAGTTTACGCTGAAAAATTTGCGGAACACGAAGAAGAAGCACAATTACTAAAAGAAGTGAAACAAATTGCGGAAGATCTTGAAAAAGATGTTGTACGTGAGTTAATCACGATCGATAAGATTCGCCCGGATGGCCGTAAATTAGACGAAATTCGTCATTTATCATCAGAAGTAAGTATTTTACCACGTGTGCATGGTTCTGGCTTATTTACTCGGGGTCAAACACAAGCTTTATCCGTTTGTACATTAGCGCCTTTAGGGGAACATCAAATTATCGATGGGTTGGGTGTCCAAGATAGCAAACGTTTCATCCATCATTATAACTTCCCACAATTCTCTGTTGGTTCAACAGGACGCGCGGGCTCACCAGGTCGTCGTGAAATCGGTCACGGTGCGTTAGGTGAACGTGCCTTAGCACAAATTATTCCATCAGAAGAAGACTTCCCTTACACAATCCGCTTAGTAGCAGAAGTGTTAGAATCAAATGGTTCTTCTTCACAAGCAAGTATTTGCGCGGGAACATTAGCATTAATGGATGCGGGTGTGCCAATTAAAGCGCCAGTTGCAGGTATTGCAATGGGTCTTGTTAGTGATGGCGAAAACTATACAATCTTAACAGATATTCAAGGTTTAGAAGACCACCTTGGCGATATGGACTTTAAAGTAGCAGGAACGAAAGACGGAATCACTGCTTTACAAATGGACATCAAAATCCAAGGAATTACAGAACAAATTTTAACGGAAGCATTAGACCAAGCGAAGAAAGCACGGATGGAAATTCTAGAAGAATTAACAACAACGATTGCTGCCCCTCGTGAAGAATTAAGTCAATATGCACCGAAAATTGAAATGATTCAAATTAAACCAGCGAAAATTAAAGATGTCATTGGTAAAGGTGGCGAAACAATCAACAGCATCATTGATGAAACTGGTGTTAAGATTGATATCGATCAAGACGGTAACGTAAGTATTGCTTCATCAGATGCTGAAATGATTAAAAAAGCCATCAAGATTATTGAAGAATTAACCAAAGAAGTCGAAGTCGGTCAAGTTTACTTAGCAAAAGTTGTCCGCATTGAAAAATTTGGTGCGTTTGTTAACCTAATTAAAGGCAAAGATGGCTTGATCCATATTTCTCAATTAGCAAACGAACGTGTGAACAACGTTGAAGATGTCGTGAAATTAGGCGACGAAGTCCTTGTCAAAGTAACTGAAATTGACAAACAAGGCCGTGTCAACGTGTCAAGAAAAGCATTATTAAACGAAGAAAACAAAGAAAAATAATTTCTTTTTAAACCAACGAAAACCAAGGAAGCTTCCTTTCTTTTCGTTGGTTTTTTCGTTGAAAACAAGCCCTAAAAAAGAAATGATAAAAAAAGCTAAAGACGATCGCCAACTCTTTTGTTTATAGTCAATTAGTGGTAAAATTAATACTATCAGTCTGAAGAATATCTGGGGTGTCTTTGTGAAAAAATTTAATCCAAATAAAAATATAATCATTACCTTAATTTTAGTCATTATTTTAGTAACCATTATTAGTTTAACTGCTGCGCAACGTTCTGAAAAAGGCAAAACCAATGTCGTTCAAGGTGGCGTCAATAATAGCGTTAGTATGGTGGATCGTGTAATTTCTTTTCCAGCTCGTGTGGTGGAAAACGGCTTGTCTTCAATGGGCAATTTAATTAACACGTTTAAAGAAAACGAACGTCTAAAAGAAAAAATTGATAGCTATAATGAATTAGCTGTCCAAAACAATAACTATAAACGTGAAATTGATAGTTTAAAACAAGAATTGAATCTGAACGAAACGTTGGCCAACTATGAAAAAGTAACTGCGAATGTCATTACGCGTTCGCCGGATACTTGGCAAGACTTATTAATTATCGATAAAGGAACCAATGACGGCATTGAAGCGGGCATGGCGGTCATGGCGCAAAAAGGGTTAGTGGGGCGTGTCATTGAAGTCAATGCAACGACTGCAAAAGTGGAACTACTAACGTCTAAAAATGTCAACTCGAACCATTTCCCTGTGCGAGTAACTTCCGCAAATGGCGAATCGTTTGGTTTACTTAAAAATTACGACAATAAGACAAATGCATTAATTGTGTCACAATTAACTGGCGATGCCACGCTGAAAGAAGGCGATGTCGTTCAGACTTCTGGCTTAGGGGGTAATTCACCAGCCGATTTAGCGGTAGGAACAGTTATTAAAGTGAAACCAGATAGTTTTGGTTTAGATCGTGAAGTCTATGTGAAACCTTATGCGGATGTCTATGGTATCTCCGTTGTGACGGTCGTGAAAAGATCGGCAGGGGAAAGCGAATGATTCGGAAAGAGTATTTAAAATACGTCACACCTATCCTCTTGTTTTTCTTAATGTTAATTGACGCTCATTTAACAAAGTCTTTTGAAACGTGGACAAGTAATGTTTACTTCGCCAGTTCTCATCTGCTATTACTTGCGTTTATGTTTGCCGTTCCTAATTTTTCTAAACGTTATTTATTAATTACTTCGTTAATTTTAGGCTTTATTTGCGATAGCTACTACATTGGCATTATCGGGATTTATACAGTCGCACTGACGCTTTCGGTTATGTTGATGTATACATTTAAAGAAGTAATTCAAACAAATTTACTAACTGGTTTTTTTGGGATCGTTATTTTTACCACGTTGTATGAACTGATTGCGGTACTGATTCAAGTGGCCTTTCATTTAGCGGATGTCAGCCCGATTTTATTTATTACACGTGTGTTGGGCCCTACATTGCTATTGAACATGGTGTGGTATGTTATTTTATCTTATCCACTGAAAAAACTGTTTTCCGTAAAATAAAAATTGAAAATTTTGTTCGTTTGCGAAAAATGCTCATTTGTTAGCATTTTTCGCTTTTTTTATTTTCTTTAAATAACAAAACGATGAGAAGCTTACCCTGGAGCCTTGAAGAAAGTTGTGAAAAAAGTGAAGCTTTTTTTTGTCATTTACAAGAAGAAAATTGAAATATTACTGTAACATCCATATTATCTCAGTGACATACAGCTATGCTACAATTGCTCTATCGTTGAAAAAGAGAAATTTATTCAAATTTTAATAAATAATAAAAAAGCTTAACAAAAAAGGATTTTCGGAGGACAACAGATTGAAGAAAAGTGTATTATCGGCTCTAATGGTATGTTCCATTACCTTAACAAGCGTAGCGTTGCCATCCGCAGCATTTGCAGATGAATACGATACAAAGATTCAACAACAAGATCAAAAAATTAATGCGTTAACTAGCCAAATGTCAGATGCAGAAGCAAAAGTTGCCGCTATTGAAAATGATATGGTTGAAACGGCCAAACAAATCGATACATTAACAGCTAAAAAGAACAAGCTATCATCAGAAGTATCTAAATTATATAGTGAAATTTCTGATTTGAATGTCCGTATTCAAAAACGTGAAGTACAAATGACAAAACAAGCACGCGATGTCCAAGTGAATGGTCAAAGTGATTCAATTATTGATGCTGTCTTAGATGCAGATTCAGTAGCAGATGCAATTGGTCGCGTTCAAGCGGTCTCAACAATGATGAGCGCCAACAATGAATTACTAGAACAACAAAAAGAAGACAAAGCGACTGTTGAAAAGAAAACAAAGAATGTAGAAAAACAAATTGCTGAATTAGAAGCAGCAACAAAAGAATTAAATGACAAAACAGAATCATTAAAAACATTGAAGATCCAACAAGAAGTGGCTAAAAATGATTTAGAAGCACAACGTTCTGAAGAACAAGGGAAAAAAGACGGCTTCATTAAACAGAAAAAAGAAGCGGAAAAACGTTTAGCAGAAGAACAAGCACGCCAACGTGCAGCTGCTAAAAAAGCAGAAGAACAAGCGGCAGCGCAAGCACAAGCCGCAGCACAAAAAGCGGCAGCACAAAAAGCGGCAGCAGAGCAAGCGAAAGCAACAAAAGCAGCCAATGAGGCAGCAGCATCAGCCGCTGAAGAAAAAGCCGCAACACCAGCAGTAGAATCATCAACAACTACTGAAAGTACCACAACGCAAGAAACAACAACTTCAAGTACTGAAACAGAAAGTGTTGTAACAACACCTGTGGCAGCAGCACCTGAAAAAGAAAAAGAAGTTCCTGTAACTAACCCAACGACTCCTGAAAAAGGTAATGAAGCAAAACCAGGGAATGGTGGCGTGACTTCAGGAAAACAAGCCGCAATTAATGCAGCTTTAGCAGATGTTGGTAATTCTTATGCAACAGGTTGGAATCAACCAGGTGAATGTTTAGTATCTGTTCGTCGCTGGTTAGCGGCAGGCGGTATTAACTTCGGTTATGGTGGTCCAAACAGTGGCTATGTTGCTTCTGGCGCAACACAAGTTAGCTGGAGTAACGTACAACCAGGCGATGTTGTTCAATATGAAAGTGCCTATAGTCCAGATAGCTGGATTGGTGGCGTGCATACTGTCTTAGTTACAGGTGTAAGTGGTGGAAGTGTCCAAATCGTTGAAGCGAACAACCCAGGAGGTTCTGGTTATGTTTCTTCTAACTCTAACTGGTCACCAGCACCACCAGCAGGATTCCGCGCTGTTGTATGGCGTTTTCCAGGCTAAATAGTCATCTATTAATAATTGATAACAAGGAGTGGTAACTAACAAAAATCGTTAGTTGCCGCTTTTTTTATTCATTTAATTTTAAATATATGCATAAAATGTATCTGAAAATATTGTAATCTGGCCGTTTTTTTGCAATTATAGAGGTATATACATATTAGGAGCGGAGGAATCAGCATGAGCGGAACGCACGATACAAAACAAGCAATCGCTTCAGCTTTAATAGAATTATGTGAACAAAAGGATTTTCGTAAAATAAGTGTCCAAGATATTACCAAAAAAGTGGGCTTGAATCGTCAAACATTTTATTATCACTTTACAGATAAATATGATTTATTACGTTGGATTTATCGTCACGATGCATTGATTTACTTAGAAACAGATATTTGTTTGGAAAACTGGGAGGAACAAGCCCTGAAGTTATTAAAAGCGATTAAAGAGAAGAGTCATTTTTACTATACAACGGTGACCTCAGATTCAGAAGTTCTTCTTAATGTTTTTTCCGCTTCGACCAATCGCTTATTTATTTCATTATTTGAACAAGTCGATGTTGAGAACCATTTAACAGATAAAGACAAACAATTTTATGCGAATTTCTTTTCCTATGGATGTAGCGGCGTCTTAACGAAATGGATTCTTGAGGAATATCCTCAGACTCCTTTGGAAATGGCGACGCAATTATTCCGTTTAGCGAAAGATACAGAATTTATGGCTTATCATTTGTATGAACAAGAAGCCAATGAGTAATGTGTGAAGGATAAAAAGTTTTATGAAGGAGTGAAACGTTGTGGTAACTGTGTTATTTGTTTGTTTAGGCAATATTTGTCGTTCGCCAATGGCAGAAGCGATTTTTCGTCAGAAAGTCCAACAAGCTGGTTTAGAATCGACTATTCAAGTATTTTCAGCAGCTACTAGTCACTGGGAAGTTGGCAGTCAGCCACATAAGGGAACCAGAAAAATTTTGGAGCAACAAGGAATTTCCTATCAAGGAATGCGGGCGACACAAATTCAGCCAAGTGATTTTAAAAAATATGACTATATCATTGGGATGGATGCGAATAATGTGGCAGATTTAAAAGCATTAGCTCCTCAAGAAGAGCAACGGAGGATTCATTTATTTATGGAAGTTGTGGCTGGTAAAGAAACCATGGACGTACCTGATCCTTATTATACTGGTGATTTTGAGGAAACTTACCGCTTAGTGGAAGCAGGTACCTCAGAATGGTTGAAAAAAATAAAAGCACAGCTGAAAGATTAGGACTATAGTCCGATAGTACTTTCTGTTTCCCCTTGGTACAATAGTGTTAACAAATTGTTCAGGGAAAAAGAGACAGGAGGGAAGTAAGATGAACAGTAGTTATTTATCCTATGTTTTTGAATTGAGTTTGTATTATTTATTGTTGATAATGAGTCTGCCGCTAGTGTATGCTGTCACGTATCATTTATCTTTTAGTAGTATGTATACAAGTGAATGGTTAATGATCTCTGTTTTCTTATCTCCGTTAGTTTTATTATTTGCAGGTATCCGTTATGGTTTTGCTCGTTTGAAACAGCAAGAACGCCAAGTGATGAAATAAAGCAAAAAATCCTTGAAAAGTGTCAAAACTTTTCAAGGATTTTTTTATTAAGCCACCCAATCGGCTAAAGTTTTTTGCTCCAATTGGAAAGCCTTCAACATATCGTCGTTGGCGTCTTTAATAGGCGTCGTTGCTGCTAATGTTCCTTGAACAGCAATTCGCGTCGTTGCTTGTAAATCGCCACAGGTAATTAAGGTAATCATATTTTGACCAGGAACGTCATCAATTAACTCAACACGGGTTGGTTCAATTTTTTCTACAGAAGTTATTTTGTATGTATAAACAGTAGATAAATCAGTGATATAAATGAGTTCGTCTTTTTTGGTTCTTTCTAAAGGTGAAAATAAGGAAACGCCATCTTCCGTTCGATGACTAGCCAAGGCATAATTGTTTTTCCCCATGACTTGATCTTCTTTCATGGTTCCCGCACCAGTTAATAAAGCGACATTTGACAATCCTTTAAAAATAGGCAAATTAATTTCGACACTTGGTATCGCAATGGCACCAATCACAGGTAAGTTTTTGTTTTCAAATTGGGCTTTCATCACCGCTTCTGTGCTCAAGGACTCAACTGAATCAAAGTCAAACGTTGTTTCACGAGCCATATTTTTCTTCACATCAGCTGGTTTCAACTTGCTAACGGCGTACGAGCGGCTATTTTGTTGAACCACCCAACTACGTATCTGATTGTTAAAAATTAAGGCCAAGCCAATGATAAATAGTAAAACTAATAAGCTGTTGATTAACCAATTTTTTCCTCTTTTTTTCTCTTTTGGGCGCATATTCTCCCTCCTTTTAATGTATCAAGTTTACCACAATTTATTTGAAAAACCTATTTATTTTCTTTGGGGAATAGGTAAGCTAGCTGGACCTTGATTTAATAAAAAACAACTGAACCGATTGATTTTTCAAAAAAATCCTCATTTTGTAATGGAATTTTAAAGTAAAAGAAACAAGCTTTTCTTTTGAAAATATTGTAAAATGGTAAGGAGGCTAGTAGAGGGGAGATGGGAATTTGCTTGATTTAATTTATGTACATATAGATGTAACCAGCAATGCGGTTTTATCTAAAGGAATTACCCATTCCGATTTTGTTCGTTCAATTGTGCATCATCCACAGAACTTACTATTATTAGATCCTTCTGCCGAAGCTGGCGAATACGATATGCATTCAGGTTTGAAAATTATTCGTGGAGAAGAAAGCGTCAATCGCTATTTTCAATCGCTACAACGTCGTTGGATGACTGAAGAAATTAAATGGATTGACTTTTCCGATGTGACGATGCTAAAAGAGCTAACGCCATTAGAAATTTCGGAACTTCTTTATTTTGGACACATGAAGAATAGTTTGCATTCGCCTTTCTTTTATAAGCTACAAAATGATTTTGTCTTTTTTGAATTTGCAGATCAGATGACGCGTGTCTATTATCGTTATATTGATGAATTTTATCGAATCTTTGCTGATAAAATTACACGTGTTGTTTTAGAAAAAGTGAATCAGAAAAAGGCCTTCTTTAAACGAAATACGCCTGTCGAAAAATTAAGTCCTGAATTACTTAAAAATATGAAAGGTATCTTGCAAGAAGGTGTTATTTTTTGCTTCCAACAAACGGAAGTGGATAAAGAAGAATATCGGATTCCTATTTACTTGGTGGAAGATTCACTTAGCAAGATGAAAAATACCTCTTACCAAAAAGAAGAAATTTTGGCAACGCTTGTCTATAATAGTGAAAAACGCATTTGGCACATTGAACAAGAGAATGATTTCGGTGAAATTTTTATGTTAGCCCATGAAGGCTGAGAGAGCTCTAACTTTATCAACTAAAGTAGGGCTCTTTTTGTAGCTATGATTTGAATGAGAAATCAAGTATAATAAAATGATAAAAAGGAAAGAAGGTTGTTTAATGAAAAAAATACTCTATGGCGCTCTGACTGGCTTGGCACTCTTTTTGGTAGCTGGCTGTACACCCAAAACGCCTACTGCTGTTTCATCAACAAATGAACAAAAAGAAACAGCAATATCAACTAGTGAAATAAGTTCATCCGTACAACAAGAAGCAACGACGACATCAGAGAAGACAAGCGCGGTAGCTGTCTCTTTAGAAAAAGTAACGACAGCATTTGAGAAAAAATATCCAGAAGCTAAAATAACAAGTCTGCAGTTAGATACAGATTTTGGACGTTATTTTTATGAAATAGAAGGCGTGGATCAGCAAAAAGAATATCAAGTTGAAGTGAACGCAGAGACAGGCGAATTCACAAAAGAAAAAGTCGAAACCTTGGATGCCGATGAACAAAATGGCGTTAAAATGCAAGAAGAGGCACTTGATTTAACAAATATCATTTCCAGAGAACAAGCCACAACCTTGGCTGAAAAAGAAGCGAAAGTCGGCCAGGCAACAGATTGGAAGTTAGAGAAAGAATTAGGAATCACCTATTGGGAAGTGAAAGTGAAAGAAGGGCAACAAAAAATAGAGGTAAAAATCGATGCTCATTCTGGTAAAATTTTGACAACTGAGCGGGACGATTAATGGATAAAAAGTAGCTGGCATGCGTTTGAGTAGGAGCTGATTCCCTTAAACGTTGGTCCAGCTATTTTTTGCTTGTTCGACAAACGTGTTTTTCTAAAGTCCCTATGGTAAAATAACGATGTATTAGTGGTTGAGAGCGTCAGAACATAGGAGGAAATTTGTTTGGCTAGAAAAATGGATTTACGTATTTGGGTAGAAGGAACAGTCGTCGCAGCAATGGCAATGGCCCTCTCTTTTTTACCGATTGAATTTGCCAATAGTGGCTTGGACCTATCGTTGGGAATGGTCCCATTAGTTCTTTATTCGTTTCGTCGTGGGTTGCTTCCTGGAGTTGCAGCAGGCTTTGTTTGGGGCATGTTAAATATTATTCTCGGTACAGCCATGAAAAATTTCTTGTCCGTTCCACAGATTATTTTTGAATATCCCTTTGCTTTTGCGTTTGGAGGAATGGGTGGCGTATTCGCGAGAAAAATTCAACTGTATTTTCAAGCGAATCGCTTAAAATCAGCCATTCGTACAATTATTTTAGGAAGTGTTGTCGCAGTCTTCGCCCGTTGGTTTTGGCATTTTTGGGCGGGCGTATTGGTTTGGGGCATGTATGCACCAGAAGGGATGAGCCCATACCTCTATTCTTTTGTACTAAACGGTACGAGTACCGTCGTCAATTGTTTGTATGTAAGTCTAGTTCTAGGCTTATTGGCAAAAGTAGCACCGCAATTATTTGTTCCTAAGAAATAAGTTGAGTCCTAAGTCAGAAGTTTCATGGGATTTTGACTAAAGTCATAAATAAAAAAACCACCAACCTGCAATCGCCAGGGTTGGTGGTTTCCATTTATTTTATAAAGACTTCAATATTCTAGTGAATTTGACGTTGGTGACGATTGGCTAACGTGCTGACTTTCATGACAGAAGCAACAGGAATCATGCGCAACTGTTGTTCATCCGTTTGTAAACGAACAACGATATTGTCCGAAATATTTTTTGAGACAATCCAGCCGATCACCGTTTCGAATTTATGCGCTGTAGGGACTTCTTTCAATTGTAAGACCACTAAGGATTTTTGGGCGGCAGCGACTTGGAGCTCTTGTAAAAGCGCACTGCGTTCCTTTTCTTTATTCTTTTGATCTTGAGAATCTTCTAAAAATGCCGAAAAGAAATGTTGGGAAGAGAGCGTAATCAGTTTAGAAATGCTCTTGATGGTAGCTTTATGTTGATCCATTCTTCTGCCTCCTTTACGAATAAAATAGAATAAAACTCAAATGACTAATTACCTGTATTTTACCTAATTTTGTGATAAAATTCAAGAAAATATGTTCGCCTTCAATAATTATGAGAATTTACCAACGTTTCTGTTTTTCGAAAAAGAAAGTAGTATAATGTGTGAGCATATAAGAAATACATAAGATTATCGGATGTAGTCAATAGATAGAAAAGGATGAATAGTATGTCAAAAAAACCATCAGGTTACCAAAAAAAAGTTCTCACGGTGTTGTTGGTATCGTTTGGCTTTGGCGGGTTGTTAGCGCAGTTTTCGCCGATGAAATCAGGTGGGTTTTCAAGTTGGTTTGATGATTCATATGTCAAAGCTAGTGCTGAATCAAGTAAAACAAAAGAACCAGCACCAGTTAAAATTGAGAAAAAAGTCAAACCTTTAAGCTATGGACAACAGGTCAATCAAGAAATTGAAAAGAAGCAATATAATGGACATCTGGATTTGCCGTTAGAATTGCAGACAGATGCTAAATGGAAAGACACCGCATACGGATTTGGCAATGTGGATAAGCCGAATACAATCGAAATTAATGGCTGTGCGATTGTGTCGCTTGCAATGGTTGGTTCATACATGGATCACCAAGAAGTTACCCCTCTGGATGTGTTAGCTTGGGCAAAAAATGACTTCTTTATGGAAGGACAAGGGACGGCGTGGTCTATTTTTAGTGCATATGCTGAAATGAAAGGCTATAACTGTCAAGAAATTGGGGATATTGAAACAGTGGCAGCTTTCTTGAAGGAAGGTCATCCAGTCATTATTTCTGTAAAACCGGGCTATTTCACTACAACTGGTCACATTATGGTGATGAGTGGTGTGGATGAAAAAGGCGATTTCTGGATTAATGATCCAAACGATTCAGAAGAAAAGGGCCATTCAAAACGGACATTTACAGCCGAAGAAGTGATGAATGAAGCGTTAAACTTCTGGGCATTTTATTAGGAATAAGAAAAGGTGTGGAACAACAGGCAGTACCCTTTGTTCGCATCTTTTTTAGCAAATAAAAGGAGGCAGGACAATGGAGCGATGTACTTGGGCAACGGATACAACTGAAGAGATGCAAGCCTATCATGATGATGAATGGGGACGTCCAGTTCATGAAGAGCAACAGTTATTTGAGTTATTGACCTTGGAAAGTATGCAAGCGGGCTTAAGCTGGGCGATTATTTTGAATAAACGAGAAACGCTTAGAGCAGCTTATGATGCGTTTGATTATCGGAAAATTGCGCGATATGATGAGGAAAAAATTTTAGCTTTACTAGCAAATCCTGGTGTGATTCGTCATCGTTTAAAAATTCAAGCGACCATTACGAATGCGCAAGTTTTTCAAGAAATTCAGGCAGAATTTGGCTCCTTTGATCGCTACCTCTGGAACTTTGTCGATCAGCAACCAATCGTTAATCACTGGCAGCACCCAGAAGAGGTTCCAGCCTCCACGGAATTATCGCAACAGATTAGTCGAGCGTTAAAAAAACGAGGATTTAAATTTTTAGGTGCCACGACAGTCTATTCCTTTTTACAGGCGGCGGGATTGGTGAATGATCATTTAGAAACGTGTCAGTATAAATAAGTATAGAAGAATTAAAAAGGAAGGAACTAGCAAAACGAATGGCTAGTTCCTTCCTTTTTTTGCAGTGATTATGGACACTCATTTAACATCGTTGAAACAGTTTTCGCCAACTTTTCTATTAAGAATAGTGCAGGTAGTTGGGACGTTACGTCTGCAATGGAACTTTTCTCGGTTGTTATATAGTAGGGGATCGTGACTGTTGAAAGTTGAGCAATCGTGCTTTTTTCACTATTTGTAATAGCAATTACATCAATCCCCATTTCGATAAAATAATCAATATTTTGCCGAACTTTTTGTGTTTCACCCGAAACTGATAAGGCGATAACACCCACTTTTTTAGCCGTTTCTTCGGATAATTTGCTAACGGGATGGGAAAAAAGGTGGGATACAGAAGCAGATAAATTGTAGATACTGGAAAAATAAATTTCACCAAATTCAGCTAGGACTTTGGACGTTCCTTCGCCAATAAAAAGAACAAATTCTTTTTTTGCCAGCAATTCCGCAGCTTGAACAATCCGTCCTTCTAATAATTCTTCTGATGAGCGTTGCAAAAAATGAATCAGCATTGTTTCATCTAAAGATTTTGGTTGGGCTGTTTTTTTTCGTTCGCTTAGATAATTCTTCAATTTAAATTTAAAATCTGTATAGCCTTCACACTCGAATTTTTGACAAAAACGCCAGATTGCCGTTTTACTGAAATGAATTTCATCTGCTAATTCTCGAATTGTCATATAAGGAACTTTTTCAATATTGTGGCTAATATACTTGTAAATCTCTAATTCTGTTGGATTTAATTGTGGATCATAGGTTAAAAACAGCATGCTGATCCCTCCTGTCATTTGTGAACGTAATGTCCTTTTTTAGGGACATGGTCTTATTTGTAGATTATAGCACTCAATCAGAAAACTAGCTATAAAAAAAGGCGTCACTTAGCTACAATCAATAGAGAAACAACTAAAAATTCATGAAACAGAAGAGAGAGTGGGGAAAAATGAGCAATAAAAAATTAATTATCAACGCTGATGATTTTGGTTACACGCCAGCGGTAACGCAAGGAATCATTGAAGCACACAAACGTGGCGTGGTTACTTCAACAACCGCATTACCAACTTCTCCTTATTTTTTAGAGGCCATGGAGAGTGCTCGAATCAGTGCACCGACTTTAGCTATTGGTGTCCATTTAACATTGACATTGAACCAAGCAAAACCTATTTTACCTCGAGAAATGGTTCCTTCCTTAGTAGATGAAGCTGGTTATTTTTGGCATCAATCGATTTTTGAAGAAAAAGTCAATTTAGAAGAGGTTTATAACGAATGGGATGCTCAAATTATTTCATTTATGAAAAGTGGCAGACGCCCTGATCATATTGATTCTCATCATAACGTTCACGGAAAAAATAAAAAGTTATTAGGCGTAGCTTTGGCACTTGCTCGCAAATATCAATTACCTTTACGTAACGCTTCAAGAAGTATTGAAACAAAAGACTATTTAGAGTTATATCAGGATGTTCGCACGCCAGATGAAATGTTGTACCAATTTTATGACAAGGCGATTTCAACTGAAACCATCTTGCAATTGCTTGATATGGTTGTTTGTAGTGAAGGAGAGGTCTTTGAAATCAATTGTCATCCTGCGTTTATCGATACTATTTTACAAAAGCAATCAGGGTATTGTATGCCTCGAATTCGTGAAGTGGAAATATTAACGTCTCAAGAAGTCAAAGAAGCGATTGAAGAACGCGGCATCTTGTTAGCCAATTATGAATCGCTAGCAATGTAAATCAAAGAAGCGTGAATAGCGTGTGAGTAAGTTCTTAATCTGAGCGCTTACTTACACGCTAAATTATTGAAAGAAAGAGGACGTACATGAGTAAAGAACAACCAATAAATCTGAATATCAGCGATTTTTTTAAAGTTTTCGCTGTAGCATCAGTTATTTTACAAACGGTTTTATCATACGTGTTGATACATTCTCCGCAAACGGAAGCAATGAATTCAATCGGTAGTTTTTACCGAATGTCTAAATATTCGGCACCCATGTTTATTTTTGCAATTATTTACAACATGGTGTTAAAGAGTCAAGCTGAATCGTATCTTGAATTTTTAAAGGAAAAATTTTATGAATTGGTGCTTCCTTATGTGGTATGGTCCAGTCTCTATCTATATGCTTTTCCTAGTTTACAACAACGAATGCCCTATGAAACGCCCCTAGGATTTCTAGGAAAAGTTCTCAGTGGTGATGGCGCGGCACATCTATGGTATGCCGTAATGATGTTGCAATTCCAATTATTTATGCCGTATTTTATTTGGTTGGCAACCAGAATTACAAAAAACAAAAAAGTGATTTTACCAATTGTCTTTTTTACAATCGGTGCGCATATCCTTTGGTGCTTCTGGTACCAGAAAATGATTTTTCCATATGCAGAAACTTCTCTTTGGTACTTAATAGATCGTTCAGGGCTTAGTTATCTCATTTATGGTATTTTCGGGGTCATCGCAGCGAAGTATCAAGGGGCAATTTTTACTTTCTTAAAAAAGACGAGGGTGGCGCTATTTTTGTTATTTCTTTTTATTTTTTGGCAGGCAGTCCAAGGGAATTTATTTGATGGAACACAGATGACACCGAACGATCTACCTTATTTGGATCTTCTTCAAAGTGCCTATAGTTTACTGATTATCGGGTTGGTTTTTTATTTGGGAACACAAGGAATAGCCAAAAAGATTCGTCTTTTACCAATGGTTAAATGGATAGCCACTTATGCGTATCGCAGTTATTTAGCGAATGTTTTTGTTTTTCAAGTGGTCTTGAAACTGGTCCATCCGTTTTTAACCAATCAACCAGTCAGCTTGGTTATTCTTGTGTTGTATATGGGTACATTTGTTGGCTCGTTTGGGTTAACGGTTGTAGTCGAGTATTTTTTCAAAAGCATATTTAAGTTGGGACGCCTTGTATCTGTATAGGGACATGTTCTTAAATAGAAATCATCGTCCAAAATTATGGGAAAGCATACTCAATTGTCACAAGAATTGTTACACTCTTTGAGGAATAAGTTCTGCTTATCCAATATATAGTAAGCTCAGTAAATAGTTAGGGGAGAAAGAATAAATGATAGGTCTTATTTTAACGGGGCATGGGGAATTTTCAACTGGAATGCATCAATCAGTTAGTATGATTGCAGGAGAGCAAGCAAACGTTCAGGCAGTCCCTTTTTTCAACGAAACAGGGCTTGATGAACTAGAGTCAAATATTCGTAAAGCCGTTGACTCTATGCTGGAGACGTGTCCAGCAGTGGTCATTTTAAATGATCTTTTAGGGGGCACACCGTTTAGAATTTCAATGACTGTCGCAAGTAATTATCCAAATGTCGAAGTGCTAGCAGGAACAAATTTACCGATGGTTCTTGAAGGGCTTGCATTACGCACAATCAGCACGAACGTAGAAGATTTTGTTTCAATGGTCACAGATTCAGCCAGAGACGGGATTGTTCATAAAAAACTAGAACAACCACAAGCAACTACTCAAGAAGAAGCAGACGGAATCTAACCAATTAGAAAAGAGGAGGAAGCACTATGCCGAATATTTTATTAACAAGAATTGATAATCGCTTGATTCATGGTCAAGTCGCAACACAATGGAACGGTTCTTTAGGCGCCAACTTAATTTTAGTCGCAAATGATGCAATTTCTGAGGATACAATGCGCCAACAATTGTTAAACATGGCGGCCCCTGCAGAAGTACAAACCCGTTTTTTCTCCATTAAGAAAACGATTGAGGTCATTCATAAAGCCTCAGAAAGACAAAAGATTTTTCTGTTAGTTGATAATCCTGTTGATGCATTGCGCTTGGTAGAAGGTGGTGTGCCAATCGAAAAATTAAACATTGGTAATATGCATATGGAAGAAGGCAAAAAACAAGTAGCTACCGCTGTTGCGGTTAATAAAACAGATGTAGACGCCTTTAAAAAGCTACAAGAATTAGGTGTTAAACTTTCGATTCAACGTGTACCGTCAACGCCAGAAGAAAGTTTAGATGCATTATTTTCATAAAAAAGTAATGTTGGACAATAATTTTGAAGAGAAGAAGTGGGAAGAATGATTATTCAAAGTAAAAACGTATGGATTAACGAACAATTTCAACCAGCTCAAGTTGAAGTGTCAGAACAACGAATTGTTGCAATTCTACCGTACAATGAAAAAGCTGTCGACAAAGAATACGGAGAAAATCGCATTCTTCCAGGATTTATTGATATTCATGATCATGGTTGGCATGGTGGGGATGCCAATCATGCCAATCATGAATTTATCAAAGAGTGGCAAGCTTACCTTCCAGAAGAAGGGATTACAGCTTTTTTACCAACAACGTCAACCACATTTCCAAAAGACTTGGAACATTCATTTGAAGTGATTGGTTCATTTATTGAGGAAGACCAAGGAACCAACGGGGCACAAATCTTAGGGATTCATGCGGAAGGACCAATGATTTCTGAAGAATTTCGTGGCTCTCATAATCCAGAGTTATTAGTAAAACCATCCGTTGAGACATTTAAAAAATGGCAAGAGTTAGCAAAAGGGCACATAAAATTAATGACGTTGGCACCAGAAAATGATGTAGAGAATGCCTTGACTACATATTGTCATGAACATGATGTAGTCATTTCAATTGGCCATACGGCTGCAACCTATGAACAAGCAATGGCAGCTGTCGAAGCAGGTGCAAAAAGTTTTACCCATACGTTTAATGGAATGGAAGATATCAGTCACCGGAAACCAACCGCAGTAGTTGCTGCTTTGGATAGTGAAGAAACGTTTGCTGAAATTATTGCTGATGGGGTACATGTTGATTATTCATTAGTACGTGTGTTAGCCAAACTAAAAGGCAAGGACTATTTAATTGCTGTGACAGATTCTATCTGGGCCAAAGGATGTCAACCAGGCGTTTATCCAAAACCAGAAAAAGGGATCGAAATGGTTATTGATGAACAAAATGTGGTTCGTTTAGCCAATGGCAAGTTAGCTGGAAGTACGAACCATTTAAATAATATGGTTCGCAACCTTGTTGAAAAAGCATTACTTCCAGAAGTGATTGCAATTAATTCAGTCACGAAAAATCCAGCTCGTTTGTTGAATGTGAACGAATCTATGGGAGAAATCAAACTAGGGCTTTTAGGTAATTTTACAATTATTGATGAGAAATACGAAGTGCTAGAAACCTTAGTAAATGGTGAAACAGTTTATAAAAAGTAGACGAAGTCTAATAGGAGGAAAAAAATGTTAGTACAGGCAATTTTGGTAGGAATTTGGGCTGGGATAGCAGGGGTTGATAAGCTTGTCTTACAGACACATATTCATCGTCCGATTGTTACAGGGCTGATTGTTGGTTTAGTATTGGGAGATGTCAACACAGGGTTAATCACTGGGGCAACGCTAGAGTTAGTTTGGATTGGTGCAGTAGCAATCGGCGGTGCGCAACCACCCAACGTAGTAATTGGGGGAGTTATTGGAACAGCGTTAGCAATTATCACAAAATCTGACCCACAAGTGACCGTAGGGTTGGCTGTTCCTTTCGCAGTTGCAGCGCAAGCGTTAATTACCTTGTTATATACAGCGATGTCACCAATTATGCATAAATTTGATGCTTATGCAAAAAAAGCAGATACAAGAGGCATCGAAAGAATGTCTAGTTTTTTACCAATCGTTTTATTCATTTGTTATTTTTTTGTAGTATTTTTATGTATTTTCTTTGGTGCTGATAAAGCATCTAGTTTCATTTCTATTCTACCCGAATGGAGTATTCATGGCTTGAGCGTTGCAGGTGGTATGATGCCAGCAGTAGGTTTCGCCATGTTATTAAAAACGATGTGGGAAACATCCTACGCGCCGTTCTTTATTTTTGGTTTTGTTATGGCTGCCTATCTAGGATTAGATACATTAGCGGTTGCAGGTTTAGCTGTCGCAATTGCTTTATATGAATTTTACGCACAAAGAAATAATACAGTCACTGCATCAAATAATAATGGAGGGTTTGAAGAAGATGGCATCTGAAGAAACATATAATGATACGATATCCGAAAAAGTAATAACAAAAAAAGAGTTAAAAAAAATAATGTTCCGTTCGTATCTGCTACAATCTTCATTTAATTATGAAAGAATGCAAGCAGGCGGCTGGACCTACTCATTAATTCCAGGATTGAAAAAGATTCATCGTGATAAAGAAGACTTAGCTCTTTCTTTGGAAAATCATTTACAATTTATGAACACGAATCCACAATTGGTGACGTTCATGCATGGTGTGATTATTGCAATGGAAGAGTCAAAAGAATCACCAAAATCCATTCAAGCGATTAAAACAGCGTTGATGGGCCCGTTAGGCGGAATTGGGGATGCGCTATTTTATTTAACCGTTTTGCCGATTGCAGCAGCGATTGGTTCACAACTATCATTAGAAGGCAATATCTTAGGACCAATTGTTTTCTTGTTGTTATTTAATATTCCGTATATGGCTGCCAAAATTGGGTTAATTAATCTAGGTTATAAAATGGGTGTCAAAGCAATTTCGGTCTTAAGCGAAAGTACCAAAAAATTATCTCGTTCAGCAACAATTGTAGGAATTTCCGTGGTGGGCGCGTTGATTCCGAAGAGTGTACAATTAACGACAACTTTTGTTTTTCGCTTGAAAGATACTAAGTTAGACCTTCAAACACAATTGTTTGATACAATCATGCCCAATTTATTACCGTTAGTGTTTACGCTGTTTTGTTTTATTATGTTGAAAAAAGGACGCACGCCGATTGCTTTAATTATTTTTACTGTGATTTTTGGGTTGTTAGGTTCTTTAATCGGGATTATATAAAAAAGATTTGGAACAATAGCCAAAATCGCTATTGTTCCAAATCTTTTTCTAAATTTAATCGAGTGATTATTCTTTATACGCCCACTTGAAGTCGTATTTAGCACCTGTTGGATGATAAATAATTTCTTTCACGTTTGGTGCACGTAAGTGTGATTCTGCTTTTTGGTAAATTGGCACAACACCCATATCAGCAATTACTGTTTTTTCAGCGTTGATTAAATCTTCCCAGCGTTTTTCAGGATCGTTAACATCTGTGGTTTTGGACGCAGCAATGAATTTATCGTATTCAGGATTGCTGTAACGTCCACGGTTATTAGAAGTTGAGCTTTCTAATAAATCTAAGAAGTTAATTGGGTCTGAATAGTCGGCACTCCAACCACGAACAGCGATTTGGAAATCCCCTTTTAAGGTACGATCTAAGCGAACAGCCATAGGGACAGGCGTCACAGTTACTTTTAAGCCTTCCAAAGTATCAGATAGTGATCCTTGAAGATATTCGCCCATTTTTTTAGCGCCTTCAGAGTCGTCTACCATTAAATCAACCGTTAAGTTGGAAACACCAAGTTCTTGTTTCGCTTTGTTCCAGTATTCCACAGCTTTTTTCTTGTCGTATTTGACTAATTTGTCGCTGCCGGCTTCTTTAACAAAGTCTTCACCCGTTTTTGGTGATTTCGCGACATCCACAGGGACGAAGCCTTGTGAAGGAAGAGAGCCATTGGCTAAAATGTTTTTAGCTAATGAATCGCGATCGATGGCATAAGACATAGCACGACGTAAGTTTGCGTTGGTCAATGGTGATTTTTCATCTGCTTGATTCATTTCTAAATAGAAAGAAGAAGCGGCTTTTAATTGGACCAAGTCAGGCGAGTTTTGCATTTGTTGGGCCAGTTCGCCAGATAAATACGTATCATCCACTTCACCAGTTTCATAAAGATTTAAGGCAGTTGGGGCTTCTTTCACCACGTTGATAGCGACTTTATCTAACTTGACAGTCTCTTTGTCCCAATATTCTTCATTTTTAGTTAGAGACCATTTAGTATCTGTTCCGGGACCATCAAACTCAGTTAGCGTAAACGGACCATTGTAGACTGCTTTATCGCTACTCTTTGTATAATCTTTACCAAAACGTTCAACGATATCTTGACGTTGCGGCAAGAAAGAAGGGAAAGCCAATAAATCGTCAAAATATGGTGTTGCTGTTTCTAAGGTGATTTCTAATTCATGATCATTGATTGCTTTAATGCCCAATTCTTCTTTAGGTAGTTCCCCTTTAGAAATTTTTTCAGCATTTTTTACTGGTTCAAACATGTAGGCATATTCTGAAGCAGTGGCAGGGTCCACTGTTCGTTGCCAACCATAAACGTAATCTGCAGCAGTAACTGGTTTGCCATCAGACCATTTTGATTCTTCACGTAATTTGACTTTGTAAACTAAACCGTCTTCTGAAACAGTCGCTTTTTCGGCTGCACCAGCAGGCGCGGGTTTGTTGTCTTTATCTAAACGATAGATTCCTTCGTAGACATTATTTAAAGTGGTAAAACTCACTTCATCTGTCGCAAGGGACGGATCGGCACTAGGCATTTCTTGGGATTCAACCATTGTGTATACTTGGTTGTCGCTGCCGCCGTTGCTTGCTCCTTTATCGTCACTGCCACCGCCGCAGGCCGCTAAAGCTAAGCTTGATAATACAAGTAATGAAGTAAATAAAACAGATTTCTTCATTTGACACGCTCCTTTTCATTTTTAGCAATACTCTCAGTATAATGTAAAAATGAAAAGGAGAAATTAAAAAATCGTTAGAAATGATTATTCTTTTATCAATTTTTAAAAAATGTCTAATCTTTTTTATGAAAAAAGTGGACAAACGTTGATAAGTAAAGATTTGAGGTGATTTCCATACAGAAAACATTCGATTTTTGAGTATTTATTCATCATTGATTTGATTTTTTTGACATAAAATAAACATCCCTTTTACAAAAAACAAATGAGAAGAAAAAAAGATTGTTACAAAAGCAAATAAGTGCTTTTGTAACAATCTTTTTAATCTTTTAATCGTTGGATGTCAATGACAGTTCCTGTGTAGGCATCTGCAGTGAATTCGTATTGAACAATGCCGTCGTCTTCAATGCGGCAAATTCCTCCAGTATATGTTTTGGAGTGGATGGCGAATTTCCGCAAGGGCTTTTTCTCAAACTCAATCCACGAACCTTCAATCGGTCCTTCTTTTAAAAAAGCAGCTTTTACATTTTCTAAGACGAGATCAGCGGAGATTGTTTTTTTCTTATGGTAGAACAAGGTTGAGGCAATGCCGCCTACTAAACCAAGACCAACGCCTAGCGCTAAGCCGCCTTTAAAGTATGTCAACTCATTTTCTTCGTTCATTTGTATGACCTCCCTTGGTCGGTTTCTGCTTACTATTACTTTTGTCAGTATCACTCTTATTTTACCATAGAGAAGGGGCCGCTGAGAAATAAAAAAAGTTTTTCAATCATTCTTTTAGAGCATTCTCATTGTCACGTTTAAAAAGAGAAAGCGATGTGCATTTTCTAGTATTTGCGTTATAATAAGAGTGAAATCATATGAAAGGAGTACCTATTTTTATCGACAGGATAAAGTGACTTTTTAGAGAAAAAGTGACGCTTGGTTGGCGTAATTTCCAACAAATCAAAAGCAATAGGACATACATCTATGGAAGAAAAAACATTTCAACGAATCAAGGAATTAACTGAATTACAAGGAACCAGCGGATTTGAAGACGACATTCGCGCGTACATGAAAGAACATATCACCCCATTAGTGGACGATGTCCAATATGATGGTTTAGGTGGTATTTTTGGGATTAAACGTTCAAAAGTGGAAGCAGCGCCACGCGTAATGGTAGCAGCCCACATGGACGAAGTTGGCTTCATGTTAACTCAAATTAACGATAATGGTTTATTCCAAGTAGTTCCTTTAGGTGGCTGGAATCCCTATGTTGTTTCAGCACAACGTTTTACGTTAAAAACAAGTAAAGGGAACTATCCATGTATTTCTTCATCTATTCCGCCACACTTGTTGCGTGGTACGAGTGGTCAAAAACAATTAGAAGTCTCTGATGTGTTATTTGATGCAGGATTCTCTTCAAAAGAAGAAGCTGAAAGCTTTGGCGTTCGTCCAGGGGATTCCATTGTTCCACAAACAGAAACGATTAAAACAGCCAATGGCAAAAATATTATCAGTAAATCATGGGATAACCGCTATGGTTGTACGTTGGTATTAGATGCATTGGAAACGTTACAAAATGAAGAATTAGGCCACACATTAATTGCTGGAGCAAACGTACAAGAAGAAGTTGGTTTACGTGGTTCTAAACCATCTGTTCATAAATTTAATCCAGATATCTTCTTTGCGGTGGATTGTTCAGCGGCAGATGATATTCACACGAAAAAAGGGACATATGGTCATTTAGGTGAAGGAACGTTATTACGGATTTTCGACCCAGGTTTGATCACATTGCCTCGCTTACGTGAATATTTATTAGATACAGCTGCGACACACAATATTCCGTATCAATATTTTGTTTCTAAAGGCGGAACGGATGCTGGGGCAGCGCACACAACTAATAATGGTGTACCAAGTACAGTCATCGGCGTTTGTGGTCGTTACATCCATACGCATCAAACAATGTTTAGTATTGCGGATTATGAAGCAGCGCGGGAAATGTTGTTACAAGCATTACGTGGCTTGGATAAATCAACAGTTAATACAATTGTTTACGGAAAGTAGAGGATGTTTAAATGATTTATCCCAATTCATTAGAAGAACTAGCAACTTATGTTGAAAAAGGTAAAAATGTTTTCTTCTTTACTGCTGATTGGTGCGGAGACTGTCGTTTCATTAAACCAGTCATGCCTGAAATTGAAGAAGCATTTCCAGCGTTTCAATTTATCGAAGTTGACCGTGATCAGTTTATTGACGTGGCTGCCGAGTGGAATATTTTTGGTATTCCGAGTTTTGTCGTAATTGAAAACGGTCAAGAGTTAGGACGCTTAGTAAATAAAGATCGAAAAACAAAAGAAGAAATCAGTGCATTTTTAACTAGCTTAGGCTAATTTTCATGAACCAGAGGAACCATTAAATTAAGAGAGAATCAGCTGGACAAAAGGGCGTTCTGCGTAAGGGTCCTAAATTCATTTTTGACTCTAGTTTCTTAGTCAAAGAAGCCTTTTAGATCAGCCTCCATCGGGAAGGTGACGAAAATGGAAGAACAAATGTATAAAAATATTCTTGTCGGCGTAGACGGTAGTGATCAAGCCAATTTAGCTTATGAACGTGCAATTGAGGTTGCTCGTCGAAACGGAAGCCGAGTCATTGTTGCAAATATTTTAGAAAATCAAGTGTATACAATGATGGGGTATTCGACGTTAAATGATCAATTAATTGATCAAGAAACAGCCGCTGCGGAAGAATTAATGGCCGATTGTAAAAAGTATGCTGAAAGCGTTGATTTTCATAATGTTGAAACAGTTACCATGTTTGGTTCACCCAAAGAAGTCATGAGTCATGAATTACCTGAAAAATACAATGTTGATTTAATTATGGTGGGACAATCAGGATTAAACGCAGTCGAACGTGTGGTCATGGGAAGCGTCAGTAGCTACATTATTCGTCAAGCACCTTGCGATGTCTTAATTGTTCACTCTGAAGAAAAATAAGCAAAAAAAGTTATTGATTGAATAGAGAGTTGACCTAACGTTTCTTTTGTTTTTTCAAAGGATCAGCGGCTTGTCACTCAAAATTGAGGACTTGGAGAATAAGTCATAGCGACATATTTTCCAAGTCTTTTAGTTTTTCGACAAAAAAGTATGCACAATGGGTTAATTTTTGATAAGATAAGACAGGAAAACGACAGAGGAGGAACAGAAATGATTTTTGCATATAACAAAGAACACGTTGGCGATGTCTTACTTGTCATCGTTGCGGACGATCAAGGGGCGGAAAACCAAGTAAAACGTGTCGGCGATGTGGCACGTGTAAGTTTAGTTGAGGCGCCAGAAACAGTGGTAGCTTGGAATATTTTTAATGCTTCAGCGCTTCTAGGTGACATTAATGGCACTGGCCAAGTGACTTTAACAGACGAACAAATCGAAAAAGTCAATACAGCGATTAAAGATGCGGGATTTTCAGAAACCCTTGAAAAAGACGACACCCCTAAAATTGTGGTCGGCTTTGTCAAATCATGTAAAAAACACCCAGATTCAGATCATTTATCTATCACACAAACAGAAGTAGACAACGGCGAAATCTTACAAATTGTTTGTGGCGCACCGAATATCAAAGCAGGACAAAAAGTAGTTGTGGCCAAACCAGGCGCAATGATGCCTGATGGTTTAATGATTTGGCCAGGGGTTTTACGTGGGGAAGAAAGTTTTGGAATGATTTGTTCAGCAAAAGAATTACGTTTACCAAATGCACCTGCTAAAAAAGGAATCTTAGAATTGCCTTTTGATGCGGAAGTTGGTTCTGCATTTGCGGTAGGAGAATAAAAGAAAGAAACGACCTGTTGTTTGAATAACAGGTCGTTTCTTTCTTTTATTGATTGCTGCGATTATTTTGTTGTGTTAAAGCTGATTTATCAATGGTTAAATCGATGGTTGCTTTCATTTCTTTAGAACCACGATAATAAGTCACTTCCATTTTGTCGCCAACTTTTTTCTTGTAAAGCGCGCTTTGTAAATCTGTAGTAGAGCTTACGTCTTGGCCGTCAACTTTCGTGATAACATCGTATTTTTCCAATCCAGCCTTTTCAGCAGGGGTCGCTGCTTCAACACCACGAACCACTACGCCAGTTTTTACAGAAGCTGGAATTTTTAAAATTTGTTCTTGTTGTTGTGAAGAGATACCTGTTAAATCAGACATCGTAATCCCTAGAGCTGGCCGCGTCACTTTACCATCTTTTTCTAATTGGTTGATAATGTTGACTACGTCATTACTTGGAATGGCAAAGCCCATCCCTTCAACGCTCACTTGACTAGTTGATTGCACAATTTTTACTGAGTTAATGCCAATGACTTGTCCTTCAATATTGATTAGTGGACCACCAGAGTTTCCTGGATTAATGGCAGCATCGGTTTGAATGGCATTAATATTGATGGTTTCACCAGACTCGTTTTTATTGGTAATATTTCTATTCACAGAAGAGATGATTCCTTGTGTGACAGAGTTAGCATAATCAGAGCCTAGAGGGGAACCAATTGCAATAGCAGGCTCACCGACTGTGATTTTACTAGAATTTCCAAACTCAGCGACTTGATCAACTTTGTCGGAAGAAATTTTAATCACGGCTAAATCCGTATAAGCATCGGTTCCGACTAATTCGCCTTTCACTTTGGTACCATCAGATAAAACAACTTCCAATCCTTGTGCTTTATCTACGACGTGGTTATTTGTCACGACATAAGCCGTTTTACCATCTTTCTTATAAATAACCCCACTACCTTCACTGGCTGCTTCTAAATCGTTACCATTGTTGCCGGAAGAGTCTTGAGTACCTTCATTCCCACCGAACAATCCCCCAAAAGGATCATCTGCCGAAGAATTGTTGCTAGCACTTTGCATATTAATGACAGAAACCACAGAATTTTGAACTTTTTTCACGGCTTTTGTGACATCGCTAGACACATTGTAACTTACATTGCTGACTTTTGTGTCGCCGTGATTAGTGGATGTCGTCGTCGCCGCATTATTTCCGCCGTTGGGTGTGGGAATAATCCCAGAATAAGCGCCTCCTAGAATAAGGGCGCCACCAAGTAAGCCGCCAGCTAAACCAATCCCAAATTTTTGCAATAAACTTTTTTTATCTGAATTAGGTGTAACATCTTTTCGTTGCATAAAATAACCTCCCAATAAGTGCATCTGAATTTTCTATATTAAGTATATCTGTTTCCTACTCCTTTAGTCTATCGAATAGCTTTGAATTTTTTATGAACAACTTAGGGAAAAATTACAGAAAAAATACGAATGAAAAAGTTATACACAGAAAAATGTGAACAAATCGGGAATAACTCTGTGTATAGTTTTTAAGAAAGTTATCCACAGAATGTGGATAATGTGGACAAATCAGTGGCGAATATGTGTTTGTATTGAAAAAGCTGTTAAATAAAGTAATTTTTTAGTTTGTTCTGTGGATAACTCTGTGTATATGTGTATAAGTATGTGGAAACGTTGTGGAAAGTAGCCAAACTTCGTGCTAAAATAAGAAAGAAGAGAAAACGAGAAAGTAGTGGAATAGGTGAAAATTAAACTAGTAACAGTCGGAAAACTGAAAGAAAAATACCTGATTCAAGGCATTAATGAATATCTGAAACGTTTAAATAGCTATGCCAAGATGGAAATCATTGAAGTACCAGATGAAAAAGCCCCAGAAAAACTCAGTGACGCTGAAATGCTTCAAGTCAAAGAAAAAGAAGGCCAACGTATTTTGGGGAAAATTAATGACAACGAATACGTCTTTGTTTTAGCCATTAATGGCAAACAATTATCTAGTGAAGAATTTTCAAAAGAAATTGAACAATTAGGGATTAGTGGCAAAAGTAATCTAACCTTTGTCATTGGTGGCTCCTTAGGTCTCAGTGATTCAGTCCTTCAGCGAAGTAACCAACAAATTTCTTTTGGCCGCTTAACTTATCCACATCAGTTAATGCGTTTGGTATTAGTGGAACAAATTTATCGCGGTTTTCGGATTATGAAAGGGGAACCGTATCATAAATAGGAAGTAGGCTGGTTGCTCAGTAAGTTCTATGAATCAAGTCATTGCTTGAAAAATATATGAAGTAAAATATCTTTAGTCTGTTTGTTTGATAGAAAATAAAAAAATTCAATCAAACTGGATTGAGAGAAACGTTACCGTTCAAACAATAAATAAAAATGAGAGGAATGGCAAAAAACAATGGTCATTCCTCTCGTTTTTTTTAAAATTGTCCGATTGTTGTGCCTCAGAAATAGGTTCAGCACCCATAATTATTATTTTAAAATGAGAAAAAATTAAGGGATTATCATAAAAATCAATATTTTTAACGTGAAAAGTTGAATAAGCTCTTTAATGAAGAAAACGCTATTGACAGTAACCAAAAATTACCTTAAAGTGAAAGCGTAAACATGTATAATATTTCATGTGACTAGGGAAAACTAGGCATGAAAAGTCTGTCTGAAGTAATTACTTTAGGTTGTCTTTTCATGCCTAATTTTTATATAGAATACTTAGTAGAGGAGGAAGTTGATTAAATTATCAGAAAAAAGTGTTTGGAAAAGTCGGATTGGTTGCTTAAAAATAGAAAGATATGGGGAAAAATATGATTAAAAAAATAATAGTCGTTGTTGCTTTCATGCTTACAGGCTTCTCGCTAACTGCGATGAGTGCATCTGCAGAAGAAATAACTGATTTATTTTTACAAAAAGAAGTGACATATTCTGGTGTGGAAGGAGGAAAAATTAGAGAGAATTGGAAATACCCTCAATTTGTTGGCGAAAAAGCTGTCGATGGCGATGAAACAACACGCTGGTCCGCTGATAAGCAAGATGAACAATGGTTAATTGTTGATTTGGGTGAAGTAAAAAACATTGGCGAACTCGTTTTACAGTTGCATGCAGAAAGTCCTGTGTATGAAATCTTAGTTTCAACAGATGGTGAAAGCTATCAATCTATCTTTAAAGAAGAGAATGGGAAAGGTGGCCAACCTACTAAAAAATATATTGATGGCAATAATGTACAAGCACGTTTTGTAAAATATCAGCAGATGAAAATGTGGCAACACACAAATAAGCAATTTTACAGTTCAAGTATTATTTCGTTTGAAGCATATGAAAAAAAACGACTGCCAGAAGCGATTAAACTTTTAACAGAGAACCTGACTATTAGTGAAAAAAGAAAGCAACAGCTAGCCTTTGAAGTGTCACCAGCTGGAGTAGATATCACAGAGGATCAGATTGAGTGGTCAAGTAGTGATCCTACTGTTGTGACGGTTGACCAAACGGGTAATTTAACAGCAGTTAAGAGTGGTGAAGCGAAAGTAACAGTCAAAATTAAAGGAACAGAAATTAGTGATACAATTCCTGTGACTGTTGTAGCAGAAAATAAACAATATGCGGAAATGCGAGCAAAATGGAAAATGCGATTGTTGGGTACTACGCAGTATGATAACGATACAGATGTGCAACAGTATCGTGCCCAGATTGCTACGGAGAGTTTAGCATTGTGGCAAACGCTTAATCAAGCAGCAGATCGTGGGTATCTGTGGGAACGAAAACCATCGGATACAGTGTCTGCTGATTACACGACTCAATTTACCAATATTAAAAAATTAGCGTTAGGCTACTATGAACCATCAAGTGAGCTTTTTGAAAAACCAGAAGTTTATGATGCGATTGTTAAAGGCATTGAATTTATGATTGATACAAAAAAATACAATGGAACGTATTACACAGGTAACTGGTGGGATTGGCAAATTGGTTCCGCGCAGCCGCTAACAGATACATTGATTTTATTACATGATGACCTATTGAATACAGATGCAGAAAAATTAAATAAATTTACTGCTCCGCTGATGCTGTATGCAAAAGATCCAAACATACAATGGCCAATTTATCGTGCAACAGGGGCTAACTTAACAGATATTTCAATCACCGTTTTAGGTACTGGACTTTTGTTAGAAGATAATCAACGCCTAGTACAAGTACAAGAAGCTGTTCCGTCCGTTTTAAAAAGTGTTTCCTCTGGTGATGGCTTATATCCTGATGGTTCCTTGATTCAACATGGTTATTTTCCGTACAACGGCAGTTACGGGAATGAGTTGCTAAAAGGGTTTGGACGAATTCAGACTATTTTACAAGGTTCCGACTGGGAGATGAATGACCCTAACATTAGTAATTTATTTAATGTTGTTGATAAAGGTTACTTACAATTGATGGTAAATGGAAAAATGCCATCGATGGTTTCTGGTAGAAGTATTTCCAGAGCGCCAGAAACGAATCCTTTTACTACAGAGTTTGAATCGGGTAAAGAAACAATAGCTAATTTAACCTTAATTGCAAAATTTGCACCAGAAAATTTAAGAAATGACATTTATACATCTGTCCAAACGTGGCTTCAACAAAGTGGGTCATACTATCATTTCTTTAAAAAACCAAGAGATTTTGAAGCGTTAATTGACTTGAAAAATGTGGTGAATAGTGCCTCACCTGCCCAAGCGACACCAATGCAATCTTTAAATGTATATGGTTCGATGGATCGAGTCCTACAGAAAAATAACGAATATGCGGTGGGGATCAGTATGTATTCACAACGTGTCGGAAACTATGAATTTGGGAATACGGAAAATAAAAAAGGCTGGCATACAGCAGACGGCATGCTTTATTTATACAATCAAGACTTTGCTCAGTTTGATGAAGGATATTGGGCAACGATCGATCCATATCGATTACCAGGAACGACAGTTGACACAAGAGAATTGGCAAATGGAGCTTATACAGGGAAACGCAGTCCCCAGTCATGGGTAGGTGGCTCAAATAATGGACAGGTTGCCTCTATAGGAATGTTTTTAGATAAAAATAATGAAGGAATGAACTTAGTTGCTAAAAAATCTTGGTTCTTATTAGATGGTCAAATCATCAATTTGGGAAGTGGCATTACTGGTACGACAGATGCTTCGATTGAAACAATCCTCGATAATCGGATGATTCATCCACAGGAAGTGAAGCTTGACCAAGGTTCAGATAAAGATAATTCTTGGATTAGTTTAAGCGCAGCGAATCCATTGAATAACATTGGCTATGTTTTTCCTAATTCAATGAATACGCTTGATGTTCAAATAGAAGAACGCTCTGGTCGCTACGGAGATATTAACGAATACTTTGTTAATGATAAAACCTATACAAATACATTTGCTAAAATTAGTAAAAATTATGGCAAGACTGTTGAAAATGGTACTTACGAATATTTAACAGTGGTTGGGAAAACGAATGAAGAAATCGCAGCTCTTTCTAAAAACAAAGGCTATACTGTTCTAGAAAATACAGCAAACTTACAAGCCATTGAAGCAGGTAATTATGTCATGATGAATACATGGAATAATGATCAAGAAATTGCAGGACTGTATGCGTATGATCCAATGTCGGTTATTTCAGAAAAAATTGATAACGGTGTTTATCGCTTAACTCTTGCGAATCCTTTACAAAATAATGCATCCGTTTCTATTGAATTTGATAAGGGCATTCTTGAAGTAGTCGCAGCGGACCCAGAAATTTCTGTTGACCAAAATATTATCACTTTAAATAGTGCGGGGTTAAATGGCAGCTCGCGTTCAATCACAGTTAAAACAACTCCTGAAGTAACGAAAGAAGCGTTAGAAAAATTAATTCAGGAACAAAAAGAACACCAAGAAAAAGACTACACCGCAAGCAGCTGGAAAGTCTACAGCGAAGCATTGAAACAAGCACAAACTGTGGCAGATCAAACAACAGCAACGCAAGCAGAAGTAGACCAAGCAGAAGCAAAACTACGTTCGGCAGTGAAGCAATTGGTAAAAGTGCCAACTAAAGAAGTAGATAAAACCAACTTGTTGAAAATCATCAAAGAAAACGAGAAACACCAAGAAAAAGACTACACCGCAAGCAGTTGGAAAGTCTACAGTGAAGCGTTGAAACAAGCACAAACTGTGGCAGATCAAACAACAGCAACGCAAGCAGAAGTAGATCAAGCAGAAGCAAAACTACGTTCGGCAGTGAAGCAATTAACATTGAAAAATAGTGGGGAAAATAAAACGGAACAAAAAAATGGGGGGAATAATGGACACTTAAATACTAGTGCGGGAGTTGATCAAACTGGTACGAAACAAGTTAAGCCATCAAGCCAAGGTGGTTTCAGAAAAGCTAGCCAATTTTTACCGAGCACAGGAGAAAAGAAATCGATCGCGCTTGTGATTATTGGTCTTCTAGTTATCGCCAGTGGGTGTCTTTTAGTTTTTCGTAAAAGTAAATCGAAGAAGTAAAAAATTACGGATTCACTAAAAACATAATAAAAAAGCAGACTTCCATACAAGAAGTCTGCTTTTTCATTAATTACTCCGCTTCCGCATTTTGCAAGTCAGCGACATCAGTCAGATAAGTGGCTTCATCCAACAAATCTTCCGAATGTGCAACATAAATCGCAGTGGCGCTATCACCCACCACGTTTAGGCTAGTAACGAGCATTTCGATTGGACGATTAATGGCTAAAATTAATGAATACGTCGCAATCGCAATCTCATTGTTATAGTTTAAACCAGTTAAAATAGTGAAAAGGATAATTCCGCCAGCGCCAGGTGCCGCCGGTGTACCAATGGATGACATTAAAGCTAAAATGGCAATCAAGGCAATATTAGCTGGTGTCACTTCATAACCAGCTACGCCCGCTACAAAAATAGCCGCAATTACTTGCATAATCGCTGTGCCGTTCATATTAATAGTCATTCCTAACGGCAAGACAAAGGCGGCAACATCGCTGTCGACACCTAACTCTTCAACCGTTGTTTTTGTATTTAACGGTAAAGTGGCTGCTGAAGAAGAAGTAGAAAATCCAAAAACCACAACTTTCATAATCTTTTTAATAAAAGGAACAGGATTTAATTTTGTCGCAAATAAGATAAATAATGGGTAACCGATCATCAAAAAGGCTAAGAGCGTCGCTGTCGTTGTTACAACGTAGACTAACGCTGGTTTTAAATAATCAATCCCGTAAGAAGCAAACGTCCGAACTAACAACATAAAGACGGCGATAGGAGCAAATTTAGTAATTACAAAGGTTAAAAATAACGTGACCATCGCATTGACTTCTTCAATTAATTTTTTGAAAACACGAATTTTATCCCCTAATGCATTAATACATAAACCAGTAATCACTGCCAACACAACAACGGCTAAAATCGCACCATTGTCGCTAAATGCAGAACCGATATTTTTCGTGACAGCATTGACAATCACCATTAATGGGTTGCCGCTCGTACTTACTTCGACAGGAGCTAGCGTTTCAGATAACGACACATTAAAAGCGCCAGTTAAATATACGCTATAGCCCACAATTCCAGCCGTTAATAGAGCAATCAGTGACATCGATAAAAAGCCAAAAATCGTTTTATAGGAAATTCGTCCTAATTTTTGCGTATCGGTAATATGACAAATGGCTAAAGTAATTGAAGTAAAGACCATCGGCACAATCACTAATTGTAGGCCGTTGATAAATAGTTGACCAATAATATAGAAAAGCCCAATCGCAGATTGTCCTTTTTCAGGATCTGAAATATCTTGGAAAAGAATCTGATTGATTGTCTGCCACACAGCGCCTTGATTGCTGCGAATAAGGTGCTCTCTTAAAAATAAAAAGCCGAGCCCAACGATTAATCCTCCCACCAATGAAATCACCATTTTTTTGGTAAATGAGATACCTTTCACTTCACGTTTTTTCTTTTCCACTTTGTTGCCTCCCAAATAAATTGATTAAGCACCGCGCAAAAAAAGCCTTGCACACAAAAAAAGGGCAAGACATCTCGTATCATTCACTATACAAAAATACAGAATTTTACAGAACTTTGCCTTGTTAGCCTCTCGGACTATCTTAAAGGTACTTTTCCACATACTAAGGGAAACTAAGAGAATTGTCAATTCTTTTTTACTTAGGGGGGGTGTTATTTTTGAAGAAAGAAAGGAAAGAAACAGACGTTTTTCATTTTTTGTTTAATGATTGTGTTAAAATAATCATTAGTAGAATAAGTGAAAGGAAATATTACCTTTCTATATGATAGGAGAGTATTTTTAATGAGAAGTGATCGACATCATAATAACAAGTATTTAGGAATAGTGATTGGATTATTAATTGTTATTATTGGATTATTAGTATTCATCTTAGTGAATGGGCAAACAAATTTAAAAAGAAAAACGGTAGAAGAAGTAGATGCAACACCATCTTCCTCTACAAAGACCGTTAGCAGTTATTCAAGTACCTCAGTGGTGCAAGAAAGTGAAAGTAGTTCAGCAGTTACTACTATTTCAGATGAAGAAAATGTGGCTGCAGAAGCAGTAAAAAAACTCTCCACTAGCCAACGTGCGGCGCTAGTTATTTTGGGTGCGCCTTCAGGATGGCGGTTTAATGGCTATCCAGCTCAAGAAAATTCGAATCAATCAGTTCAAGAGATTGCTTTGTCCAATATGAATACCATAACGTTAACCAAAGTAAGTAGTAAGTTAAGTGATAACACTAGTGAAAATGATCAAATGTTTTTTGCAACTGGAAAAAATATACAAGGTGTTGGCGGTGTTCCTTCGCAAATCTATGCGTTCGGACGTGATGGGGAAATGATTTACTATTATGTTGTTAAAACGAAACTGGATAATTCATCCGCTCAACCAACAGCGATAAACTTGGGACAAGCTAATATGAATAAAATTTGGAAAAATTTTTTTGATGTGGGTGATTTAAGTAGTATGAATCGAGTGGCGGATCAGATTGTTATAAAGTAATAGAGCACTGATTTAGAAAAGGAGTTAAAGCGTATGTTTAATCATCGTCACCAAAAAAATAAATACTTCTTTGTTGTGATTATACTGTTACTAGTCATTATTGGCTTACTTATTTTTCTTATTGTTACTGGTGGGAAAAATTCTGAAAAACAAACAAAAAGTTCCAGCAAAACAACCCAAACAACAAAAATTAGTAAAGAGAGTTTGAAAACCATACCTCAAACAATGAGTTCACAGCAAAATAGTTCAACAAGATTAAACGAAATGAATTATACGGAGTCAGAGAAGCGAGCAATAACTAATGAATTTCTGCTCTGGGCTAGTAAACGAGCAGAAATTGGTGGAATGGCTGTTACCACTAGATTTTTTGATCATGGAGCGAGTGGTAAAGGTGATTGGTATGCATTAACACCAGATCGGCAAGCTATTTTAGTTCAGCGGCAAGATTCATCTAGACAAAATAGCTACTCTATTCAAGCCTTGGGTGGGGTAACATTTTATACTTCGAAAGATGGCACCTTGGGCCGGTCTGATAAAGTAATGACTTCGGCTTTAGCAGCAGGCTATAATGAAGTTGCTGATTTAGGAAAACCAATTATAAAATATTTACTTGGTGATGATGGTGAAATTTATGAATATAACAGTAGTGGTTCTTTTACAGATGGTTTTTATGAGATGGATGATAAAGGCAATCGGCAAGAAAATGGAAGGCCTATTCAAACATTTACCCTTTCCGCAGATACCGCAGCCAAAAAAGAGCTACAACGGATTCTTTTGCAGTATAATAGAAAATAGAAACGAAAGAACAGGCACCAACACAAAGGAGGTATTTTTATGAAAGTCACTCAACTTTCTAGTGAAACTCTTGACCGAGCGCATGAACGTTTTGAAGAAACACTTGCGCAAATGACCGTTGCCGAAGCAAACACGATGCCCGCACCATTAATCAAGTCTGTTACTTGGCTGATGTGGCACACAGCCAGAGAATTAGACCTACAAATTTCCGCACTTAATCATAGTGAACCGTTATGGCTTAGCCAACACTGGACAGAAAAATTTGCCTTGGATTTGCCAGATGAAACAGAAGACTGGCATCACACACCAGAAGAAGCGGCGAAAGTCGTGGTGGCAGAAAAGCAATTGCTTAGTGACTATTTGGCTGCCAGTGTGGCACTTACCAAAAGCTATTTAGACCAAATCAAAGAAGAACAATTGTCAGACGTGATTGATAAAAATTGGACCCCGCCGGTGACTAGACAAGTGCGTTTAGTTTCAGTGATTGATGATGCAGTGATGCATTCTGGGCAAGCCGTTTATACACGAAGATTAGTCATTGGAAAATGATAAATAAGAAAAAACAAAAAATGCTTCTGCCTAAGCAGGAGTATTTTTTATTGAGAGAAAAAATACATAAAAATAATGAACGAAGGACTGTCCACTTTTTCCCTAGTTGAAACGTTGTATAAGTGAAAGGAGAAATCAGATGAAAAAGGAGGCAAATTTTGACGAAGTACTATTTTCTTTGGGGCAAGAAGTCATCCAAGTCTTGATTCACCGAGGAGCAAGTCTTGAAGATGCACAAGATGCAGTGTCGCAAACGTATACAACGATTTTTTCAATATTACCTGAAATTACATCAGAAAATCTACGCCCGTGGTTTTTCCGAGTAACATTTAATTACTACATTACGATGTATCGAAAAAAGAAACGAGAACGCACTTTTGTGGCAAACAGCCATCCTGTGCAATCAATAGAAAAAATGGAAGGGCAAGAGCTATTATTATTGATCGATTCCTTAAAAGATGAGGAACAAGAACTATTGCTTTTGAAATATTATTATCAATTATCGTATGCCGAGATTGCGTTGATTTTAGAATTATCTGTTGAAAATGTTCGCAAAAAATTGTATCGCACACGTCAAAAATTAAAAAAAGAACTGGAGGAATAGAAGTGGATTTAAAAAAAAGTATTCGTAAAGCGAAAAGAAAACAATTTATCGTGATTGGTGCCATAACCGTTGTTAGTTTTGCTGTATTGTTTGTCGGTTTTTTTGTGGGAATGGATAAACTTTCGACGAAAAACTATCATACCCTACTAGAAGTAATTAATGATCAAGAAATGATTGCTTCACCAAACACTCAATTAGACTCCCAAGTAATTGCTAATAGTTCGCCTTTTGGGGGCGAAGTTGTAACTAATCGTTCAAAAAATATTGATGGTTACACGGTGGAGTGGAGTAATTTACGTAGCAGATATAGCTTTTTCAAAAATTCGATTGACCGGAATGAAGCCTATCTTGGTAGCTATTATTCTTCTAAGAATTCCTATGAATACAACCGACAAACGAAACAGAAAGTGGCAACTTTTTATAACCCAGCGATTACCAATTACTATGATGATGTTAAAAATGAATTAAGTGAATTAGATAAAATGGAAAACCAAGTAGCGGAAGTGGCGATTTCTTTTGATAAACCTTATCCATATGAAGAAGTCCGCAAAATGTTACCGAGCAATGTCAACTTAGTTTGGCTCTATGTTTACTCCGAAACGGTTAATGAAAAAGAGGGTCCTTCTGGTACGCTGCCTTATGGTTTTCAATTAAGCATGGACGATCAAAACGAAATATTTGATCCTGAAAACGACAAGCAACACTTTTTTGAAACCTTAGAAAAATCCCCCATGTTTGCTGACAACCAAGAAGGCCAAAAGTTTATCCAACAAAATAAAAATAAAAAAGTCGAAAAATTACCTGTTTGGGGAGTCATGCTCACCGGACAAACTAAAAATTTCAAAGCCTTACAAAATGAACCTTTTGTTCGTGGTGCTTCAATTGGCGTGACCGCACCTATCGTTCCTTATATTCAGCCAGAGAAATAAACGTTCTTCAGAACTCTAAGCCTTCCGACTGATTTTGCTTCAACGATATTGTCAGTAAAAATAGAAAACGTTATAATAGAATGGATCACAGGAAGTGCTTCTACAATGCGTGGGAGCACTTTTTTTACTTATCCATGAGGAGGGCAAGTGAATGTTTTTTAATTTTATTGGGTTAACGTTATTTTTTGGTATCGGGATCTTAGTTGCGAATGGCGCCAAAATTGTAGCGAATAAAGGGAAAAAGAGTAAAGGGACTATTCTATTAATGGTGATTGAACTGCTCTTGTTAGGTATCTTTTTATTTGTGACTTTGCCAAGTAAAAATCTTTCAACCGTGTTATGGATTAATTTGATTGGCGCAGTGATTGCTAGTGGGGTGTTATTAAGTACACGCTTAGCTAGTAAAGTCGAAGTTCCTAGTATCCAAAAGGGCCGCAAAGAAGTAGGGAAGAATACCAACAAAACGGCTAACAAAGACTGGTCTGGCAAAATTTTGGGTGTTGCCGTTTTGGCAATGATTTTGTTGACTATTGTCAGTAGTATTACCAGAATCTCTTCTATTGATGAAATTTATCAAACAATTCCTTTAAAAACGGAAGAAAAAGCTGAAGTTTTAACTTCGGCGAAAGAAACACCCATTGCGATTGCACCACAAACGGCGAAACGAAAAATGTTACAGAAATTTTCTGTCATTCCCAATTCCAATATGTTTACTTTGGATGGTATAACGGCACAAGTTGTCAATGGCGAGTATGTTTATGTAGCAACAGTCGAATTTAATGGCTTCTTTAAATGGCTAAAACTGGGGGAAGTACCTGGCTATTTCATCATTAGTGCGACAGATATCAACGCACAGCCAGAATTTGTAGAAAAACCAATTGTTTATACTCCTTCAGCTTACTTTGGCAAAGATGCCGCACGAAAAATTTATTCCGCTTATCCAGGTTATGCAGCAACTGGCACAATCAATTTAGAGCTGGATGACCAAGGGAATCCTTACTATATTCAAACGCTTTACAAAGAGTATGGGGTTTCTGGTCGCATGCACTATAATGAATTTAAAACGGCGGTATTAAATGCTACAACAGGAGAAGTTAACGTTTATGACAGTCAAAAAGCCCCAAGTTTCGTTGATGCGCCGATTACTAGTTCAGCGGCGAATAGCTTAAATGAATTCTTTGGTCGTTACAGTCAAGGCTGGTGGAACCAGACAATGTTTGGTGCCAAAAAAGATGTTAAAATTCCAACTGAAAATGGTATTTATGCATCAGGACAAATTACGCCGATGATGAACAAGGAAGGGAACCAGTTGCTTTATTTTACGGACTTTACAAGTAGTGAAAAAGACCAAGATTCCGCTTTAGGTTATTCCTTAATCAATGCCCGAACAGGCCAAGTTACGTATTATCGTGATACTAAAGTCGGCATTATGGATAGTGATGGCGCCATTTCTATCGCCTCAAAAATTTATCCAGAAAAGAAATGGAAAGCTAGTATGCCAGTCCTTTATAATATTGATGGTGTGCCAACGTGGATTGTTTCGTTAATGGACAGTAAAGGGATTTTCAAAAAATATGTCTATATAAACGCCGTAGATAATGATATTGTGATTGATGCAGACACGGCACAAGGCGCATTAGACGCTTATCGAATTGAATTAGTAACCAAAGGAAGCAACAATGAAAATACAGACAAAGCCAACTTGAAAACGATGCAAGGTAAAGTAGCTCGTGTCTCAGTAGTAGCTGGGGAAGCGCAAACGGTAGTTTCATTTTTACTAGAAGATGAAAAAACCATTTTTAGCGTAACGACTAATAACAGTCCGCTGGCGCTATTCTTAAAAGAGGGCGACCAAGTGACATTTAAAGCCGTAGTGACTGAAAATGCTAAAGCAGCGAATGTTGAAGAATTGAAAATTGCAGGATTAAACTAAGAGGTCGGGACAGAAGTGTTTAACTCCGAGAAATAAGAAGGAATTTCCGAAAATTGTTCTTTAATTTTTGGAGAATTTCGGCTTATTTCCGAAGGAGTTGCTTTTGTTCCCGCCGTTTATCAATTTTTAAGCCTGGAACAAAAATCCAAAGTGATTTTTGTCCCAGGCTCTCTTGGAAAAGAAGAAAAATCCACTTATTTCTGCTATGATAAGAGAGAAAAAGAATACGAAGGAGCTTCGCCCATGCGCAACATAAAATTAACCATTGAATACGATGGTAAAAGATACTCAGGTTGGCAACGACTAGGCAATTCAGAGAAAACGATTCAAGGGAAAATTGAAAGTATTTTAACACAAATGACAGGTGAACCGATTGAAATTATTGGCTCAGGCAGAACGGATGCCGGCACACATGCACGTGGTCAAGTAGCGAATTTTAAAACGACTAGTTCACTAACAACAACCGAAATGTTATCCTTTTTAAATCGATATTTACCTGGCGATATTGTTGTTAAAGAAGTTACAGAAATGCCTGAACGTTTTCATGCACGGTATAACGCCACAGGCAAACAATACAGCTACTATGTTTGGAATAGCCCAATTCCTAATGCCTTTGAACGGTATCATAGTTTTCACTTTCCCAAAGCGTTGGATCAAGAAAAAATGGAACAAGCTTGCCAAAAATTAATAGGGACCCATGATTTTATTGGCTTTTCAGCATTGAAAAAAACCAAAAAATCAACTACTCGAACGATTGAAAAGATTACGATTGAAAGAAGCGGCGAAATGTTACAGTTCACTTTTGTGGGCAATGGTTTCTTGCATAAAATGGTCCGCATCCTCGTTGGGACACTTTTAGAAATTGGTGCAGGCACCAAAGAATTAGCGATAATTGACGAATTATTCGCAACAAAAGTCCGAGAAGGCGCAGGTGAAACGGCTCCTGCACAAGGGTTATTTTTAGATGAAGTGTATTATAAATAACAAAAAAATAAATTTTCTTTAACCACACCAATTAAAAAGTTGAACTTCATCTAAAAAGTGCTAACGTTAAGAAGAGATTAACAATAGAAAGAGGTCATTTTTTTGCTATCTTTACTTATTTCTGTCAAAAAATTATTTTCATCTTTTTTAGGTATCTTAAAAAAAGAAGACACTCGTGCCTTGTTCTTTTTATTGGCAACCACGTTGTTGAGTGGGACCATTTTTTATTCAACAGTGGAAAAATTGTCGCCATTAGATTCGTTATATTTAAGTTTCATGACGTTAACCACGATTGGTTATGGAGATGTGCATCCAGTTACTGACTTGGGAAAAATTTTCACCATGGTTTATGCTACAGTAGGCTTGGGGATTATGGCTATGTTTATTTCGGTCGTAGCAAAATCCTACTTGTATTCTAAACAAAGTCATCACCACCATCACCATAAAAACAAAGAACATTCAGCGGAAAAGTCTTCAGAAAAATAGACGAAATTGATGAGTTGACCAAGTGTTTCTCGAAAAATGAAAGTTTTTTGAGAAACACTCTTTTTTTATCTTAATAATTATGGTAGTATGTCCCAAACTGTATTTTATTTTAAAGGAGCGTGAAGTGAATGGTCAAAGCGATTCGGAAATTATCGTTAATTCAAAAAATCATGATAGGGATTGTGATTGGAACCACCTTGGGTTTCTTGGTGCCTGAATGGACCTTCATCAGCGTTCTTGGTGAATTGTTTGTGGGCGCCTTAAAAGCAATTGCGCCGATTTTAGTTTTTGTCTTAATTATTGCGTCGCTAGCCCAACAAAAGGCTGGGGCGAAAACATATGTTGGATCAATTTTAGTTGTGTATCTGTTAGCGACATTTTTGGCAGCTGTTGTTGCCGTGACGGCAAGCTATCTGTTTCCCGTTAAGATTGTCTTGGAGGCGGCGCAGGAAGCGCAAGCAGCCCCAACGCAACTTAGTGATGTTTTAAGCAATGTGTTAACAAGCGTTGTCCAAAATCCGATTCAAGCGATGATTGAAGGCAATTATTTATCTGTTTTATTTTGGTCCTCATTAATCGGTATTGGGCTACGTCAAAGTTCGGTCGCTACCAAGGATGTGATTGCCAATCTTTCAACAGGGATTACCACGGTCGTTCAAATGATTATCGGCATTGCGCCAATTGGAATTCTAGGTTTGGTATTTCATTCGGTGGCAACAACAGGCATTGCAGGGTTAGCCAAGTATGGTCAGTTACTATTATTGTTAATTGGTACGATGGCCGTGGTTGCTTTAGTCGTTTATCCAGCGATTGTTTTTTGGAATATTCGGCAAAATCCGTATCCGTTAGTCTTTTTTGTATTAAAGGAAAGTGCGATTCCCGCATTCTTTACACGCAGTTCTGCGGCCAATATTCCCATTAATATGGAATTGGCGAAAGCAATGGATTTAAATGAAGAATCTTATGCGGTCTCTATTCCGCTGGGCGCAACGATTAATATGGGCGGCGCAGCCATTACGATTACCATTATGACATTGGCGGCAGTCCACACATTAGGGATGTCCGTACCAATCTATTTAGCCTTATTGTTGAGTATCATCGCCGCTGTTTCTGCTTGTGGGGCTTCAGGAATTGCTGGTGGTTCCTTGTTGTTAATTCCGCTTGCATGTAGTTTGTTTGGCATTTCCAATGACATTGCCATGCAAGTCGTCGGCGTTGGCTTTATCGTCGGCGTAGTCCAAGATTCCATTGAAACAGCGTTGAACTCTTCTAGTGACTTGTTGTTTACCACCTCAGTTGAGTTAGCAGACCGACGTAAAAATGGTGAAATCATTGATGTCAAAGCGTTAATTGGCAAAAGTCAATTGGTGGTCGAACAAGAAAATATTTAAAAGAAAGGAACAACCCGCTAAAATGCGGGTTGTTCCTTTCTTTAATAATCTCGGCCCCATTTTTTTCAGGGGCCACTGAAATTATCGACCATTTTATGAAGAAAATCCTCTCTATAATAAAGGTATCAAGTAAATAGGAGGTACACGAAATGAAATGGTATCAACTTTCCTCAACAAAAGTAATCGAGCAGACTAAGACGAAGCAAACGGGTCTTTCTAGCGAAGAACGTCAGCAACGTTTACAAACGAATGGTCCAAATAAAATTGAAGAAAAACAACAACTGAAAACGTGGCAAAAGCTAGCCAAACATTTTACAGATTTACTAATGGTAGTCTTACTCGCTGCCGCAATTCTAAAATTTGCCACAGGCGAAGTGGTCGAAGGAAGTATCATTTTTCTAGTGGTGCTTGTCAATGGCTTTGTCGGTTATTGGCAAGAGCGTAAAGCAGAAGAATCATTAGACGGCCTGAAACAGATGATGGGCCAAGAGGCAGTCGTTCTAATTGATGGACAAAAAACAACCGTTTCTTCTGAAACATTGGTTCTGGGAGATGTAGTCACGTTACAAGCTGGCGATGTAGTTCCAGCAGATTTGCGCTTATTTGATGTTCATAATCTGATGATTGAAGAATCAATTTTGACAGGCGAATCAGAAGCCGTGGAGAAAATTACCGGTTCCTTGAATGAGGAATTGCCAACAGGCGATCAAAAGAATTTGGCTTTTTCAGGAACTCTTGTCCAAGCGGGCTCAGCCTTAGGCGTTGTAGTAGAAACAGGAGATTCCACTGAAGTTGGAAAAATTAATCACGCGTTGCAGTCAGTAGATCAAAAAACAACGCCGCTCGTACGGAAAATGCACCAATTAAACAAGCAAATTTTCCAAGGGATTATGGTCTTGATCGTGTTTCTGATTTTCTTTACCACTTTTCGTCATGGCATGGAATGGAGCCTCTTATTTTCTGCGATGATTGCATTAATTGTAGCAATGATTCCAGAAGGCTTACCTGCTGTGTTAACGATGATTTTATCGATGGGTGTTCATGAGATGGCTAGAGAAAATGCGATTATTAAAGGCATGCCTTCCGTTGAAACATTAGGTTCAATGACAGTTATCTGTTCAGACAAAACAGGAACGCTAACTAAAAATGAAATGACGGTAATGGATGTAGTGACTGAAGAAATGACCATTATCAAAGAGATTATGGCCAACTGTCAAGAATTGAAATTACAAGACCAACAAAAAATCGCCGACTTGCAGGGGAATCCTACCGAGTTAGCTTTACTACAATATGTTGATCAGGATCAACTGTCTTTACGCCCTGTAGAAAAGAAAATTCCGTTTAGTTCAAGTTATAAATACATGGCCACTCGCCATCCGCAAGCAGAAGGTTCAATTATTTATGTCAAAGGTGCGCCAGAAGTATTGTTACAACTTTCTACGTTATCTGATAATCAAAAAGGTGCTTGGCAAGCACAAGCTGCGCAATTAGCGCAAAAAGGACAACGGGTATTAGGTTTCGCTTATAAGACAGTTACGTCACAACAGGAACTGACACATGAAACATTGTCAGGATTGACGTTTGCTGGACTGGCAGGCATCATCGATCCGCCAAAAGAAAGTGCCATTCAAGCCGTCAAAGAATCTCAAGAAGCAGGTATTTCCGTCAAAATGATTACCGGAGACCATAAAGATACAGCGCAAGCCATTGGCGAGCAGGTTGGTTTAAAGCATACGAAAAAAGTCCTTGAAGGATTAGAAATTGATGCTATGTCAGATGAAGAATTAGCCCAGCACGTTCAAAAAGTCGATGTATTTGCACGAACGACGCCAGAACATAAATTACGAATTGTCACGGCTTTACAAAACAATGGTGAAATTGTCGGGATGACCGGCGATGGCGTGAACGATGCGCCAGCACTAAAGAAAGCCGATGTCGGAATTGCCATGGGAATTAAAGGAAGTGAAGTAACCAAACAAGCCGCAGATATGGTTTTGGCAGATGATAATTTCCATACGATTGCTAAAGCTGTGAAAGAAGGACGCCGCATTTTTGATAACTTGAAAAAGACGATTACCTTCTTCTTGCCAACCTCTTTAGCACAAGGTTTAATTGTTGTCTGGGCGCTTTTAATGAATCATCCTCTACCGTTGACACCTGTCCAGATATTATGGGTAAACATGGTAACTACGATTACTTTGTCTTATGCATTAGGTTTTGAAAAAGCGAGTGCTGATACCATGAAACGACCACCAAGAGATGTCAACGAAGGCATTTTAACAAAGTACAGTATTTTTAGAATCATCTATGTGTCGGTACTCATTATGGTACCAGGTTACCTCATGGCGTTACAATTTGAGGGCCAAGCCTTACAGCAAACGTTCCTCTTACAAAGTATCGTCTTAGCGCAAGCAGCGTATATGATCAACTGTCGTAAGTTGGTTGATCCGTCGTTAAGCACAGGATTTTTCCAAAATAAAGTGTTGTTTGCTTCATTAGGAATCCTCTTTTTACTACAAGCGCTAGTAGTTTACTGGCCAGTAGCGCAGCAATTAATTGGCACAACTTCTTTAAATGGCCTTCAATTAGCAATGATTTTCGTCCATGTTGTGAGTCTGTTTTTCCTTGTTGAAGGGGAAAAATATATAACCAAACGATTCATGACGAAAGAAAGCCAAAAAACTAGCGAATGTCCTCGCTAGTTCCTTTAAAAATAAGAATGAAGAGTGAGCTCTGCTAGTCGGCGGAGTTCATTTTTTGTTGGAATTAAAGAGAGATAAAAGACAGGAAGATCAAGATGATCCAAGGGAAAATTGGAAATAATTATGTCGGCTTCATTTAACGTCAACTGGCTTAGTTCCACATATTCAATAGCTTGTAATTTCACACGAGTACCTAAATAAGCAGCTAATTCTTGTTGCAAAAAAGCTTTCCAAGCAGGTTCCCCTTGAAAGAGGAAATAGGCAGTCATTGTTTGCGCCTGAATGGAATAACTGGCTTGTTTTTCTAACAAAGAAGCCAAACTAAGAAAATAAGTCGGTTCTTCAATCGTGGTGTAGCGAGATAAAATCTCCAAAAGTTCTTGGTTGCTCTTTGATAACGCAAGGTCCTCTGCGGCTTGTTCGGTCATTAATTCTTGATATTCCAATTGAAATTGCTCAGAAAGTGTTGGGGACTCGGTATATTTAATGAATAACAATAACAGATTATCCAATAAATTTGTTTGGATTAAATCAGGCCGGGCTTCTTCAGTGGACAAATTAGTGACAAACTGCTGTAACGATTTTCGCAGCTGACTGTAATGAGTGTGGAGCGCAGAAGCCAACGTTTCGCCATAGACATTATCGTAATTCCAGCTTTCTAAGAAACAAAAGAAGGCGAAAAAACTTTCTTCTCCTTGCAAATAGATGCCTTCAGAAGCATAAAGTTTTGCCAAGGACGGTTGATAAAGTTGAAACAAGACATCTTTTGAATCAAAAGAAAATTGACTCACTCGGCAATTGGCTTTGTTGCGAATCGTGTTAATAAAAAACCAACAAGCGCCAAAAATTTCTTCCGTTTCCACCGTCAACTCACTACTGTAAACTTGTTTCAAAAATTGAAAATAATGCTCCTCATGAATAGAATAATCGTCAAAAAAATAATTATTATGAGTAAAAGGCACCAATAAACGGTGATAAAAAATCCGAATATTGCTTTCTGCCCCGATTAGCTGAATGGTCGTCGTGGTTAGCTGAATCGTTAAATGAAAATCACGTAAGGCCAGATTCATTTTTTTGATATGTCGCTTCAAAGTTTCATAAGAAACACCACTAGTGCTCAAAAAAGAAGTTGTCACTAACTCTTTCGTAAATAGTAGCTCTTTTAATAGTTGAATACTAATGGATTGAGGTAAAAATAATGACCAAAGCTCATTGGTTTGCGCATTCCCCTGATTACGTAACCGAATACCACTGCTATCGGTTTCAATGGACCAGTCGGCTGGTAATTGACTGCGAATATATTGTAAATCCGAAAAAACGGTTCGCTCTGTCGTCTGGATTTGCGTGGCTAAACGCTTGGCTGTCAGCTGAGGAACATTTAACAACTGTTCCAACAAACGAATTTGCCGAAGCAAATCTTTTTCCGTTATCACACGTTTTAACATGGAGTACATGGCAAAACCTCCTTTTGCTTAAGAATACGGATAAAAAGGGGATTGGTCAATTAAAAAAAGAAGCGAATCGTCATTCGCTTCTTTTTATTCACTATACAAAAATATCAAATGTATGCAAAACGGCTGACAATAAAATGGTTACAACAGCCATTCCTGATACAAAGCCGACAGCACCAGGAACAAACGGAGGTAATCGTTTAGCAATATAGCTACCGACAGGGGCCGCACTGATTCCTGCTAAAACGGCGATGGTCAGGGGAAGCCAAAAGCCACCACCCATCATTAAAATCACACCAGGAACAATACTGACCAGTGGCATAAATGTTGGATACCAACCTTCTTCAGCGAAATGTTTTCGATAAAGAAAAACACCCACAGCCGAAGCAATCATTTGTCCCATTAAAATGTCAGGAACCAAGCCAGAACCATTTGTAATATGATTAATATTGACAAACCAATCTGTTAAAACGCCTAGAATTACCAAACCTCCAACTAACTCATTTCCATAAAACCAAGCTTCGGAGAAGTCAGCAAAAGTGCGTCGTATTGACCATTGAAAGGTTTGCGTATTTTCAATTTTAGGTTGTTTTTGCCGCTTCTGAGCGATTGGTGCAACAGAAGGAACCATCCAAGGAAGTTGATGACAGATGGCTGAAACAATCCAGCCAACAAAAGCCATTGTGGTAACGTTGGAAACTGTCCCAGGTACATTTAAAAGGGGCATCAATTGCGCATTCAGCCAATTGGCAAACGGAAAGGTGAAAAGCGCACTCAACAGAGAAATCGTTCCTAATTTTTTCCAGCCAGGACCATAAACGAGCGTTAAAGCTGGCGGCGTGCCGACCACCACAATAAATGTTGGTAACCACAACACTTCTTTTGTAAAAAAGCGTGTAAAATCAAAAACATAAATAGTTAAAAAGAGGGAAAGTAGCTGAGAAGCAAGTACCCAAGGCCAAGCACCAGAGCCACCAGCAATTGCAAATCCCTGCCATTTTGAATTTTTTCGATAAAGTTGCCAAGCAATCAGACCGCCGATTAGTAAGAAAAGCGTTGTAAAAAGTCCACCGTAAAATTCCCCTTCCGTGAAGTTCATAACAAAATAGATAAATTTGTAAAATCCCTGCTGATTCACTTTGGTAACTACGTCATTGTAAGGGAAAAAGTTAGACACATGCCGAAAGCCATTCATGATCCAATACAGGAACATTCCCAAAAAAAATTTTACAACAAGAGCTAAAACGGCTTCGTAATTGATCGATTTATTTTTCATATGATCGCTCCAAAAAAATGACATTTTACTAAGTTTTTGAAATTAGTTTATTGTAACTACTAAAGCCTTTAGTGCCTCGTTAAAGACATTCGCTGGCGGATTAGTCAATCCAGCGCCAATCATACCAATCCCCGGTTCTTTATGAGCAATAGCAGTATTAATGACAGGCAGCATCCCTGTTTCTAAGACTTTTAAGACATCGATGCCTGAAGGAATCCCCATAAAATCTAAAACAGGAATCGTGACATTGGGATTTTCTTTCGTAGTAATTTCCAGCATTTCTTTTGAATAATTCAATGCTTCTGCCACTGTTCCGCCAACTAATGGGACAATTGCTGGTGCAGCTGCCATGGCAAATCCGCCAACACCATACGTTTCTGTAATAGCACTATCGCCCATATCCAAACCAGCATCTTCTTGTGTGTAACCAGCAAACATCGGACCAATCACCCGTTGGGCAGGCCCCGTAAACCAGTGATTTCCACCAATCCCACTGACACGAATTCCAAATTCGACCCCATTGCGACACATGGTGGTGACAATTGTACTATTCTCCACATTATGCCCAGCATCTAACGCACATTTAGCGGCGCCCATCCAAGTTGGACCAGAAAAATAGTCAGAACTGCCAAGAAATTCAAATACTTCTTTTAATTGTTCACGAGAAAAATCAGTTTGAACCATGTAAGGTGTTAATGCTTGGACTAACAACGTACTTCCAGCTACATTGCGATTATGACACTCATCGCCCATATGCAAGGCTTGCGAAAGCATTAAGCGTAAATCAATGCCTTCTGGACAAAAAGTCATGGCATCATGAAGTAATGGACCTAAAACATCGCGCATCCAAATCAGGCGATCCACGACGGATTGATCATTTGCACCAAATCGTAAAACTTTCGCCAATTGTTCACTTAAATTAGTAAAAGCTGTGTTGCCGTACGTTTCATTTTTGATAATATGAACGTACATATTCGGAGAAGTCACGCCAGCCATGGAACCAACGGCATCATGTTCATGACAAGGAGAAAACGTAATCGCGCCAGAACGAGCAACCCGATCGGCATCAGCTAGATCTTTTGCTAATCCTTCAAAAACAAGCGCTCCTTGAACGGCACCTTTCATCGGTCCGCACATATTTTCATAAGTAATGGGTGGCCCAGCATGTAAAATGGTCGTTTCAGTCATATTGGGCATGATATTAATTGCTTTATCAAATCCTACTAAAATAGGTTTTGATTGAATAATGCGGGTAACCGCTTCTTCGTTGGCTTGTTGGATTTTTTCATAAAGCGTTGGATTTTTTAATTGATCCAATAATTTCAATAGCTCTGGGTCACCATTGGCTGGCGGTGCCCAATTTACTTGATGTGAAGGAATCCCTTGTTTTTTCATATCTTCATGAATAAAGTCAATGCCTACATTGATCGTATCTAAAGGCTGTTTAAAAAGATCATTTCTGCTCATGTTCGTTCGCTCCTTTTACAAAAGTTTTGGTGGCTTCGCAAAGTTGATGACTGCTGTCGACAACGAGAACCTCTAAATCTTCTAAAATTTTCCGCTGTTCATGAATATCTTGTGGATCTTCTTCGGTCCCTAAAACATAGCCAATAATGGTTAACTCACGACCATCTGCTTTTGCTATTGCTTTGGCTTCCTTTAACGCCTCCGCTAACACACCAACGGGATTTTCGTGAGAACCATAACCTAATTCAAAATCTAACGCTAAAACCGCCACTTCAGGATCTTTGGCTTCTTGAAGAATGCGAGTAATCCGAGAAGTCGGATCGATCATTGGATGTGGGCGGCCTTCTGTGAAACGATCATCACCGAAATCAATCAATGTATGTGCTTGGCTGTGGTCAGGATTTGCTAATTGTCGTTCAGGAATTTTATGAATATTACTATAAACATCATCAGAGACTTCTGTTAAAGCATATAAAAGTTCATCACAAAGAGTGCCACCACAGAACAACCCACGAACAAATTTTTGAGAAGGGGCTTGTTGCTGTTGGATGGCTGTTAACGTTGCGCCTGTCGGATTTTGATAGAGGCTGGTTTCCGCTTCCTGTGTTTGACTAAATTGAATCACTTTTTGAACTGCATCCAGAGAAGAAGTAGCAAAAGTGACGTTGTCTATTTTTCGTTCCGTTTGTTCACTGCCGATAAAATAAATAACAACTGGTTTAGTTGAAACAGCTAATTTTTTTAAAATTTTCTCTGTTACTTCTGGAGCAGGCGGTTTAGAAATAAGCAAAATTGCCTTAGTTTGTTCGTCAACCATTAAAGCATCCAGACCGTCAAGCATCATCAGCCCACCAATTTCAGCAGACAAATCACGGCCGCCAGTACCAATTAATTGTGAAATCCCATAACCATATTTATGGATTTGGACACTAACTTCTTGGCTGCCTGTACCAGAAGCGCCGACAATTCCAATATCTCCTGAACGTACCTCGTTAGCAAAACATAACCCGACGCCATTAATAATCGCTGTTCCACAATCAGGGCCCATCACAAACAGTTCTTTTTCGTGTGCTTTTTGTTTTAACGCTAATTCCTCGTCAACCGTCACGTTATCACTAAAGAGCATGACGTGTTTTTGCTGATCTAAAGCTTTATGCGCTTCTCGTGCAGCAAATTTTCCATTGACAGAAATTACAACTAAGTTGGCATCAGGCTCTTCATAAAGGGCTGAATCTAACGTCTTATAGGTTACTTCAGAAGAAGCGGTTTTCTTTTTCTTCGTAAATAACTCGTCGACTTGCTGTAAAATTTCTTCTGAGTTCGCTTGGTCATCAAGATCTAAAACAATTAATAAATCGCCCGTTGTAACATGATCCAAGGCGGGTGTATATAAACCAACATTCCGAATCACTTCAAGATTCATGTCGGTTCCCATCCCAATCATTGCGGTTTTAACTCCAGCCAGTTCATTGGCTCGTGTTGAAATGGTCATTAAAGTAACTGAATCAAAATAGGCGTTCTCTTTAATTACTGTTTGAATTGTCATGATTATTCTCCTCACAAAATAGTTTTAAACCAAAAATAATGCCGCAAAGCATGTCGCTTCCTGAAGTTGAGCCCACCTCCTCTAAAGCTGAAACCGCTTGAGCCATTTCGTTTGTATTTCCACTTTCAATTGATAAAAAAACACGCTGAACTAGCTGAGAAAACCGTTCGTTCACTGCTTCATGGATTTCCGCATAACTGACCGCATTCGTTCGTTCCTTGGCTAGCACAGCCAGCTGTTGGAAATTCGAGGGAAGCTGCTGTAAAGCAGAAAAACTAGCAAGTAATCCTGTGATAAAATCATCGCCAGTGGGGGTTAAACCAATCCCCAATCCCAAAATCTTCGTTAAACAATCAAGAGCTATTTTAAAAGATTTTTGCTCCCAAGCCTGTTGAAAATGAATCATTTCTTTTTGAATCTGGGTCCGACTATAAGAATCAAAAAGAAAGGTTGACGACGAAGCAGGAAAAAGCGCTTGCCAAGGATTGAAACGAGTTTGCTGAATATACGTTAAAAAAATAGCTATTCTTGTTTTACTGGGTGTTAAATAAAGTGGCGTTGGTTGCCAAATTTGGGCGTCGGCTAGGGTTAATTGTCGTCGGCCTAACCGGATAAACAGGGGCTCAATTTGGACAGGTAAATCAGCGAAATGGCTAAGTTTTTTTTCATCGAGTATAATCGTGTTAGGTGCTATATGTTCGGGATGCGTTGAAATGGTCAAGAGAATTTCTTGGGTGTCTACATGACCATAATTAATAGCGTGCGTAAAACATTGCAAACTAGTCAATGTTTGATGAGGGAGTTTCGATAAAATCGTTTGGTCATAAGCTAAAATTTTTGTCATTCCAACGACCTCCTTTTTAATAGCGCTTTCACAACTTCATAATAAAAGAATCCAGCACGCTAAACAATTGCTAAAAATGACATTGATTTACAAGTTTGAATGGACAATTTGTACATTGGGAGGATAAATGATGTTAAAAGTGAGTGATTTATTAACGTTAGAAGAATTACCTGGCATTACCTTAGTGGCAGGACATAAAAATCAGGACCAACCGATTTTAAAAGTCAATATTTTAGAAAATCCTGATATTTTAGATTGGCTAACAGCAGGTGAGCTGCTGTTAACGACAGGGTACATATTTAAAGATGATCGGAAATTACAGAAAAATTTTTTGAAAGAACTAGCCAAACACCATTGTGCTGCCTTAGGATTTAAAACCCAACGTTATTTTGAAGAAGTTCCACCAGACCTAATCAAACTAGCAAATGAAATGAATGTACCTATTTTAGCAATTCCTTACAACTACACCTTTTCGCAAATTGCTGACGTGTTGAAAAGTCGTGTCACGTTAGAACAATTTGACATGAATGCGCAAGAAACCGCATTGCATAATAAAATTTATCAAATCTTAGAAACGGGAAGTAGCAGTTTTCATTTGCTGCAGGATCTAGCAGAAACCATTCAAAATCCTGTCTTGTTATTGAATGACCATTTTGAAGGAGTTAATTTTTTTGACTTGCCTAAAAATCCAATTCGTATTTCTAGCATTTTAGAAGATAGACAAGAAACCTCAGAGTTCCAAAAACAATTATTGGAACAAAGTCATCCATCATTACGCTTTTATCAAGAACCGATTCATTTACAGTTGAAACTCCAGAACCAAGTGGTGCCAATTGAAATTTATCCAATTAAAAAGAAAAATGTTATTTTATATTATTTACTCGTCTGGAACACCTTGGCCCCATTACGACCAGTCGACGTGGCTCATTTTAAAATCACAGCTCATTACTTACTTTTACAATTGCAATTGGAATACTCACGGAAATTTGAAGAATACCAACAACGAAACGAATTATTTTTTAAGCTGATTGCGCATGAAAAGAGGGATCAAGCTGTTTTCCAACAATTTCAACAGTATTATCGCTTGACAATAGATAAGCCCTATGCGATTTTGCTAATTTCATTAACCTTAAATGAACGCCAAAGGCAAGAAAGAATGTCTATTTTAGGCAACCAGCTAAACCAAGTTATCTTAGGGGACAAACAAAAAATTGTTTGTATTGAAATTGACAGTTCCTTTGTCTTATTAGTTGAAGATCCACCTGAAAAAGAAGGCGATTATCTGAAAATGATGCAACGCCTAGCACAAAGTAGTATAAATCAGTTAATGAAAGTACAAGAAGATGTGGAACTTTTCCTAACAATAGGACCTAAGATTCAAGGTCTGAGCCAGATTCATGAATCGTATCAACAAGCGATTGACGTTTTAGCCTTTCAACGTCAATTCATTGCGGAAAAACCTGAAATGAGGATTGCTTCCTACGCGAATTTTCATTTTAGACAGACACTACAACGTTATTTTTTAGAAGAAGGACAAGCAACCCTCAGAAACAAATATCTTCAACCATTGCAGAAAAGTGATCAACAGCAACATACCGACTTTGTCCATACACTGAATGTCTATTTTCAATCAAAACGAAACTTGTCTCAAACAGCCAAAAAGCTCTTTATTCATCGTAATACTTTGTTACAACGATTGGAGAAAATTGAACAGCTAGTGCTGTTGGATTTTGATAAGGAAGTGGACTTGTTGGCGCTGGAAGTGGCGTTGTTTGTGGGAACTTAAGAAGCAATATAAGTGGTGGTTTTTAATTTAATAGAATATATAAAAGAAACAATTATACAAGAAGGATAATTTAATTAATAAAAAATGGAATCTTTTCATAACCTCAATTTTTTCAAAAAAATAAATCCTTCCCAAAATCTTCAAACACAAACCACTAACTATCTGCTACTATAAAAGAAACAACTATCATTTGGAGGAAGTATGCGTAACAGAAAAATGTGGACAATTATCGTCAGTGGGTTATTTTTAAGTAGTATCATCGCGGGAATTTCAGGAGCGTTTTTAATCATTGAAGGAGAGCTAACGACTCTGCTCTGGGAGGTATTGCCAGCGCAAATGAAGTGGCCAATCCTCTATTATTTTGTCTTGTGTGTGCTAGGAGCGTTGGTATTGAGTTATCTGAAGAAACGCTTCGGGCAAGTACCACAAACGGCGCATGAGGCGCTGACAGAATTGAAGGCGAAACAATCGGTCGATTATTCAGGAGTGTTTAGAAATTTATTGGCCGCCTTGGTAATTTTAATTTTCGGGGCTGGTGTCGGTCCTGAAGCCGCATTGTTGGGAGCAATTATTTCGTTGTCAGTCTGGCAATCTGATAAGTTAAGGTACCTTTATTTTCATTATGACGAGCAAGAACAGCAAGTATTTTGGACAAAAATTCAGCGCTTGCTGCATCCGCAACAGTTTGTTCAGCGCTACGATACGATGCTCGCTCCTGCGGATAAAAAGAAACTGAAACAAGTGATGAACGGGTTATTTATTGTGAACGGGTTGGTGGTGTTTACCTTTTTAATGAAATTGGTGGGACACCCATCGTTTATTACGAAGTTAGGAACTGGAAAAATTGAAATGGCTTCGTTATGGCTGATTTTACCCGCTTTATTAACTGCTTTTGTGATTGGTAACGCCTATCAATGGTTGCAAGCTGCTCTGGCTAAACTATGCCAACCTTTTGAAGAAAAGCAAAGCATACTGGTAAGCTTTGGTGCAGCTTGTATTTTTCTCTTTGTTATTTTAATGCCAAGATTACTATTTTCAGGACAATCTTTTATGCATTTAGTTCCTAGTTTTGGTAGTCAACAAGCCTGGTATATCTTGGTAATCGCTGCGATAATGAAACTAGTATTTTTACAAGTTTGTTTACAGACAGGTTGGATAGGTGGCGATATTTTTCCCGTCGTTTTTTCAGCTATTTTAATCGGGTTTGCGGTCGCGCAATTTTTCCCAACAATTGACTCGCTTTTTGTTGTCGCAATTTTTGCTACGAGTTTAACAACCCAGATTTTAGGGACGATTCTTGTACCAGGCATTTTTGTGGGGCTCTTTTTCCCAATCACGCTTTGGCCAGTTGTAGTCCTTGTGTTATTTTTACAATGGCTATTGAAAAATAAAATTATTAAGAGTAACTAGAAAAACGTCAAATCGACTTAGGGGATTAAGCCGATTTGACGTTTTTCTAATTAGAACACTCAAACCATAGTTGATAGTAATCTTGATGTTTTTTTGAAAGCAGATAGCGGCCCAATAGTTGATGGACTTGATAGCCTTGTTCTTTTAAGTAAATTAGATTTTTCTGAATTTGTTGTGGCTGCAACTGATTGCTACTTTCTTCTATACGAATCAGTTGACTATAGTAGCTTTTAGAAGCATCGAATTCCCAGTGTAAGACTAAAGGGAAAGCGGCGCTGTCTTTATTAGTCGTTGAAAAATGTTCAATAGTTTGTTCATCTGGTGATAAAACAAAGCCTAAAATACTTGGATCATTTAAGTAAAGCAAAAGATTTTCTGCTTTAGCAGGGTGGAAATAGTAAAGAGTTTTAAACGGCGGTATTTCTTCTTTCAAGACTTCCTCTTGTAGTTGGCTGACTTCTTCATATTTTTGTTGATAAGTGATTAAGTTTCTGTGAATTTGTTTTAACTGTGTAATGCGTTCTTCTAAATCTTGACGTGCATTTTCTAGTAATTTCTGGGTATCTGATAATGGGTTGGTATATAAGTTTTTAATTTCTTTAATGGAAAAATTTAAGTCGCGATAAAACTTGATTTCACAGATAGCAATCAGCTGTTCTGTTGTGTATTGTCGATAATCATTTGTATCGCCTCGAACAGAATGAATCAACCGTTCTTTTTCCCAATAGCGCAATGTGGACTTAGGAATTTTCAACAAGGAAGCAATCGTTTCTAGCGAGTAAAGATGGTCTTGGTTCATCAGCATTCACCTCAATTTTAGTATAACACAAAATTAGTTTATAAAACCGCTTTACCTTGAAGTAACTTTAAGGTGTATACTCAACGTAAATTAGAAAGAGGAGAGAATTGTATGTTTGATAAGTTTCAACGTTTTTTAGAAAAGTTTATTGGTCCAATCGCTGAAAGAATGCAAAAAAGTAAGGTCATTCAAGCACTAACTAATGGGATGATGGCTGTTTTACCCGTTTCTTTAGGGGTTGCTTTTATCGCAATTGTGGGGAATTTTCCTATTCCAATTTGGCAAGAATTTTTAACATCCATTGGGTTAGCTCCAATCATTCAAGAAGTCATTGCTATGACCAGTGGCTTGTACGCTGTTTACATTGTTTGTACCATTGCGTATGAAACTGCGAAGATGGAAAAACAAAATCCCATCACTAGTGTTATATTATCTTTGGCATTTTTCTTGATCTTGGTACCACAGTTTGCCGTTAAATTAGGTGGAGAAGAAACAATTGTCATTAAAACAGCATCAATTGGGACTGACGGGATTTTTGTAGCTATTCTAGTCGGTTTAGGTGTAACTATGTTATATAGTTATTTAATGAAAAAAGAATTTTTACGAATTAAATTACCTGATTCCGTTCCTACGATGGTGACAGATTCGTTAAGTCCAACCTTTGTAGCCATGATAATTTTTGTGGTAGCTTTATTAGTCAAAGCTATTTTCACATATACTGGTTCGGGGGATGCGATGAGCTTTTTAACCGAGTTAGTGAGTAAACCAATTGCATCATTAGGTCAATCACCAATGACGGTTATTGTAGTCTTTACACTAGCAAATCTATTATGGTTTTTTGGTATTCATCCAAGTCCAATTATTAATATTTTCTTTGCTGTGATGGCGCCAGTCTTTCTAGCTAATATTAATGCATTTATTGCTGGTCAAGCGTTGCCTTATCCAGAAATTATGTTTTTCTCTAGTATTATTATGGTTGGCGGAACTGGGAATACGATTGGTTTAGCCTTTTGTATGTTAAGAGCAAAATCAGAACGATACAAATCCCTTGGTAAATTAGGTGTTGTACCAAGTATTTTCAATATTAATGAGCCATTGATTTTCGGTGTTCCGATTATGCTGAACCCTATTTTCTTTATTCCGTTGGTAAGTTCAACAGCTGTCGGTGGTTTGGTGTTACATTTATTCTATAAAGTTGGTTTCTTAAATTACTATAATCCAACGGTTGAATTACCTTGGGTGACACCACCAGTTGTTGCAGAAACTTTCTATGGCGGCATTCGCTTTGGGTTGGCAATGATTGCTGTGGTAATTGCTCTGACGTTGTTATATTATCCGTTTTTCCGTATGGCTGATGAACGAGCAGTGAAAGAAGAGCAGACCTTAGCGACAGGAGAACAAGAAAATGAGTAGCAGCGAAAAAAAACAATTGAGCAGTATGCCAAATGATTTTTTGTGGGGTGGTGCAATTTCTGCTACTCAAGTAGAAGGTGCCTATAACCGTGACGGAAAAGGCTTGAGTAATTTAGATTTAGCTTTGCGTTGTAAAAAAGGGGAGAAACGTCAAATAACTCAACAAGTGGATGTAAATCAATACTATCCTTCTCATCGAGCGATTGGCTTTTATGAAAGTTATCAAAAAGATATCCAACTGTTCGCTGATATGGGATTTAAAAGTCTTCGATTTTCAATCCAATGGTCACGCATTTTTCCAACTGGAGAAGAGGAACGGCCTAATGAAGCAGGTTTATTATTTTATGAAAAAATTTTGGACGAGCTAGAGCGTCATCGAATCGAACCAATTATAACGATTTCACATTTTGATTTACCAGAAAATTTAGTGACAAAATATGGTTCGTGGAAAAATCGCCAAGTCATTACGTTCTATTTACGCTTTTGTGAAGCGCTATTTCAACGATTCAGTGATCGTGTCCGCTATTGGATTCCGTTTAATGAGATTAATGTTATTACGTATATGCCTTATTTTTCTACTGGGATTCATACGGAAAATTATCAAGAAATTTTCCAAATGGCGCATCATCAGTTAGTAGCAAGTGCAAAAGCGGTTCAATTAGGTCGGAAATATTCAAGTAACTATCGTTTTGCAACAATGCTTATGTATGGCCCGACTTATCCGCACAATTGTCACCCTGAATCTGTTTTTCAAGCAATGATGGATGATGAGGAAACCTATTATTTTGGTGATATTCAGATTCGAGGATATTATTCTCCGTGGGCTAAAAAAATGTTGGAGCAACTGGGTGTCCAACTAGTTATTACAGAAGAAGATGAACAAGACTTACGAGAAGGTGTGGTGGACTTTGTTAGTATAAGTTATTATATGAGTTGGACTACTGCACCAGAAACAGCAGCAGGAAATATGGCAACAGGAGGGAAAAATCCATTTTTAGAGCAATCTGAATGGGGCTGGCAAGTGGATCCACTGGGACTGCGGATTAGTTTAAATCGTTTGTATCAACGATATGAGAAAGAAATTATGATTGTTGAAAATGGCTTAGGAGCAGTTGATCATTGTTCAGAAAATGGTGAAATTTATGATGATTATCGCATTGATTATTTACAACAACATTTGCTGGCAGTGAAACAAGCGATTGTCTTAGATGGTGTGCCAGTAATTGGTTTTACCGTCTGGAGTGCCATCGACTCAATTAGTGCTTCAACTGGAGAAATTGGTAAAAGGTATGGTTTGATTTATGTAGATTTAGATGATGAAGGTCAGGGGACGCTGGCTCGAAAAAAGAAAGCCTCTTTTTATTGGTATCAAAAGATCATTGAGTCCAATGGTGCAGAGTTGTAAGCTCTATTTTCCGGAGTGGTATGATAAAATAACTGAACAACTAAACGCATGAACGAAACAACGTCTCTGACCAATTACCTGGTCAGAGACGTTGTTTGTGTTTTTATTGATTTAAATCTGTTAGTAGTAGCTCGTTAGAAACAGCAAAAGTAGTAACTTCTGTTAAAGCTGGATCCAAAGTGTATTTTGTAAATGAGGTAGTACTTTCTGGTTGGACATACATGGTTAGATTAGTCACATCATATCCTGACCAATAATGTGTGAAATCAGACAGAGAATTACTTTGACCTAAATGGCCAATCCCCCGAGGAATCATCACTGTTTGGAAGGCGCGATAGAGTTGCATAATCCCTTCAGAGCTATCAAATTCTTGGAGATTGTCAGAATAGTATAACGCACGAATGAAGCGTGACGGCGAAGTGAAGTCTCCTGGGATTCCTAATAGTCCGTAAGAAGTCCCACCTTCAATTGGGTCAAGTGTTGCGCCTGATTTTAAAGTGTAAGGTTCCTTAATAGCATAGTTGCGCATCCCGATATAGTTTCGTGCATTGGTTAAATGATAATTGTATTCTGGGCTGTTTGTGACTACGCCAATCGAATCATAAATGACGAACGCTCCGTTATCTGTTGGTTGCAAAACGATACTATTATTATTTTTATCATTAATGGTCCAGTGTAAGGTAAAATGAACTTCCCCCAATGAATCAAGTTGGAATTTTTGATCTAACAGGCCGATTTTTTCAAAAGCTACTTTTACTTCGTCAACGCTTTCAAAATTACTCAAAATATAAGCAAGTACTTCTTCTGCAATATGAGGTGTTAAACCACGATCTGCTAAACTTTCAGCAGGTGCTGTTGAAGATTCCATTAAATATTGAATATCACCAGATAAGCCGGCTTCGTTGATACCATCTGTGATAGCAAGGCTGACGGTTTTACCATCGTTCGCTGGTTGATCTGTGCCTGACATTGCTAGTCCCATAAAGGCATATTTTGCCGTCCAAGGATTTAGTTGGCTGTTTAGAACTGTACCTTTTGGAAATTGAGCAATTAGAGTAGGGATTTTTGGTGCAATTGGATCTTCGTTGCCAAAAAAGTCAAACGTAAAATCCATCGTACGTCCATAAAAAATATCATTTGTTTTGGAAATAATCTTGATGCCTGTACACATAATAGTTTCCCCCAATTAATGTAAGTTTGTGAAGCCTGTTTACTAGTTAAGCATATCATACTCTAGGAAACAGCGGTGGCTAAATTCCTAAAATATTAGACAATTTTGTCTAAATGAGGTGAAAAAAATTTTTTAGCGATTTCCTTCACAAAACACCTTATTATCTTTCCGAAAATATGATATCTTTAGAATGGAAATTTCATGAAAAGAGGATGCGAATGTTTAAAAAGTACACACAAATGATAAGGGATGAATTTAAAGGGTATAATCAAAAAAAATTGAAAAAAGATTTCTTGGCAGGTTTGACTGTCGCAGCCGTCGCGTTGCCATTAGCGTTAGCGTTTGGGGTCTCTAGCGGCGCCACTGCAGCAGCTGGCATGATCACGGCGATTATCGCTGGAATTGTGATTGGGAGCCTTTCGGGTGGATTTTATCAAATTTCAGGACCAACAGGTGCGATGGCAGCTATTTTAATGTCAATTGCGGCAGTGCATGGCATGCAAGGGATTTTGTTGGCCACCTTTTTGGCGGGGATTTTCTTGCTTTTGGCAGGGATTTTGCGTTTAGGGAGCTTGACTTCTTTTATTCCGTCACCGGTCATTACCGGGTTTACTTCAGGAATTGCTATTATTATTGCGTTGGGGCAGCTTGATAATTTCTTTGGGGTTCGTTCAGAAGGCCACAATTTAATTGAGAAAATCAGCAGTTATCGTTCATTGGGCTTTGATTTAAGTATACCAACGACGGTTATGTCGATTTTAGTGGTGCTTGGATTAGTGTTCTTTCCGAAAAAGTGGAATGCGATGATACCAGCTTCATTGGTGATGATTATTTTAGCTACTTTAGCAACAGTGGTTTTTCAACTGCCAGTGGCCACTGTAGGGAAAATTCCGACAAGTATTTTTAGTGATACACGCTTGGAACTTGGTTCGCTTCAATTAAGTGCGTTTCAGGATATTTTGGTGCCTTCAATTAGCATTGCTATGTTAGGTATGATTGAAAGTTTGCTTTGTGGCGCTTCGGCTGGTCGCATGACAGGGAAACCATTAGACAGTAATCAGGAACTAGTGGCACAAGGAATTGGTAACTTAATTTTGCCATTTTTCGGTGGCGTTCCTGCGACAGCAGCGATTGCCCGCACGAGCGTAGTGATTAAATCTGGTGCGCAAACACGTTTAGCGGGTATTTTTCATGCAGTCTTTTTATTGTTATCGATGTTGCTTTTATCGCCAGTCATGTCTAAAATTCCCATGCCTGCGTTAGCTGGTGTTTTAGTGGTGACAGCGTGGCGAATGAATGAATGGTCGGTGATTAAAGAATTCTTCCAGAAACGTTTCCACACAGCTTTATGTTTGTTCTTCTTAACGATGGTAGCGACCGTTATTTTTGACTTGAGTTTAGCGATTGTTTTAGGGGTCTTAGCGGGTTGCCTGTTTTTCATTGCGAAAAGTGCCGTGATTACGATTAATGTCGAGGAAGTTGATTGGTCAAGAATGGGGCTAGTACCGACCGATTGTACGGAAAATTGGGTGGTAGTTTATTTGAGTGGCCCGTTATTTTTCATGTCTTCTGAACGATTGAAACAAACGTTACTGCAATTGGAAACAAAAAGTGGTGTAGTATTTTCAATGCGAGGAGTTCCTAGCATTGATAGTACGGCGTTAGATATTTTAGAAGAATTTTGTCTTGCAGCAGAAGGTCGTGGACAACAAGTTCAATTTGCCGCTCTGCAACCAGAAGTTGAAAAAATGATTCGAACCATTCAAGGAAATCAAGAGAAAGAATACCATTTCTCAGTCGCAGAATTTTTACAAACGGTGCATGTTGCAGAACAATAATTCATTTTCAAATGAAATGTTCTATTTTCTATTGCGTGCTTAATGGGTGAAGAAATAAGAAAAATAAGTGGGGACTAAAACGAGTTTCTAGAGGAGTTCCTAAAAAATAATAAAGAGAAAACTTCTCAGTATGAAGTTTTCTCTTTATTATTTTTTTAGGTTATTTATTGAATTACTTCTAGCATAACGTCTTTTTGATCATCCGTAACATTGCCTGCGTAGTTAGGAGTGATTAAAGATATCGAACCATTTTTATTGTTGAATAAGTATAAAGTACCCGATCTATTTTGTTCATCGTTTGAAGAAATATTAGTTCCTAAAATTAACTCTGTATTTACTTTAACGGTGCGAATACTGTTATCGCCCGCCGAGAATATTCTAATCTCTTTTGTAGGAATTGTATTTATAGATAGCTCATATTTATTAATGGCTTCTTTCACTTGACCATTTTCAGCCCCAAACAATTTAGTTCGGAAGGTAGCAGTTGGTGTTGAATTTAAGTTTTCTAACGTAATTGAAGTTGGCACATTCATTCCTTTAAAATTAAATACTAGTGGATTGTTTAAACTACTAAGATCGACAGCATAAGGTGTTGCTTCTAAAGAATTTGCTTCTTCGACATTTGTGGATACTTCATTTTTAGACTTTGCCGAAGCTTGAGTGGTGCTGGCACTTTCTGAAGTTTCTTTTAGTTTATTATTAGAGCTTGTTTCTGTGCTAGAACTGTAATGATTAGTACTGCTTTTTATTGATGTTGTATGATTGGTAGAATTTTCTTGTTTTTTAGGTTCATTCGCTTTTTGAGAACTACAACCTGTTAAAAAAATAACTAAAATAACACAAAATAATTTTTTCATACTATTCCTCCTATAGACGCTATAACTAATTTTATCTTACTTGTTAATATAACAAAAGAAATAATTATTTTATTTTCACGAATGCTCAAATTGTTTAAATCTGTAGTTTTTATACTTATTTTTGTTGCATTTGCAACAAAAATAAGTTAAAGTAATGACAATCATAAAATATTAGCGAAAGGAAGTGTCCTAGTGACAGATATTTTAAGAGAAATTGGCATGATTGCGCGGGCCTTAGATTCAATCAGTAATATTGAATTTAAGGAATTATCTTTAACACGAGGACAATATCTTTATTTGGTCAGGGTCTGTGAAAATCCTGGAATTATCCAAGAAAAGATCGCCGAACTGATTAAAGTTGATCGAACCACAGCGGCGCGGGCGATTAAGCGTTTGGAAGAACAAGGCTTTATTTATCGTCAAGAAGATGCAATCAACAAAAAAATTAAGCGGATTTATGCCACAGAAAAAGGGAAAAACGTTTATCCAATCATTGTGCGCGAAAATCAACACTCGAATCAAGTTGCTTTGCAAGGCTTGTCAGAAGTGGAAATTTCACAATTGGCAGAGTACTTAGTCCGGATGCGTAAAAATGTCAGCGAAGATTGGGAATTTGTCAAAAAAGGGAACACTCGAAATTATTAAGGAAAGGACGACTGATTGATGGGAGAAATAAAAAAATTAACAATAGAAGATGCACCAGCGTTACAAGAAATCAGCATTGAAACTTATACAGATACTTTCGGACCATATAATACCCCAGAAAATATGCAAGCCTATTTAGTAGAAGCCTACAATTTAGAAAAATTACAAAAGGAATTGGCTAATCCCCACTCTGACTTTTATTTTATCTTTGTCGATAATCAATTAGCTGGCTACATGAAATTAAATCGTGAGAAGGCACAAACGGAACCGATGGGGCCAGAAAAGCTCGAGGTTGAGCGATTGTATATTTTGCCTGCGTTTAAAGGAAAGAAGCTGGGAACACAATTGTTAGAACTGGCGGAAGATAAAGCTCGTGAATTTGGTAAAAACGCACTGTGGCTAGGTGTCTGGGAACACAATGATGCGGCGCGGGCATTTTATAAAACGATTGGCTACCGCTATTACAGTCAACATTCGTTTTTTATGGGAGACGATGAACAGACGGATTTTATTTTGTTAAAGGAATTATAGCAAGGAAACCTAGAAACAAAGATTTCTGATTTTATCAGAAATCTTTGTTTATTTTTTTGATTAAAATTAAGCAATTTTTTATTTTCAAAATGTTATTTTTTAAAACGTAAAAATTGAAAAAGAAGATTTTGAATCTGTGAAAAGTTGTCGATCTTGTGAGAAAACTCTTTTGTCAGTGTCTTTTTTCAGGATGGGTCTCTTCCTGAAAATCCACTTCAGTTTATCTGTTTTTTGTGTGTTTGATTAAAAAATGTTGTGTTGGATTTCATTTAACTGTATAATTTATTTATGTCATTTTTAATAATAAACGTATTTTAGCATTTGAAAAGAGAAGTTGTACATAATATGTGAATAAAAAGATTTGTTTCTTATTTTCTAGAGTGAGAGGGCGATATAAAAAAGGTTGCTATTTTTTCGTTCAAAGTGAACAAAGAATCGTTTGTTATTTAGTTGGGGTAACTAATGATTATTGTTATAAAAAGCGCTTACAATTCGTGTGATGAGAGTAGTACGCATGTTTGTGCAAAAGTGACAAAAAAGAGAAGGCAGGGTGTTTTAATAGAAAAAAATTTTAATAAAAAGGAGAGTTTGTCGTGGAGAAAAATGTGTCTCAAGTAACAGCTCAAGAAGAAACAGCGCTGAAAGCACGTGGCTACAATGAGGATTTGTTGCCAAGTAGCCCGAAACAACGGACAATGGGCGCGCGCAATTTTTTTACATTATGGATGGGTTCGATTCATAATATCCCGAATTATGCAGCAGTGGGCGGCTTTATTTTCTTAGGTTTATCGCCGCTGCAAGTTATGCTGGCAGTTGTGCTAAGCTCATTCATTGTAGCAGCCTTCATGAATTTGAATGGCGTGGCTGGCTCTAAATATGGCATTCCTTTTGCGATGCACTTACAGTCTACTTACGGCAGTCTCGGGGCAAAACTGCCAGGGTTCTTAAGAGGTTGTGTGGCCGCAATTGCTTGGTTTGGTCTGCAAACATTTACAGGATCGCTGGCTTTATTAATTATTCTCGGGAAATTTTGGCCGAACTTTTTAGAAATTGGTGGATCATTCCAGTTTTTTGGTCTCAGGCTACCTGAATTAATGGCGTTTACTCTTTTCTGGCTCTTAAATGTGGCAATAGGTTTCGGTGGTAGCAAAATTTTGAACCGTTTTACCGCCATTTTAAGTCCGTTGATTTATGTCGTTATTATTGGATTAACGATTTGGGCCATTCGAGCTGGGGGCGGTTTAACACCAATTTTGTCTTATCAAGTTTCTGGTGCGATTCGTTCAGTCAATCCACTTGTGGCGTATCTGATTATTTTTAACTCGGTTGTGGCCGTTTGGTCAGCACCTGGTGCGAGTGTGGCGGATTTTACTAAGAATGCGCGCTCGACACGTGCTCAGGTTGTGGGGCAAACAGCAGGTTTAGTTGTTGGTTATGGGATTTTCGCTTTTTCCAGTGTGGTTATTCTGTTAGGTGGTTCGCTGTATTTTGGGATTCAAGAATGGAATATTTTAAACATTATTGATCGTTTAGATAATGTGGCAGTGGTGGTCTTAGCCATGTCGGTTTTCTTATTAACGACTATTTCAACGAATGCAACAGGGAACATCATTCCGGCAGGTTATCAATTGGCGGCGCTGTTTCCTAAAAAAATGACGTATAAAAAAGGCGTCATGATTGCCAGTGTTATTAGCTTTCTCATTATGCCTTGGAAACTGATGGAAAACGCCGATAGTATTTTTATTTTTCTGAACGCAATTGGGGCTGTTTTAGGACCAGTCGCTGGCGTGATGATTGCGAATTATTATTTTGTTCAAAAGCAACAAATAGATTTAAATGCTTTATATGTAGATAAACGCAAAAAAGAGGAAGCCAATCCTTTTTACGGATTAAACAAGCCGGCGTATGTCGCTACTATTCTGGCGTTGGTTCTTTCCTTAAGTGGTCAATTTATTCCACAGGTTAAAATCATTGCTGATATTTCGTGGTTTGTGGGCTTTGCCACAGGTTTTGTGCTGTACTTAGTGTTAAAAAAATGGACTTGGGATTCAAAAAAAGTGAAAGAAACAGCTTATCAGGAGGGAAAATAAATGCAAGCAGAGTTAGTGATTAAAAACGGGTTAGTTATTTTAGAAACTGGAGAAGTCATTACGGATGTCGCCGTTCAAGAAGGAAAAATCGTAGCGATTGGGCAAGACTTGTCAGGAGAACGTGTGATTGATGCGACGGGTTTAGTCGTTAGTCCTGGGATGGTGGATGCTCATGTTCATATTACCGATCCTGGTGGTGGTTACCGCGATGAATGGGAAGGGTATGTCACAGGAACGGCCGCTTGTGCCAAAGGGGGCGTGACGACCTTTATGGAAATGCCTTTAAATCAGATTCCAGCAACTGTGGATAAGACCTCTCTTGAGATCAAATACAAGGCAGGAGAAAATAAACTAAAAGTAGATGTAGGGTCATTTGGCGGCGTGGTCCCGACCAATTTGGCTGGTGGGATTCAGGAACTTGATGAAGGAGGCGTTTCCGGCTATAAATGCTTTTTAGGAACGTGTGGCGATCGTTCAATTGAAGGAGACTTTCAAAATGTCGACGATTATTCACTATATGAAGGAATGAAACAAGTCGCCAAGACTGGCAAAGTGCTAGCAATCCATGCAGAAAATGCACCAATTACGGATAAATTAGGCGCGTTAGCTTATCAAAATGGTGAAACGACTTTAGCGGCATATGTAGCTACACGTCCTGTGTTTACCGAAGTTGAAGCGATTCAAAAAGCCATTTTATTTGCCAAAGAAACAGGTTGTCGGATTCATATTTGTCATGTGGCTTGTCAAGAAGGCGTGGAAGAAGTTTTGAAAGCCCAAGCAGAAGGGGTAGATGTGACTTGTGAAACATGTACGCATTATTTATATTTTACCACGGATGAACTTGATGCCATTGGTCCAGTTGTCAAATGTTCGCCGCCGATTCGTGACGCGGACCAACAAGCCGCCTTATGGAACCACGTGCAAACAGGCGGCATCGCGTTTGTAACCTCTGACCATTCTCCTTGTACGCCAGACTTAAAAGATACAACCAATGCTTTTGAAGCTTGGGGCGGCATTTCTGGTGTTCAAAATAACGTCGATGTGTTATTCGATGAAGCCGTCCAAAAACGTGGTTTATCCTTGAAACAATTCGCGGATATGATTGCAGCAAACCCAGCTGACCGTTATCACTTAGCGCAAAAAGGCCGCATCAGCATTGGTAAGGATGCCGATTTTGTACTAATTAAACCTAATGCGCCGTATATCTTAAAAGCAGAAGATTTAGAATACCGAAATAAAATTAGTCCTTACATTGGTCGTGAAATTGGGGCCCAAGTGATTCAAACAATTTTAAGAGGCGAAACAATTTACGCACAAGAAACTGGAGTAACTGAGGCATTTAACGGCGTATTTATCAAAAATTAAACACCTATTTTAGAAATGGAAAGGGACAGAAGCGTGATTGAATTAGCGCCTCTGTCCACGATTTAGAGGATGTTCGTTGGCTGTTTTGCACAAAAAAAGGCTTAATTTTGTTTGATAAGTACAATGAAGATAGCTAGGGAAACGTTTACAATCAGAGTGTAATCAGTCAGGAGGTTTTGTGATGGACTTGGAAAAAGTTTTAAAACAAAGAATCGAAGAGTTGTCAGCAATTGGGAGTGATCCTGCAGGAGGGATGACACGCTTACTTTATACAGATTCGTGGTTGGCAGCACAAAAGTATGTGCAAAGCCAAACTGAGGCGTTTGGACTGGAAACGCAATTTGACGAAGTCGGGAATCTGTTTTGTCGAGTGGCAGGAACGGAATTTCCTCAGGAAACGATTTTAACTGGGTCACATATCGACACAGTAGTTAATGGTGGGACCTTAGATGGTCAATATGGTGTTATTGCTTCCATGACGGCTGTTCAATATTTATTAGACAAATATGGGAAACCACGGCGTTCTCTAGAAGTGCTTTCCATGGCTGAAGAAGAAGGGAGTCGTTTTCCAACGGTTTTCTGGGGAAGCAAAAATGTCGTTGGTGAAGCCAAACGTGAAGAAGTAGTCGACATCTCTGACAACGAAGGCAAAAAGTTTGTTGATGAGATGCATCGCCAAGGCTTTGATTTTCGGCAGGAGCAAACAAGACGTGAGGACATTGAAGCATTTGTCGAAATTCATATTGAACAAGGCAATATTTTAGAGAACGAAAAGCTCCAAGTCGGTGTTGTTCATAGTATTGTAGGGCAACGTCGCTACACGGTTACCTTAAAAGGGCAAGCCAATCATGCAGGCACTACGCCAATGAGTTACCGTCATGATGCGGTATATGGCTTTGCTAAAATTTGTGCAGAAGCCATTGATCGTGCGAACGAAATTGGGGATCCGTTAGTTTTAACATTCGGCAAAGTCATTCCGAAACCCAATACAGTCAACGTGGTGCCTGGAGAAGTGGAATTTACAATTGACTGCCGTCATACCGACGCTGCTTTTTTACGACATTTTACAGGTGAATTAGAAGAACGGATGAAGACAATTGCTCAAGAATTAGGCTTGACGATTGCAATTGACCGCTGGATGGATGAAGCCCCTGTACCGATGAATCAAGCAATTGTAGAAGTTATTGAACAAAAAGCCAAAGAAGGCAAGTATCAGTATCGTATGATGCATAGTGGTGCTGGGCATGATTCGCAAATTATTGCGCCCCATTACCCGACAGCGATGATATTTGTGCCAAGTATTGGTGGGATTAGTCATAATCCAGCAGAAGCAACGGCATTTCCAGATTTGGTTGAAGGCGTCAAGCTTTTAGCAGATACCTTATATGAATTAGCGTATAAATAAGATAGAAAAGGAAGAATTGTGATGGGTTATAAAAATAATCGAGTTGGTTACCAAAAAGAATTGTTAACATCAAGAGCTGTGATAAAAAAAGACAATTACGCCATTATTCCCCATGATGGTTTGGTGCAAAATGCAGTACCTGGTTTTGAAAATGTCGATATTTCCATTTTGGGATCACCTAAATTAGGTGCGACATTTGTGGATTACATTGCTACGTTTCATAAAAATGGTCAACAAACAACTGGTTTTGGTGGCGACGGGATTCAAACGTTGGTTTATGTCATTGACGGTCGTTTGCGCGTTTCAGATGGTCAAGAAACCCATGAGCTTGAAGCCGGGGGCTACGCCTACTTTACGCCTGAAATGAAAATGTATTTAGCGAACGCACAGGAAGCGGACACAGAAGTTTTCTTATATAAAAAACGCTATCAGCCGTTGGCGGGCCATCAACCTTATAAAGTGGTTGGGTCAATTCATGACCAACAACCCGAAGAATATGAAGGAATGACAGACGTTTTACTTTGGAGTTTATTGCCGAAAGAGTTTGACTTTGATATGAATATGCATATCTTATCTTTTGAACCAGGCGCTAGTCATGCCTATATTGAAACGCATGTCCAAGAGCATGGTGCGTATTTAATTAGTGGCCAAGGGATGTACAATTTGGACAATGAATGGTATCCAGTGGAAAAAGGGGACTATATTTTCATGAGTGCCTATGTGCCACAAGTAGCCTATGCGGTTGGCCGTAAAGAACCGCTAATGTACGTTTATTCCAAAGATGCCAATCGTGAACCAGAATTATAACGAAAAGCCGAATGTAAAGTAATGACCTCGGAACAATAGGATTTGAACACGCAGTGGTGAACGGTAGAGTCCTTTTTCTTGGTAGACGTTACTTTTATTCGGCTATTTTCCTGTTAATTATTTTTCTGAAAGCTCTAGCGCTACCCGTAAGAGTAAACTCGTCTCAGGCTCTTGAATAGAGGTGTCTAATAATTTTTCACATTGATTCATGCGATATTTAATGGTGTTTCTGTGAAGGTAAAGAGCGTTGGCCGTTTTAGTAATTTCGCAATTGAAATCTAAAAAAACTTTCAAGGTTTTTCGTAATTCTTGTAACGTCGGTTCCGTCGGATAGGCCAACTCTTTCAATTGTTGCTGGCAAAAGTATTCAACATCTTCAGTGCCAATCTTTTCAAAAAGTCCAGCTAGGCCTTTGGGATGGAACAATTGCACAGTTGCTGGTTTTTGAGCGTGTAAAGAAGCCTCTAATGTCGAGGAAGCTTCAATATAAGAATTAGGCAAATCTTCTAGGTTTTCATAAGCATTGCCTAAAGCAAAGCGAATGGTAATAGGCAAAGCCTGTTGCAAACGTTCAGCGAGGTTTTGCAAAATCATCAAATGGTCATTTTTCTTAGATTGAAAAATCAAGATACTTTTATTTTGATTTTTTAATTTAAACAAGGCGACATCTGGCAGGATTTCCGGCAATTGTTCTTTGAGCCATTGGAAAATTAGTTGCCCTTCCGCTTGCTGATAACGAATATGGGTTTCATTTTCTGGTTTAGTCACGCCGTAGACAATCGCTAATTGATAATAATCACTGTTGATTAAACGATAATTTTTCCAAAGTTCCAACCAATTTTGATGTTTACTCAGTGCTTCTTGATGTGTATCAAGCAAGCGGTCCAAAAAGTCTGTTTTGAGATGTTCAAAAGATTCAGCAATTTTCTGGTTTTTAAATAACATAAAAGTCAAAACTAAAATGGCCTGATCAATGGCAAATTCAGAAATAGGATAAGGAATCTGTTCAGGAGATAAGACCAATAAATAATAGGGAAAATAATCGTTCACACGAATTGGAAAGCCAGCTACTTGAATGTTTTCTTGTCGCTCATCCTGTAAACGAAAGATTTTCTTTTCTTGTGCCAATTGTTGAAAGTGGTCTTTTGATAATTGTTTGATAAAAAACTCCGCTGATTTTTGATTGCCATAAAAATAATTCGAGTGGGCAATCACCTGTTGCCAAGGACTTAATAAAATAATTGGCGCATTTAAAATTTTCGCAAATTCAGCGATGAAGCGCGTAGCATCAACATCTTGCATTAATAATGTTGAAAAACGCTTTTGGATGTCAAATGCTACAGACATCTGTTCGGTTTTGCTATCACGAAGATAGCCTACAATTTCATGCAACAACCCGCCTAGTGGCTGTGTGCTAGGAATTTTAATCAGGGGCAAATCAACGGCACTGGCATAGGCAACAATTTCTGGTGAAATTTCGTCAAGGAACCGCCCAACTTTGATTCCTAAAGCCGTACATTCTGCTTGTTTTAACGAGTCAATAAAAGGTTTCAATTTTTCTTGATCATCTTTATAAATCATTGCCGTTGTTAAAATCATGACATTTTTAGGGATAAAATCAGCCACATCAGGTGTTTCCGTGATTTCTACACTTTCCAAGGGCTGTGTTAAGTTTGAGTGAGACGATAATAATTGTAAGTCAGAAAATCTTGGTAAAGCCAAGACCTCAGCTAATATTTTCATCACAACAACCTCCTTTTTTTATAGTATAGCGAAGAATAAAAAGGAGTACAAAAGATAGTTATTGAATATGTCTAAAAAACAAAGTCAAAATAGTGCAAATTGAACAATGAATTTCTGGGTTTTTCCAAAGATAATAAAAGAGAAGAATTAAAAATGAAGTGAGGGATTACTATGTATCAACAACCAAATTTTGTACGGCGAACAATCATGACGCCGGGACCAGTCGAAGCCCATCCATCGGTACTTCGTCAAATGGGTCAACCAATTTTAGGGCAATTTGATCCAGAATTTCTACAGATTATGGACGAAGTTCGGGAAATGATTAAAGTACCTTTTGCCACAAAGAATCAACAAGCCTTTGCCATTGATGGCACGTCACGTTCAGGCTTAGAAGCGGGGTTATTTGCATTGATTGAGCCAGGTGACAAAGTGCTTGTGCCTGCGTACGGCCGGTTTGCTTATTTATTAGGTGAAATTTGCGAACGCGCCCGGGCCGAAGTCATTTATTTAGAAAAGGACTGGCTAGCACCGTTTGAACAAACAACGGTGATTGAAGCGATTAAAGAACATCAACCAAAAATTGTTGCGATGGTCCACGGCGAAACGGCGAATGCACAAATGCAACCACTGGATCAAATTGGCGCCTTTTGTCGGGAAAATGAAATTTTCTTCGTAGTAGATATGGTGGCGACTTACGGCGGTGTCGAAACAAAGGTCGATGATTGGAAGATTGATATTGCGGTAGCAGGCACTCAAAAATGTGTCAGCGTACCTTCAGGCCTTTCTTTGATTACCTACAACCAACGTGTAGCCGATTATCTGGCGGGCCGTTACCAAAAAGAGTTAGGGCTTGGCGCGGATGCGCGGAATGAACGGTTCATTCAAAGTAACTACTTGGATTTATCGCAATTAGAAAAATATTGGGGACCAGAGCGCTTAAATCACCATACAGAAGCGACTACAATGATTTATGGGCTACATGAAGGGCTGCGCTTGTTACTTCAAGAAGGCATGGAAAATGTCTACGCACGTCATCGGAAAAACGATCGTATTTTAGTTGAAAGTCTGCAAAAAATGGGCTTAGAAATTTTCGGGAAGTTAGACACAAAAACACCAACAGTCATTCCTGTGGTCATTCCAGAAGGAATTGATGGTGAAAAAGTGCGGAGCTTATTACTGGATCATTTTAAAGTTGAAATTGCCTCTTCCTTCGGTGATTTAAAAGGAAAAATTTGGCGGGTCGGTAATATGGGTTACAGCAGTCGCGAAGACAATGTGTTGCATTTCTTAAGTGCCTTTGAGACTGTACTGAAACACCAAGGCTATCAATTTGAAGGCGGTAGCGGTAGTACTCATGCATTGGCTGAGTATTTAAACTAAAAAAGAAGGTAGGACAAAGGTCACTACGTAAAAAAGCGTAGTGCTTTTGTTCCTTGTGAAACGTTAACCAAAAAAATGATTGGTGGAGGAAAAGAAAATGACAGACAAGACAAAAAGTTCGTTGGCTTATTGGAAAAAAATCGTTATTTTACTATGTATGGGCTGGGTAACAATCTGGATTTATCGTTCCGCGCTTTCTCCCGTTTATCCACAAATTCGTGCGTCTCTAAATGGTAACGCTTCCGATACGGCCCTAGGGTCCATTTCTAGCTTTTATTTTCTCGGTTACGTAGTCATGCAGATTCCTGCAGGCTTCTTGGTAGACAAGATTGGGAAAAAACGTGTATTAATTCCAGGCTTTATCTTGTTTGCGCTGGCAGCATTACTGATTGCCCAAGCCCAAACGATTGGAACAATTTACTTAGGTAGCTTATTGGCAGGCTTAGGATGTGGTTCTTTCTATGGCTCGGCTTACTCGTTGACGTCGCAAAACATTCCTCAAGCCAAAAAAAGTTTTGCAACAGCTATTGTCAACAGTGGTTCAGCCGTTGGTTCAGGTTTAGGGATGATTTTATCTAGTTATTTAGTTGCCCAAAAAGGATTGCCTTGGCAAGTGATGATGTACATTTCCGCCTTTATGATTATTTGTATGTTAGTGGCTTTTCAAGTGATTATTCGCAATCATAAAGAAGACATGGCCTTGATTCAGCCAACCGTTGTTGATGAAAAAGATAACGGAGCGGTAAAAGAAAAAGTGCCCTTTAAAAAACTGTTTGCGCCACATATGCTATTTGCGTATATTTTATATTTTGGCACTTGTTATGCATATTATATGATTGTGACTTGGTTACCTAATTTTTTAAGTACCGAACGTGGTTTCCAAGGAGCGGCGATAGGATTATCCTCTTCGCTGGTCGCATTTGCCTCTATTCCAGGAGCGTTATTTTTTAGTCGGTTGGCGGATAAGTACATGCATAAAAAAGTTCAATTCATCGTTGTTTTAGAATTTTTAGCAACAGCCATGCTCTTGTTAACTGTACAAGTAAGTAATGCGACGTTGTTATTAATTGCTTTAATTATGTATGGGTTCTTAGGAAAATTAGCTGTAGAACCGATTATTATTTCTTGGCTAGGTGAAAATGCACCAAAAATTGGAATTGGCACTACTTTGGGCGTGTTTAACTTTTTCGGCATGATGTCATCTGTGATCGCCCCAGCTTTGACTGGGAAAATTTCAGACACAACGGGTTCGAAAGTCATGGGCTTTTATATCGCCGTCGTGATTTTACTAATTGGCACGATTCTTTTTATGCTTGTCAATTTAAAAAAACGCGGGGCAGATTCGTCTAATAAATAAAAAAACAACGCAAACTTATCTTTCGTTGAATAAGTTTGCGTTGTTTTACTTTTTGACAATCATATTAATCGCTTGTGCTAATCGCTCTTCTTGTTCTTTAGGATCTTTTTCAGGATTTTCAAAGCAATGCTTTAAATTCTCCGCAACAATCATCCCCATTACGCGATCAATACTAGAACGGACCGCACTCAACTGAGTGATAACATCGATACACTCTTTTTCTTCATCAATCATTTTTTGAATCCCGCGAATTTGGCCTTCTGTGCGGCGTAAACGATTCAGCACTTTCTTTTTTTCTTCAGTCATTTTGCCCCTCCTTAAGAGTAGTGATTGGTTTAAAATATACCTACACGAGGTATTTTTGTCAACTATCTTTTCTTTGAATCTAAAAATGGCAGAAATCTCTTCAGTTGACAAGTCTAACTTTTTCATGTTAAATATACCCCATAAGGTATATAAGAGAAGGAGAAAAAGATGTTATTTCAATTGTTTAAAAAAACGCCAAGTATTTCAACAAAGGAATTGCAGTCACGTTTATCTAAAGAGATAACGTTATTAGATGTCCGAACACCTAGCGAATACCGAGCAGGGCATATTCCACAAGCGATTAATGTCCCACTTAACAAAATTCCCGCCTACAACAAACCCGCTAACGAGGTCTATGTGATTTGCCAGTCCGGCATGCGCAGTAAAAATGCGGCCAAAATTTTAGCGAGAAAAAACTATCACGTGATTAACGTTCGTGGCGGGATGTCCCAATGGTCTGGTCAAATTAAAGGAGGAAAATAAATGAAAATTGTAATTATCGGAGGCGTGGCTGGTGGCATGTCAGCAGCGACACGTTTACGTCGCTTAATGGAAGATGCTGAAATTGTTGTCATGGAAAAAGGCCCTTTTGTTTCATTTGCAAACTGTGGTTTGCCTTACTACGTTTCTGGCGAAATCGCAGAAAGAGAGCAACTGCTTGTTCAAACACCCGAAGCGTTAAAGTCACGGTTTAATTTAGATGTTCGTCCTCACCATGAAGTGGTGGCTATTGATCCAATAGAAAAAGTGATCACAGTGAAACATGAAACAGAAATTTTAACAGAACACTATGACAAATTGATTTTATCACCAGGGGCGAAACCTTTTGTGCCACCAATTACAGGATTGGCAGAAGCCAAAAATGTTTTTTCATTAAGAAATGTTCCTGATTTAGATCAAATTATGACAGCCTTGACACCAGAAACAAAACGAGCCGTCGTGATTGGCGCAGGCTTCATTGGCTTGGAAATGGCAGAAAACTTACAAAAACGCGGATTAGAAGTCACTCTCGTGGAAAAGGCACCCCATGTTTTACCGCCATTAGACGAAGAAATGGCCGCTTTTGTCAAAGCTGAATTAAGCAAAAACAATGTTCAAGTAATTACGGGACAATCTGCGGTTGCTTTTGAAGAAGAAGGGCAAGTGATTCGCTTAGAAGACGGTCAAACATTAGATTCTGATTTAACCATTTTGTCGGTGGGGGTCCAACCAGAAAATACCTTAGCAGTTGAAGCAGGTGTAGCAACTGGTTTACGTGGCGGTATTGTTGTTGATGAACACTATCAAACGAATCAACCCGATATTTATGCGGTTGGGGATGCTATTGTAGTGAAACAACAAATCACTCAAGAAGATGCGCTGATTTCTTTAGCTTCTCCTGCCAATCGCCAAGGACGTCAAGTAGCGGATGTGATTGCTGGGTTAGAGAGAAAAAATCAAGGAAGCATTGGGACCGCCATTGTGCGAGTCTTTGATTTAACCGCCGCTTCAACTGGTTTAAGCGAACGAGCTGCTAAAGCTGCTGGACTAACAACAGCTGTTGTGCATATCAGTGGAAAAGACCATGCGGGGTATTATCCTGGCGCAACAGATCTTCAGTTAAAATTAGTTTTCCATCCTACGACAGGGGAAATTTATGGCGCACAAGGAATTGGGGCAAAGGGCGTAGATAAGCGGATTGATATTCTTGCGACCGCTATTAAAGGACAGTTAACTATTTTTGATTTGCCTGAATTAGAGTTTACCTATGCGCCGCCGTTTGGTTCAGCGAAAGATCCCGTGAACATGTTAGGCTATGCAGCGATGAACCTTGTAGAAGGATTGAGTGAAAACGTTCAATGGCATGAGTTATCCAACGAATTAGCTAAGGGGGCTGTTTTATTAGATGTCCGTAATCCCGCCGAACGAGCCAATGGTCAATTTAAAAATGCTGTGTCTATTCCTTTAAATGAGTTAAGAGAACGTTTGGAGGAATTAGACAAGTCAACGGAGTACATTGTTAGTTGTCACAGCGGTTTGCGTAGTTATATCGCAGAACGGATGCTAAAACAAGCAGGCATCTCAGCCAAAAATTTAGATGGTGCTTTTGCGTTATATCGAATGGTAAAACCGGAGGAACTAGAAAATGTATAACACGATTGGCATGCCTGAATTTTATCAGGAAGCAAAACGAAAAAAATTACCGATTATTGATGTACGAGAAGAAATGGAATACCAACTGGGGCATGTCCCCCAGGCCATCAACTTACCTTTAAGTACTTTAACCGAAAATTATCAGCAATTAGATAAAAACCAACCCTATTATCTGATTTGTCAAATGGGATCGCGCTCCGCACAAGCGTGTGCGTTTCTCAGTCAACAAGGGTATCAAGTAACCAATGTTCTAGGTGGTACATCTGGCTGGTTGGGTCAATTAGAACAATAAAATAACAAAAAACGTTTATCCTTTTACACAGGATAAACGTTTTTTTGTTAGATAAAGATGTGTCAAAACTGTAAGAGGAATGATAGGAAGATGAAGGGACCAGTTTTTTTATTCATTATATACTAAATAAAATGACAAACTCGTCAACAGAAATCAAGGAGGAACAAATAAATGAAAAAGTCAGGCCAGAAGAAGCGAAATAAAAAAGTGTGGTTCGGTATTGGTGCCGCAGTGGTCGTCGTCGGATTTATCGGAGCAAAAACAGTTTTTTCTTCAAAAGAAGTTGAACCTGAATACACAACGTATACCATTACAGAAATGGCCTCATTAAAATTAGATGGTCAAGTGAGTTTTCTAGATACTCGGGATATTTTCTTTGATCCTTCTTTAGGAAAAATTGCCGAAATAAATGTTGAAAATGGTAAAGAAGTCAAGAAAGATAGTCCATTGTTAACGTACAATAACTCAGACATCCAAGCCACAGAAACAGAACAAGCGAATGCCGTTAATCGGAACAATCTTCAAGTTCAACAAGCACAAGAGAACGTTAACTTAGCCACTCAAAAATACAATGAAGCGTTAAACAAAGTTGCTGCAGCCAAGCAAAAATTAAACACCGCAAAAGAGGCTGAAGAGAAAGAAACACTAAATGCGGAAATTCAGCAATTGAATGAAGCCGTTAGTGCTGCGAATAGTGAAGTCGCCCAAGCTAACCAAGCCCTTCAATTAGCCAACAGTGATGCCGTCGGAGCAGCAAACACGCTTGAACAAACACGTGGCAAAGTTAACACAGTCGTTACAGCACCAATTGATGGCCAAGTCACTGTCGATGCTAGTGCCATGAGTAGTACCGACAAACCAGTCATTAAAATTGCAACACAAAAGAAAAATATTCAAGGAAAAGTAACCGAATATGATTACGATAAATTACAGACAGGGGAAGAAGTAACAGTGACGACCGTTGGTTCAGGCAAATCAGCGCCAGGCAAAATTGTTTCCATTGCGCAAACCCCAATAGCTAAAAATGAAGGTAATCCAGTAGTGAGTTATCAATTTACAGTAGAAGGTGATTTTCCTTGGGCAGAAGGCTTGTCTACTAGTATCGCTGTGCCACAAAAGCAAATGATTATACCGACAGCAGCAATCCAAAAAGAAGGCGAAAAAGAATTTGTCTATGTTTACAAAGCGGGCAAAGCGAAAAAAACACCGATTGAAACAGAAACAAATTTAGGTCGTAAAGTTGTCAAAAGTGGCTTGAATTGGAAAGACCAAGTGATTGCCAATCCCAATAAAGAATTAAAAGATAATCAAGATGTTCAGGTAGCTGCCAATGATTAAGCTAGCCCATATTCATAAATATTATTATTCCGAAGAAGAAACACTGCATGTGTTAGATGATATTAACCTCCAAGTAGACGCTGGAGAATTTTTAGCGATTATGGGTCCTTCTGGTTCTGGGAAATCGACTTTGATTAATTTGCTAGGCTTTATTGATAAAAAGTTTGAAGGAACGTATTTATTTGAAGACCGTGAAATTGGCGACTTTTCTGATAAGGAACTATCCCGAATTAGAAATGAAGCAGTCGGCTTTGTCTTTCAGAATTTTAGTTTAATTGAAACACTAACAGTTGAAGAAAACATTGAATTACCTCTTTTATATAGTGGGTTAACCCCAAAAGAAGCCAAAGATCGTGTCCACGAAGTTCTGACAAAAGTCGGCTTGCCAGATAAAGGCAAGAAGCATCCAAAACAGCTTTCGGGCGGACAACAACAACGTGTGGCTATTGCGCGTGCGATTGTCAATCGGCCAAGTTTTATTATTGCAGATGAACCAACTGGGGCTTTAGATAGTAAAACATCGGAAGAAATTTTAACGCTCTTTCAGCAATTAAACAATGAAGGTGTCACCATTATTTTAGTGACACATGATGAAGAAACAATTGAATACTGCAATCGTTTGATTAAAGTTCGTGATGGAAAGATTTTAGAGGAGGTGCTGACATGAAACGTTCAATTATTTGGAAAACCGCCTTCCGTTCCATTTTGAAAAATAAGCGACGCAGCTTGTTAACGATGCTAGGGATTGTCATCGGGATCGCTTCGGTGATTACCATCGTGGCTATCGGTAACGGCTTTAAAGAAGACATGGTCGATAAATTATCTGCTGAAAAACAAAAAGAAAATGTGAAAAAGATTTCTTTTTCGGCCTACAACACTTCGGATATGTTTAGTGACCAAGCGATGTTTACCGACAATGATTTAGGGGTCGTGCGCATGGTTCCTGGCGTAGAAAAAATTGATTTTGATCAAAGAGAAGTTGATGGCGCCCAAAAAGGTACACTGAATTTTCAAGCAGGACCGAAAAATCTTTCTGTAACCTATGAACTTGCCAACAAAACCACCAAAGAATTGTTGGCGGGACGCCAACTGAATGATGGAGACAATGCAAAACTGGATAAAACAGTGGTGGTGGATGAACTGGTTGCCAAAGAACTCTACCAAGACCCAACTGCAGCAGTTAATCGAACTTTTCCGTATAAAGATCAACTTTTTACCATTGTTGGCGTGACAACCAATACCAGCGGTGCCATTGGTCCAGGTAATGATGACTCATTGCTTTATTTTCCCAAAAAGACCTATGAACATTATTTCGGCAAGCTAAAAGATACATCTACGTTGAAGCTAACAGTAGCACCTGGCTATCAACCAGATCAAGTATTGAAAGAAACAATAAAAACTCTCTCTCAACAAGGAACCATGAAAAACAGCGGGACGTATCAAGAATATAATGTTAAAGATACCATCAAAGAAATGGGCTCTTTATTAAATAATTTAACCTTGTTTATTTCCGCAATTGCGGCCATTTCACTGGTAATTGCTGGGGTCGGCGTTATGAATATGATGTACATTTCGGTTTCAGAACGGATTAAGGAAATTGGTATCCGACGTGCATTGGGCGGGACAGCCAGTGATATTAAAAAGCAATTCTTAACAGAAGGAATTGCCTTGACCTTAATCGGCGGAATTACTGGTTATCTTTTAGGAATGATTATTGCCTACTTAGCATCAATGGCACTACCGTTTTCTGTTCGTCCAGATTTAATGACCGTTTCATTAGCCATTGGGATTTCTGTCTTTATCGGGGTTGTATTTAGCTATTTCCCTGCCTCGGCAGCTTCTAAAAAAGACTTGATCGATATTATGAAATAAATACAAACAGCAAAAAAACAGCCACTTTTGGCTGTTTTTTTTAGTGAAAGTAGAAAAAAATCCAAAGATTTCAAGAGAAAATAGCTGACAAACGTCAAAAGGTTGATATTAGCTACCAACCTTTTGACGTTTGTCAGCTAAATAAAAAGAAAAAAATTGAAAAAATAGCACGTTGAGGATTAAATAACAAATATTTTTTAAATAAGACTATTAGAAAGCCTTTATAAATCAGGGATTATAGGAATGACTGTTAATGACTGATTTGCTTGTAAATTTCTAAATTTTAATTCGAAAAATTTCCAGTATACTAAATATATCAAAACAAAACACGAAAATTGAGAAAATTTTGAACTAAAAAAGAATTAAGGAGGAATCAAGAATGAAAATAATGGTCATCACAAAAAATATTTTATCAGAAACTGCTTTTCAAAACCGCTTACAGCATTTAGATCACCAAGTTTTTTGTACGACGTGTTTGATTGGTGAAATTAAGGAAAGTCATTTGTTTTATCGAAAATTTGATGCCATCATTCTCAGCGAAACGATTCCTCGCAAAGAACAATATTTATATCTAAAGGAATTAGCCAGAGTTAAAACGCCGTTGTTTCTTCGCTCGGAAGACATTCCTACCTCGGAAGAATTGAGCATTAGCTATCAATATGGCATTCTCAATTGGTTACGATTGGATGCGACTTTGGATACATTAAGAGAAAATCTCCTTTTGGCAGAATTAAATAAACCCATCCAACGAGAAGATGAAAAGTTAGATGTAGAGGGAATAAAGCTAACAGCCACAGAACGTGCACTACTGGCTGTCTTGTATAGTACGCCAAAAGAACACTTACCAATGGAACGCCTTTGTAAATTAATATATGACACAGAAGAAACAGCCAATAATCGAAAAAAAATGACCAAACAGCTGACAAAATTAAATAAAAAAATTCAAGTAGGGGGATTTAAAAAACAAGGTATCCAAAATACACGGTATAAAGGCTACAAACTGCATCCGCAGTTGCTTCCTTACATTGGCGAATTATTTACTTAAAATAAAGAAACTCTTGACGAATGAAAATCACCATCACAGGATGACCCCTAAAAACCATGCTATACTAATAAGGAATAGTATAGGAGGTGGGTCTGTATGAAAGACGGACTATATTGGGTACAACAATTAAAAGAACAGAAAGTAAGTCACACAGAACTCTTAAAGGATATTGAGAAAAAAGTCCAAAAGTTAAATCCAAAGATCAATGGCTTTGTAACCTTTGACAGCCAAGAAGCAGAAGCAACTTATCAAAAAAATAAACAGCAGGACACACTATTTGCTGGTTTGCCATTTCCTTTGAAAATGTTAGGCCAAGAAAAAGCGGGGTGGTCGGCAACGGCCGGCTCGCAACTTTTTAAAAATAGTACTGCAACAACGACCTCTAACTTTGTCAAACAAGCAGAAACGATTGGTTTGATGCCTTTAGGACAAACCAACGCTCCAGAGTTTGGCTTTAAAAATATTACGGATCCTGCGCTTTACGGGCCAGCCCGCAATCCTTGGAACCTGGAACATTCGCCAGGCGGTTCCAGTGGCGGCGCTGCCGCAGTTGTCGCTAGCGGGATTGTTCCTATCGCTGGCGCTAGCGATGGCGGTGGCTCCATCCGAATTCCCGCCTCTTTTAGTGGCTTAATTGGCTTAAAACCTAGCCGTGGCTCCATGCCTGTCGGCCCAGAAGGCTGGCGAGGCTGGCAAGGTGCCTCGATTGACTTTGCGTTGACTATTTCTATGAGAGACACCAAAGCGTTATTTTATGGCCTACGTGGTAGCCACAGTGGCGCCCCCTACCAAGCGCCCTTGGCAGAATGGCAAACACACCCTAAAAAACAACGGCTAAAAATTGCTCTGTGTACCGCTTCGCCTATCGGCTCACTGATTTCGCCAGAAGCAACACAAGCGGCGAAACAAGCGGCTGATTTTCTGGCAGCAGCTGGTCATGAAATCATTGAGATTCCTTATCCAGTCGATGGTGCAGCGCTGATTCGCTCCTATTATCAAATGAACGGCGCAGAAACTACAGCGATGATGAATAGCATTCAACAGGGGCTCGGGCGCCCAATTCGTAAAGAAGAAATCGAACCTTTTTCATGGACCATGCATCAATTTGGCCAAAAGATTCCAGCAGCCACCTATGTTCATTCATTACAGTTGTGGGATCAAGCAGCAGTAACGATGGAAGAACTTTTTCAAAAATTTGATCTGTTTTTATCCCCAACAACGGCTTTTTCAGCACCAAAAATTAACGAAGATTTGCAAAGTGAGCACATTCGTCAACGAATGGCGCAAGCAGCAGAATTAACAGAAGCAGAGCTAGCTGAATTAATCTATGATTATTTTGATAAAAGTTTACAGCTAACACCGTATACTCAACTAGCTAACTTGACAGGACAACCAGCCATCAGCTTGCCCACACATGTGACAGCAACGGGGTTACCCTTAGGTATTCAATTGTTGGCTGCTCGTGGACGTGAAGATCTCTTGTTCCAAGTAGGTGAACAGTTTGAGCAAGAAGGCAAATTTAAATTACCAGAAAGTTACCGCTAAATAGGGTGTTATTGTGACCAAATTTCAGATAAAATAGACACAAGACAAAAAACTGAGGTGGAAAAATGCTGTACGTAGTGAGACATGGTGAAACAGATTATAATGTGGCCCGTAGAATTTGTGGTCATGCGGAAGCGCAATTGACCGAAAAAGGCTATCAACAAGCGGAATTGGTAGCTGAAAAAATTGCCAAACAAGGAATTCAAATCGACCGTTTACTGGCATCCCCTTTAAAACGGGCGCAAGAAACAGCCCGTAAAATTGCGGAACGAAATCAATTGACGATTGAAACAGAACCTCGTTTAATTGAGATGAATTTTGGCATTTATGATGGTGAACCGATTGAAACAACGGCTTTCCAAGAAAATCGTTCTGAGATTTCCTTGCCGTTTCCAGAAGGGGAATCAGTCCTAGATGTCGCGGGTCGAATTTATCCCCTGATTGAGGAAGCCTTGGCTTCAGAGGAAACTTACCTATTTGTTTGCCACAATGCGGTCATGCGAGTCATTGATAACTACTTCAATGGTAAAAAAATCCAAGATTTCTTGGACTTTCATTGTGAAAATACACAACTTGTACAATACGGAGAATAAAAATCAAGTCTTTAATCTTTTGGTTAAAGACTTGATTTTTTTATGGTAAATAAGAAACCGCTTCCGTTTTAATGTATAATAAATTAACTTTTGGATCAAAAAAGAAATGGAGAAAAGACTATGAGAATTGATAATATTCATCAAGCGTTAAAACAGTTTCACGTACAAAATCCAAGTAGCAAAGCAACCTTGTTGCCCGCAACGGCTTCGCAATTAAGTCAGGCCTCTGGCTATACCCGAACCGCTGTTAGTGAAGAGCTTTCAGAATTAGTGAGAAAAGACCAAGTCGTTAAAGTTAAATCAAGACCGGTGTTATTTTTTGATAAAGACTACTTAGAGGAACAGTTTCCTTTTTTTAAAAGTAGCACGTGCTACGATTCCCTCGCTTCGCTGCAAGAGGACATTTATCAACAGGCAGAACAGATACATAAGAAAAAGCAGCTACTGAAAATGAATCCATTTGCGAACGTAATTGGTTTTGATGGGAGCTTAGCAGACGCCATCAAGAAGTTGAAAGCCGCTATTTTATATCCGCCTAATGGCTTGAATATTTTACTTACTGGAGAATCTGGGGTGGGGAAAACCTTAATTGCAGAACAATTACACCAATTTTATCAAGTTAAAATGAACCAAGAAGTCCCGTTTATTTATTTTAATTGTGCAGAATATTTCAACAATCCAGAATTATTAACTTCGCATCTGTTTGGCTATAAAAAAGGCAGTTTTACTGGTGCCGTCAATGACCAAAAAGGCTTAGTGGAGTTGGCAGATGGCGGTTTTTTATTTTTAGATGAAGTCCATCGATTAACGAGCGAAGGCCAAGAAAAATTGTTTACAGTTTTGGATAAAGGGTATTTTACACGGATGGGCGAAGCCGAAAAACAAAGAAATGTATCGATAAAATTTATTTTTGCAACAACCGAAGCAGTCAATCAACATTTTTTGAAAACGTTTTTAAGAAGGATCCCTGTGACATTAGCCATTCCAGCTTTAGCCGAGCGCTCTATGAAAGAAAAAATTCAATTGATTTTGTCCTTTTTCTTAGAAGAAAGTCAACGGATTCAAAAGAATATCCATATTCGTTATGAGGCGTTGAAACAATTAACGTTTACTCATTTTGAAGCCAACGTTGGCGAATTGAAAGCGGCGATTCAATTTATGAGCGCACAAGCCTATTTAGAAGTGTTCGATCAATTAACGGAAACTATTTGCATTGAAGCAAACGAGGGGACAGTCAAAGAGCAACCTGATGTAGAAAGTCTGCTGGCTTTTAATGAGTGGATACCTAACGATGGCCTCACGATTCAATACAACCATTTTTATTTAAGCAGTCAAGAGTTACTCAAATCGGAAAGTCTGAAAAATGATCGTTTTTATAATTTTCTATTGAAAGAATATGCGGATTTGAAAAAATTAACTCTTTCGACAGAGGATGCGCTAGCAATCATGCAAAACAAAGTCGAGCAACTTTATGATATGGATATTTTTGCTCAAGAACCGCTAGCCATAGAGGCCATTGACGAAACATTGCAGCCAAAAATTCAAGAAGCCATTGTCTTTTTTGAACAATTAATCCAAGAAAAATTGACAGAGGATTTCCAGAATATTTTAATTGTCCACCTTTATTCTGCTGTTTTTTATTCTGCACAAATGAATGAAACATTTTATTCAGATACCAAAAATATCTATTCTGGCAAAGTAACCCAGTATCAAGCTGCTAAGACCATGGTAGACTTTCTACAAACATTGTTTGGGATTTCTTTTGCTGATACGGAAATCCTCTTTTTTGATCTATTTATTCGTAAAGTCACAGCTAAAAAAAGAGCGCACTCAGTTGAAGAAAACTGTGGCGTTATCGTCGTTGCACATGGTGCCGCGACGGCCAGTAGCATGGTTGAGTACACCAACCTTCTGTTTTCAACAACTGTCATGCGTGCAGTTGATATGCCGATTAATCAATCAGTGGAAGAAACATTAGAAAAAGTCCGTACAATTGTAAAGCAAAATCAGTATAAAAAAATTATTTTAATGGTGGACATCGGTTCCCTGGTTTACTTTGGTAATGCTATCAGTCAAACGTTTCAAATGGAAGTGCTGCTAATTAGCAATATCAATCTCTTAACATTGCTAGAAGTGGCCCGAGAAGTCATTTATGAATCGACGGCGTTTGAGTATCTATTACCAGTCTTAAAAGAAAAAAATCATCGCGCCTTGATTTGCAGTAAAGGTCGCTTCAACGAGGCAAAAGTTCTCATTATTTCCTGTCTAACTGGTATGGGGACTGCTATTAAAATTGAACAGTTGTTACTAAAAACTTTTCCCAATGAATTACTAACGAATGTACGCATCATTACTTTAGAGAAAAGAGAAGTGGAAGACATTGATCGCTTGCATTCTTTTGTTCGAAAAGAAGAGAAAATCGTTGGTATCATTGGCACCGTAAAGACAGAAGTGCCAGATATTCCGTTTATTTCTTTACAAGATTTACTATCGAAGCGGGGCATTCAGCTAGTTTTCGAATTATTAGGCCATCATTTAGAAGAAAAACAAAACCAAGAGTTACTAAAAAAAGTTTCAGCTAAATATATTCAAGGATTATCAATCGAAGCTATTACAGACTTACTAACGGTTTTGAATCCTACAACCATTTCAATCGAATTAGCTAAGATTTATTCAGATATTTGCTTGCAAACTAAAATAAAAAGTGACGAAAAGGTTTTACTTCGTTTTATCATTCATTGTGCTTGTATGTTAGAACGGCAATTGTTGAATCCAGAATATGACCCGACAGCTTATGAAGTGTCATATCGAGAGTTGCCAGAAGCAGTATCTGTCATAAAAATGGCGTTTCGACCGATTGAAGTGTCCTATAATTTGTTGATTCCACCTTTGGAAGTGCGTTATATTTATGAATTGCTCTTTGAAAAGGCTTAATTCAAACGGAAATGAAAGTTGGCACACTTATTGCTTTTAATAAAATGATTAATTAGCAAAGGAGTTTGTTTATGGAAAATGAACCAATTTTACTTTTAACACACAATGGTTGGGGCTTGGAATTAGTCAAAAGCGTCCAGATGATTGTAGGAGAAGTCACAAATGTACATGAAGTAGCATTACAAGCAGAGGATTCACTGGGGGATTATTTAGAACGAGTCACAGAAAAAATTGAACAATTAACGTGGCACAACCAGTTGCTAATTTTAACAGATGTTAAAGGCGGCACACCTAGTAATGTTGCATTGCGTTTATCAAAAGATTATGATCTCTTGATTGTGTCCGGATTATGCACATCGTTATTATTAGAATCCGTCATGAAACAAAGTGGTCCTGGGTTTCGTTTACAAGATGCAGAGATGATTCAACAAGCAGCAGTAGACAGTTGTCAAATTTTAGAAATTCCAAAATAAGAAAGTACAGGTGAACAGAATGTCAAAAATCGTATTAACAAGAGTCGATAGCCGTTTAATCCATGGACAAGTAGTGACTAAATGGTTACAACAATCAGGTGCAAATGAAATTTTGGTAGTGAGTGATGAACTAGAGCAAGATGAATTTTTACAAAGTATTTATTTAATGGCGGCGCCTCCAGGGGTTTCTGTAGTAATTAAAGGGATTGAAAGTGCCAAAGAATATTGGGGATCGCAAGAAAAGGAAGAGAAAAAGGTGTTATTTTTAGTGCCAGATTTAACGACCTTAAAAGCGATGGTGGACCAAGAAATTATTAAAGAGGAGATTCAAGTTGGTGGCTTAGGTGGCGGACCAAATCGGAAAAATGTTTTAAAAAATATCAATTTATCTGAAGAAGATGTTGCAATTTTGACTGAACTTTTAACGAAGGGCATCCATGTTTTCTTCCAAGCGATTCCCGAAGAAAATCCCCTACCAATTCAAAAATTAATTGAAAAATATCAATCACTATAATCAGAGAAAAAGGAGAGAATCATATGGGCGTTTTAGGTGTTTCAATTATTATGGGACTTTATTATTGGTTTGCACGTTTGCGTTTTGGGTACACATTTTCAGGCATGCTGTCTCAGCCATTAGGTGCAGCGTTGGTGGCTGGTTTAGCAACAGGAAAACTTAGTGAAGCAATGGTTGTAGGTGCGGGGATTCAACTTGTTTATCTAGGAGTCACCTCCACACCGGGCGGCAATGTGCCTAGTGATCCGGCTTTAGCTTCAGCAATTGCGATTCCAATTGCTTTAGGTGTGGGAATGAATGCCGAGGCGGCTGTTGCACTAGCTGTTCCTTTTGGTGTGTTAGGCGTCTTTATGGATCAATTACGGCGGACCATCAATGCGACGTGGGTGCATATGGCTGATAAATATGCAGAAGAGTTAAATTATGGGGGGATTTACCGAGCTGCGTTTGTTTATCCAGCTTTAGCGGGATTTTTAATTCGCTTTCCTTTGGTTTTTGCGGCGAACTTTTTTGGTCAATCTGTGGTGAATAAAGTCTTAGAAGTTATCCCAGCATGGTTGATGCACGGCTTTGAAGTAATGGGTGGTATTTTACCAGCGTTAGGATTCGCCTTAACAATTATGGTAATTGGCAAGAAAAATTTGATTCCTTATTTTTTAATCGGTTTTGTTGCAGTAGTATATTTTGGCGCAGAAGTTATGGCCGTCGCTATTTTAGGAATCTGTATTGCCTTTTTAGTTAGAAACAAGGCATTGAGTGAGGAGGCAGCATAATGGAACAAATGACACAAGCAAATGAACAACAATTGGAACAGAAAAAAATTACTAAAAAAGAATTATCCAAAGCCTTTTGGATTTATCAACTAGGCTGTGAATTATCAAATTCTTATGAACGTCTTCAAAGTTTAGTTTTTTGTGCATCGATGATTCCTGCAATTAAAAAACTTTACGCAGACGATGAAGAACAACAAAGAGAAGCTCTGAAACGTCATTTGAATTTTTTTAATACTGAAGGAACAGTAGGAGCTTCCATTCAAGGGATTGCAATTGCTATGGAGGAAGAAAAATCCAATGGCGCAGCGATCTCTGATACGGCGATCACATCGATTAAAACTGGGCTGATGGGTCCGCTGGCTGGGATTGGCGATTCAATTATTTGGGCAGCATTAATGCCGTTAATCATTTCCATTTTTATTCCAATGGCTAAAGGAGGTAACGTGATTGGAAGTATCGGTCCGTTGGTTCTGTACACAGCCATTACGTTATACATCAGTTGGACGTTAGTGAATAAGTCCTATACATTAGGGCGTAATTCAATCTTAAGTTTGTTAAAAGACGGCAAAATTAAGCAAGTCATTTATTCAGCGAATGTTTTAGGAATGATGATGATGGGCGCTTTAAGTGCGAGTTATGTTAAAATTGTTAGCCCGATGACGTTTAAAGTTACTGGCGGTGCCACAATTGTTTTACAAGATATCCTAGATCAAATTATGAAAGGCTTACTTCCTTTAGCAGCAGTCATGGCTATTTATTTTTTCATGGTAAAAAAAGGCCCACGTTACGGTATCATTATCGGCACGATAGTCTTAGTTAGTTTGGTCACTTCATTCTTTGGTTTGTTATAAAGGAGAAAATAATGAATAGTTACGAAAAATTCCACTTAAAAGAAGTCATCAATGCTTCTGGGAAAATGACCATTCTAGGTGTCTCCAAAGTTTCGGAGGCAGTCCTAGCGGCTCAACGATTCGGCGGCGAACATTTCTTTGAAATGAGTGAACTTAGTCTGCAAACAGGGGCCTTTTTAGCCAACTTGTTGAAGGTAGAAGATGCCCAAATCGTTTCCTCGGCTTCGGCGGGGATTGCCCAATCGGTGGCTGCCTTGATTGGAAAAGGCAGCTTGTACCACGCATATCATCCCTATACAGAAAAAATCGAACAGCGAGAGATTGTTTTACCTAAAGGGCACAACGTGGACTACGGCACGCCTGTAGAAGTCATGGTAGCGCAAGGCGGCGGCCAAGTGGTGGAAGCTGGCTACGCCAACATGTGCAGTCCAGAACACGTGGAAATGATGATTTCCGAAAAAACAGCGGCCATTCTATACATCAAAAGCCATCATACCGTGCAAAAAAGTATGCTGACGGTGGCCGAAGCGGCTAAAGTGGCGCAACGCCACAAGGTGCCGCTAATTGTTGACGCGGCAGCAGAAGAAGATCTTTTCAAATACACTGAAGCAGGCGCTGATTTGGTGATTTACAGCGGCGCCAAAGCCATTGAAGGGCCAAGTGCCGGTTTAGTGGTCGGGAAAAAAGAATACATTGACTGGGTGCGCCTACAAGGTAAAGGCATTGGTCGAGCAATGAAAATTGGCAAAGACAATATCCTGGGCTTTACGTAAGCAGTGGAAGAATACTTGGCGCATGGCAGTGAATCAGGGGTTTCGATGCAAGAACGCTTAAAACCGTTTGTTGAAGCCATCAACAACCTGTCAGATTTAACCGCCAAAATCGTCCAAGATGGCGCTGGCCGAGACATTTATCGCGCCAGTGTCAAAGTGAACGGCAGAAAAACCGCCAAGGAAGTCATCCAAGCATTAAAAGCAAAAAGTCCAGCCATTTATACGCGAGAATATCAAGCCAACAATGGCATCATTGAGTTTGACATTCGTTCTGTCAATCAAGAAGAAATGAACAAAATCGTGCAACGATTACAAGAAATTATGGACACAAAGGAGAAATAAGTCATGTCATTAAAACCTAATTATTTAGAAGAACGCATTTGTTTAAACGTCTTAGCCAATTCAGTAGAAAATGCCCAAGCCTGTTATGAAGCAGCAGAAGGGCATGTTGTGTTAGGCGTCCTTTCAAAAAACTATGAAACCGATGAAGCAGCCATTGACGATATGAAAAAATACCAAGCAGCAACCAACAACGCTTTATCTGTCGGCTTGGGGGCTGGCGATCCTAATCAAAGTCAAATGGTGGCTCGCTTATCAGAAGTTTTACAACCGCAACACGTGAACCAAGTCTTCACAGGTGTCGGCGCTTCGCGGGCCTTACTTCGTCAAGACGAAACAGTGATTAATGGCTTGGTTTCACCCACAGGCAAAGTTGGCTATGTCAACATTGCGACAGGTCCGTTAAGCTCTGGTGCGCCAGCGGCGGAAGTGCCTATCGAAACCGCCATCAAATTGTTGAAAGACATGGGGGGCAGTTCCATTAAATATTTCCCGATGAAAGGCTTGGCTCACAAAGAAGAATACCAAGCAGTAGCAGCAGCTTGTGCCAAGTATGACTTTTATTTAGAGCCAACAGGAGGCATTGATTTAGAAAACTTTGAAGAAATTGTTCAGATTGCGGTGGATGCCGGCGTTAAAAAAATCATTCCTCATGTCTACAGCTCAATTATCGATCAAGAAACAGGGGACACTAGAACAGAAGACGTGAAAACGTTACTAACCATGATGAAAAACACATTGAATAAGTAAAGGGCCAATCTTTAGTTGACTTTCTCCGCCAGATTTGCTACTCTCAAGTGGAGAATAAATAAAAACCAACAAATGAATGTGGGGTATTTTGGTGAGTGTCGTAGGTATCTAATTGATAAGTTGAATAACCAGTGAACCAAGCAAGGTTTATTTGGTGTGCTTAGAAAGTGATACCTGTCAGTCATCTCATTTACTAAATACCTCACTTAAAAGAGGTTTCTTTAGTAACCTTTATCCAACGATAAAGAGGACAGCGGTAGAACGCTGTCCTCTTTTTTCTATAGAAACTGGTTTTTATTTAAAGGCGCCAGGTATTCTTTTCGTGATAGAAAGGAAGAAAAAAAATGAATCATGAAACCATTCAAAAATTACAATTTACAACAATTCTTAAAGAAGTTCAAACACGTGCGATTGGCGAGTATAGTAAAGAACGGTTGGCAAAAATGGTCCCTGCAACACGTTTAGAAACAGTGCAGTCCCGCTTAACGGAAACAACCGAGGCCCGCTTAATTATTGATAGCGGACAACACGTCCCTTTCATGGGCTTGAGTCAAATTACCCGCTTGCTTCAACAAGTGAAAAAAGGCTTAATTCTTACACCAAACGAATTGATTGAGGTGGCTGACTTTTTAAGAAGTAGTCAGCGAATCCAGAAGTTTTTTGAAAAAAATCAATACCAAACACCACGCCTATTTAGTTACAGTCAGCACTTAGCTGATTTCAGAGCAATCGAAGAACAAATTTATACGAAAATCCATAACCAAAAAGTTGCCACCGATGCTTCCCGTCAACTTCGAAAAATTCGGCGTCAAATCAATGAATGCCAACAAGACATTGAAACAAAAGTCACCAAATTTTTACGCAATAAAAATAATCAACTGTATATTCAAGAAAATATGATGGTGAAAAAAGGGGAACATTACACGGTACCAATCAAAGCTAGCTATAAAAATAAGGTTTCAGGCACAATCATTGAGCAATCCAATAAAGGACAAACGGTCTTTATTGAACCTGTAGCAATTAGTAAATTAAATGAACAATTGACACTCTTAAAAGCGGAAGAAACAGCGGAAGAATATCAAATTTTGGCAGAACTAACAGGGTTAATCAATGAGCAAGAACGACTAGTCGATCAAGCCGTCGATACAATGACCACCTTAGATATTATTTTTGCACGAGGAAAGTATAGTCGCGAAATTGGTGGGATTACGCCAAAAGTAAACAAAGAAGAACGCTTGCGCATTGTTCAAGGAAAACATCCTCTTTTATTAGAACACGCAGTACCATTGACGTTTTCTTTAGGAGCAGAGTATCGAGGACTTGTCATTACAGGTGCCAATGCTGGTGGTAAAACGGTTGTCTTGAAAACGGTGGGCTTATTGACTGTCATGACACAATTTGGGTTGCAAATTCCAGCACAAGCGGGCACAGAGATTCCAGTATTAGATGAAATTTTTGTCGATATTGGTGATCAGCAAAATCTGGAAAATGCGTTAAGCACTTTTTCTGGGCACATGAAAAATATTGCGGAAATGTTGCGTAACGTTAAGCGACACACACTTGTTTTATTAGATGAAATTGGCAGTGGCACCGAGCCGAACGAAGGAGCTGGCTTAGCGATTGCGATCATGGAAACGATGTATCAAAAGGGAGCCTTGGTAGTTGCAACGACCCATTATGGTGAAATTAAACGTTTTGCCCAAGAGCATGACGATTTTGTGCCCGCCGCAATGGCCTTCGATCGTGAAACATTAACGCCCAAATATCAATTGAAAATTGGTGAAGTTGGCGATAGTCAGGCGCTTTGGATTGCACGTAAAATGAAGATGGAGCCACAGCTCATTGAAAAGGCGGCTCATTATATTCAGCGGAAAGAATACCCTACTAATCGAAGTCTATTTAAACCCCTGAAAGCAAAAGAAACGACCTTTGCCACGTTTGTAGAAGAAACACACCGTTATCAAAAAGGTGATCGTGTCCTATTGACAGAAACACAACAAATTGGGTTGGTTTTTACAGATGAGGGTGAACAAGAAATCCAAGTATTTGTGAATGATAAAATTGAAAATGTACCACGAAGACGGTTGAAATTACAAGCGAAAGCACAAGATCTATATCCGCAAGACTATGATTTAGAAAGTTTATTTACAGATTTCCATGAACGAAAGAAACTCAAAGATATTGAACGCGGCTCAAAAAAAGCGCAGAAACAATTACGCAAAGAGGCCGAAAAAAGAGCAGCAAGACGCGACAAATAAGGAACTTAACAGAAGCAATACAACAACTTAACACTTTGTTTACTTGTTATTTATCAGAAATCAACTAAGACTTGTTATAGTCAATGTATGGGTAGATATGAAGGAGGAAACAAGGAAATGAAGAAAAGAGCTTTGCTAGGGGTTACCTTATTAACATTCACAACATTAGCGGGTTGTACAAATTTATCTGAACAGAAAAGCGGCGAAAAACAAACAGAGGTTGCTGAAGCGAAGGCAACTGAATCTGAAAAAGCACCAGTAAAAAATGTTATTTTTATGATTGGAGATGGCATGGGGAATCCGTATACAACGGGCTATCGCTATTTCAAAGCCAATCACTCAGACAAGCGTGTTCCCCAAACAGCTTTTGATACCTATTTGGTTGGGCAACAAGCCACTTATCCAGAAGATGAAGAAGAGAATGTCACCGATTCAGCGTCCGCAGCGACAGCGATGGCTGCCGGAGTAAAAACCTATAATAATGCTATAGCGCTCGATAATGACAAGTCCAAAACAGAAACAGTGCTGGAACGTGCGAAAAAAGTGGGGAAATCAACGGGGCTTGTAGCAACATCTGAAATAACACATGCAACCCCTGCTGCATATGGCGCACATAATGTTTCACGCAAAAATATGGCAGAAATCGCCGATGACTATTTTGATGATAAAATCGACGGACAACACAAAGTCGATGTGTTACTTGGCGGCGGCTCCGAATTATTTGCGCGGAAAGATCGTGATTTAGTCAAAGAATTTTCCCAAGCGGGTTATGGTCATGTCACAGATAAAAAGTCGTTAAATGAGAACCAAGACGACAAAATTTTAGGCTTGTTTGCACCAGGCGGGCTACCTAAAATGATTGACCGAACGGAAGAAGTCCCTTCATTAGCTGATATGACAGAAGCGGCTCTTCAACGGTTAGATAAAAATGAAAAAGGTTTCTTTTTAATGGTTGAAGGTAGTCAAATTGATTGGGCCGGGCATAGCAATGATATTGTTGGCGCGATGAGCGAAATGCAAGATTTCGAAGCGGCGTTTGAAAAGGCTATCGATTTTGCCAAAAAAGATGGTGAAACATTGGTGGTTACAACTGCAGATCATTCAACAGGTGGCTTGTCTTTAGGCAAAGGAGATCAATACAACTGGTTGACGGAGCCTTTACATGCGGCAAAACGCACGCCTGATTTCATGGCAGAAGAAATTATTAAAAATGGTAATGTGGAAAAAACAGTGACTGAGTATATTGATTTTCAATTAAGTGAGGCTGAATTGAAAGCAGTGAAAACAGCTGCGGAGTCAAAAGATGTTGAAAAAATCGCTCAGGCATTAAGAAAGATTTTTGATGAACGATCGAATACTGGTTGGACTACTGGCGGACACACGGGAGAAGATGTAAATGTCTATGCTTATGGCCCACAAGCAGAAGCTTTTTCAGGACAAATTGATAATACAGACCAAGCTAAGATTATTTTTGGCTTAGTAGATGGCACCGGGCAAAAAGCTGAGATTAAAGATAAAGGTATTGGCAAATAACAAAATAAAGAAAAAGCAGAACTTCTATACGTTCTGCTTTTTCTTCATTAAAGGCATAAAAATTTTATCTCTGTTATAATGAAGGTAACCAGATAAAAGTGAGGTCAAATAATGAAAAAAATGCATGTTGAAAGTGAATTTGCACCGTTGCGTTCAGTTGTTTTAGCACAATCGCAATTTTGTTTACCAGATAAATTTGATGAAGCGGATACGACTTTTTTAACAGAGGAAAATGCCCGTTTAACACAGAATAATGAAGGGCGTGATTTAGCAGACTTTGCACCAGAACAACAAGTTCGTTGGGAAAAAGAAAAAGAAGTCATGCAAGGAGTATTAGAATCTTATGGCGTAGAAGTATTTCGTCCACGTTTATTGACACCTTATGAAAAAGAACATGGCAAGGAATTAGGCGTGGGATATAGTAACTTCTTTTCACGAGACCCTTTTTTTACAATTGGCAATCTCTTAATAGAAGGAAACTTAAGATTTCAACACCGTCGACAAGAAATTTTACCAATTCGTCCGATTATTCAGCAGTGGACACAAGAAGCAGAAGGCTATTATTTTGCTGCGCCACAACCTGACACTTCTGAAGGCATTTTAAGTGAAGCAGGTCCCTTTATTGAAGGCGGCGATGTTTTAGTTCTAGGAAAAACAATTTTTGTGGGCTACTCCGGCTTGGCAAGTAACCTAGCAGGAATTCAGTGGTTAGCCAATATGATTGGTCATTTTGGTTATGAAGTGGTGCCGGTTCGGTTACATCCGCATATTCTCCACTTAGATTGTGCGTTAAGCTTGTTGAGAGAAGGCTTGATGATTGTTTGTGAAGAGGCCTTTTTGGATGGACTTCCTGCGCAATTAGCAAACTGGGAAAAAATGCACGTTACTTTGCAAGAAGCAGCGTATTTAGTGACAAATGGTCTACCGCTTAACGAAGAAACGTATATAACGGACCAATCGTTTACAACCTTAATTCCTCAAATAGAAGCAAAAGGTATCAAAGTTGAGGCAATTGATTACCACGTTTCTAGAATGTTAGGTGGTTCCTTCCGCTGTACAACACAAGCGTTGATTAGAGAATAGTCAGCGAGTGATTATCAATTTTCGTAAGAAAAAATGTACGTTTTGTCTATGAAAACGATATAATTTTAGTTTTCACTATTTTTTTTAAAAAATATTGAGGAAATTTTGATTTAATAAATGCGAGAAAACGTCAAAATGTTAGTGTTTGTTACTAATGTTTTGACGTTTTCTCGCTGTTTTTTTATAAAATTACCACTTTATAAATGGGGAAAAACAATATCTCTTTTGAAAATTACGTTTTCAAAGACACGAAAAGTCGTTGGAACCGTGATGTTATAGTAAATTCATTTTTTTTGCATGAGGTGTTTAAAATTTGAAATCACAAGTAGTCTTTTTTTCGCTATACTTAGTTTACGTTCTACTGAGATAGAAAAGTTTTTCACTTTTTTATTCATTAATCAACCAAGATAATAAAGGAGAGAGTAAAATGAAGAAAAAAACATTGGTAACTTTATTTGCAGGAACGGCAATTTTAGGGGCAAGCATCGCTCCTGCAGCAGCACATGCAACAACGACTGGTACAACACCAGCAAACGTAGAGATGACAAGTGGTTCATTGCCAGGTGGTAATGGTGATGGAGATGACGGAAGCACACAAGAACCAGAACCAGGCTCGAATACAAATTTTGATTTGTTATATGTTCCAACAGAGTTCAAATTTGCTTCGACAGAAGTTAGTTCTGATTTATCAGCGATTTCATTAGATGCAAATGGTACACAAACAAAACGTTATGCGGTCGGGGATGTTCGTGGAACACAAGCTGGTTGGTCAGTTACTGCAGGCGTTGCTGAAATGAAAAATGGTACTGCTACTTTAGAAGGTTCAATTACCTTTGCGCAAACAGGTGCGGTAGCTAAATACGATGAAACAGCAAAAACATACTCACGTGATGTGGCTGCCTTTGCAGCAGACCCAGGAAGCCCTGAATTTGCTGGAACAACTATTCCAGTAGGTGGAGCAGCTGTATCAATTGCTACAGCAGCAGTTGGTAAAGGTCAAGGTACATGGGATTCTGAATTATCAAATGTAAAATTAAACATTACAACACCTAGTTCAAAAATTACAAATGGTGCGTATACAGGTAACGTAACTTGGACATTAGTGGCTGCGCCATAAACAGTTACTAACGAGAATACTGCATTACTAGAAAAGGAGCTGCGCACTGGTGCACGGCTCCTTTTCGATACATAGGAGGAACAAATAATGAAGACAATGCGCTGGCTAATCGTCACAGTTTTTATTTGTGTGATGGCATTAAGCATCCCTTCTGCTGTACAAGCAGAAGAAGCGGATGACAACATGAATACAAAATTTACAGTTAAACCCAATATTCCAGAGAATCAAGCGAAAAATACGCAATCCTACTACGATCTCATTGTGAAACCAGGACAGAAACAAGAAGTAGAACTGTCATTAATTAATAAAACAAATGAAGAATTAACGATTGATTTAAATTTGGCGAATGCTGTGACGAATGACAATGGTTTAATTGTGTACAATGATTTTGAGAAAAAACCAGATTCAAGTTTAAAAGTACCCTTGACAACATTAATTAAATTACCTGAGGAACATGTAAAAGTTCCCGCTAAGAAAACCGTAACAGCCAAAATGACTGTCGAAATTCCAGCGAATGGTTTCCAAGGATTAGTTTTGGGTGGTGTTTATGCTTCGCTTGCAGAAGATGAAAAGGAAGAAAAAGGAAAATCAACGGGTTTAACCAGTCGATATGGATTTAATGTAGCAATTGCTTTACGAATGTCAGAAGATACACCGATGTATCTAGCAGAGACTCTTCAATTAGTTAAATTAGTTCCGACCATTGCTTTAGGAAATAAATCGGTCCAAGCGGTTATTCAGAATCCGACATCCGCTATTTTTCCTGAAGTACGTTTAGAAGGAAAAGTAACGAAAAAAGGCGAAACGAAAGAATATGCCAAACGGATTTTACCAAGTGTTCGTTTTGCACCGAATTCAACGATGAACTTCCACTTAGATTTTGGAAAAGAAGATGTACGTCCAGGAACCTATATTTTTGAAGGAGAAGCGGTCTTGAAAGAAGATGAACAACAAGTGTGGCCGTTTAAGCAAGAATTTACCATCAGTAGTCAAGAAGCCAAGAAATTAAACAAAGAAGCAGTAGTGAAATTGGTCCTACCGACTTGGTGGAATCAAGCTTTTTATGGATTGTTAGCTGCAACAATTGTGAGTCTAATTCTAGCTATTTGGCGTTTTACACAACAGAAAGCGATACTAAAACAACAAGCCTATTTACAACAAGAAAAACAGGCAGCCTTGAAAAATAGACAAGGAGTGCGCGATGATGACAGCGAAAAGTAAAGGATCACTTCTGGTGACATTGGGAATACTTTTAACCGTCAGCATTGCGATTCTGACCGCTTCTTCTGAGAGCTTTGCAGAAGAAGCGGGACAAACGAATATCGGTGTGACGTTTTATGGAGGGAAGGCACCTCTAAAAACGAAAGGTGGCACTAAGTCAACAGAACAACCAGTCACTAATAAAGGTAAAAAAACGTCACAACAACAAGACAAAGTGAGCAGAAAAACCACTGCTAAGACGAATCCCACAGCTGCACAGACGTCCTTACCAAGGACAGGTGAACGAAATAGCACGTGGCTTTACAGCCTTGGTATTGCATGTTTACTCGTAGTACTAATAAGTTTCTATTATTTGAATAAAAAAAGGAAAAAGGAAAAATAATGTGCTGTTTTTATAAACAGAGTCAATTGTAGAAGGAGGAATATAGATGGAGATTACGATGTGGATTTGGATTTGTGCTGGCTTGGCCGTCCTTTGTTTTGCTTTATTTTTACTGTTCTTAGTAAATAGCATGAATTTTGTTCATCAAGCAAAGCCTAAGCAGTCTTTAGTAAAACAATCAATGTTTAGTTGGCTGCTTCTGGTGATGTGTGGTAGCTGGGTAGCAATAGCTATCTTGCTGAATATCGCATTACAAACACAATTAACATAAAGACAACCCGTTGTAAGTTTTTGAGAAACTTGCAACGGGTTTTTGTTAACTTTAAAATAAAGAACGGTACAATTTATCAAAAAAGTACAGTAGACATTTGTACCCAACTTAGATAGAAAATAAAGCGCTATCATTATATGATAATTACAGGAGGAGGACACAGCTGTGAATTATAAAATAAGTTATCTCCTTGACGAGTATGCAGGGCAAAAAATTGCGCTCTCTTTGGCTCAACAAATAACCGATCTTTCGCAACGAGAATTAGTGACGCAACTTTCGACAATAGGCGGAGAAGTTCAACAGAATACCGTCAGTATTCCAAACCTTTCCGCAAATGAATGGGGAAAACAACTTTTTCAACAACGTCAAGTGATTTATAGCGAAACAGAAAGACAAGCACTTATTTTTTTGCTCACTTATTCAGAAATCGAAGAACTATCGGTGTATCATTACCAAAATTTTTTAGATGTTTCGAAAGGTACTATTTTAGCTGACATCAAAAAAGTACGACACCAACTAGCAACTGAAAATATTGCTTTATCCTACGAACGAAAACGAGGGTTTTACCTAGAAGGAGATGAATTTCGGATTCGTCGTTTCGGGAAAAATTGGCTTGCCCGCCTCTTACAACAAAAGTCGGGCACCTTTGCTTTATTTTGCTGGCTCAGTCAGCATCAAATGAGCCAATACGCAAAAATGCGTGACGGCATTCAATTAGCCGTCCAGGAAGCGCAGCTTCAACTGGTACCCAGCAGATTGGATGAAATTAGTTACTTTCTTGCTTTTTCTCAAAAAAGATTAGGCAAATATGAAACAGTCGTCTGGCCTGAGAACCAGTTAATTCAGTCCTTACGCGCTTATCCCGTCAGTCGTCGTATTTTAAGTGATTTAGTTGGGCCAGTGGCGAATGCAGAAACTGAGAGTCTTTTTTTCACGATTTGTTTAATGACAGCCTTGCAAGGAGAATTGCGAGATACGAAGTTAGAGTTTTTATTAGATATTTCTGGTGAAATTATTCGGAAAATGGAATTGTTGGCCGTTGTTCAATTTGAACAGCCTCGTGAATTGCTCATGAATGTGTATTATCATCTGGTTCCTGCTTATTTTCGGATTAACTATGGCTTTTACTTGCCGAATGTTTTAATCAAGGATATTCGACAATCGTATCGGTCGCTTTATCATCTTTGTGAACAAGCGTTAGCTCCTTTAGAAAAATTAACGAAACGTTCAATCCCGCCAGAGGAAATCGGTTTTTTCACCATATTATTTGGTGGAGAAATTTTCGGGCAAAAAAATGAACAGCGGCAAGAAAAGCTAAAAGCGCTAATTGTTTGTCCCAGTGGTATCAGTTCTTCGTTGATTTTGCAATCGGAATTGCGTCGGCTATTTCCAATGATTGAATTTAAAGAAACGAATGCGGTGAGGGAAATAGAGAATGTATCTGAAAAAAGTTATGACATCATTTTCTCAACGGTCCCTATTGAAACAGCCAAAAAGGTTTATCTTACCAAGCCCATTATGAGCTCTTTGGAGAAAAATCAATTGATGCACCAAGTTCAATCAGATTGGCTATTGCCAGGTATTTCCATGCCAGATGTTAAAGATATTTTAGATGCGTTAAAACCTTACATTTCCTTAAAAAAAGGAGTCACAGAAGCGCAGTTATATCGTGTTTTACATCGTAAAATGAACAAAATTTTAGAAAAAGAGGAGGATCTGCGTCCAATGTTATCGGAATTATTAACAACAGAAACAGTCCAAGTCCTGCCTGAAGTTGCAGACTGGCGAGCGGGAATCACAGAAGCTGCCAAGCCGTTATTAAAAAATGGCAGTATTACGGAAAAGTACATTGATGCAATGATTCAAAAAGTCGAATCGTTTGGGCCATTTATCCATATCTGTCCAGACGTAGCATTGCCTCATGCGCGACCAGAAGATGGCGTTAATCAGTTAGGCATGTCATTACTAAAAATCCAAAAAAGTGTCGATTTATTAGAAGATCCTAAGCATGAAATTCACCTTTTTATTTGTTTAGCTGCTTCAGATAACGAAACACATTTACGGGCCTTATCTAGTCTGACAAAAATTCTATCAAAAAAAGAATCATTACATCGCTTAGTGGCGGCTGAAACCGTCCCAGAAATACTATCAATTATCCAAGAAGGAGAGAAATAAGATGAAGATTTTTACAGTTTGTCAAAGTGGTTTAGGAACAAGTTTTATGGTGCAAATGAATATCCAACAAATTTTAGAGGAAGTCGGTGTTGATACAGATAATTTTCAAATTGATCACACAGATGTCGGGAGTGCCAGTGGCGATATGGCTGATTACTTCTTTGTCGAAAAAACATTGCAAGATGCTTTAGGGTCAATTCCTGATGAAAAAATCATTCCTTTAAATGCGATTATTGATTACGATGAAACGAAGGAGAAAGTCTTGAAAGTTTTAGATGACAATGGCATTGCACATCAATAAAAAGGAGGAAAAACATGGAAACTTTATTGAATTTATTTGTTTCAATTGTTAGCCAGCCAGCGATTCTGGTTTCATTAATTGCTTTGTTGGGATTAGTTTTACAGAAAAAGAAATTTTCTGATGTTGTTCAAGGAACGTTGAAAACATTCGTCGGCTTCTTAGTTTTAATTGGTGGCGCAGGGCTATTAGCGAACTCGTTAACGCCCTTTGCGGAGATGTTCCAAACCGCGTTAAATACACAAGGCGTGGTGCCTAGTAATGAAGCAGTTGTAGCGATTGCCTTGCAACAATATGGGACACCAACTGCTCTGATTATGTTGGTAGGCATGGTTGTTAATATTCTGTTGGCGCGTTTTACACGTTTTAAATATATCTTTTTGACAGGTCAAGCGATGATGTACGTTTCGTGTTTGACAGCCGTTATTTTAGTGGGGGCCGGTTTTAGCGTTAGTTTGCCAATGATTCTTTTAGGTGGTTTATTTGAAGGAACTTTATTAACAGTGACACCTGCTCTTTGTCAGCCCTTTATGAAACAAATTACTGGAAATGATAAAGTGGCAATGGGTCATACAGGGAATATCGGCTATGCGGCAAGTGGCTTTATTGGAAAAGTCTTTGGGAATAAAGAAAAGTCAACGGAAGATATTAAAATTCCTAAAAGTTTTGGTTTTTTAAGAGACTCAACCATCTCAATTATGATTTTGATGTCGATTGTCTATGTGATTTTGGCTTTGCTGGCTGGGACAGGCTATGTCGAGCATGAGTTAAGCAATGGCGAAAATGCGATCATCTTTTCATTAATTCAAGCAGGAACCTTTACGGCTGGTTTCGTAGTGGTTTTACAGGGTGTGCGGATGGTTTTAGGAGAAATTGTGCCAGCTTTCCAAGGAATTGCTAAAAAATTAGTGCCTAATTCTAAACCAGCACTTGATGTTCCCATTATCTTTCCTTATGCGCCAAATGCTGTCTTGATTGGGTTCTTTGTGAGCTTTATTGTGGGAACTATTTCAATGTTAGCGATGGTTGGTCTGAATACCACCGTGATTATACCAGGCGTTGTCGGGCACTTTTTCTGTGGTGCCGCGGCAGGCGTTTTTGGAAATTCCACAGGGGGACGTCGGGGAGCGATTTTAGGGGCTGCGTTTAATGGCTTATTAATTAGTTGGTTACCGTTATTCATTTTACCAGTCTTGGGTGATCTACAGTTAGCATCCTCAACGTTCGCGGATACGGATTATTTAATCCCAGGCCTATTTTTAGGCAAATTAGGTGAGGCAGGTCCGAGTCTTTTAGTAGGAGGAATCATTGCTTTTGTAGTGGTTGTCCTTTTGGCTAGCGCTGTTTTGACTATGCGGGAGAAAAAAGTCGCCGAAGAAAACTAAGTGTTTTGTTCTAAAAAGGCAAGTGGGACAGAAGTCGTTTTGACTTCTGTCCCATTTGCCTTTTACCATTGTTCTTGGATAAATTGTGCAATTTGTTTCCGCGCTTGTCGTCCTTCTGGCAAGTATTGTTTCATTGCGAAAACGTGTTGCATGCCAGGCACCAATCGGCAAGTATCTTGTGGTCGTGGCCCTAATTGTTTTAAAAATTGGTGATAGGAAGGGCAAAAAACTTCATGTGTGCCGCCCACGAAAAAAAGTGGCGGAAATTTTTGATAATCAAAGGACAAGCAATTTAAAGAAAGCGTGGAGTGATTAGCCGTGTCATCAATCTCTTGGGCAATTAATTGTAAATAGTTCATGCCAATCATTTTGTCCTTTTTTTGATAACTTTTGGCAACAGGAATGTCTAAATGTCCATCTAACCAAGGAGAAATTAAAACAGCAGCTTTGGGTAAGCGTTCAGGGAAATCGGTGGCTAAATTCTGCAATACGTTTAAAACCAATGTGCCACCAGCAGAATCACCTAATAAAATAACATCTTCGGGATCATAATGCTGTAAAATTTCTTGGTAAGCAGCATAGCAATGATTATAAATATCAGCAAAAGACTTATTTGGTGCTAATGGATATACAGGGATAAAATAATCTGTTGCAAAAGAGAGATCTTCAATTAGTTTATAACTAAAGTCTAATTGGCTATAGGCGAGATTCAATGTAAAGCCCCCACCATGCAGGTACAGTACAGCTTTCTTGGTAGGTGCAATAACGGAGTTTGACATGCGATACATCGTAGGAAATTGAGTCATTTCTTGAAGAGGAAAAAGATGACGTAAATGTTTTGGCAAAGTTACTTGTTCATTTAATGATCGTTGCCAATGATAAAAAGCCTTGGTGACTTTCGGATTTCGTTCAAGGCGAGCAATTTGGGAAAGACGTAAAGAATCTTCAAAAAGACAGGCTTTTAAGGATTTTTGACGAGAACGTGCGTGGAACAAATATGCGCTAGCTAACAACAAACCAATCGATTTCTTTTTCAATTAAGGCCCTCCATTCAGCAAAAAGTAAATCATTTTTTCTACAGTATAACATTTTAAAAGTAGAACAACGAAATTTGTTGAAGGGATGAAAGGACGGTTTAAACGAATGTACGTATTTATTTGTGGTTGCGTAAAGTAAATGATTGTAGTAAATTAAATGAGATTAAGAGGTCCGGTGAATGGGCGCGTTCACGGCAAGGAGAGAAGTAGGATGACAAATAAAAAGGTTACAATTAAAGATGTTGCCAATGACTCAGGTGTCTCTATTACTACCGTTTCACAAATTTTAAACGGGAATGGGGCACGGTTTAGTGGGAAAACGGTCGAAAAAGTATTAGCTGCAAAAGAGCGATTAAACTATCAACCCGACTATTTTGCGCAGCGTATGGTGATGAAAAAAAGTAAGACGATTGGCGTAATCGTACCTGATATTACCAACCCATTTTTTGCGCAATTGATTCGAGGAATTGAAAGTGTTTTATACAAAGAAAATTTTATACTGATGTTATGCAATGCGGACCAAGATGTTACAAGAGAACATGAATATTTAACAGAGTTGATTCGTCGCAGTGTCGATGGTTTTGTGATTGCAAGTTCTGAAATTTCCAATCAAACGATTAATGAAACGCTACGTGCGAAAAAGATTCCGTTTATTGTACTTGACCAAAAAAAAGCAGAAGGCTTTAGCGATGCTGTTTTGACAGACGATTATAGAGGTGGGCAACTAGCAGCAAAGCATTTACAAGAGCAACGACATAAACAGGTCGTCGTGGTAATGCCACCACATGCGCCAGTCAATATTCAGCAACGGTTAAAAGGTTTTTGTTCTGTTTATACGGAAAAGGTCCAGTTAATCGAAACAGAATTATCAAAAACTGGCGGCTACCAAGCTGTCCCCGAAATTTTAAAAACAGAGAGCACCGGAATTTTTGCTATCAATGATGAAATTGCTTTTGGTTTATATCGAGGATTAGCAGAAGCGGGCAAAAAAATTCCTGAGGATTATAGTATTATTGGTTATGACAATGTTGATATGTGCGAGTATGTTTCGCCGCCGCTAACAACAATTGCTCAACCTGTTTTTCAATTGGGGCAAACTACGGCGACTCTATTATTGGAAAGAATCCATCAGCCTGCAAAAGATTGGGAGGAGCAAACCTTGCCTGTCCAACTGATTGAACGATTTTCGACAGCACCCTTGAAATAGCTTTCAAGGTGTGCTATATTTTTGTTGTGGAATTAAAACGTTTTACTAAAACGTTTTAATTAGAATGAAAAAATAAATTTTATTGAGGTGGATGAAAATGAACGCGGTTACAATTATCGGAAGTATCAATTTAGACACAACATTAAGAGTCAAAGAAATGCCAAAACCAGGCGAAACAATTCACGCCATTGAACATTTTACAGCGGGTGGTGGTAAAGGAGCAAACCAAGCAGTTGCAGCGAAACGTTCAGGCGCAGAAACATATTTTATTGGTGCTGTGGGAAATGATGGCGCTGGAGCTATGATGACTGATTTAATGAGTCAAGATGAAATTAATTTAACTGGGGTCACCACTTTAGAGAAAACAGCTACTGGCCAAGCCTTTATTATGGTAGATAACGCTGGTGAAAATAGCATTATGATTTACGCAGGAGCCAATAACGCCTTTACGCCAAAACAAGTACAGGAACATCAAGAAATTATTGAAAAAAGTGATTTTGTGATTGCCCAATTTGAAAGTGCGATTGATAGTACGATTGCAGCGTTTAAAATTGCTAAAAAAGCAGGCGTCAAAACGATTTTAAATCCCGCACCTGCGTTAGAACAAGTTCCTGAAGAATTACTAAACGTGACAGATATGATTGTACCAAATGAAACAGAAACCGAAATTTTAACAGGTATTAAAATCACAGATGAAGCGAGTATGCGTAAAGCCGCAGAAGCACTTCATCAATTAGGGATTGAAGCAGTAATTATTACAGTAGGTAGTAAAGGAGCCTTTTATGACGTCAATGAACGAAGTGGTATTGTGCCTGCTTTTAAAGTGAAAGCGGTTGATACAACGGCTGCTGGCGATACTTTTATTGGCGCATTAAGTAGTATATTAGAGAAAGACTTTAGCAATTTGGAAGAAGCTATTCGTTATGGAAACAAGGCATCCTCACTGACTGTTCAACGTTTTGGAGCCCAACCTTCGATTCCTTATCAACACGAATTGGCAGACAAATAAAAAGGAGCGAGCGACATGAAAAAAACAAAAGTTATTAATTCAGATATTTCCCGCGTTATCGCACAAATGGGTCATTTTGATAAATTAAGTATTGGTGATGCGGGCATGCCAGTGCCTCGAACTACAGAAAAAATTGATTTAGCAGTTACCAATGGTGTCCCTAGTTTTATGGAAGTTTTAAACAATGTTCTTGAGGAATTGGCAGTTCAACGAATTTATTTAGCAGAAGAAATTAAAACAGAAAATCCTGATATGTTGACAGCAATTAAAACTCGTTTACCAGAAACTCCCATCAGTTTTATTCCTCATACAGAAATGAAACAAGAATTAAACAACTGCCATGCATTTATTCGGACAGGGGAAATGACCCCTTACGCAAATATTTTATTAGAAAGTAACGTTGTCTTTTAAACGAGAGAGGGGAAATAGAGATGAATGCGACTGCATTATTAATCGGTTTAGGACCGCTTCTAGGTTGGGGGCTTTTCCCAACAATCGCTTCCAAAATTGGTGGTCGTCCAGTGAATCAAATTCTCGGGACCAGTTTAGGAACATTAATTTTTGCCGCTATTTTTTCAATGATTAATGGTTTAGCTTTTCCAACGGGCATGGATTTATTCTTTTCAATTTTATCTGGTGTCGGTTGGGCCTGTGCGCAAATCATTACGTTTAAATGCTTCACGATGATTGGGTCATCACGTGCTATGCCAGTAACGACCGCGTTCCAACTTTTAGGTGCTTCTCTCTGGGGTGTCTTTTTCTTAGGAAACTGGCCAGGTGCGACAGCCAAATTGTTAGGCGCATTTGCCTTAGTGTTAATCATGATTGGTGCCAAAATGACGGTCTGGTCGGAAACGGAGTCCGCTGAGAGTGCTGGGATTATGAAAAAAGCAGTTCTTCTATTAGCCGTTGGTGAAATCGGCTATTGGGCGTACTCTGCAGCACCCCAAGCGACGGCAATTGATGGCATGCATGCCTTTTTACCACAAGCAATAGGCATGGTAATTGTCGCAGTTATTTACTCAGCAGTTGTCACTATTAAGGGTGGGGAAATATCGCCATTTATAGAAGCTGTTTCTTACAAACAAATTTTTTCAGGCTTTTTCTTCGCCTTTGCAGCGTTAACTTATTTAATTTCAGCGCAGCCAGATATGAACGGCTTGGCAACGGGCTTTATTCTATCCCAAACATCAGTTGTGCTTGCAACGTTGACAGGTATTTGGTTCTTAGGTCAAAAGAAAACAGCCAAGGAAATGACCGTAACGATTATCGGCTTAGTTTTGATTTTGGCAGCAGCTACGATCACAGTGATGATTTAAAAAAGTATTCAACGACCTATTATTCAGGGCGTTGAATACTTTTTTTTATTTGTTCTAAAAATAATGCAGCAGCTGTGGAAAGAACCGTATTTTTGCGCCAAATTAAACTAATTTTGGCTGTTAAAGCAGGATATAGCGGGATAAAACGTAAATTTGTTTGCTTTGTTTCTAGAATACCATCAATGCTTAGGGCGCTACCTAGCCCAGCTTCTACCATCAGTGAAGCGTTGTAAAGTAAGTTGTAGGTCCCAACGATTCGGAACTGATCTAGACTTGCTTCGAGCCAATCAGAGAGTTGGCTCGGAACTTGTGCTTGTCGAGAAATAAATAAAGGTTCTTCTTTTAAATCGGCTGCAGTAATAACATTTTTAGTGGCTAAGGGATGGTCCTTTACAGTAATTAAGCCCCATGTATCTACAATTGGTAATGTTAAATAGCTATATTTTTGTTTAGGTGCAGGCTCAATAATTAAACCAAAATCTAATAATCCTTTGTCTAGCCGTTCTATTACATCATCTGCATTCCCACTGTATAAATGAAGGTGAATATCAGCTGAGTGATGGCTTGTTATTTGTTGTAGTGCATTCGCTAAAAAAGACATAGCTTTTGTTTCGCCGCCACCAATCGTGATTTCGCCATTAATGAATTCATTTTGCGACAAGTTGGTGACTGTTTTATTCGCTAAGCTTAAAATATCTTGCCCTTGTTTAGCTAAATATTCTCCTTCAGGTGTTAATTGTATTTGTCGATTTCCTCGTATAAATAATGTCACGCCTAATTCTTCCTCTAATTCTTTTAATTGCTTAGATAATGTTGGTTGTGATACATGCAATTGTTTGGCTGCGCCACTAATCGTTTTTTCTTGGACCACTGCTAAGAAATAGTGAATCACTCGTAATTCCATTACTTTCCCTCCTATAACTAAAACGCATACTTATCTATTTATTATAAGTATTAGACAGAGGAGTTGTCACGTATTACGATAAATTTAGCAAAAGGAGGCGATTAGGAATGCTTACAAAAAATCTCCAAGAACTAATTGCAACAGGTAGCATTGATAAAGATGAACCACTATTTCAACTTATTCATCAGATTCAAGAGGAAAATAGTCGCTATTTAATAGAATTAAATCAACAAGCCTATACACATAATGAAGTAAGGAATCTTCTTGCCACGATTATCCAAGACAAAATTGACGAAACCGTTACGATTTTATTGCCTTTTTATACAGATTTTGGACGCAATATACATTTTGGTAAAAATATTTTTATTAATCGGGCAGCTATGTTTGTTGATTTAGGGGGCATTATAATTGAAGACAATGTTTTAATTGGTCCGCGCGTTAATCTCTTAAGTGTCAATCATCCGGAAATGCCAATGAAACGGCGAGGCGTATTGCTAGCACCAATTACCATTAAAAAATTTGCGTGGTTAGGCGCGGGTGTCACTGTTTTACCAGGTATTACGATTGGTGAAAATGCTATCGTAGCAGCTAATGCGACTGTAACTAAAGATGTGCCAGCTAACGCTATTGTTGCAGGAACACCAGCTAAAATTATTCGTTGGATTCAGGAAGATAAGGAGGAAATATAATGAAATCATTATCAGAAAAAGTTATTGTTATCATGGGCGCTTCCAGTGGCATCGGTGAGGCAACAGCCCGTTTACTTGCCAGAAAAGGAGCGAAGTTAGTCATTGCAGCACGTCGACAAGAACGTTTAATTGCTATAAAAAAAGAACTTCCTGAAGCAACGATTCTCGTGCAACAAGCAGATGTAACGAAAGAAGAGGAAGTTCAGCGTGTAATCAAGCTTACAATGGAAAAATATGGACGAATTGATGTTCTTTTTAACAATGCAGGAGTTATGCCAACGGCGCCTCTTATTGAAGCACCAAAAGGAGAATGGCGTCAAATGCTAGATATTAATATTATGGGTGTTTTAAATGGCATTGCGGCAGTTCTTCCAATTATGGTTGAACAAAAATCAGGGCAGATTATTGCTACTGATTCTGTGGCAGGACATGTCGTTTATCCAGATTCGGCTGTCTACTGTGGAACAAAGTTTGCTGTTCGAGCAATTATGGAAGGATTGCGACAAGAACAAAGAGAGAATAACATTAAATCAACGATTATTTCACCAGGTGCTGTACAAACAGAACTTTATCAAACAATTTCTAATCGAGTAGTAGCTGAAACGTTACATCTAGAACAGTTAAGTTGGGGCTTAAAGGCGGAAGACATTGCGCAAGCAGTGGTCTTTGCCATAGACACGCCAGATCGTATGTCAATCAGTGAAATGGTTGTTCGCCCGACCACACAAACGATTTAATTTAAAAAGTATTCCTAGAAAGGAATACTTTTTTTAATCGTGATTGTTCGTTTTTTACAGAATTTAGAATTTGATATTTACTTATTTGTTGGTTTATTATATGATTAAACACGTTGTTTCATTAATAAATTGAATATTTTACGAACATTGTAAAATATTTAGATTTTAGGAGGACGGAACATGAAAGAAAAAATAAGTTCATATTTTGAACTTGAACAATTGAATACGAATATGAAACGAGAAATGTTAGCTGGTTTCACCACATTTATCTCAATGGCGTATATTTTGTTCGTTAATCCAACCGTACTTGGTGCTTCTGGCATGGACGAAGGCGCTGTTTTTACTGCCACCGCTTTAGCGAGTGCCTTAGGTTGTATTTTAATGGGTGTGTTGGCGAAATATCCGATTGCGACAGCACCAGCTTTAGGAATTAATGCATTCTTTGCTTATTCAGTCTCTGTTGGTATGGGGATTCCTTGGCAAACGACATTAGCAGGCGTTTTTGTGGCTTCATTGATATTTATTTTAATTACAATTTTTAAATTACGCGAGCTAATTATTGATGCAATTCCTGCAGACTTGAAATTTGCTATTTCAGGTGGAATCGGGTTGTTTATTGCTTTTCTTGGTTTAAGCCAAGGTGGCTTAATTGTGGCTAATGATGCGACACTTGTTGGCTTAGGACCTTTGAATGTTGGTTCAACGTGGGTCACCATTGTCGGCTTAGTCGTAACTGCAATTTTGTTAGTTCGTCGAGTACCAGGTGGTATTTTTATTGGAATGGCGATTTCAACGATTGTTGGTTTAGCGACAGGGGTTATTCCAATGCCTGATAAGATTATTTCAAGCGCGCCAAGTTTAGAACCAACATTTTTAGTGGCATTAGGACATGTGAAAGATATCAATACGATTCAAATGTGGGTCGTGGTTTTAACGTTCCTATTAGTAACATTCTTTGATACGGCTGGTACGTTGGTGGGCTTAGCCAATCAAGCAGGTTTTATGAAGGACAATAAAATGCCGCGTGTGGGGAAAGCTTTAGCCGCTGATTCAACAGCGATGTTAGCTGGTTCTCTACTAGGGACATCGCCAGTTGGTGCATATGTTGAATCATCTGCGGGGATTGCTGTGGGTGGTCGTTCAGGAATCACAGCTATTACAACCGGGATTTTATTTATTTTCAGCTTGCTATTTTCTCCTTTGTTAGCAGTTGTCACTTCGCAAGTTACAGCACCAGCGTTGATTATTGTTGGTGTTTTGATGGCACAATCCTTAAGCAAAATTAAATGGAACGAGATGGAAATTGCGATTCCTTCCTTCTTAATCTTGTTAGGAATGCCATTGACATACAGCATTTCAGATGGGATTGCCTTAGGCTTTATCTTCTATCCAATTACAATGATTGCGGCAAAACGCGGGAAAGAAGTTTCGCCAATTATGTATGGCTTGTTCTTTGTTTTTGTCGGATTCATGTGGATCCTGAATGCGCAATAAGCAAGAGAGAAAGTTATCAAATAGTTGATTCATAAGACAATGAACTTATGAATCAACTATTTTTTTCGACTAAGCACTAGAAAAACGCCCCTTATTTGATGTATAATTTGCAAAGACATTGACCTGTGAAGATACAGGAACAGAGAGGAATTAATTGAGTGAAATATACAGAAATTATGGTTCGCTATGGCGAATTATCAACTAAAGGAAAAAATCGTAAAACGTTTATCATGCAGTTAGCACAAAATGTGAAACGTGCGTTAGCTGATTTTCCAGCATTGAAAATCCATGCAGATCGAGACAGAATGCATATTTTATTAAATGGGGAAGATAGTGAAGAAGTGATTCCGAAACTAAGTAAAGTGTTTGGGATTCAAAATTTTTCGCCAAGTATTCGTATTGAAAAAGAAATGCCAGCGATTCGTGCAATGGTTCAAGAGGTTGTTCGGGAAGTTTATACGCCAGGTAAGACGTTCAAAATTACTGCTAAACGCTCGGACCATTCATTTGAACTTGATTCAAATGGCTTGAATCAAGAATTAGGTGGGGCTGTTATTGAAGCCATTCCGGAAATTCGAGTACAAATGAAAAAGCCTGATATTAACTTAAGAATTGAAATTCGTAAAGACGCGGCGTATTTATCTTATGAAACGATTCGCGGTGCGGGTGGATTGCCAGTGGGCACCAGTGGTCGTGGTATGTTGATGTTGTCAGGAGGCATTGATTCACCAGTTGCTGGTTATTTAGCTATGAAACGTGGCGTGGAAGTGGAAGCTGTCCATTTTGCTAGTCCGCCTTATACAAGTGAACAAGCGTTACAAAAGGCTAAAGATTTAGCTGAAAAATTAGTCCCTTATGTAGGAACTATTCAATTTATTGAAGTGCCCTTTACAGAAATTCAAGAAGAAATAAAACGAGTTGTTCCCCAAGGCTACTTAATGACCATTACACGACGTTTAATGTTACGCTTAACAGATGCAATTCGTGAAATGCGGAAAGGTTTAGTCATTATTAATGGTGAATCGTTAGGACAAGTGGCTTCGCAAACACTTCAAAGTATGGTAGCAATTAATGAGGTTACCTCAACACCGATAATTCGACCTGTTGTTTCAATGGATAAGACAGAAATTATCGAAATTGCCGAAAAAATTGACACGTTTGAATTAGCCATCCAACCCTTCGAAGATTGTTGTACAATTTTTGCGCCACCGCAACCGAAAACACGACCTCGCTTGGATAAAGCGCAAGATTATGAAGCGCGCTTAGACTTGGAAGGTTTAATGGCTCGGGCCTTAGAAGGACTCAAAATTACAGAGATTTCAGCAGAAACAGCGAAAGATAAACAAGAAGACGAATTTGCAGATTTCCTATAAGAAATAAATACAGTGACGGTCGCTTAGACGTCACTGTATTTATTTTGTACTTATTTCACAAACAAGTTGCTCGGAGAGGGGAACCGTGATAAACTGAATATGTGAAGTAGGTAACAAGGAGGACAGAGGATGGAGAAAAAAATGCCTAAAGCAACGGCAAAACGTTTGCCGGTTTATTTACGTTATTTAAAAATGTTAGGGGATTCTGGTGTTAAACGCATTAAATCACGAGAATTTAGTGAAATGATCCAGATTCCTTCTGCAACGATTCGGCGTGATTTTTCCCACGTTGGTGAACTGGGCCGAAGCGGTTATGGTTACGATGTGCCGTATTTAATTGAGGTATTTAGTAATATTTTAAATACGCAAGAAGAAAAAAGAATTGCTCTGATTGGTTGTGGCAATTTAGGCAAGGCATTATTAAAAAATAATTTTAGACGCAACGAGAATTTGAATATTGTCTGTGCTTTTGATAATGATTCGGCTTTAGTTGGCACCACGATTAATGGATTATTAGTTCATGATATGTCTGAGTTAGAAGCATTCGTTCGACAAGAAGGGGTCACGGTAGCCATTTCTACAGTACCCAGTCACCATGCCCAAAAAGCCATCGACAAAATTGTACAAGCGGGTGTGACTGCGATTTTAAATTTTGCGCCAGACCGTGTCAGTGTGCCAGCCAACGTTAGTGTGCAGTATATTGATTTAACAACGGAACTGCAAACACTGATTTATTTTAATGAAACTTTTTCACTAGCAAATAGCCCAAAGCAATAAAATTGTCTTCATAAAAATCCTCTACTATACTTATTATTGAAAGTGGAAAAGGAGGATTTCAGAATGAATGTTACAAGAAAAGGGCACGTATTAGAATTGACAGGTGAGCAGCCTAAAGTTGGCACAAAAGCCCCCGTCTTTTCTTTGAAAAATTTAAACAACCAAGAAATCAACTTGGCAGATTATAAAGGTAAAACGGTTTTAATTAGTGTGGTTCCTGATATCGACACACGTGTTTGTTCACTGCAAACGAAACGTTTCAATCAAGAAGCGGCGAAATTAGACGGTGTTCAGATTATCACGGTTTCCAATAACACAGTTGAAGAACAAGCAAATTGGTGTGCCGCTGAGGGTGTCGAAATGGAAATGCTTCATGATACTGAAGACTCATTTGGTGCAGCTTATGGTTTGTATATTCCAGAAATGGGCCGTTTAGCACGTGCTATTTTTGTGATTGACCCAGAAGGAACGTTAGTTTATGAAGAAATCGTCTCAGAAGTTTCGTCGGAACCCGATTATCAACAAGCGTTAGAAGCTGCAAAAAAAGTGTAATCCCTCTAGATTACAAATTGACTTTGCTTGCGCTTCATTGTAGAATGAAGCAAAGACAGCGAACAAGAGGAGTATCATTGGCGTCGTTTTAGAGAAAAAGTCGTTCAGGTGCAAGACTTTTACACAACCAGTGAGAAGGTAGCTTGTGAGTCAATGGTTTGAACACAGTACGTTAGTAGAACGATTCGTTTCGTGAACGTTATCTCACGAATGAGTGGCATTTGAATGAATTCAATTCAAATGCAATTTAGGTGGTACCGCGTAAATAAGATGAATCTACGCCCTAAAATACGAAAGTATTTTAGGGCGTATTTTAGTGTTTAGCCAAAAAAAACTCATTTGTAAAATAATTACCGCTCCAAATCGCGTATTTTAAGAAAGAAGGGGAAAAAATGTCAGAAGAAAAAAACTTACCAACGAAATATCAACCGACAGAAATCGAAGCTGGCCGTTATCAAAAATGGCTAGATCAAGATTTATTTAAACCAAGCGGCGACAAAAAAGCGAAGCCCTATTCAATTGTTATTCCACCACCTAATGTAACAGGGAAGCTACACTTAGGGCATGCTTGGGATACAACATTACAAGATATGATTATCCGCCAAAAAAGAATGCAAGGCTTTGATACGTTATGGCTGCCAGGAATGGACCATGCCGGAATTGCCACGCAAGCAAAAGTAGAAGAGAAACTAGCACAACAAGGAATTTCACGTTACGACTTAGGTCGTGAAAAATTTGTTGATCAAGTGTGGGAATGGAAAGAAGAATATGCTTCTCACATTCGTGAACAGTGGGCAAAAATGGGCCTTTCTTTAGATTACAGCCGTGAACGTTTTACTTTAGATGAAGGGCTATCTGAGGCCGTTCGTAAAGTGTTTGTCTCTCTTTACGAGAAAGATTTGATTTACCGTGGTGAATATATCATTAACTGGGATCCGAAAGCGAAAACAGCATTGTCTGATATTGAAGTAATCCATAAAGATATTGAAGGAGCTTTTTACCACATGAGCTACCCATTATCAGATGGTTCTGGCGTTGTTGAAATTGCGACAACGCGTCCTGAAACAATGTTGGGAGATACGGCGATTGCGGTCCATCCAGAAGATGAACGGTATCAGGAACTTATTGGTAAGACAGTTGTCTTGCCATTAGTCGATAAAGAAATTCCAATTATTGCAGATGACTATGTAGATATGGAATTTGGAACAGGGGTTGTAAAAATCACACCTGCCCATGATCCAAATGACTTTGAAGTCGGTAATCGTCATGACTTACCTCGAGTAAATGTTATGAACGAAGACGGCACGATGAATGAACTGGCTGGAAAATACGAAGGAATGGATCGTTTTGCCGCACGTAAAGCGATTGTCTCTGACTTGAAAGAACTAGGTCGCTTAATTAAGATCGAAACAATGAATCACAGCGTGGGTCATTCAGAACGAACAGGTGTTGTCGTGGAACCACGTTTATCGACCCAATGGTTTGTAAAAATGGGCCCATTAGCTGAAAAAGCAATGAAAAATCAAGAAACAGAAGACGCTGTTGAATTTTATCCACCACGCTTCAATCAAACATTTTTACGTTGGATGGAAAATGTACATGATTGGGTTATTTCGCGACAATTATGGTGGGGCCATCAAATTCCTGCTTGGTATCACAAAGAAACGGGCGAGATGTATGTTGGGATGGAAGAGCCAGCCGACAGTGAAAACTGGGTTCAAGATAGTGACGTCTTAGATACATGGTTTAGTTCTGCATTATGGCCATTTTCAACGATGGGTTGGCCAGATGAAGCAAGCGAAGATTATCAACGTTACTTCCCAACAAGCACATTAGTTACTGGCTATGACATCATCTTCTTCTGGGTAAGTCGTATGATTTTCCAAAGCTTAGAGTTTACAGGTGAACGTCCCTTCCAAAATGTCTTAATTCACGGCTTAATTCGTGATGAGCAAGGACGCAAAATGAGTAAATCATTGGGGAATGGGATTGATCCAATGGATGTCATCGAAAAATATGGTGCAGATGCGTTGCGTTGGTTCTTATCAAATGGTTCAGCTCCAGGTCAAGATGTTCGTTTTAGTTATGAAAAAATGGATGCTTCTTGGAACTTTATCAATAAGATCTGGAATGCAAGTCGCTTCGTTATCATGAATGTAGAAGGTATGACTGCTGCAGATATTGACTTTAGTGGTGAAAAGACTGTCGCTGATCGTTGGATTTTAACGCGCTTAAACGAAACAGTCGCCCGTGTGACAGAATTATTTGATCGCTTTGAATTCGGTGAAGCAGGTCGCCAATTATACAACTTCATCTGGGATGATTTCTGTGATTGGTATATTGAAATGAGTAAAGAAATTCTTTACGGAGAAAATGAAGCAGCTAAACAAACAACACGGAGCATCTTGGTGTACACATTGGATCAAATCTTACGCTTATTGCATCCAATTATGCCGTTTGTAACAGAAGAAATTTGGGAAAAAATTCCGCATCAAGGTGAGTCATTGGTTGTGGCAGAGTACCCAGTTGTTCATGAAGAATTTAACGATGAAGCAGCAGCTCGAGGAATGGAAGTTCTGAAAGAAGTTATTCGTTCGGTTCGGAATATTCGAGCAGAAGTGAATACACCACTTTCTAAACCAATTACCTTGTTAATTAAAACAAACGATACAGAAGTAGAAGAATTTTTAACAGCTAATACTAGCTATTTAGAACGCTTCTGTAACCCAGAGGAATTAGTCATCAGTCGTGAAATAGAAGCGCCAGAATTAGCCATGTCCGCTGTATTAACAGGCGCAGAACTATTCCTACCATTAGCTGGGTTGATTAATATCGAGGAAGAAATTGCTCGCTTAGAAAAAGAATTAGACAAATGGACAAAAGAAGTCAAACGTGTGCAAGGCAAACTTTCAAATGAACGTTTTGTGTCAAATGCACCAGATGAGGTCGTGGAAGCAGAACGTGCAAAAGAAAAGGACTACCTTGAAAAACAAGAGGCTGTCAAAGAACGGATTGCCCAATTACGTTCAATCTAAAAAAGAAAAGACAACAAAACCAAACGTTGGTTTTGTTGTCTTTTTGTTATAATTTGCCAAATAATTGAAACAAATACAACATTAAATAGCTGTAAGTAGCCACAGACCAGAATTTCAATAAAAGAACAATTTTCATGAATTCTTTTAAAGAAATATCTGTAATTCCCGCCACTAAACAAACAATATCATCTGGAGCGAAGGGGACTAACATAGTAAAGATTAAGAGCTTTTTGACATTGTGTTCATTTTTGTCTAAAATCTCTTCAAATTTTTTGTATTTATTGGGTGAAAGGATTATTTTTACAAAGCTACGTCCATAGTAACGAACCAGTAAAAAGCCAATAAACTCACCAATAATCAATCCAAGATAGCTATACAAAAGGCCTTGCAAATTGCCAAACATCAACATTCCTGCAACAGAAGAAATTCCTCCAGGTAGAATAGGGATAATCACTTGGACGATTTGTAAAAGAATGAAACATAGAACCGCATAGTTACCAAACTGTTTAATAAAAGCTTGCAAGGAAGCAACAGAATGAAAAATTCCTCTGGAATATCCCCATAAAATTAAGCCGAAGAAAAGCACCAGTCCAACTAGGGGTAACCACCGAATGAGTCCATTTAAAAATTTTTTCTGATTAGTCATGAGTGGCCTCCTGACGTTTTCGACGGTATTTTTTAAAGCCAAGATAACCAGCCGCTCCCAGTAAAACCGTTCCGCTGACGGCAGTACCGAGATAAATCATTCTTGGATGATAGGTAAAGGTTAACTGCTGTTTGCCAGCTGGGACTTCAACAGCTAAAAAGCCACCTAGAATGCGTTGTGTTTTTAATGGTTCTTTTTGTAGCGACGATTTGACTTGCCAATCTTGGTCATAAGGAATGGACGTATACAGTAACTGAGTGTCATTTCCAGGTACATTCAGTGCGCCATTTAAATGGCCTTTTTTAGTTGCATTCACGTGAAGAGCTTGTTGGCGTAATTTGTCAACCGCACGATTAAAGGCTGTTTGGTCTAAAGTTTGAAGTTGCCAATTAGTTAAATCAACCACTTGTTCAGCAGTTAGTGACAGGGTCACGGTAGTTCCTTTTTCAAAATGCCCTAAATTGAACAGTTGATTGGTTGCAATATAAATCGGCGTCGAGATAACTTGTTGGTTTACCTTCAATTGTGTAACTTTTTTCCATTTTAAATTCGGAATATAAAGATGCAAGTCACCAGTGCTATTCACTTTAAAGGTTGCTTCAATTGTTTCGTTAGTATGATGAGGTTCATTTATCAACGAAGCTGTTTTAAAGTAAGGTTTATCCGTCGGCACGAGCGTTTGCAGGAGTTCTTCTTGGGCATCTAAAGGATTATTTTTTGCTAATTTTAACTTGGTTAATGCGGTTGGCGCCAAAAAGCCCATACCGATCGCTTCATCATTTTCCATGATTTTCGTGGAACCAACTGTTTTTAGCAATTTTTCACTCGTAGGTTTTTCAATTGGTAAAAAGTCATATTTCACATTTAAAAGTAAATTGGTTAGTTGTGAATTATCCACATAGGCAATCCGGCGATCATTTTTTCGATATAAACCTAGCGCACTTAATGTGTCTTGGGTAGTGGCAGTTAAAGTCGAAGTATAGCTAGAAACGCCAGCATAGCCATAAAGTAAAGGATTATTGTAGCCGTTATTGATTTCACGGAACCCTGTTTCTTTGGAAGGAATGACTTGTTTCATGCGATAAAGTTCTGGTGCTGAGGCCATTTTTTCATCGATTAATTGGCTGTGTTTTCGGTAATCTTGGGCAAATGTTGCTTGGCTACCAAAGGGCATGTGTTTAAAAGAAATCCAGAAATTCGTTGTTAATTCTGTGCTGACCAGTAAGAATAAAGCCACGACTACATAGTTTCTTAAGGCCTTTTTGTGTGCTAAACGCAAGCAAAAGAAAATCAACCAAATAAAAAGTAAACTTAGCCATAAATAATTGATCGAAATTAAGAGATTTTTTTGTGGACCATAATACAAAGATCCGTAGCCAATGACTAACAGCAGACTAAAAATAATAGGTGCGGTCCAAGGAATGGTCACTTTTTTAAGCCAAACTTCATAGGCAAAGACAATCAATAAAAAGCTAAAGATAAAGACATTTCGGTAAGGGAACCCAGCTGGGCTTTGAAACATGTGCCACACAGTGTTAAAGGCTTCTAACCAAAAGCTTAAAAAGAGAATGAATAAAAGAATTGCTGAAGCTATTCTTTCTTTTAACGCAATTTGTTTCGTTTGAAAATAGGCAACACAGAGGAGTGTCACAAATAATCCAGCAAAAACGGTTGGTAAATGGTCTAAACGCAACTCATAATTAATAGAACCTAAGCCTAATTGCGAGAAGAACGAAGTGTTGAACTTAGGCGTTAAAAAGAACGTCGAGACATCAAAATCTGCTTTTTTTGTATAGAGCATCCCTTCTGCTGCAGGTAATAATAAAAAGCTAGTTGCGGTTCCTGTTAAAAAAGAAACGAGGATGAATAACGGACTTTGTTTAAAAAATTGCCGAATAGCATGGGCTTGGGTATTCTTTTTAAAGAACCAATAGATACTGTACAAAACAGCAAAGAGACAAATCATATAACCCATGTAGTAATTTGTCACAATCGCTAAAAACAGGGTGATACTGTATAAACCCCATTTGCGTTGATCCCATAAACGTTGGAGTCCCAATAAGATAAGCGGGAATAGAATCAGTGCATCCAACCACATAAAGTTTTGGCTATAGACGGTGACAAAGCCACAGAAACTATAGGACGTTGAAAAAAGTAACGTGGTGCCATCAACTTTTTGATAGGTGTATTTTAAATAGCTAAACATCGTCGTGCCCATCAAGGCAAGTTTTAAGGTAATAATCCATAAAATTGCTATAGGTAATTGTTCATAAGGAAAAAAGAAAGCCAACACATTAAAAGGGCTCAGTAAGTAATAGGCTGCCAAAGGAACAATCGACTCACCAATCTCATTGGAAAAAGAGTAGAATGTAGTTATTCCCTCGTGAAAAGAGCGTTTTAAAAAACTCAAGAAAGGCATGTATTGTGTGCCTAAATCACTAACTAATAAGTTGTTGTCACCAAAAGGCGCAAGTTGTAATGTCATCCATACAAGCAACAGAAGTAAAAACGGCAAGAAAAAACTTCCTAACCATAAAAGCTTCGATTTGTTTTTCATCAAAATAAGTCCACCTTTATAAAAAAATCATGAATAAGCGTGTTGAACGCTCTAAAAATAGTTTTTAATTGGCTGGCTGGAATGAACCATCCAGAATGTTAGTTTACCATAAGTTCATTAATGTATCCGCTAATAACGCAAAATTATGAAAAATGCAAAAAGTTTTCAAGAAAAAGTTTCAATTGGTTATTAGTGAAAAAGTCACCTAACTTAGTTATAATGTAGAAGAAGACAAGGAGTTGGACAAGATGCAATTAACAATAGAAGAAGCCATTGAATGGATTCATAGCCGGTTACCCTTTGGCTCAAGACCTGGTTTGGATCGGATCAATGCGTTATTAGAAAAAATTGATCATCCAGAAAACAAAGTGCCAACGATTCATATCGCAGGAACCAATGGTAAAGGCTCAACCGTGACATATTTACGCTGTCTATTAGAAGAAATGGGCTTGAAAGTCGGAACCTTTACCTCTCCTTATATTGAATCATTTAATGAAAGAATTGCGATAAATGGTCAACCAATTTCAGACGAACAATTGATTACCTATGTGGAAAAGTATCAACCAATCATTAAAGAATTAGACCAGATTACTGAAGTGGCTGGAATTACAGAATTCGAAACATTGACAGGAATGGCCTTGGACTATTTCGTGAATGAACAAGTGGATATCGCAGTTGTTGAAGTTGGCTTAGGTGGATTACTTGATAGCACCAATGTCGTGAAGCCATTATTGACGGGAATTACGACAATTGGGAAGGATCACACAGAAATTTTAGGTGAAACAATTGCTGAAATTGCCTATCAAAAAGCGGGTATTATTAAAGAAAAAGTCCCAGTAGTAACAGGCAATATTTGTGCTGATGCGCTAGCAGTCATTGAAAAAGTCGCACAAGAAAAACAGAGTCCAATTTTTCGTTTTGGCAAAGAGTATCAAGTGGAATATCTACACCCTGACACACAATGGGGGGAAGTATTTAATTTCTATGGAGAAATGGGCAAACTGACAAAAATTAAAGTTCCCTTGTTGGGGCGTCACCAAGTAGAAAACGCGGCGGTAGCTATTCAATTATTTGACAAGTATTGCCAACTACAACATTTGCCGTTTAAAGAACGAGACATTACTCAAGGGTTAGCTAAAGCGCAATGGCCAGCTCGAATGGAACGTCTTAGTGATGAACCGTTGATTGTTTTAGATGGTGCCCACAATGATCATGCAGTAAAACGCTTAGTTGAAAACTTGCGCAAAGAGTTTCCGCAACACACGATTCATATTTTATTTTCAGCTTTAGCAACTAAAGATGTGGATGAGATGATTCAGGACTTAAAGCAAGTACCGAATGCGCATCTTTACTTAACTAGCTTTGATTACCCTAAAGCTATTGCACTTACAGAAATGGAAAAATATGAAGACGATTTAACAGAAATTGTGTCTTTATGGCAATTTGGTTTAGGCGAAATTTTAGAAAAAATGTCGACAGATGATTTATTATTAGTAACAGGTTCATTATATTTTGTTTCTCAAGTAAGAGAATTACTTTTAACTATAGGAGGAAATGATGAAGAAATTTGATGGCGTAATTTTTGATATGGATGGGTTGCTTTTTGATACGGAGTTGATTTACTATACATCTACTCAAAAAGTAGCAGATGCAATGGGGTTACCATATAGTAAAGAAGTCTATTTAGACTATGTTGGGATTTCCGATGAAGAAGTACAAGAGAATTACCGACGTATTTATGCATCCTATGGTCACGACACAGTGGAAGAATTTATCCGCCGTTCTTATGAGGATACCCTGCAAGAGTTTCAATCTGGTAATGTACCTTTAAAACCAGGGGTGGTGGAATTCCTCGACTTTTTAGATGATCAAAAAATTCCTCGATTGGTTGCTTCAAGTAACGTCCGTCCAGCAATTGAAATGTTATTAAGCCATGCTGGGATTCAGGATCGTTTTGTAGGAATTGTTTCAGCAGAGGATGTTAAACGAGCAAAACCGGACCCAGAAATTTTTCAAAAAGCTCGTCAACTTTTAGGAACAGAAGCCCCGAAAACCTTGATTTTCGAAGACTCATTTCATGGGGTAAGTGCGGCTCATAGTGCGGGCATTCCAGTGATCATGGTACCTGATTTATTGCAACCAACTGAAGTTATCCAAGAGAAAACATTACATGTCTTGGAGAGTTTACATCAAGCGCCACATTATTTAAAATAATAAAAACAACACTCCTTTGCGTAGTTTATTAATGACTAGCAAAGGAGGTTTTTTATGCAAGTATCGGATCTATTTATTCGCGAGATGCCGAGTGATTGTTTACCACGAGAACGGCTCTTAGCGATAGGAGAAAAAGCATTATCGAATCAAGAGTTGTTGGCGATTCTGTTACGCACTGGCTCAAAAGAAGCAGACGTGATGACTGTTGCCGCAACGCTGTTAAAACAGTTTAAGCAGCTTTCTTATTTGCAGCAAGCCACGTTGAACGAGTTAATGGCTATTAAAGGCATTGGCCAAGTGAAAGCCATTGAATTACGTGCGGCTATTGAATTGGGGTGTCGAATTTATCAAAGTAGTCAAATCAAATTTGGCAAAGTTACGTCCAGTCAACAAGTCGCTCAACGATTACTCCAAGAGATGAAGGGGCTGCAACAAGAACATTTAATTTGTATTTACTTGAATACCAAGAATGACATTATCCAACAGAAAACGATTTTCAAAGGATCACTGAATCAAAGTATTGCTCATCCACGCGAAATTTTTCGGGAAGCGGTTAAATATTCATCTGCTCGCATACTATTAGCTCATAATCATCCATCTGGCAATCCGACACCGTCTCCACAAGATATCCAATTTACCAAACGAATGGAAGAATGTGGCGAAATGATGGGGATTCAATTGTTGGATCATATTATTGTTGGTGATAGCGGATACATTAGTTTGAGAGAAGAGAATTTTTTTGCTTCAGAATGAGGACAATTCTTGCAAAAATATTTTATCACGTGTAAAATGAAAGGGTAATCTTGTTTGGAATTATGTAGACTTTTTAAATTTTTTTAAATATTCTATTGGAAGCGAGCAAAGTTACGACTATTTATGTGCAAATGCACGAGGAGGAACAAAAGAATGGAACAAGGAACAGTAAAATGGTTTAACGCAGAAAAAGGTTTTGGGTTTATCTCACGCGAAGACGGAAGCGACGTATTCGTACACTTCTCAGCTATCCAAGGTGATGGTTTCAAAACTTTAGAAGAAGGTCAAGCAGTGACTTTTGATGTTGAAGATTCAGACCGTGGCCCTCAAGCAGTTAACGTAGAAAAAAACTAATAAAAAATAATCCAAAAACACCTAACGCATGTTAGGTGTTTTTTTGTTAGAAAAAATAGAGAAGAAAAATGAACAAGCATTTTTCTTCTCTATTAAATGAGAGCTTTATTGATCACTAACTGTGGCAGTCATAATCATTGGCAGAATCATTGGATGACGTTCTGTTTGTTCAAACAAGAAAGGCTGTAAAGCGGTCGTCATGGCTTCGCCTAATTTTGCTTCGGTACAGTTTTTATCTTTCATTGCTTCACGTAGAGCATTGAATAAAAGACGTTGGCCTTCATGAATCATATCACCAGACTCACGCATGTAGACAAAACCACGGGAAAGAATGTCTGGACCAGCCATAATTTCTTTATTTTTAATATCAACCGTTGCTACCGCTAAAACTAAACCTTCTTCAGATAAGATACGACGATCCCGTAAAACAACATTCCCGATATCGCCGACACCATTTCCATCAACGTACACGTCATTAGCGTTGAAGTGACCAGCAGGACGTGCGCTATCAGCCGTTAAAGCTAAGACATCGCCGTTGCCCATGATAAAGCAATTTTCTTCAGGAACCCCTGTATCTTGAGCGAGCGAAGCATGGATTTTTAACATTCTAAATTCACCATGAACAGGCATGAAATATTTAGGCTTCATCAAGCGAAGCATTAATTTTTGCTCTTCTTGTCCACCGTGACCAGAAGTATGGATATTATTGATTTTTCCGTGGATAACTTCTGCACCGGCTTCAGATAATAAGTTGATTAAACGGTTAACGCTTGTCGTATTCCCAGGAATTGGTGAACTTGAGAAAACAACCGTATCGCCTGGTTGAATACTAATTTGGCGGTGTGTACCGTTAGCAATCCGACTAAGCGCGGCCATAGGTTCTCCTTGAGAGCCAGTACATAAAATCATTGTTTCATTTGCTGGCAATTGATTCAGTTCCGCCGCATCGACAAACGTTCCTTTTGGCACTTTGATGTAGCCTAAGCGTTCGCCATTGACAATGGCATTTTCCATGCTACGACCAAAAACAGCAATTTTGCGACCGGTTTTCACGGCTGCATCAGCAGCTTGTTGTAAACGGAAAATGTTTGAAGCAAAACTGGCAAAGATAATCCGACCATCAATTTTTTCAAAGATTTTTAAAATAGAGGTCCCAATTGTTTTTTCGGATTTTGTAAAGGTGGGTATTTCAGCATTGGTACTGTCTGAAAGAAGACAAAGGACGCCTTCTTCACCTAATTTCGCCATTCTGTGTAAGTTGGCTGGCTCACCAACGGGTGTAAAGTCAAACTTAAAGTCACCTGTTGCGACAATGTTACCAGAAGGCGTTTTAACCACAACGCCCAAGGCATCAGGAATACTGTGAGTCGTCCGGAAAAAACTAATCGCTGTTTTTCTAAAACGAATCACCGTATCTTCATTAATTTCGTGTAATTCCGCTTCTCGCAATAAACCATGTTCATCTAGTTTGTTGGTAATTAAAGCCAAGGCTAGTGGTCCCGCATAGATTGGGATATTCGCTTGACGTAAAAGATAAGGAACGCCACCAATATGGTCTTCATGACCGTGGGTAATAACGAGTGCTTTGACTTTATGCAAATTTTGAACGATGTAGCTATAATCTGGAATCACGTAGTCAATCCCAAGTAAATCATCTTCTGGGAATTTGATCCCAGCATCAATAATGATAATTTCATCTTGGAATTGTACCCCATATGTGTTTTTTCCAATTTCGCCTAAACCACCGATTGCAAAAACGCCAGTTTCGTTATTTTTTATGTTTACTTTCATGTTAAAACTCCGTTAGAGTGAAGTCCGCATGTTCTTGCTCGTAAGCAAGATGTTTTTCGTCTAATAATTGAACGTATTCAATATTGTATGGGGTATTTTCTTCAACTAATTGGCGCACGATTACATCGCTATCGGCTTCCATGTAAAGAGATTTTGTGTCTTCTCTTTTTGGGTTTCTGATTTTTGTTTCTTGATAGTATACTTTGTAAATCATCGATTCATTTCTCCTTCAGCTACTAATAGTAGCAATTTATAGTTTTTTTCATTTTAAGACAGAAAATTAAACACAACAAAACGAGGTGCTGATCACCTAAAAAAGAATGCTCATCAAAAACATCTGTTAATGATGAAATGAAGCCTCGACTTTGCTTCATTCTGGGTATTTGATTTTATGTGTTCTTTTTCAACCGTCCCGTGTGTTGTGAATAACAACAATTAAGCTTATTTTATCATAGAATGATAAGGAAGTATAGAAACACTCACTGGACTTTAAAAAAAAACAAACTTCTTGTTTCGCCTTATTCTTGATCAAGCTCGAGTGCCTTTTTTTTTAGGACGCCAATACCAACTTAAGCCAATCACGTGAGCTAAATAAACAATCGCTAAAGTCGTAGTCATCAACGTATTTCGGACAATTAAACACGGAATGGCAAATAAAAGAAACATGGAAATAAATAGTTTCCATTTGCCTTTACGAGTAATTTTTTTCTCAAAGAAGGCTTCTTGGATATATTTTTGATAATAAGAAGAAGCTAAAAATTTGTTATAAAGTTTATCTGAACTACGCATCCAAAAAAAGGCCGTTAATAAATAAAAACCAGTGGTGGGTAAAAGCGGCAAAAAGATTCCTAACGTGCCTAAAGCAAACGTACAGGAACCGAGAAAAATGAAGAATAATTTTTTCATTCAAAGGGTCCTTTCAGTTTTTCCCAATTATGGCACAATCAAAAGGAAGTAGCAATTTTAATCGTATAAGTAAATCATTAAAATTATCTATTTTTTAGAAAATCTAAAAGAGAAAGGATAGAAAGAGAAAGGCTGTTTTTTCTAGCCAGACAGCTTGTATTACCGATTTCTTTTTGATACAGTGGGAGTACTAGAAAATTTAAAGTAAGATAAGAAGGAGATGATTAATTGAAGTTAATGTGGCGTTACACAATGCGTTATAAGAAATTACTTTTCGCTGATTTTATTTGTGTGTTTGGTTTTATTTTAATTGAATTAGGCTTGCCGACCATTTTAGCACGAATGATTGACAAAGGAATTATTCCTAAAGATATGGACTATATTTATCAGCAAGGGATTTGGATGGTTGTAATTACGATTATTGGTGTCGCAATGAATATTTTGCTGGGGTACTTTGGTGCCAGAATTACAACAAACATTGTTCGTGATATTCGTGATGATTTATTTGAAAAGATTCAAACTTTCTCACACAGTGAATATGAAAGTATTGGGGTTTCTTCCTTAATTACGCGAACGACCAATGATGCATACCAAATTATGCTCTTCATGGGAAATATTTTACGTCTTGGCTTTATGACGCCAGTGATGTTTATTGCCAGTCTTTACATGGTGATGCGAACGAGTCCGTCGTTAGGAATGTACGTTTTAGGTGCCTTGCCTTTTCTGCTGCTAGCAGTTGTCGGAATTGCTCGTTTGTCAGAACCGTTATCTAAAAAGCAACAAAAGAACTTAGATGGAATCAATGGGATTTTAAGAGAAAATCTTTCTGGATTGCGGGTAATACGCGCATTTGTTAATGAAAAATTTGAAGAATCTCGTTTTAATAAAGTCAATGAAACTTACACTAAAAGTTCAAAAAGTCTGTTTCGTTTAATGGCAGCAGCCCAACCAGGCTTCTTTTTCTTATTTAATATTGTGATGGTCTTAATCATTTGGAGCGGGACTGTTCAAATCAGCCATGGGGATTTAGAAGTTGGGAATTTAATTGCTTTTATTGAATATATTTTCCATGCGCTGTTCTCGTTTATGTTATTTGCCAGTGTCTTTATGATGTATCCTCGGGCTGCGGTTTCGGCTTCGCGGATTCAAGAAGCCTTAGACATGGAACCAGCTATTCGTGAAGAAGAAGGCGTAACAGAAACAGCTACTAAAGGCTATCTAGAGTTTAAAAATGTAACCTTTGCCTATCCTGGACATGCGGAAAGCCCAGTCATCCGCAATGTAAGTTTTAAGGCGTCACCTGGTGAAACAGTGGCCTTTATTGGGAGCACAGGTAGTGGGAAATCAACATTAATTCAATTGATTCCACGGTTTTATGATGTATCAGAAGGTGAAATTTTAATCGATGGAGTGAACGTAAAAGAGTACAAACTTAGTGCATTACGCAATAAGATTGGCTATATTCCACAAAAAGCGTTACTTTTTACTGGTACAATTGCTGATAATCTTCGCTACGGTAAGGAAGATGCGACGTTAGAAGAAATGGAACGAGCAATTGACATTGCTCAAGCTACAGAATTTGTTTCACAAAAACCGCAAGGCTATGATGAACCTCTTTCAGAAGGTGGCACGAACTTTTCTGGTGGTCAAAAACAACGTTTAGCTATCGCACGGGCGATTATTCGCAATCCGGAAATTTATATATTTGATGATAGTTTTTCTGCGTTAGATTATCAAACAGATGCAAATTTACGAGCGCGTCTGAAAAAAGAAACAACAGAATCCACTGTTTTAATTGTGGCACAACGTGTTGGAACAATTATGCATGCGGACCGCATTGTTGTTTTAAACGAAGGCGACGTGGTCGGAATTGGCACACATCGTGAATTACTTGAGACTTGTCCAATTTACTATGATATTGCGGCTTCTCAATTGTCAGAGGAGGAATTAGCATGAAACACGCCTTTTCTTCTATGAAACGAATCGGTCGCTATATTAAACCGTACCGAGTGACGTTTTATTTAGTTATTTTATTTACCATATTAACCGTTGCCTTTAATGCAGCGTTGCCTTATTTGACTGGATTACCAACGACAGAAATTAGCCGTAATATTGCGGCTGGCGAATCCATTAATTTTGATTATGTAATCCAATGTTTAATTTGGATTTTAGTTGTGGGAACAGGTTATTGTGTGGCACAATTTTTGTCAGGCTTTTTAATGACGAATGTCGTTCAACAATCCATGCGCGATTTACGTCGCGATATTGAAGAAAAAATCAATCGTTTGCCAGTTTCTTATTTTGATAAGAACCAACAAGGAAATATTTTGTCACGGGTGACGAACGATGTGGATGCTGTCAGCAATGCGATGCAACAAAGTTTTATCAATATTGTTTCAGCAGTCTTAGGGATTGTGATGGCGGTAGTGATGATGTTCTTAATCAATCCGCTGATGGCGATTTTTTCAGTGATTATGATTCCGTTGTCTCTGATTATTTCCAGAACAATTGTTAAAATCTCCCAGAAATATTTCCAAGGAATGCAAAATTCTTTAGGAGACTTAAATGGTTATGTCCAAGAAAATATGACTGGGTTCAGTGTTTTAAAACTATATGGTCGGGAAAAAGAAACCCTTGAAGGCTTTAAACAAGTCAATCATCGTTTAAATGGTTTTGGTTTCAAAGCATCCTTTATCTCAGGATTAATGTTGCCATTGGTTCAAATGACCGCTTATGGGACCTATATCGGGGTAGCTGTCCTTGGTAGTTACTATGTGGTTGCTGGTGTGATCGTAGTGGGGCAGTTGCAAGCGTTTATTCAATATATTTGGCAAATTAGCCAACCAATGGGGAATATTACGCAGTTGTCTGCAGCTTTACAAAGCGCTTCAGCTTCGACCATGCGGATTTTTGAAATCCTAGATGAACCAGAAGAAGAACTTAACGAACAAGATGTTCCTTTACCAGAACCTATTTTAGGCTCTGTTGAATTTGAAAATGTCAGCTTTAGTTATGACCCAGAAAAACCGTTAATTCGTAATTTGAACTTTAAAGTTGATGCGGGCCAAATGGTTGCGATTGTGGGACCAACTGGCGCTGGGAAAACAACCTTAATCAACTTACTGATGCGTTTTTATGATGTAACAGAAGGCGCCATTAAAATTGATGGTATTGACACAAAAAAATGAACCGTAGTGATGTCCGTTCTGTATTTGGAATGGTATTGCAAGATGCTTGGTTGTATAAAGGTACCATTGCAGATAACATTCGTTTTGGGAAGTTGGATGCCACGGATTATGAAGTTGTGGATGCAGCGAAAACGGCCAATGTGGATCACTTCATTCGGACAATGCCAGACGGGTATGAAATGGAAATCAATTCTGAGGGAGATAACGTTTCCCTTGGTCAAAAACAATTGTTGACCATTGCCCGAGCGGTAATTTCTGATCCAAAAATTTTGATTTTAGATGAGGCGACTAGTTCAGTCGATACACGCTTGGAAGCCTTAATTCAAAAAGCAATGGATCGTGTTATGGAAGGACGAACGAGTTTCGTTATTGCCCACCGCCTATCAACTATTCGTGAAGCTGATTTAATTCTTGTTATGAAACAAGGAGAAATCATTGAAAAAGGAACGCATCATGAGTTGCTGGAACAAGGTGGCTTCTATGAAAAACTATACAATAGTCAATTTGCTGAAGAAGGCGACTATGAGGAATAAAAATGAGGTCGGGACAGAAGCGTTTAACTCCGAGAAATAAGAAGGAATTTCCGAAAATTGTTCTTTAATTTTTGGAGAATTTCGGCTTATTTCCGAAGGAGTTGCTTTTGTTCCCGCCGTTTATCAGTTTTTGAGCGTGGAGCAAAAATCCAAAGTGATTTTTGTCCCACGCTCTTTTCTTGTCTTTTTTACTATGAAAGTGAGGAATTCTTGTCTATACTTAATGAAAAGAGGTGACAGAGTTTGAAAAAAGAGTATTTTATTGCTGCTAGTGCAGATGTCTATGGAAACGTACAACTAGCGAAGGATAGTAATATTTGGTTTCAGTCGGTCTTAAGAGGTGACAGTAACACAATTACCATTGGTGAAGGTAGTAATATTCAAGATGGCACGATTATTCATGTTGATGAAGATGCCCCGACAATTGTAGGCAAGTATGTAACGGTGGGCCATCAATGCATGTTACACGGTTGTAAAATCGGTGATGGTGCTTTGATTGGCATGGGTTCAACCATTCTAAATAACGCTATTATTGGAGAAAACAGCCTGATTGGTGCGGGCTCTTTAGTGACAGAAGGCAAAATTATCCCGCCAAATGTTTTAGCATTTGGTCGACCCGCGAAGGTTATCCGTCCGTTAACGGCAGCAGAAATAGCCAGTAATCATACGAACGCCTTACATTATATCCAACGAGCAGAAGAATTTCGGCAACAAAAATACCCGAAACTAACATAGAATTAGGAGGAAAATGATGAAGAAAATTAAAGTAATGACGGTTTTTGGAACACGGCCAGAAGCGATCAAAATGGCCCCCTTAATTAAAGTTTTAGAAGAGCAAAGTCAAGGATTTGACTCTGTAGTAGTCGTAACAGCGCAACATCGCCAAATGTTGGATCAAGTGTTAGAAGATTTTCAAATTACACCGAATCATGATTTAAATATCATGAAAGATGGGCAAACCTTAACAGATATTACAAGTCGTGTTTTGAATTTATTAACTGAGGTTCTTGTGACAGAACAGCCGGATATTGTCTTGGTTCATGGCGATACAACCACGTCATTTGCGGCTGCATTGGCTGCTTTTTATCAACAGATTCCGGTGGGACATGTGGAAGCAGGATTACGGACCTGGCAAAAATATTCTCCGTTTCCGGAAGAAATGAATCGTCAACTGGTAGACGTGTTAACTGATATTTATTTTGCCCCAACTACTCAAAGTAAGGACAATTTAATCAAAGAAAATCATCCAGAAGAACATATTTATGTGACTGGCAATACAGCGATTGACGCGATGGCGTACACCGTTGATGCCCACTATCAAAATGATTTATTGGAAAAAATCCCTACAGACCAGCGCATCGTGCTAATTACAATGCATCGTCGTGAAAATTTAGGCCTGCCAATGGCAAATGTGTTTAAAGCTGTTCGTCGACTTGTAATGGAACATCCAGAAATTGAAGTCATTTTCCCTATGCACAAAAATCCCAAAGTCCGTGAAATAGTAGCGGAACACTTAGGTGAATTAGCTCGTGTGCATTTAATTGAACCATTGGACGTCAAAGATTTTCAAAATTTTGCAGCGAAAAGTGCTTTAATTTTAACTGATTCTGGCGGTGTGCAAGAAGAAGCTCCTTCCTTAGGTGTGCCAGTTTTAGTTTTACGAGATACAACGGAACGTCCAGAAGGCGTAGCGGCAGGAACATTGAAATTGGTTGGTACAGACGAACAAGTAGTCTATCAAGAGGCGAAAACATTATTGACTGATTCTGATGCTTACCACGCGATGGCGCATGCACAAAATCCGTATGGGGATGGTCAAGCTAGCCGCCGAATCGTTGAAGCCATTGCCTATGAAATGCAGCAATCAGATAAAAAACCAGATACGTTTACAGCAAAATAAATAAAAAGGCAGAGAAGCGCTGAAAAGGTGCTTCTTTTGCGTATCTTATTTTGAAGAATCAATTAGACAAAAATGCTAGAAAGTAGTGAAGTGAAGATGTATCAAACGATTTTATTTGATTTAGATGGCACAATTACGGATTCTGGTAGCGGCATTATGCGTTCTATTTTGTACGCAACAGAACAATTAGGCTGGCCAGCTCCTAGCGAGGAGACATTACGTTCTTTCATAGGGCCGCCTTTATATGAGTCGTTTTTGCACATGGCGCCTTCAGCTGAAGCAGCGCAACAAGCCGTGAGTCATTATCGAGCGTATTATCAGAGAAAAGGTATGTTTGAAAATCATGTGTATCCAGGGATCCCAGAGGTACTAACAAGGTTAAAGGAAGCGGGAGCAAAGTTATACATTGCGACTTTCAAGCCAGAAGAATTTGCAAAAAAGATTATTACTCATTTTGATTTAGATCGTTATTTTACAGGCATCTATGGAGCGAGTATGGACGGTCATCGTTCTAAAAAAGCAGATGTGATTCAGTATGCATTAACGGAAGCTCAATTAGACCCAACCAAAGAAGCGATTATCATGGTTGGTGATCGTAATCATGACATTCTTGGTGCTCAACAAAATGGCTTAGATAGTATAGGTGTCTTGTATGGATTTGGTGAAGAAATAGAATTACAAGAGGCGGGAGCGACATTCCTAGTACAATCACCTAAAGGCTTAGGTGCTATTTTGCTACAAAATTCTTAATAGAAAATGGATTTTCGATAAATTTAGGAGGATTTTAAGATTTATTATCGTTTCAATAGAAAAGCGCCATCATAGGCTTTAAACGTTGTCAATGATGAATTTTTTATCGGGGAATGACGGTCTTTTTATTAAAAACATTTAATTTTAAAGAGGTTTCATGTATAATAGTTTCAGTCATAAACGATAGAATAGTAAGGAGGGTTAGTTTTGGCTAATGATAACCAAAATAACCAAGATCCCAAATCTTCGCTTAGAGATCAAGTAACTGGGTCTTTAAAAGGTAGAAATGATGGCGATCAACCTGATTCCTCTGAAAAAAATGATAGGTCTCCCCAACCTTCATCTGATGAATCACAAGAAACAGCGAGCCGCACAACACAAACACGTGCAGGTTCTAGAGCTGCTCGAAGACGTGGGAAAGACAAGACAACACAGACAGTCGAAGAGCCAACCCCGATTGAAACAGACGAAAAGCCAACAAATACAAAAAAACAAACACGTAAAAAAGAAGATCGTTTAGTCGGTCGTATCGTGTTAATTGTAGTTTCTGTATTGGTTTTAATGATGGCAATCTTTGGGTTTACTTTTTATAAATATGTAGACGCTGGGCTACAACCACTAGACAAGAACAATAAGAAGCTTGTTCAAGTGCATATCCCAGAAGGATCTTCTAATAAGCAAATTGCTGCGGTTTTAGAAGAAAGCAACGTCATTAAAAGCGGAATGGTTTTTAACTACTACGTAAAATTTAAAAACTTAACAGATTTTCAAGCGGGCTATTATCAAATGTCTCCAAGCATGACACTCGATGAAATTGGTGAAATGCTAAAAGAAGGGGGCACGCCAGAACCAACTAAAATCGCAGATGGCAAAGTAACGATTCCTGAAGGCTACGATATAGATAAAATTGGCGAAGCTATTGAAAAAAATACGGATTTCAAGAAAGCAGATTTCATTGCATTAATGAAAAACGAAGACTTCTTCAATCAAATGAAGGCTAAGTATCCTGATTTACTTGAAAGTGCTGCAACCGCAGAAGGTGTTCGTTATCGCTTAGAAGGGTATTTATTCCCAGCGACTTATGATTACTACAAAAAAGCAACACTTCCTGAATTTGTCGAACAGATGGTTGCTAAAATGAACACAGTAATGGAACAATATACGCCGACAATTCATGCAAAGAATTTAACCAATCAGCAAGTCTTAACGTTAGCTTCATTGGTTGAAAAAGAAGGAGTCAAAGAAGCAGACCGCAAACAAATTGCGCAAGTATTCTTTAACCGCTTGGCTGCCGATATGCCGATCCAATCAGATATTTCTATTTTGTATGCTTTAGGAGAACATAAAGAAACTGTAACGTATGCTGACTTGGAAGTGGACTCGTCTTATAACTTGTATAAAAATACTGGTTATGGACCAGGACCATTAGATAGCCCAAGTGAGGAGTCAATTAAAGCAGTCTTGAATCCGACACCAAGTGACTATTTATACTTTGTAGCAGATATTTCTACAGGAAAAGTATACTTCTCAAAAACATATGAAGAACATCAAGTATTAGTAGATCAGTATGTCAATAATTCAAGTAGTGAATAAAATGAAAACATAAAAGAGCTTGGTGAATCAATTTTGTATGATTCACCAAGCTTTTAGATACTCAAAAAGTAATCTGTTTAACAGAGGGAAAGAGTAGCAACTAGAAATTTATATAAATAAAATTTAGCAAAATCACAAAAATTCAATAATTATATTTACAATTTAGAAAAAGCGTGGTACTCTTTTGTGGATTGAAAGCGGAATTTTTTTCAATAACCAACCAAGAACTACGTATCGTTAAGCGAAAAAGGAGAATTAACATGGTAGAAAAAGTATATCCAATGACTCTTGAAGGAAAAGAAAAATTAGAACAAGAGCTAGAAGAATTAAAAACAATTAAACGTAAAGAAATCGTAGAGCGTATTAAAATCGCTCGTAGCTTTGGGGATCTTTCAGAAAACTCAGAGTATGAATCAGCTAAAGATGAACAAGCTTTCGTTGAAGGACGTATTACAACGTTAGAAAATATGATTCGTTTTGCAGAAATCATCGATAATGATGGCGTGGACCAAGACGAAGTTTCCATCGGTAAAACAGTTACTTTCCAAGAATTGCCTGATGGAGAAGAAGAGGAATACACAATCGTAGGAAGTGCCGAAGCCGATCCATTTTCTGGTAAAATTTCTAACGATTCACCGATTGCACAAGCCTTAATTGGTAAACAATTAGGCGACCAAGTGATTATTGCAACACCTGGTGGCGACATGACAGTTAAAATTACAAAAGTTGAAGCAAACTAAATAATTGAGTAGGGCAGGCAGCTTCCAAGGCCTGTCCTTTCGCAATCTAAGACATTTAGGGCTAAAGTCCTATGGTAACCTGAGGCGCAAACCACTATGATTAAATAAAATAAACGAGTAAAATAAATGACATAGGGAGGAGGCAAATCTATGAATAACCCTTGGCGCTTTTTTATCGTCGCAGAAGCATTACTTTTTATTCTGGCGTTATGGCAAATTGTACATAATCCTGGATTAGCTGTTTTATTAACAATTGGCGTTTTACTTGTGGCCTACGTTTCCAGGAAAGCATCTAAAACACATTTTAACAACTTTCAATTCGTCCTCGGCGTTGTTTTTATTGTCATTGGTGCAATGAACAGCACGGCTGTTTGGTTTATGTTGATTTTTGGCGTACTCTTTATCGGCTTAAAAGGCTTTGAGATTTCAGGCGTGGATATAGCTGAGCGAGCACCTTGGCGAAAAAAACAAATGATTATGGTGGAGACGGCGGCAAAAGAACCTAAAAATGGCAAACGATTTAAACGCCGCTGGTTTGCCAACGAACGCATTGGTAACAATATCTATGAATGGGACGATATCAATATTGATTTAATCTCTGGGGACACCATTATTGATTTAGGTAATACGCTACTACCGAAAGAAGACAATATTATTATTATTCGTAAAGGTTTTGGCCGCACGCGAATTCTAGTGCCGTTAGGTGTAGCTATTTTGTTAGAACATTCAACTTTTTACGGAACGGTACGTTTTGAAGAAGAAAAATATCAATTGAAAAACGAATCATTAAAAATTTACAGCAATGATTACGATACCAATCTTCGTCGTTTGAAAATTATGACGAACACTTTAGTAGGAGATGTTGAGGTGATCCGTGTATGACCGATCGGATTTCAAGACGCATGATTTCATTATATGCGTCCCTTAGCACCTTTATTGTTATCTTAATTACATTGTTTTCATATTTTCATTCGATTAAACAAAACCGGTGGTTATTAGAGCTTCTTCAGAGAAAAGTCTTTTATCTACCACTAATTGTGCACATTGTTCTCATATCCTTACTAATAGGCTTATTGACCTTTTTACTGATTTCATTGGTTCAAAAAGGGCAATATGGACGGATTGAAGAAAAACTTCGGTTATTGGCCAATGGTAATTATGAAAGTCCAGTCTTAAACAAACCAACGACCAGTGAAAATCAAGATCATTATCTAACCGAAGTCGAACAAGATATTTGGTCGATTAAAAATAAATTATTAGAGATGTCTAAAGAATTGCAATTATTAAACAGTCGGCCGCAATTAATGGATGGGCAAACAAAAGAAGAAATTTTAGAGAACGAGCGGCATCGTTTGGCGCGGGAGTTGCATGATTCAGTCAGTCAACAACTTTTTGCAGCCATGATGATGTTGTCTGCCTTAAATGAACAAGCACAACGAACAGAAACCCCGGAACCATATCGTAAACAACTAGCCATGGTGGCAGAAATCATTAATGCCTCCCAATCGGAAATGCGCGCGTTACTATTGCACTTGCGTCCTATCAGTCTAGAAGGAAAAAGTTTGCGTAAAGGTATTGAACAATTACTGAAAGAACTACAAACAAAAATTAAAATTGAATTGATTTGGGATGTTGAAGATGTTCATTTAAATAGCAGCATTGAGGATCATCTTTTCCGAATTGTGCAGGAGTTACTTTCAAATACCTTAAGACATGCCAAAGCAAAGGAATTAGAGGTATACTTACACCAAGTCGATAAAAACGTGTTATTGCGTATTGTTGATGACGGTGTCGGCTTTGATATGAAGGAACAAAGTAATAAAGCCGGTAGTTATGGCTTAAATAATATCCGAGAACGTGTTGTCGGCATGGGCGGTACAGTTAAAATTATTAGTTTTAAAGGGCAGGGAACCAGCGTTGAAATTAAAGTTCCTGTCATAAAGGAGGAAACTGCAAGTGATCAAAGTAATGTTAGTGGATGACCATGAAATGGTCCGTTTAGGCGTTTCATCATATTTATCTATTCAAGAGGATATAGAAGTCGTAGGCGAAGCAGAAAATGGTAAGATTGGCTATGAAAAAGCATTGGAACTACGTCCAGATGTTATTTTGATGGATTTGGTAATGGAAGAAATGGACGGCATTGATTCAACAAAAGCGATCTTGAAAGATTGGCCAGAAGCCAAGATTATTATTGTGACGAGTTTTATTGATGATGAAAAAGTGTATCCGGCGATTGAAGCTGGTGCAGCGGGCTACCTATTAAAAACATCAACAGCACATGAGATTGCTGATGCAATTCGGGCGACTTATCGCGGAGAGCGTGTGTTGGAACCTGAAGTGACGCATAAGATGATGGAACGGTTAACAAAAAAACAAGAGCCGGTGTTGCACGAAGATTTGACAAACCGGGAACACGAAATTTTAATGTTGATTGCACAAGGTAAAAGTAATCAGGAAATAGCTGATGAACTCTTTATCACTTTGAAAACAGTTAAAACACATGTTTCAAACATTTTAGCAAAACTAGATGTGGATGATCGGACCCAAGCGGCGATTTATGCTTTTCAACATGGTTTAGCCAAATAAATATCAGATAAATCCATAAATAAATTCTAGGAAATCCTTCTAGGAATTTATTTATGGATTTGTTATACTAATTTTAACGAACAGACAGGAGCGGTCAGAAGAAATGAAACAAAATTTTGCAATTATTGGTTTAGGACGTTTTGGCGGCAGCATATGCCAAACTTTGGTGGAAGCTGGTCAAGAAGTTTTGGCCATTGACAGCAGTGAAGACCGTGTCAATGAATATATGAATATTGCAACGCATGCAGTGGTGGCTAACGCCCAAGATGAAATGACGTTGCGTTCTTTAGGGATTCGGAATTTTGATCACGTAGTGGTGGCAATTGGTGAAGATATTCAAGCGAGTATTTTAGTAACATTAATGGTTAAAGAGATGGGGGTTCCCAATGTCTTAGCCAAAGCAGTCAATGAATATCATGCCCGTGTCTTAGATAAAATTGGGGCAGACATGGTCGTTCACCCAGAGCGGGATATGGGTATTCGAATTGCTCACAAACTTGTTTCACGCAATATTTTAGATTATATTGAATTATCTAGCGAATTTTCATTAGCTGAGGTTCGGGTCACCAATCCTAAATTTTACAATAAAACCTTAGCAGAATTAAATTTCCGTCAACGATTTGGTTTAACTGTGGTAGCGATTCGCCGCTCGAAAACAGAAGTAATTGCTTCGCCAGATGCTTCTGAAATTGTTCGAGAAAACGACAATTTATTAGTTATCGGTGATACCGCAGACGTTGATTTATTAGATGAAAAAATGAATGGCTAAGCACTTTATTCTCTAAAAGCACTGCGCTGTGCTACAATAAATGGCGACAGAGATGTGAAGGAGGAACAAAGAATGAAATTAGAAGTGACACCGAAAGCCCAACAATGGTTTAAAGAAGAAACCGGGGTTCAGCCTGAGACAGGCATTCGTTTTTTCGGAAAAATTTATGGAAAAACACCTGTTCATGATGGTTTTTCCATTGCGATGTCTGTAGAAGCGCCAGATGAGCCAATGATTAAAGAGAACCTAGATGGGATTACCTATTTTATTGAAGAAACAGATGATTGGTTCTTTAAAGGGTATGATTTGCTTGTTGATTATGATGAAAAGAATGATGAACCGCGTTATCAATTTGAAGCAAACCAAGAAGATTTAACAAAATAATTTTAGTGCTAAACAAAAGAGGCTGAAGTAGTGCGTAGGACTATTTCTGTTGCTTTCGTTTAACCGCTAGTCAACCTGAGAAAAAATCGTTTTGGATTTTTTCTCAGGTTCTTTCTATTTAATTAAGCTATTCTTAATTGGATATCGTTATTTAATAAGGCTATCATATGGTATAATGATAATTAACTGAAGTGTGGAGGAAATAAAATGCTATCAATTGTTGTCCCTTGTTATAATGAGGAAGCAGCGATTCCGCTGTTTTTTGAAGAAGTAGAAAAAATTAGCCAGCAACTATCTCATTCAGTAGAATATATATTTGTGAATGATGGCTCAAAAGATAATACGTTAGCTGTTTTAAGACAGCTTTATCGCGAACATCCAGAGAAGGTCCGTTATCTTTCTTTTTCACGAAATTTTGGGAAAGAAGCGGGCTTATACGCTGGTTTAAAAGAAGCAACAGGTGACTTAGTGACAGTCATGGACGTTGATTTACAAGACCCGCCTGAGTTATTACCTCAAATGATTGAGATGATTGAAACCAGTACAGATTTAGATTGTGTTGGCACACGACGCATAACAAGAGACGGCGAACCGCCCATTCGTAGCTTTTTTGCACGGATGTTCTATAAACTCATTAATCGAATTGCTGAGACGGAAATGGTGGATGGTGCCCGTGACTTTCGTGTCATGACCCGACAAATGGTCGATGCGATTTTAGAGTTATCTGAGTATAATCGTTTTTCAAAAGGGATTTTTAGTTGGGTCGGCTTTAAAACAGAATATATTGAATTTAAAAATCGAGAACGAATTGCTGGAGAAACCTCTTGGTCTTTCTGGAGTCTATTAAGTTATTCAATTGACGGGATTGTCAATTTTTCAGAAACACCATTGAATATTGCTTCATACGTTGGCGCCTTTTCGTGTGTTGGTTCTGCACTAGCAATGTTAGTGATTATCTTTCGAACATTAGTTAATGGTGATCCAACAAGCGGCTGGCCTTCAATGGTTTGTATTGTACTTTTTGTAGGTGGTTTGCAACTATTATGTTTAGGAATTATTGGCAAATATATCGGTAAAATTTTCTTAGAAACGAAAAAACGACCAATTTATATTGTAAAGGAATCAGAAAAAGATTCTAAAAAATAACCAAAAAAGCAGAGAAAAATTCTCTGTTTTTTTGTTGTGCATTAAAAAAAGTGTGAATAGACTTTTCAGAAAAACAACATTTTTTACATAAAAAATACATTAACTTTACCTATTTTTATCTTAATGAAACAGCTTTGCTCTCGCGGTTGCAAGAAATAAATGTTAAAATCAAAAGGTATGCTATTAAATGTTTTTTTGGAGGTTGGGTCATGATAGAAGTTATCGACTTGAAAAAAGTATTCGATAATGGGTTTGAAGCGTTAAAATCGGTCAATTTTACGATTGAGCAAGGGGACTTGGTTTGTTTGTTAGGACCAAGTGGGTGTGGGAAATCCACAATTTTAAACTTAATTGCAGGTTTATTACATCCAAGTGATGGAGATATTCAGTTTCGACAGCAGTCGGTTGTCAAAACAGCACCAAAAGATCGGAACATCGGGTTCGTTTTTCAAAACTATGCCTTATATCCACATATGACTGTTCTAGAAAACGTAATGTTTCCTTTGACGGTAGGAAGTAAGAAAGTTCCCAAGGCAGAGGCACAAGCTATTGCCGAAGAATATATGAAACTAACGAATATTGAAGAGTTAAGCCATAAAAAGCCAGGCACACTTTCTGGTGGTCAACAACAGCGTGTTGCGATTACCCGGGCGTTAGTTCAAAAACCAGATGTTTTATTATTAGATGAGCCTTTAAGTAACTTGGATGCACGTTTGCGTTTGAAAATTCGTGAAGAAATCCGCCGCTTGGTGAAAGAAGTAGGCATTACAACAATCTTTGTAACGCACGACCAAGAGGAAGCGCTATCAATCAGTGATAAAATTATTTTATTAAACGAAGGGGTTATTCAACAAAATGATGAACCTCAAAACCTTTACTTAGAACCAAATAACTTATTTGTTGCTCAGTTCATAGGTAACCCAATTATTAATTTATTGTCTGTTGAAGTGAAAGACGGCAAAATGTACCACGAAAGTTTTGAAATTCCGCTTGAGCGTTTTGAGCAAGCACGCTTTAAAATGCCAATGACTGACGGGAAATATACGTTTGCTTCTCGTCCAGAAGATGTGGTACCAACTGAAACAGGTCTCTTTACCACAACGACAGATTTAGTGGAATTGATTGGTCGAGAACGTATTTTACGATTTACATTAGGAAATGAACAAGTGAAATCAATTGTAAGTGTAGAAGAAGCGATTGAAGAAGGAGACACTTTATCTTTTGATTTTTCATATAAAAAAGTATTTATCTTTAACGAAGCGGGAGACCGGGTTTACTAATGAATAAATACAATCCAGAAAATCAACCAAAAGCATGGCTCTTCCTTCTGCCATCATTAGGAATCATTTTACTGTTTAGCGTTTATCCGCTGTTTCGTTCTTTGTGGATGAGCTTCCAAAAAGGTTCCTTAATTAACCAACGCTACGCTGGTTTAGAAAATTATCAACGTGTATTGAATGATCCAATCTTCTATAAAGCGTTAAAAAATACAGCGCTCTATGCATTTGCTGTGGTACCGATTGCCTTGATAATTTCCCTAGCAATTGCTTGGATTATCTTTGAAAAAGTTAAACATAAGAGTTTCTTTGAAACGATTTTCTTTATGCCTTATGTAACGAGTACGATTGCCATTGGGATTGTCTTCCGTTACTTCTTTAATGGCGATTATGGAATTGTCAATTACGTCTTAGGCTTTTTCGGCATTCCTTCTGTCAACTGGCTAGATAATGTTCAAATGAGTATGCCAACATTGATTATTTTTGGGGTTTGGACGAGTTTAGCATTTAATATTATTATTTTGTTGGCTGGGTTGAGAAATATTGATGAAGAACATTTTAAAATTGCAAAAATGTTTGGTGCCTCAGACGGCGAAATTTTCCGACGTATTACGTTTCCGCAATTAGTCCCGACCATTGCCTTTTTATTAACGGTCAATTTAATTGGCGCCTTTAAAGTTTATACACAAGTTTATGCTTTATTCGGTGGTCGTGCGGGGATTGCCAATAGTGCCACAACCGCAGTGTACTATATTTATGACAAATTCCACATTGCAGGGCGTCCCGGAATTGCGATGGCCGCCACAGTGATTTTATTTGTGATTATTTTAGTGGTCACTTTCTTACAAAATAAACTCTTAAAGAAAGTGGGGCAATAAGCCAATGAAAAAAGTTTTAACGATTATCGCATTTGTTTTCTTAGGCATTTTAGCCGTTATTACGTTATTTCCATTTGTCTATATGATTTTAGCCGGTTTAATGAGTTACTCTGAAGCGACCAGCATGCCGCCAACCATGTTTCCAAAACAACCACAATGGCAAAACTACACAGAGGTCTTTCAAAAAGCACCCTTTCTTCGGTATTTCTTGAACACAGTCTTTGTTTCAGGCGTTACAACGATTGCTACGGTAGTCACCGCCGTTTTAGCTTCATTCGCGTTAACGAGTTTGAAGTTCCGTTTTAAAAATGTGGTCATTGCTTTGATGATTTCGTTGTTAATGGTTCCATATGAATCTATTATCTTTACCAATTATCAAACGATTGCGCAATTAGGTTTGTTAAATACTTACAGCGCCTTAATTATTCCATTTTTAACTAGTATTTTTTATATTTACTATTTAAACGGTTATTTAAAAGGTATTCCTGATACTTTTTACAAGGCTGCCAAGATTGATGGCGCTAGTGATTTAGAATATATTTGGCGTATTTTAGTACCAATGTCAAAACCAGCGTTAGTAACAGTAGGGATTTTAACATTTATTTCTAGTTGGAATTCTTTCTTGTGGCCATTGTTGGTGACGAACGAGAAAAAATACCGTCTATTGAATAATGGACTATCGGCCTTTGCGACAGAGAGTGGTAGTGACGTACATTTACAAATGGCTGCTGCAACATTAACCGTTATTCCAATTTTAATTATTTACTTGATTTTCAGAAAAGAAATTATCAGAGGAGTTGCAAAAAATGGAATCAAAGGCTAAAACAACTGTGACTTTTCACAGTGGCATTTTAACAATTGGAGGAACCGTGATTGAAGTGGCGTATAAAGATGCCCACATCTTCTTTGATTTTGGCACAGAATTTCGACCAGAATTAGATTTGCCCGATGACCACATTGAAACCTTAATTAATAATCGTTTAGTGCCAGAATTAAAAGACTTATATGATCCACGTTTAGGTTATGAATATCATGGTACAGAAGACAAAGAGTATCAACACACCGCTGTTTTCTTATCTCATGCCCATTTAGATCATTCGCGCATGATTAATTATTTAGACCCAGCTGTTCCGTTGTACACATTAAAAGAAACGAAGATGATTCTAAATAGTTTAAATCGCAAAGGTGATTTTTTGATTCCATCACCGTTTGAAGAAAAGAATTTTACCCGAGAAATGATTGGTCTTAATAAAAACGATGTGATTAAAGTTGGCGAAATTTCAGTGGAAATCGTACCTGTTGATCATGATGCGTACGGTGCTTCGGCATTACTGATTCGCACGCCTGACCATTTCATCACATACACAGGTGATTTGCGCTTACATGGCCATAATCGTGAAGAGACTTTAGCTTTTTGTGAAAAAGCCAAACATACTGAATTATTAATGATGGAAGGCGTAAGCATTAGCTTCCCAGAACGTGAACCAGATCCAGCCCAAATAGCGGTTGTCAGTGAAGAAGATCTTGTTCAGCACTTGGTTCGTTTAGAACTAGAAAACCCGAATCGACAAATTACCTTTAATGGTTATCCAGCAAACGTAGAACGTTTTGCTAAGATTATTGAAAAGTCACCACGTACAGTCGTTTTAGAAGCAAATATGGCTGCGTTGTTACTTGAAGTATTTGGAATAGAAGTTCGTTATTATTATGCTGAATCTGGTAAAATACCAGAATTGAATCCAGCGTTAGAAATCCCGTATGACACGTTACTAAAGGACAAAACAGACTATTTGTGGCAAGTTGTGAACCAGTTTGACAACCTCCAAGAAGGTAGTTTATACATTCACAGTGATGCACAACCGTTAGGGGACTTTGATCCACAGTATCGCGTGTTTTTAGATTTGTTGGCTAAAAAAGACATTACTTTTGTCCGTTTAGCTTGTTCAGGACATGCAATTCCAGAAGATCTGGATAAAATTATTGCATTGATTGAACCTCAAGTATTGGTTCCAATCCATACGTTAAAACCAGAAAAACTGGAAAACCCGTATGGTGAAAGAATATTGCCAGAACGTGGCGAGCAAATTGTTTTATAAATTTTTTTAAGGGAGAGAAAAAAATGAAGTTCAAAACTCTAGCAACAACAGTGTTAGCAACCGCAGCTATTTTCGCATTGGGGGCTTGTGGTAACGGTAATGGGGCCAAAGAATCAAACGATATTGTGAAAGAAGTGAAGGAAGATACGACAATCACTTTCTGGCATGCAATGAATGGGGTTCAAGAAGAAGCGTTAACAAAATTAACGAAAGACTTCATGAAAGAAAATCCAAAAATTAAAGTGGAATTACAAAATCAATCTGCTTACCCTGATTTACAAGCCAAAATCAATTCGACTTTAACTTCACCAAAAGATTTACCAACAATTACGCAAGCGTACCCAGGCTGGTTATGGAATGCTGCACAAGATGAAATGTTAGTGGACTTAAAACCATATATGGATGATGACACAATCGGCTGGAAAGATGCAGAGCCAATTCGTGAAGTATTGTTAGACGGCGCCAAAATCCACGGCAAACAATACGGCATTCCATTTAATAAATCGACAGAAATGTTATTCTATAATGCTGATTTGTTAAAAGAATATGGTGTTGAAGTACCGAAAACATTGGAGGAATTAAAAGAAGCTTCTAAAACAATTTACGAAAAATCCAACAAAGAAGTCGTTGGTGCTGGTTTTGACTCGTTAAATAACTATTACGCAATTGGAATGAAAAACAAAGGCGTTGATTTTAATAAAGACTTAGATTTAACAAGCAAAGATTCACAAGAAGTCGTGGACTATTACCGTGATGGTATCGAAGCAGGTTACTTCCGCACAGCTGGTTCAGATAAATATTTATCTGGCCCATTTGCAAACAAAAAGGTAGCAATGTTTGTCGGTAGTATTGCTGGTGCTGGTTTTGTTCAAAAAGATGCTGAAGCTGGTGGCTATGAATACGGTGTTGCACCACGTCCTGAAAAAATCAACTTACAACAAGGAACAGATATTTATATGTTCGATAGTGCTACGCCAGAACAACGGACAGCGGCATTTGAATTCATGAAATTCTTAGCTACTCCTGATTCACAATTGTACTGGGCACAACAAACAGGTTATATGCCAATTCTAGAATCTGTTTTACACAGTGATGAGTACAAAAATTCTAAGACAACCAAAGTACCTGCACAACTTGAAAACGCAGTAAAAGATTTATTTGCTATCCCAGTAGAAGAAAATGCTGATTCAGCCTATAATGAAATGCGGACAATTATGGAAAGTATTTTTGCTTCATCAAATAAAGACACGAAAAAATTATTGAAAGATGCAACATCACAATTTGAACAAGCATGGAACCAATAATCAATAAATAAACAGACGTGGGAGGTTGGGATCTGAGTCGTTATGGCTCGTGTTCTAACCTTCCTGTTCTTTTGGGCGGAAGAAGGAGAGAAACAAAATGCAAATAAAAATTTTAGCAACAAGTGATATGCATGGGTATATTATGCCGACAAGTTATAGTGAAAAAAAGATGGATTTGCCTTTTGGAACCGCAAAAGCAGCAACCATGCTGAAAAAGTTACGTGCGTCTGCCGAAGGACCAGTTTTTCAAATTGAAAATGGGGATTTTATTCAAGGTTCGCCGCTTAGTTACTACGTAAGAAAAGCAGAAACACATTCAGTGGAAGCCATCACTAAAATCATTAATCAAATGAATTATGATGTTAGCATTTTAGGTAACCACGAATTTAATTACGGATTAGATTATTTAAAGGAAACAATTGCCAGTTATCAACAGCCAGTTTTAGCTGCCAATATTCTTGGTAAAGATGGACAACCTTATTTCGGTCAGCCGTATGTCATCATAGAAAAACAAGGGGTTAAAGTAGCCATTCTTGGCGTGACGACCCAATATATTCCTCATTGGGAACAGCCGGCAACAGTCAAAGATTTAACGTTTAAAAGTGTCGTTGAAACAGCGGCAGAATACGTGCCAAAATTACGGGAAGAAGCGGATCTAGTTGTTGTCGCTTACCATGGCGGTTTTGAAAAAGATTTAGAAACAGGGGAACCCACGGAATTACTAACAGGAGAAAATGAAGGCTACGATTTGTTGGAAAAAGTTCCTGGGATTGATGCCTTAGTCACTGGTCACCAACATCGAGAAATTGCTACAAAACTGAATGGAATACCTGTGATTCAACCAGGTTTTCGAGGAGCTTTCGTTGGAGAAATTACTTTAGAAATTGAACCTATGGCTAAAGGCTATCGCGTTATTGGAAGTGACGCAGCTATTCATCCTGTTGGAAACGAACAACCAGATGCAGAAGTTTTAGCTTTGACAACAGCGTTACATGACGAGGTAGAAGAGTGGCTTGACCAACCAGTGGGAAATGTGGAAGGGGATATGACGATTCAAAATCCGAATGCCGTACGCCTCAAAGAACATCCATATATAGAATTTATTAATAACGTCCAAATGGCTTCAAGCGGAACGGATATTTCAGGGACTGCACTTTTTAACAATGAAGGCAAAGGGTTTAATAATCAAATTACGATGCGCGATATCATTACCAACTACATTTATCCAAATACCTTGGCTGTATTGCGTATCACTGGACAAGACCTCCGTGAAGCGTTAGAACAAAGCGCTACTTATTTTGTGTTAGAAAAAGGCCAACCAATTTTTAACCCGAAATATGTCGATCCAAAACCACAATACTATAATTATGATATGTATGAAGGCATTGAGTATACGCTTGATTTAAGACAACCGTTTGGTGAAAGAGTGACGAAACTTAATTATCATGGCAAAGCAGTGCAAGCAGAAGATGTTTTGGAAATCGTGACAAATCAATACCGAGCAGTCGGTGGCGGAAACTATCAAATGTTCCAACCTGAAAAAATTATTCGAGAAATTCAAATTGATATGACGGAACTGATTGCAGAATATTTAAAAAAACATCCAATCATTCAAGCGTCGACAAATGATAACTTCAAGGTTATCTGGTAAAAAATAGCAAAAAAAAGCCTTCAACCATGCAATTACTTGAAAGATGGTTGAAGGCCTTTTTTGAGTTAATAGCCTTTTTTTAAGGAAACTTGGTTTTTGACGAGGGTCTGATCCGTCACAAATTGATTTAAGTTTGGAATAAAAATCGCCAGTAATTTTGATTTGAACTTCGGTGTCATGCCAGAAATATGAGGTGTTAATAAAACATTCTGCATCTCCCATAAAGGGCTATCTTCGGGAAGAGGTTCTTCTTCAAAGACATCTAAGGCAGCAAAAGCAATGGTTTTATTGTTTAAGGCAGTTATCAAATCGTTCGTTGCTACTGAGGCGCCGCGACCAACATTTACGAAAATTGTTTCAGGAGCCATTTTTTCAAAAAGTGCCTGATTGTATAAATGTTTTGTTGTTTCAGTCAAAGGAAGAATGTTCACAACAATGGACATTTCATGGATAATTTTACTCATATTCTTCTGTGAATAGCATTCAATGAAGCCTTCCGTCACATGTCCAGAGGTATTCACGCCATAAACTTGAAGATTTAAACCTTTAGCAAATTTAGCTAATTGTTGTCCGATTTGCCCGGTGCCTACGATTAACATTTTTTGCCCAGAAAGTTGTTGATAGGAAGGGGCTGTTTGATTCCATGTGTGTTGCATTTGTTGTTGGATACTTTCTTGCAGTCCGCGGGTATGTGCTAATAAAACGCCTAAAACATGTTCTGAGATAGAAACACTATGGATTCCGCTACCATTAGACAACAGAATGCCCTTTTCTCTTAATTTATCAAAATCCATATAATCAGCACCAGCAGAAATGAGCTGAATCCATTTTAGGTGACTAGTATCAGAGGCTAATAAACGCGGACCAATTTCTTTATGCCAGCCTAACATAATTTCGATTGCCTCTTCTTCAGCAGAGGATAAATAATCGGTAGATGTTTTAACTAGATAATTGGGTGCCACAGCTTTCACTTGTTCCAGTTGTTCTTCGTTGAATACTTCATTTAAATAAATAATTGGTTGGTTCATCTTTCTTCCTCCTAGCACTTTTTATTGTATCAAAAATAAATTTAAAAGAGAAAAAGAAAGGCTTTTCAGTAAAGCAGAAAGCCAAGGACAAAAATCCGATTTAGATTTTTGTCCTTGGCTTAAAAACTGCTAAAGTCCAGTGCTAACCTTATTTAGGTACGCCGTTTTCAAATAAACTTGTACTATGAACTGGTTGACGTCGAGCATCGGGCCGTAAGTAATGTAAAGCATTATTTACGGCAGTAGGTGCCTCACCAAAGCCTGTAGCGATTAATTTCACTTTTCCCTCATAGGAACAGATATCCCCTACAGCGTATACACCAGGAATGTTAGTTGACATATCGGAATGAACATTAATAGCATTTCTAGAAACGTCTAATCCCCATTCTTTGAGGTGTGTTAAAGAAGAAGTGAAGCCATAATTGATAATTAAATCATCCAGAGGGAGATCCATTGTTTGGTCACCTTTTGTCTCCGTTAATTGGATGCCTGTGAACGTTTCATTTTCCTTTAAAATATCACTAATGATATAAGGAGTTCTGATAGAAACACTAGATTTTTCCAGTTGTTCCACGCTATGTTCGTGGCCGCGAAATTGTGGGCGACGATGGATAATAGATACTTCTTCTGCAACGTTTTCTAGCATTAAAGCCCAGTCAATTGCGGAATCGCCGCCACCAGCAATCGCAACTTTTTTGCCAGCGAATTTTTTCATGTCAGTCACATAATAATGGATTGACTCACCTTCAAAGGCTTCAACATTTTCGATAGCTAAACGTCGAGGTTGGAAAGCGCCGTTACCAATCGCAAAGATAACCGTTTTAGAATAATGTGTGCCTTTAGTTGTTTCTAAGCGCAAAAGTCCATCTGCTTCCTGTGCAAGGTGTGTGACCTCTTCTTCCAAGCAAACATCGTGCTGAAATGGCTGCATCTGTTTTTCCAAATTGGCAATTAACTCACCGGCTTTAATAGCAGGGAATCCAGGAATATCATAAATATATTTTTCGGGATACAGCATTGTTAGCTGACCACCTAATTGTGGCAGGCTATCAATGATTTTCGTTTTCGCTTTACGAATTCCCGCATAAAAAGCGGCAAATAATCCAACAGGACCGCCGCCGATAATCGTTAAATCATAAATATCTTTTTCATCAGACATTTGAAAATTCCTCCTAATTCATTTAGGGTTGAGACAACTATTGATCGTTTTGCGAACACTTCACAAAATAGCACGGCTTTTCGAAAAAAGCAAGTTTGGCTAACGAATCAAAGCATTCTTTAATCATTGGAAAAAGATCATAGCAATTTTCAGCATTTTTCGATATGATGGAACTATAAAATAATTATCTAGGAGGACATTCTCATGTCACAATTTCCACAATTAGATTTAGAAAATGCTAAAGGCCCAAAAGCTGTCATTAAAACAAACCGAGGCGACATCACTGTTCAATTATTCCCAGAACAAGCGCCTAAAACGGTTAAAAATTTTGTTGAATTAGCGAAAAAGGGCTACTATGATGGCGTTATTTTCCATCGTGTGATTCCTGATTTTATGATTCAAGGCGGTGACCCAACCGGAACAGGAATGGGCGGCGAAAGTATTTATGGAGAAGCATTTGAGGATGAATTTTCTCGGGATGTTTTCAATTTGCGTGGCGCATTGTCAATGGCAAATGCTGGTCCTAACACAAATGGCAGCCAATTCTTTGTTGTTACTAATCAAAATGTTCCAGCTCAAATGATGAGTCAGTTAGAAGATGCTGGTTTTCCAGAAGAAATTATTGAAGCTTACAAACAAGGCGGAACACCTTGGTTAGACTTCCGTCATACTGTTTTTGGTCATGTGGTTGATGGTATGGATGTAGTGGATGAAATTGGTGGAGTCCAACGGGATGCCCAAGACCGTCCAACATTTGACGTCGTGATGGACACAGTTGAAATCATTGGTGAATAAGTTTAACCAATTGAAAAAGAGAGTACCAACGAGGGACAAATTCGTTGGTACTCTTTATTTTTTTCTTAAAACGACTAACTTTTTTTTAAAAGCATCCAAATCGCTTCTTTTAATGAAGTCTTTATAGGATACTGAGTGAAAGAATAGAAGGAGAGGAAGCAAATTTGTTAGAAAAATACAGATATCCAATGGCCTTGGCTTTGTTTGCAGTAATACTCCCATTTATAGGAACATTTTTTACGTATGTAGATCAGCAAGGAATCGTTCATGAACCAGGATTTTATACAATCATAATTGGAGAAATTTTACTTATATTTTCAGGTATCTGGTTCGTCAGAGTTTATTTAGCTAAACGCAAAAGAAAGAATTAAAAACAGCTGTCCTAAAAACTAGGACAGCTGTTTTTAATTAAAGGCTTTTTTGATACGTAAAAGGCCTTCTTCGAGAGTTTCTTTTGAACAAGCTAAGTTTAAACGCATGTGTTGAGAACCTTGGGGACCAAAACTAATTCCTGGATTTAGAACCACTTTCCCCTTATGAATTAAGGTATCGCGAAGTTCCCGATCCGTTAGCGAATAAGAACTAAAGTCTAACCATAAAAGATAGGTTCCTTCAGGCTCCATTACACGAACGCTAGGCAGCTCTTTACGGAAAAAAGAAAGGGCAAAATCAATATTTTCTTTTAAATAATCAAGTAATGCCGTTAGCCATTCCTCCCCTGTTTGATAGGCAGCTGCCGTTCCCACGTAGCCAAAAGTATTGATACCGCCTTGATGATTTTTGTCTTGTAAAGATACGAAAGATTGCCGTAGTTTTTCATTAGGAATGAACAGCATTGAATTTTTAATCCCCGCTAAATTAAAGGTTTTCGTTGCCGCTGTTAAGGTAACAGTGAATTCCTTAAATGCTTCATCAGCGACAGTAAAGGAAGTGAAGGTATGCGGTTTGAAAATCAAATCCTGATGAATTTCATCGCTAACTACAGTTACTTGGTGTTTTTGGCATAAACGGCCAATTGCTAGCAATTCTTCTTTTGTCCAAACACGTCCACCAGGATTATGGGGATTACAAAAAAGTAACAGTTTCACCTTTTCTTCGATTATCTGTTGTTCCATTTTAACCAAATCAACTTCATAATGTCCGTTAACTTCTAGTAAAGAATGGCGCACAAGTCTACGCTCATTTTGTTTTACCACATCTGCAAAAGGGGGGTAGACTGGATCACAAATCATGACAGAATCAGCAGGTGCTGTATACGCTTGAACGGCTGTGGCCAAGCTGGGTACCACGCCACTATTAAACAAAATTTCTTCTTTTTCAACAATCAATTGATGGTGTTGCCGTTGCCAATCTTGAATTGCTTGATACAGTTCATTAGGTGCAACTGCATATCCTAGAATGCCTTGTTCAATAACTTGTGACAAGGCATCAAGAATAGGCTGATGTACTTTGAAATCCATATCAGCAACCCATAAAGGTAGTAAATCTTTTTCGTGGTAACTCGTTTCAACGGTGTCCCATTTAACACAATTCGTGTGGCGACGATCAATGGTTTCATTAAAATTAAACATAAGATAACTCCTTTTCTTCTATATAAACTCTTACTTCCTATAGTATAGTAGATTTTGCTTAAAAGATGAAACAATAGTTTTAACAACTAGGGAAGAAATAATGCACAAACGTTGAAAAAATGCTATTATTTTAAATGAGTAGAAACGGAAAAAGAAATTTATCGTATGAAAAGAGGAAATTTGATGAAGTACAAAATTGGTATGGTACTTTCTGGCACAATTACCGGACTTCAACCATATGGCGCATTTGTTTCTTTAGACGAAGAAACACAAGGACTGATTCATGTTTCGGAAGTACAAGCTGGCTTTACCAAAAATATCCATGGACTCTTAACCGTTGGACAAAAAGTAACCGTTCAAGTTATTGATGTTGATGAATATTCTCAAAAGATTAGCTTATCTTTACGAACCCTTGAAGACAAAGTTCATTCAGTGAACCATCGACGCAAAAAATATTTTACGGATAAGAATAAAAAAATTGGCTTTGCAACCTTAGACAAAGAACTTCCAGAATGGATTGATGAAGCCATGGATAAATTGCTTGAAAAATAATTCTGTATTTTTTCAGAAAGTGTGTTACAATTTCTTTTGTTAGTGAATCTAAAAATTAATTGAGGTGGATGTCGTGTCTAACAAAAAAGTCGCTGGAACAATCATACTGAACTTAAACGATGGTAGTAAAAAATTTTTGATGCATCCAATAGGTGAAGCGATTGAGTTTGCGATGGCAAAAGTTTCTGATGAGATGACGGGTTTAGCTAGTATGCTACAATGGTTCAAAGAAGAGGTTCAATTGGACGTTACTTCAATTAGCTTAGTAGAATTAACTAACGCGCATATCAATAAAGAAAATGTTCCGCTGTTTGTCTTCGAGATGGATGAACAAGCACTTAAAAATGAAATGGATAAAGACTATACATGGGTAGCACCTGCAGAATTAAAAACGATTTGGTCAAAATATCATATTGAAGGTGTCCCAATGTTTTAAACAAAAAAGAAAGAATCTGTCGATAATTGAACAGATTCTTTCTTTTTTTATGTTGTACGTAAAAAAGTTAATCGAACTATTTCAAATATATGATTCAAATTGTTCGATTTTTAGCAAGGAATTAAACTGTTTTGATAGACAATTAGGATTTAAAAAGTTTAAAAACGAAATAATTGAAAAGAATGAAAACAGATTGAAAACTTCTTTTAATTTTTTTGAAAAAAAGTGTTGACCAAACATCAAAATCTTGATATATTATTACATGTCGCAAGGCGAGTCACACAGCTGAGCGATTCAGAAATCAAT